>ERZ777003.3193-NODE-3193-length-16537-cov-67.523237_pt1 | contig 16537 bp, 11 predicted proteins | sample MGYA00374956_ERZ777003 | MGnify/ENA primary metagenome ERZ777003 (study PRJEB29302, sample SAMN06268252) | bioreactor metagenome | isolation source: Joint BioEnergy Institute, California, USA | place: USA:Joint BioEnergy Institute, California, USA | collected... | reverse complement strand
GGAGCCAGGCGGAATCGAACCGCCGACCTCTTGAATGCCATTCAAGCGCTCTCCCAACTGAGCTATGGCCCCATCCGAACCGGTGCGGCTTGGGTTCCGCACGGGGCCGCCGCGAAGGCGACGGCCGGGTCTATATCCTCAACGCGCCGTGGTATCAAGCCTCTTCATCGTCGTCGATATCGCCGTCGATGAGATCGCTCACGTCGTCGTCGGACGTTTCGTCTTCTTCCAGGAAAGTGTCGTCGTCGTCAATATCGTCTTCGAGATCGACGTCGTCATCCACAACAACTTCCTTGGCCTTCTCGCCGGCGGCAACCTCGTCGAGCGACACGATGTCCGCGCCGGTCTCAAGCTCGACGTCATCGCCCTCCTCGCTCCGGGCATCGGCACGGCCGCGCAGGGCCTGCACGACGAAAACCGTGCTGCACTTCGGGCAGACGATCGGATCCTTGTTGAGGTCGTAGAACTTGGCGCCGCAGCTCAGGCATTGGCGCTTCGTGCCGAGTTCCGGTTTCGCCACGGTGGTTCTCTCTCGCGGGGTTGAGGTTGAGCGCTCCCGTTAGTCATGTGGCCGCCGCCTGTCAAACCCTAATCGCAGTTTTTCATCGGCCAGGCTGGCGATTTCATCCGGCGGCGAAATGCGCTAGGGAGCGCGTGCCTGCTCTTTCCTGCTCTTTCAACCGGATCCGAGGCCCGTGTCTTCCCATTCGGCAATTCCGCAACCACTCACTGCCCGCCGCGGCGGCCGCCTCTCCGGCCGCCTGCGGGTGCCCGGCGACAAGTCCATCTCCCACCGCTCGCTGATCTTCGGCCTGCTCAGCGCCGGCGAGACGGCGATCAGCGGGCTGCTGGAGGGCGAGGATGTGCTGCGCACGGCAGACGCCGTGCGTGCGCTCGGCGCCGCCGTCGAGCGCCTCGGCGAGGGGCGCTGGCGCGTGCGGGGCGTGGGCATCGGCGGGCTCTCGAACCCGGCGGGGGTGCTGGACTTCGGCAACGCCGGCACCGGCTCCCGGCTCATGATGGGCGTAGTGGGCGGCCATCCCGTCACCGCGACATTCGACGGCGACGCCTCCCTGCGCAAGCGGCCGATGCGCCGCATCCTCGACCCGCTGGTGATGATGGGCGCACGGGTGCTCTCCGAGGCCGAGGGCGGGCGCTGCCCCATCACGCTGGAAGGCGCGCGCGAGGCCGTGCCCATCGTCTATGAGACGCCGGTCGCCTCGGCGCAGATCAAGTCGGCCGTGCTGCTGGCCGGCCTCAACGCGCCCGGCCGTACCACCGTCATCGAGGCCGAGGCCTCGCGTGACCACACCGAGCGCATGCTGCGCCATTTCGGCGCAGAGGTGAATATCGAGCCGCACGGCGCCCACGGCCGGCGCATCACGCTGGTCGGCCAGCCGGAGCTGACGGCACGGCCCGTCGTCGTGCCGGCCGACCCTTCCTCCGCCGCCTTCCCGCTCGTTGCCGCGCTCATCGTGCCGGGCTCGGACATCGTCCTCGAAGGCGTCATGATGAACCCGCTGCGCACTGGCCTCATTACCACGCTCATGGAGATGGGGGCGGACATCACGGTGCTCGACCGGCGCGAGGAAGGCGGCGAGGAGGTGGCGGACCTGCGCGTGCGCGCCAGTGCGCTCAGGGGCATCGAGGTGCCCGCCGAGCGCGCCCCCTCGATGATCGACGAATATCCCATTCTCGCCGTCGCGGCCGCCTATGCCGAGGGCGAGACGGTGATGCGCGGCCTGCAGGAGCTGCGCGTCAAGGAATCGGACCGGCTGGAAGCCGTCCGGGCCGGCCTCCTCGCCGCCGGCGTGGATGCCGAGATCTCCGGCGACGATCTCATCGTGCGCGGCGGGCACGTGCCCGGCGGCGGCACGGCCGCGACGCACCTCGACCACCGTATCGCCATGTCGTTCCTGGTGCTCGGCCTCGCAAGCGAGAAGCCGATGCAGGTCGACGACGGCGCGATGATCGCCACGAGCTTCCCGACCTTCGTGCCGCTGATGCACGGTCTGGGCGCCGATATCGGCTGACGGACGGGGAATGGCCATGATCATCGCCATCGACGGTCCGGCGGCCTCCGGCAAGGGCACGCTCGGCCGCCGGCTCGCCGCCCACTTCGGCCTGCCGCATCTCGACACCGGCCTGCTCTACCGGGCCGTGGCGCACCACCTCATCAGCGCGGGCGAGGCGCTCGACGACGTCGCGGCGGCGACGGCGGCAGCCCGCGCGCTCGACCTCCAGCGTCTCGACGACGCGGCCCTGCGCGGACGCGCGATGGGAGAGGCGGCCTCCATCGTCGCCGCCATGCCGAGCGTGCGCGAGGCGCTTGTCGCCCTGCAGCGCGCCTTCGCCGGGCAGCCCGGCGGGGCAGTGCTCGACGGCCGTGACATCGGCACGGTGATCTGCCCCGGCGCCGACGTGAAGCTTTTCGTCACGGCGAGCGCCGAGGAGCGGGCGCGCCGCCGCTGGCGCGAACTCGTCGCGCGCGGCGAGCCGGCCGACCAGGCCGCGATCCTGGAGGACATCCGCCGGCGCGACCGGCGCGATGCCGAGCGGCCGACGGCACCGCTTGCCGTGGCTTCCGACGCTCACCAGCTCGACACGACCCATCTCGACGCCGACGGCGCCTTTGCTGCGGCGCTCGGCATCATCTCCTCGGTGATGGCCTCACGCACGAAATCGTGACCAGGCGGAAACCGGCCGTTCCATCGTTTTGCCGGCAGTGGCACACTTGATGGTCCCCTCGCCTACCGGGACAGAGGAGACGCGAGATGGCCCATCCGGCAAACGGGGCGCTGCTGTGGGGATCAGCCGTCCGGGCGGCGCTCGCCTTTCTCTTGATGCTGCCGGCGGCCGCTCTCGCGCAGGGAGGGCCGCAGGAGGTCGACGTCGCCCTCGTCATCGCGGTCGACATCTCCTATTCCATGGACGAGGACGAGCAGCGCCTGCAGCGCAAGGGCTACGTCGAGGCCCTGCGCTCCACGGCCGTGCTCGATGCCATCGCGCGCGGCCCCATCGGCCGCATCGCCGCCACCTATGTCGAATGGGCCGGCTCCAACTCGCAGGACGTGGTCGTACCCTGGCAGGTGATCGAGGGCCCGGAGAGCGCCGATGCCTTCGCCGAGCGCATCGCGGCTGCACCCATCCGGCGCGCCTACCGCACCTCCATCTCCGGCGCCATCGACTTCTCGGCCAGCCTCTTCAGCAAGATCGGCGTCAAGGCCATGCGGCAGGTCATCGACATCTCCGGCGACGGGCCCAACAACCAGGGCCGGCCCGTGACCGCCGCCCGCGACGACGCCGTGGCCCGCAACATCACGATCAACGGGCTGCCGCTGCTCTACAAGCGCTCGAGCTACATGGACATCGCCAATCTCGACGCCTACTACCGCGACTGCGTGATCGGCGGCTTCGGCGCCTTCATGGTTCCGGTGCGCGAGATCGAGCAGTTTCCCGACACCATCCGCAAGAAGCTTGTCATGGAGATCGCCGGCATCAGCGAGCCCGCGCCGCGCCTCGAACCGACAGCGGCGCAAGAGAAGACCTCATGCCTCGTCGGCGAATGGCGCTGGAATGAGCGGATGGGCAACTGACGCGATGACGCCGGCACCCATGCACGAGGCGGGACGCGGGGCCGGCCGGAGGCCGATTGCGCCAAGGCGGCGGCTTTTCTAAGACCGGGGAGCCTTCCTCCGGCCCCAAGCGAAAGCCGCCATGACCGAGACGACCGAGCCCCCCGCCGCCCGCCTCACCATCGCCCTCGTCGCCCACGACGCGAAAAAGGAGGAGATGGCCGCCTTCGCCGAGGCGCACCGCCATCAGCTCGCCGGCACGAAGCTCTACGCCACCGGCACCACCGGTGCGCGTGTGATGGAGCGGTGCCCGGAGCTCAGCGTGACGCGGCTGAAGAGCGGGCCGCTGGGCGGCGACCAGCAGATCGGCGCCATGATCGCCGAAGGGCGCATCGACATGCTGATCTTCTTCGTCGATCCGCTGTCGCCGCATCCCCACGACGTCGACGTGAAGGCGCTGATGCGCCTTGCGCTCGTCTATGACATCCCCATGGCGCTCAACCCGGCCACGGCCGCCCTCCTGCTCCCCCTCAAGGTGCAGGGGTGAAGGGACCCTTCACGTGCCGCGCGGCTTGGCCCGCGTCGTCGGCTGGGCGCTGACAGGGTCTTCCGGCCAGGGGTGCTTGGGATAGCGGCCGCGCAGCTCGGCCCGCACCGCAGCCCACGAGCCGCGCCAGAAACCCGGCAGGTCGCGCGTGATCTGGATCGGCCGGTGCGCCGGCGACAGCAGCTCAAGGATGAGCGGCACGCGCCCACCGGCGAGCGTCGGGTGCCTGTCGAGCCCGAACAGCTCCTGCACCCGCACGGCAATGGAGGGCCCCTCCTCCCCGTCGTAGTTGACCGGGATGCGCGATCCCGTCGGCGCCTCGAAGTGGGTGGGCGCCTCGGCGTCGAGCCGGCGCATCAGCTCCCACGGCACCAGGCTGCGCAGTGCCGCGTCGAGATGGCCGGCATCAATGCCGGCGAGGCTCGTCACGCCCAGGATGTGCGGCGCCAGCCAATCCTCCACGGTCCGTGCAAGGGCCTCGTCGGAAAGGTCCGGCCAGGGCTCGCCCTCGGCCCGGCGCAGAAAGGCGACGCGCCCGCGCAGCTGCTGCTGCGTCCTGGTCCAGGGCAGGCAGTCGATGCCCAGGGCTGCGATGCCACGCGCGAGGGTCGCCGCGGACGACTCGTCCGCCGGCACGGCGAGCGGCTGCTGCGAGAGGACGACAGCACCGAGACGACGCAGCCGGCGGGCGCGCAGGGCGCGTGCGGCCCGGTCGAACGTCACCTCCACGACCGTCTCGATGCGATGGCCCGCGACGGCCTCGATGGCCTCCGGGGTGATCGGTGCCGCGAGCACGATGCGCGCGCTCGCCCCGCCGCCGGCGATCTCGGCCACGGCGAGGAAGGGCTCCCGCGCCAGCCGGTCGGCGGGATCGACGAAGGCGCCGCGTCCGTTGGCGAGCAGGAACTCGCCCGCCTTGCCCCGCGCGCGGGCGATACGGTCCGGAAAGGCGAGCGCGACGAGGGCGCCCGGGTCGTCGTCCGCCACCTCGGCGGGCAGGCCCGCCGCCGCAGCCTGCCGGGCCCAGCCGGCAGCCGTGCGACGCATGTCGGCCGCCCGGCGCGAGCCATCGGCGCGGAAACGCTCCAGCCGCTCGACGAGGTCCGTCCCGTTACCGCCGAGGCCGCGCTCGACAAGGACAGCGGCGATCTCGGCCGCCGTGCCGGCCGCAGCACCCGCGGCAAGAACCATGCGCGCAAGGCGCGGCGGCAGCGGCAGGTCGTGCAGGTGCCGCCCCGTCGGCGTCAGCCGGCCGTCGCCGTCCAGCGCGTCGATCTCCACGAGGAGGCGCCGCGCCTCGGCGAGGGCGGGCGCCGGCGGCGGATCGAGAAAGCGCAGCCGCGTCGGGTCGGCGAGCCCCCAGGCCGCACAGTCGAGCATAAGGGGCGCGAGGTCGGCACTCAGGATCTCCGGCCGCGCGAAGGGCTCAAGCGCGCCGTTGCCCGCCTCCTCCCACAGCCGGTAGCAGACCCCCGGCTCCGTCCTGCCGGCGCGGCCGCGCCGCTGGTCGGCGGACGCGCGCGAGACGCGTACGGTCTCGAGTCGCGTCAGGCCGAGATCGGGCTCGTAGCGCGGCACGCGTGCCAGCCCCGAATCGATGACCACGCGCACACCTTCGATGGTGAGCGAAGTCTCGGCGATGGAGGTGGCGAGCACCACCTTGCGCCGGCCAGGCGGCGCGGGCACGATGGCCCGGTCCTGCTCGGCGCGCTCCAGCGCGCCGTAGAGGGGCGCGACATCGACGGCCGGGTCCCGGATGCGCTCGGCCAGCAGCTCCGCGACACGGCGGATCTCGCGCTCACCAGGAAGGAAGACGACGATCGAGCCCTGCTCGGCGCCGAGCGCGGTGAGCACCGCGTCAGCCACGTCCTCCTCGATGCGCCGCTCGGGCCTGCGGCCGAGATAGCGCGTCTCGACCGCGAAGGCGCGGCCCTTGCTCTCGATCACCGGCGCATCGCCGAGCAGCGCGGCGACGCGCGCGCCATCAAGCGTCGCCGACATCACGAGCAGCCGCAGGTCCTCCCGCAGGCCTTCCTGCGCATCGATGGCGAGGGCGAGGCCGAGATCGGCATCAAGCGAACGCTCGTGAAACTCGTCGAACAGGACCGCCGACACACCCTCAAGCGACGGATCGTCGAGGATCATGCGCGTAAACACGCCCTCGGTGACCACCTCGATGCGGGTCCGGCGCGACACCCTCGTCTCGAGCCTGACGCGCAGGCCGACCGTCTCGCCGACCGCCTCCCCGAGCATGGCGGCCATGCGGGCGGCCGCCGCGCGCGCCGCGAGGCGCCGCGGCTCGAGCAGGATGATTCGCCCCCCGCACCAGGCCTCCTCGCGCAGCACGAGCGGCACGCGCGTCGTCTTGCCCGCGCCGGGCGGCGCCACGAGAACGGCAGCGTTGCGCTGCGCGAGCGCAGCCCGCAGGGCGGGCAGGGCCTCATCGACAGGCAGGGGCGATGCAGAGGGCAGATGCGTCATGCCGCCCTTGATGGCGAAGAAGAATGCCGCCGGCAAGCGAGAGGTCGTGCATCCGCCGGCGACGATCTTCACGGAAGATGACGAAGAGACACGCAAACCGGCGCTCGGCAGGGCTTTGTTTACACCCGCGGCGTAGTCTTCCTTCTCAGCCGCCATCGGAACGACGATTGGAATGCCTTCCTTCAACTACTTCCTTCCGTTCGTCGAGAGCGCATCGTTTCTCGTGCTGTCGTCCGTGCTGCTCGCGGTTCTCGCGAAGCCGCTGGCACGCCGGCCGCTCGCCTGGCAGATCACAGTGGGCGTCGTCTTCGGCCTCGTTGCCCTGGTGAGCATGCATCGTCCGGCTGTTCCCCATCCGGGCATGCTGTTCGATGCGCGCAACGTGCTGGTAACGCTCGCCGCGCCCGTCGGCGGCATCCTGAGCGCCACGATCACCGCCTGCATGGTGCTGGTGATGCGCTTTAATGCGGGCGGCACCGGCGTTACGGCCGGGCTCATCGCCATCGTCATGTGCGCACTGGCCGGATCGGCCTACCACCTCTACCTGCGGCACACGCGCCGCGAGCTGAGCTGTCGGGACCTCCATGTCCTCGGCGCCGTGGCGGGCATCCTGCCCCTGTTTGCGCTCGTCGCGCTGCCAAGCTGGGAGGCGACAGTCGAAACACTGCGGACGATCGCGGCCCCGCATATCATCGTGAACTGGCTCGGTGTCGAGATCACGGGCATGCTCGTCCTGTGGGACAGGGAGCGGCGCGCGGCCGTGCAGGCGCTCGGTGAGACCGAGCTGCTGCGGCGCGGCATCGTCGACAATGCGCCGGGCGTGCTCTTCCAGCGCGTGCTGCATCCGGACGGCCGCATCTCCTTCCCCTTCGTCTCCAAGGGCGCCATCGACATCTTCGGCGTCGAGGCGTCCGAGATCATGCGAAATGCCGAGAACGTCCACCGCCTCGTGCACCCGGAGGACTTCGCCACCTATCGCGAGGCGCTCGACGTCTCCGCCCGCGACGGCGCGCCGTGCAACGTGCAGGTCCGCATCATCCGCCCCGAGGACGGCCGCACTGTCTGGATACGCACCCAGGCCTCGCCGCGCGCGGGCCGCAACGGCGAGATCATCTGGGACGGCTTCGTCATCGACGTGACCGACCGCATCGTCGCCGACGAGCTGCTGGCCGAGAACGAGCGCTCCCGGCAGCGCACGCTGCACCAGCTCGCCGACCGCTTCGAGCAGGGGGTCGGGCAGGCGCTGCGCCAGCTCTCGCGAGCGGCCGACGACATGCGGGCAGCGGCCGGCAACCTGGCCACCACCGCGCAGGGCACCAGCCGCAAGGCAACCGAGGTGGCTGCCGACGCAGAGGCGACCTCCGCCCATGTGCGCACGGTGGCCGGCGCGGCCGAGCAGATCCACGCCTCCATCGACGAGCTCACCCGCCAGTCCATGGTGACGGTGGACAAGGCGCGCGAGACCTCCGAGCATGTCGCAATGACCCGGGCCGACGTCGACGGCCTCGTCGAGGCAGTGCAGAAGATCGGCACCATCGTCGAGTTCATCGAGGACATCGCCAACCAGACCAATCTCCTGGCGCTCAACGCCACGATCGAGGCCGCGCGCGCCGGCGCCGCCGGCCGCGGCTTTGCAGTGGTGGCGGGCGAGGTCAAGAGCCTCGCCGTGCAGACGAGCCGCGCAACCGCCGAGATCGCCGCCAATATCGAGACCATCCGCAACGCCTCCGTCGCGGCGGTGCGGGCCGTGGCCTCCATGGACGGAACGGTGGCCGAGATCGGCCAGGCCGCGTCGATCGTCGCCGACGTCGCCAAGGCCCAGTCGCGCGCCGCCGAGGAGATCGCCGCCAGCGCCCGCCAGGCGGCAACGAGCACCCAGGCAGTGTCGAGCAACATCGGCGACGTGCGGCTCGACGCCCAGAGCGCCGGCGTCGCCGCCGAGCAAGTGCTGCAGGCGGCGACGGAGCTCGACGAGCAGGCCCTCGCCCTCAACGAGGCCGTCGACGCCTTCGTACGCCAGGTCCGCTCCGCCTAACAGATAGTTGACTCAGTCAAACAATCACAGGATGCTGCCGCGATGGGAGGGTTCTACCCATGGTGACGGCAACACTTCGCCATGCCGGGACAGGCATGGCCACGGGCAGCACGCTCGACGATCGCATCGCGGCCGTGCGCCGCTTCAACCGCTTCTACACGCGCGAGATCGGCTTCCTTCACGAGCACCTACACGACAGCGGCTTCGTGCTAAGCGAGGCACGCGTGCTCTACGAGCTCGCCCAGTGCGGGGAGACGACCGCGACCGAGCTTCGCCGCCGGACGGGGATCGACGCCGGCTATCTCAGCCGCCTGTTGCGCCGCTTCGAGGAGAAGGGGCTGGTCACACGCCGCGCCTCGCCGGACGACGGGCGCCGCTCTCTCCTGTCCCTCACCGAACAGGGCCGGGAGACCTTCGCCGGTCTCGACGCGGCAGCCCGCCGTGAGGCCGGGGCGCTCATCGCGCCCCTGACGGAGGACGCGCAGGAGCAGCTGGTCACGGCCATGGCCGCACTGGAGAATGCGCTTGGCGCCGGCCGGCTCGATCCGGCCCGGATCGTCCTGAGGGATCCCCGTCCAGGCGACTTCGGCTGGATCGTCGCCCGCCACGGTGCGCTCTACGCCGAAGAATACGGCTGGGACGCGACCTTCGAGGGACTCGTGGCTCAGGTGATTAGCGACATTGTGCAGAATTTTGACCCCGCACGCGAGCGCGTCTGGATCGCCGACCACGACGGCATCAGGCTGGGCTCCATCTGCCTCGTGCGACAGTCCGACGAGGTGGCGAAGCTGCGCCTGCTGTTCGTCGAGCCTGCGGCACGGGGGCTCGGCCTCGGCCGGCGGCTGGTGGCCGAATGCATCGCCTTCGCCCGCGCCGCGGGCTATGCCCGCATCACGCTGTGGACCAACGACGTCCTGACCACGGCCCGCGCCATCTATGCCAAGGCCGGGTTCCGCCTCGTCGCCGCCGAACCCCGCAGGAACTTCGGCAAGGATCTCGTCAGCGAGACCTGGGAGCTCGACCTCTAGCGGCCCCGCCTCACCCTCCCACGTTGAAGGCCGCGAGCGCCGCCATGTTGACGATGTCCGTGTCCTTGGCGCCGAGCGACACGATCTGCACCGGCTTGTCGAGGCCGACGATGAGCGGGCCGATGACGGTGGAGCCACCGAGCTCCTGCAGCATCTTCGTCGCGATCGAAGCCGAGTGGAAGGCCGGCATGACAAGCACGTTCGCCGGCCCGGTCAGGCGGCAGAACGGATAGACGCTCATCAGGTCCCGGTTGAGCGCGACATCCGCAGCCATCTCGCCGTCGTACTCGAAGTCGCAGCGCCGACTGTCGAGGATGCGCACCGCCTCCTGTACGCGCTCCGAACGTTCACCCGTCGGGTGGCCAAAGGTGGAGAAGGCGAGCATGGCAACACGCGGCTCATAGCCGAGCCGGCGGGCGACGCCCGCTGCTTCCACCGCGATCTCCGCCAGATCCTGTGCGCTCGGCATCTCGGTGATGGCCGTGTCCGCGACCAGGACGGTGCGGCCACGCGCCAGGACGATGGATACGCCGATGACGCGGTGGCCCGGCTTCTCGTCGATGACGCGGCGCACGTCCTCGAGTGCGATTGAATAGTTGCGCGTCGTGCCCGTCACCATCGCATCGGCGTCGCCGAGCGCCACCATCGCGGCGGCGAAGTGGTTGCGGTCCTGGTTGATGAGGCGCTGGCAGTCGCGGAACAGATAGCCCTTGCGCTGCAGCCGCTCGTAGAGGAACTGCGCGTAGGCGGCGTTGCGATGCGACAGGCGGGCATTGTGCACCTCGATGCCTTCCTTGGCCTCGAGGTCAATGCCGGCGAGCCGCGCCGTCTCGTAGACGCGCTCCTCGCGCCCGACCAGAATGGCCGTGCCCAGCCCCTGGTTGACGAAGGAAACGGCGGCGCGGATGACCTGCTCCTCCTCGCCCTCGGCGAAGACGACGCGCTTCGGGAAGCGCCGGACGCGCTCGAAGACGCGGTTGAGCGTGCCCGCCACCGGGTCGCGCCGGGCCGAGAGCTGCGCCTTGTAGCCGCGCATGTCGACGATGGGCCGGCGCGCCACGCCCGTCTCCATCGCCGCCTTGGCGACAGCGACCGGCACCACGTGGATGAGGCGGGGGTCGAACGGCACGGGAATGATGTAGTCGCGCCCGAAGCGCGGACGCGCGCCCTGATAGGCGGCAGCCACCTCGTCCGGCACATCCTCGCGCGCGAGCTCGGCGAGCGCCCGCGCGGCGGCGATCTTCATCTCCATGTTGATCGTCGTCGCCTGCACATCGAGCGCGCCGCGGAAGATGTAGGGGAACCCGAGGACGTTGTTGACCTGGTTCGGATAGTCCGAGCGGCCCGTCGCCATGATGGCGTCGTCACGGATGGCAGCAACCTCCTCCGGCAGGATCTCCGGGTCCGGGTTGGCCATGGCGAAGATGATGGGGTTCGGCGCCATGGAGGCGATCATCTCCGGCGTGAGCGCGCCCTTGGCGGACAGGCCAAAGACGACGTCGGCCCCGTCGAGCGCCTCGGCCAAGGTGCGGGCCTTCGTCTCGACGGCATGGGCCGACTTCCACTGGTTCATCCCCTCCTCGCGCCCCTTGTAGACGACGCCCTTGGTGTCGCAGAGGATGACGTTGTTGGGCGCGAAGCCCATCGCCTTGATAAGCTCGGCGCAGGCGATGCCGGCCGAGCCGGCGCCGTTGATCACGAGCCGGGTCGTCTTAACGTCGCGGCCGGTCAGGTGCAGCGCGTTGATGAGCCCCGCGGCGGCGATGATGGCCGTGCCGTGCTGGTCGTCGTGGAAGACGGGAATGTCCATCAGCTCGCGCAGGCGCTCCTCGATGATGAAGCAGTCCGGCGCCTTGATGTCCTCGAGGTTGATGCCGCCGAAGGACGGCCCGAGATAGCGCACCGCGTTGATGAAGGCTTCCGGGTCCTCGGTGTCGACCTCGAGGTCGATCGAATCGACATCGGCGAAGCGCTTGAAGAGGACGGACTTGCCCTCCATCACCGGCTTCGAGGCGAGCGCGCCAAGGTTGCCGAGGCCGAGGATGGCCGTGCCGTTGGAGATGACGGCGACGAGGTTGCCCTTGGTCGTGTAGTCGTAGGCGACGCTCGGGTCCTCGTGAATCGCCTTCACAGGCACGGCGACGCCGGGTGAATAGGCGAGCGAGAGGTCGCGCTGGGTCGCCATGGGCTTGGTGGGCACCACCTCCAGCTTGCCGGGCCGCCCCTGGGCATGAAATTGCAGGGCTTCCTGGTCAGTGAAGGTAGGGCGGGAGCGGCGCTTGGCAGTGTCCATTGTGTTCTTGATCTCGGGCGTTTCCGGGTCGGCCGCGACCTTACGGCAGCAGCACGATTCCGCTCAAGCGAAGTTCTCCACGATTTCCGCAGATCAACCATGCAACGGAGGATGAAACGCCGGGTTGGCTCTGCTAGCGTCCCGGCCCATGAGCCGTGAAGTCAGCGCCGCAAGGGACGATCAGGAGCGGACGGGCAGCGTTGCCGTGCGTGCGGATGCGGGCGCCGAGGCCGTGCGGGCCGAGCTCCAGCGCATGACGCCGATGATGGCGCAGTACATGGAGATCAAGGCCGCGCACGCGGACTGTCTCCTCTTCTACCGCATGGGCGACTTCTACGAGCTGTTCTTCGAGGACGCCGAGATCGCCTCGCGCACCCTCGGCATCGTCCTGACGAAGCGCGGCAAGCACCTCGGCGAGGATATCCCCATGTGCGGCGTGCCTGTGGAGCGCGCCGAGGACTATCTCCAGCGCCTCATCGCGGCCGGCCACCGCGTCGCTGTCTGCGAGCAGATGGAGGACCCGGCCGAGGCGAAGAAGCGCGGCGGCAAGTCCGTGGTCCAGCGCGGTGTCGTGCGCCTCGTCACGCCCGGCACCATCACCGAGGACAGCCTGCTCGACCCGGCGCGGGCCAACCTTCTCGTCGCCATCGCCCGTCGCCGCACCGGCGAGGACAGCTACGCCTACGGCCTGGCCGCCATCGACATCTCCACCGGCCGCTTCACGGTGACGGAAACGCCGGCCTCCGGACTCTCGGCCGAGATCGCGCGGCTCGACCCGCGCGAGATCGTGGTGCCTGACACCATCTACGACGAGCCGTCGCTGCGCGACCTGTGGCGCGAGCAGCGCGCCGCCGTCACGCCCATGGCGCGCGACGGGCTCGACCCGGCCTCCGCCGAACGGCGGCTGAAGGACTTCTTCGGCGTGGCGAGCCTCGACGCCTTCGGCGCCTTCTCGCGCGCCGAGATCGCGGCGGCCGCAGCTGCACTCGCCTATGTGGAGCGCACACAGCTCTCTGCCCGGCCGCCCCTGTCGCCGCCGTTGCGCGAGGACCTGTCCGGCACGCTCTCCATCGACGCGGCGACGCGCGCCAATCTCGAGCTGATGCGCACCCTGTCGGGCGAGCGCAGCGGCAGCCTTATCGCGACCATCGACCGCACGGTGACGCCCGGCGGCGGACGCCTCCTCGCCGAGCGGCTGGCGAGCCCGCTCACCAACGTGGCCACCATTCGCGCTCGCCACGATGCCGTGGCCTTCCTCGTCGCGGAACGGCCGCTGCGCGAACGCCTGCGCCAGGCCCTCGCCGCGGTGCCTGACATCGCCCGTGCCCTGTCGCGCCTGACACTCGGCCGCGGCGGCCCGCGCGATCTTGCGGCGGTGCGCGACGGGCTCCTGGCGGCGGAGGCCATCGCGAACCTGCTCGCGGACGCTGCGCCGCCGGCGGAGCTCGCGGCCGCCGCCGGGTCAATGCGGGGCATCGCGCCCGGCCTCGCCGAGGACCTGTCCGCTGCGCTCGCCGACGAACTGCCGCTGCTCAGGCGCGACGGCGGCTTTGTGCGCGAGGGCTACGACGCGGCACTCGACGAGGCGCGCGTGCTGCAAGTCGATTCGCGCCGCTTCATCGCCGCCCTGCAGGCCCGATATGTCGACGAGACCGGCTGCCGGACGCTCAAGGTCAAGCACAACAACCTCATCGGCTATTTCGTCGAGGTGCCCGCCGCCGTCGGCGAGGATCTCCTCAAGCCGCCCCACAACGCCAACTTCGTCCACCGCCAGACGATGGCGGGGGCCATGCGCTTCTCCACGGTGGAGCTCGGCGAACTCGAGGCACGTATCGCCTCGGCGGCCGACAGGGCACTCGGCATCGAGCTCGCCATCTTCGACCGCCTCAGCAATGCCGTCGTCGCGGCGGGAGAAGCCATCAAGCGCGCCGCCGAGGCACTCGCCGTCGTCGACGTCACGGCGGCGCTTGCGCTGCTGGCCGACGACCTCGGCTGGACCCGCCCCATCGTCGACGACAGTCTCGCCTTCTCCATTTCCGCCGGGCGTCACCCGGTGGTCGAGGCCGCGCTCAAGCGCGCCGGCCAGACCTTCGTCGCCAACGACTGCGCGCTCTCTCCGCCAGAGGGCGAGCAAGCTGGCCGCATCACCCTTGTCACCGGCCCCAACATGGCCGGCAAGTCCACCTTCCTGCGCCAGAATGCGCTCATCGTCGTGCTTGCCCAGATGGGCGCCTTCGTGCCGGCGGCAAGGGCCCACATCGGCATCGTGGACAAGCTGTTCTCGCGCGTCGGCGCCGCCGACGACCTCGCCCGCGGACGCTCGACCTTCATGGTCGAGATGATCGAGACGGCGGCCATCCTCAACCAGGCGGGCGAGCGCTCCCTCGTCATTCTCGACGAGATCGGCCGCGGCACGGCCACCTTCGACGGCCTGTCCATCGCCTGGGCGGCCATCGAGCACCTGCACGAGGTCAACCGCTGCCGCTCGCTCTTCGCGACCCACTATCACGAGCTCACCGCGCTCTCCGAGCGCCTGGCGCGTGTCGAGAACGCGACGGTGCGCGTGAGCGAGTGGAAGGGCGACGTCGTGTTCCTCCACGAGGTCATTCCCGGCGCGGCCGACCGCTCCTACGGCATCCAGGTCGCCAAGCTCGCCGGCCTGCCGCCGCCGGTCATCGCGCGCGCCCGCGCCATCCTCGACGAACTGGAAAAGACCGAGCGGGAGAAGCCGGTCGCCGCGCTCGTCGACGACCTGCCACTGTTCGCCGCCGTGTCGCAGCGCCCCGCCGCCGCAACGCCGCAGAAAGACGTGCTCAGGGAGGCCCTCGACGGCCTCGACCCGGACGAGATGACACCCCGCGAGGCACTGGAGACCCTCTATCGCCTCAAGGCGCTGCGGGCCGAGCAGAACCAGCGGTGATCAGGTGGCAGCCGCCACCCGGCGCATCCGCCGCAGCCGCAGCATGAAGAGCAGGCCGTTCCAGGCAACGGAGATGGCGAGGCCGATCAGGAGTGCCGCGGCCGCACCGAGGGGCACGGCGGCGAGATGCACCGCGGCCATCCCTGCAGCAAAACCGGCGAGGCCGTAGATGCTGCTCGCCGCCACCGCGGCAGCGGCCAGCCCCCCGACCGCACGGTGCGTCACGACGACGACGCTCGGGATCACGACGGGGAAGAGCGCGAGGATGCCCGAGGCGAGCGGGCCGATGTGCCAGCTCACGACGCTGAGGACGCCGACGAGCGTCGCCACGGCAAGCGCGCGCAGTACGAGATCCACCGGGCGAGACGCATTGGCAGGAGGCATTGCCACTCGCGAGAAGCGCAGCGCCAGCGGCACGCCGATGGCAAGTGCAACGGCGTTGAGCACGAGGCCCGCCCACAGCGGCGGCGTGAGGGCGCGGATGGCGACGGCGGCGAGCAGCCACGCGCCGATCGCGCCGGCAAGGCAGCCGGGGGCGCCCACCCCACGCCGGGCGAGCACCGCATAGGTCATGACGAAAAGCACCGTCACCGCATTGATGCTGACGCTGCCCACGGCGCTCTCGGCAATGAAGGCAGCGCCGTGGTCCAGGGCCAGCACGACATAGGCCGGGCCGGCCGAGATCGGCAGCGTCGCGATCAGCCCCCCGACGAAGGGCCCCGCCTTCTGCGCCGCGAGCGAGCCAGCGACGACGACGGCCGCCACGAGCAGCATCTTGACCGGCAGCGCCAGCAGCGCGGCATCCAACGCCATGTCTGCGAACCTTCCTCCCCGGCGGCGCACGCGCTGCCGCTCAGGCAACGCATAGCGCGTTACAGCAACCAAGGCCCGCGCTGCCGGCGCAACCCTGCCCTGCCCCGGCCGAAGCGGTGGACCGCCACAATCGCGCCCGCTTTTGTTCTCTTCCTGTTCTTGAGCAGAAGGTCGATCGCCGCTAAGCTGGCTGGGCCCGGGGGGAAGGACATGGTGACGAGGGTCGCGACGGTCGCGTTTGAAGGGATCGAGGCGCGGGCGGTGGACGTGCAGGTGCAGATCGCACCGGGCAACGTGGCTTTCACCATCGTCGGCCTGCCCGACAAGGCAGTGGCCGAGAGCCGCGAGCGCGTGCGCGCGGCCCTGATGGCCGCCGGGCTCACCCTGCCGGCCAAGCGCATCACCGTCAATCTCGCGCCGGCCGACCTGCCCAAGGAAGGCTCGCACTACGACCTGCCCATCGCGCTTGCCGTCATGGCGGCCATCGGCGCCGTGCCGGCCGATGCCCTCGCCGGCTACACGGTGATCGGCGAGCTCGCGCTCGATGCCTCGATCGCGCCCGTTGCCGGCGTGCTGCCGGCCGCCATTGCCGCCAGTGCGCGCGGCCACGGGCTCATCTGCCCCGCTGCCTGCGGGCCCGAGGCGGCGTGGGCGAGCGGCGACCTCGACATTCTCGCGCCGCGCTCCCTCGTGCAGCTCGCCAACCACTTCAAGGGCACACAGGTCATGGCCCGGCCCCAGCCGGCGGTGGCGCCCCCGGGCTCCGACCTGCCCGACCTGAAGGACATCAAGGGCCAGGAGAGCGCCAAGAGGGCGCTTGAGATCGCCGCCGCCGGCGGCCACAA
>ERZ777003.3192-NODE-3192-length-16541-cov-6.650977_pt1 | contig 16541 bp, 15 predicted proteins | sample MGYA00374956_ERZ777003 | MGnify/ENA primary metagenome ERZ777003 (study PRJEB29302, sample SAMN06268252) | bioreactor metagenome | isolation source: Joint BioEnergy Institute, California, USA | place: USA:Joint BioEnergy Institute, California, USA | collected... | reverse complement strand
AACGGCCGCCCGGAGGCGGCCGTTCGTGAACGGATTCGAGCCGGCTGGTGCCGGTACGGGTCCTAACCGATCGACGAGGCCTTGAAGAAGCACACGTCGCCGGCGCCGTACAGGCCGTTGCCCGAGGCGCCACCGGTGCCGTTCTTGACGAACGTGGAGACGATCCCCTCGAGCACGTCGCCGTTGGGGCTGATCAGCGTCGCCAGGTTGCGCCAGCCCTCGGCGTCATCGGCGCCGGTGTTCTGGGGCATCACCTCGCGATCGTCCTCAGGAGTGTCCGGGTTGAGGAAGTCGTCGCCCCCGCCGGGCAGGTAGTCGTAGCCCGAGATCATCGCCGAACCGGCCACCGTGCTCTCCGCGTAGATGTACGCGTAGGTGGTGGGGCCGGTCGTGTCCGTGAAGCACTTGCCGTAGATGGACAGCGGGCCCTTCTGCAGCAGAACATGCTTCGGCGCCGCGTCGCGGGCGGCGTTGAATCCGGCGGCCGCGGTGGCGGACGCCTTGACCAGGCCCGAGTTCTCGACGTCGCTGATCTTGGCCGAGTTGAGCGAGCCGTCCGCGACCTTGGCGCCGGTCACGGCACCGTCGGCCAGCTTGGCCTCGGTCACAGCGCCGTCGGCCAGCTTGCCGGCCTTGACGGCCTTGTTCTTGATCGCCTTCGAGCGAACGGCGTTCTTCTTGATCGCCTTCGCGGTGACGGAGCCCTTCGCGAGGTCGTTCTTGTCGACGCTGTTCTTGCCGGGCAGCGCGAAGGCCGAGCCGACGAGGGCGAATACGAGTGCGATGCAAGCAACGATGATGCTTGCGGACGGACGATGGGAATTACCCATGCGATGCCTCCAGTTGTGAGAGTGGCTATTCGTGAGGCGCCCCGCGCTGGTCCCCCGCCAATGCGGGGACGGCTCACATGGACCAACTCGCGCGGAGCCCAGAAGTTGCGATGCTTCGCGCTGCGATGCCGATTCCACTGATCGAGCGATACCGCGACGCGCTGCCGCTGGAGCCCGGCGATCCGGTCGTGAGCCTGAACGAGGGCTCGACACCGCTGATCGAGGCGCCGGTCGTCTCCGAGCGCGTCGGCGCCCGGGTGTGGCTCAAGTTCGAGGGCGCGAACCCGACCGGCAGCTTCAAGGACCGCGGGATGACGGTCGCGGTGTCGCGCGCGAAGGGCGCCGGGGCCGAGGCCGTGATCTGCGCCTCCACGGGCAACACGGCTGCGAGCGCCGCCGCGTATGCGGCCCGCGCCGGTCTGCGGGGTGCGGTGATCGTCCCCGAGGGCAAGATCGCGATCGGCAAGCTCGCCCAGGCGCTCATGCACGGGGCGCGCGTGATCGCGCTGCGGGGGAACTTCGACCAGGCGCTCGCGATCGTGCGCGAGCTCGCCGAGAAGCACCCGGTCGAGCTCGTCAACTCGGTCAACCCGTACCGGATCGAGGGCCAGAAGACCGGGGCCTTCGAGATCATCGACGAGCTCGGGGAGGCTCCCGGGGCGCTCGCGATCCCGGTCGGCAACGCCGGCAACGTCACCGCCTGGTGGCGTGGGTTCGGCGAGCGCAACGCCGCGCCCGTCCTCTACGGGTTCCAGGCGGCGGGCGCCGCGCCGCTCGTACAGGGCGCTCCCGTGGAGAGCCCCGAGACGATCGCCTCGGCCATCCGCATCGGGAACCCCGCCCGCTGGGAGGAGGCGATGGCGGCGTTCACCGCTTCGCGGGGCCGCGTCGCCGCGGTGAGCGACGAGCGGATCCTCGACGCCTACCGCCTGCTCGCCGAGCGCGAGGGCGTCTTCTGCGAGCCCGCATCGGCGGCATCGGTCGCCGGCATCCTCGAGCACGGCCTGCCGGCCCCGCCGGGCGGCGAGCCGCCGGAGAGCGTGGTCTGCGTGCTCACCGGCCACGGGCTCAAGGACCCGGACACCGCCCTCGGCAAGGCGCCGAAGGTGATCGGGTGTGAGGCCGACCTCGCGGCCGTCGAGAAGGTCGTCTTCGGCTGAGATCCGGCACGCCTCGGCGTGTGTTCCGGCGCGCGGCGCGCGCCACCCGTAAGCTGGCTCCGGGCAGGCTCGGAGGATCGGACCGCTCGCCCAGCTCCGCTTCCTCGCCTCTCTCCTCGCGCCGCCCCTGTGCGCGATCTGCGGGCGAGCCTGCGAGCCGCGGGATTCCGCCTGCCCCACCTGCCTGGGTGCCATCGAGGGGTGCGGCGGCGCCGGGAGGCTGCGCGGATGGCCCGTCGCGTGGGCGGTTCCCTACGAGGGCGCCGGGCGCCGGCTCGTCGCCGCCCTCAAGTTCGGCAGCCGGCTGGAACTGGCCGGGATAGCCGGGAGCCTCGTCGCCGCGGCCGCGGTTCGCGCCGACCTCGTCGGCCCGCAAACGGTGGTCGTGCCCGTGCCGGCGGCTCCGGTTCGCAGGCGACGCCGCGGGTTCGATCCGGGCGAGCTGATCGCCGCAGCGACCGCCGCCGAGCTCGGGATTCCGGTTGCCCGATGCCTCGCTCGGCGCTCGGGTCGGCGGCAGGTGGGCCGCGATCGGCGCGCGAGGCTCGCGACCCCGCCGCGGGTCGGGGTGGTGGGCGACGTCCCGCCTCGGGCGCTCGTCGTCGACGACGTGCTGACGACCGGCGCGACGCTCGGCGCCTGCGCGGAGGCGCTGCTCGGGCAGGGGTGCGCGGAGATCGCCGCCGCGGTCTTCGCCCGCGCTCTTGGCCCCGTCGCTGCGGGGGCGTAGCATTCGTTCACGGCGAAAACTCCGACGGAAGGAGACAACGTGCGGATCGAGATCAGGGGCCGGAATGTCGAGGTCACCGAGGAGCTCCGAGATGCCGTCTCCAAGCGGTTCGCCAGGACCGCCCGCCAGGTTTCGGACCTCGCCCGCCTCGAGGTGGAGCTCCGCGAGGAGAAGAACCCCGCGATCTCCGACCGCTACGTCGCCAGCGCGAACCTGTACCTGAAGGGCGCGACCCTCCACGCCGAGGAGGCCTCGCCCGAGATGCTCCACACAATCCACGAGCTGGCCGAGGACATCCGCCGCCAGGTCAAGCGCCACCGCGAAAAGCGCCGCGCCCGCGCCAAGACCCGCCGGGCGATCCTGCGGCAACGAGAGGCGTAGCCCGCACCGGGTTGCGCTCCGCCCGTCCTGGGCGGACACGCGCACGCCCGGACGCGGGAGCAGCATGGAAAGCGCGCGGCGTAGGCGCGCGCCAGGCATTCCGGGCGGGAGCGGAGGACGTGACGCGATCGGTTCCCGGCCGCGGGGCGCCTGGCGCCACTCGGTACCCTCACTCCGATGGCGCTAGGTAAAGGTCTGGTCGACCGCGCCCTTCGCATGGGCGAGGGGCGCAGGTTCAAGGAGTACGAGAAGCGGGTCGAGTCCATCAACCGGTACGAGCCGGAGATGGAGGCGCTCTCCGAGGGCGAGCTGCGCGAGTACACGGACGAGCTCCGCCAGCGGGTTCGCGAGGAGGGCGAGTCGCTCGACGACGTACTGCCCGAGGCGTTTGCCCTCTGCCGCGAGGCTGCGCGCCGTGCGATCGGCCAGCGCCACTACGACGTGCAGCTGATCGGCGGCATGGTCCTGCACTCCGGGGCCATCGCCGAGATGAAGACCGGCGAGGGCAAGACGCTGACCGCGACGCTCGCGGTCTTCCTCAACACGCTCGGCGGGCGGCCGGTTCACGTGGTCACGGTCAACGACTACCTCGCCCGCCGCGACGCGACCTGGATGAAGCCGGTCTACGACATGCTCGGTGTCACCGTCGGCGTCATCCAGCAGCAGATGACGCCCGAGGAGCGCCGCCAGATGTACGCGGCGGACGTCACCTACGGGACCAACTCCGAGTTCGGCTTCGACTACCTGCGCGACAACATGGCGAGCACACTCGAGGAGTGCGTGCAGCGCGAGCACGCCTTCGCGATCGTCGACGAGGTCGACAACATCCTCATCGACGAGGCGCGAACCCCGCTGATCATCTCGGGCCGCCCCGAGCAGGCCGCGGACACCTACTACACGTTCGCCCGGCTCGCGAAGCAGATGGTCGGCGAGGAGATGAAGCCGAAGCTGCGCTCGCTCGGCGAGTCGAAGGACACCTCCGAGGCGACGCACGACTACGAGTACGACGAGAAGCACAAGACCGTCGCCCCGACCGAGGCCGGCGTGGCAAAGGCGGAGAAGTTCCTCGGCGTCGACAACCTCTACGTCTCCGAGAACGGCACGCTCGTCAACCACCTGATCCAGGCCCTCAAGGCCGAGTCGCTCTACAAGCGCGACACGGACTACGCCGTGATCGACGGCGAGGTGAAGATCATCGACGAGTTCACCGGCCGCATCCTCGAGGGCCGGCGCTGGTCCGACGGCCTGCACCAGGCGATCGAGGCGAAGGAGGGCGTGCGGATCCGCGAGGAGAACCAGACGCTCGCGACGATCACGCTCCAGAACTACTTCCGCCTCTACGACAAGCTCGCCGGTATGACCGGGACCGCCCTGACCGAGGCGACCGAGTTCATGAAGATCTACGAGATCCCGGTCGTCGAGGTCCCGACTCACCGGCCGATGATCCGCCAGGACCACAACGACCTGATCTACAAGACGAAGAAGGGCAAGTGGAAGGCGGTCGTCAACGAGATCAAGGAGCGCCACGAGCGCGGCCAGCCAGTCCTCGTCGGCACGATCTCGGTCGAGGTCTCGGAGATGCTCTCCGAGGAGCTCAAGCGCGCGGGTATCAAGCACGCCGTCCTCAACGCGAAGCCCGAGCACGCCCAGCGCGAGGGTGAGATCGTCGCCCAGGCGGGACGCCTCGGCGCGGTCACGATCGCGACGAACATGGCGGGCCGCGGCGTCGACATCAAGCTCGGCGGCGACCCCGAGCAGCTCGCGATCGACGAGCTGCGCAAGATGGGCGTCACGCCCGAGGACGAGAGCTGGGAGACCGAGCTAGCGGCCCTCACCGAGAAGTTCAAGGAGCAGACCGAGGCCGAGGGCGAGAAGGTCCGCGAGCTCGGCGGCCTCTTCATCTGCGGCACCGAGCGCCACGAGTCGCGCCGGATCGACAACCAGCTTCGCGGCCGCGCCGGCCGCCAGGGCGACCCCGGCGAGTCCCGCTTCTTCCTCTCGGCCGAGGACGACCTGATCCGGCTCTTCGCCGGCGAGCGCATCTACAAGATCCTCGACCGGCTCGGCCCCGTGGACGAGGAGGGCGAGGAGTACCCGCTCGAGGCGAAGATGCTCACGCGGACGATCGAGAACGCGCAGAAGAAGGTCGAGCAGCAGAACTTCCTCATCCGGAAGCGCGTCCTCGAGTACGACGACGTCATGAACGAGCAGCGCCGCGTGATCTACAAGTACCGGCGCGAGATCCTCGAGGGGCGCGACATGTCCGAGGTCGCCCACCAGGAGATCGAGGACGTGATCAGCCGGCTCGTGCAGGAGTACACGCCGGGCGAGATCTTCGAGGACTGGGACCTCGCCGGCCTCGAGGGCCACGTCAGCAGCCTGTGGCCGCTCCAGGTGTCGCTCGCCGATGTCGATCCGACGACGTCGAGCCGCGAGCAGATCACCGAGATGCTGATCGAGGACGCGCTCGCCGCCTACGACCGGCGCGAGCAGGAGTTCGGCTCCGAGCTCATGCGCTACCTCGAGCGCCAGATCCTGCTGCAGATCATCGACAACCGCTGGCGCGAGCACCTCTACGAGATGGACTACCTGCGCGAGGGCATCCACCTCCGCGGCTTCGCCCAGATCGATCCCCTCGTCGCCTACAAGAACGAGGGCTTCACGATGTTCCAGGAGCTCATGGCCTCGATCTGGGAGGAGTTCACCCGCGTGATCTTCCACGTCGAGGTGAACATCGAGCCTGAGCAGGCCGAGAGCCTCTACGGCGAGCGGCGCAGCCCGAGCCAGGTCGCCTATCAGGGCGGCGACCCAAGCGAACAGCCTTCCGCGCTGACCGAAGCCCAGGCCGCCGCCGCCGGCGCCGCGCCGACGGGCGCAGCCGGGGCAGCCGCCGTCGCCGCGACCCAGGCCGGGCCGCAGGGTGGCGGCAACGGCCAGGGTGCCAACCCGACCACGGTCGTCAAGACCGAGCAGGAGAAGATCGGGCGCAACGATCCCTGCTGGTGCGGATCGGGCAAGAAGTACAAGAAGTGCCACGGGGCATAGAGGCTTTGCGGCGGGCGGCGGGGACCGGCCCCCGCCGCCCGCTACGTTGCTCCTGATCTCCCATGGCCGGGGTCGTTAGAGGTGAGGACGGGATCGCCCGTTGCTCCTGGGCGGGGTCGGCGCCGGATTACGTCGCCTACCACGACGAGGAGTGGGGGCGGCCGGTGGTCGATGACCGCGGGGTCTATGAGCGGCTGACGCTCGAGGCCTTCCAGTCCGGGCTCTCCTGGATCACGATCCTGCGCAAGCGCGAGAACTTCCGGGCGGCTTTCGACGGGTTCGACTTCGAGCGGGTCGCGGAGTACGGGGAGCGGGACGTCGAGCGGCTCCTTGGCGACGCCGGCATCGTCCGCAACCGGGCGAAGATCGAGGCCGCGATCGCAAACGCGCGAGCCGCGCGCGAGCTCGCGGCCGCGGGCGAGTCGCTCGCCGCGATCGCGTGGTCGTTCGCGCCCGAGGGGCGCGTACGGCGGAAGCTCGGGGAGGTGCCGGCGGAGACCGCGGAGTCCAAGGCGCTCTCGAAGGAGCTCAAGCGGCGGGGCTTCCGCTTCGTCGGCCCGACCACCGCCTACGCCCTGATGCAGGCGATCGGGATCGTCAACGACCACCTCGACGGCTGCGTCGCGCGCGACGCGGTCGAGCGGGAGCGCGAGCGCGCCCTGGCGGCGCTGTCGGGATCGTGAGCGAGGACCTCGTACGGGCCTTCTTCGAGGCCTTCAACTCCCAGGACCTCGACCGCTTCGCGGAGGTCCTGCACCCGGACGTCGAGCTGCAGACCGCGCGGGGCCTGCGCAAGGGCCGCGACGAGGCGCGGAGATGGGCGACGAAGGACCCGAACGGCGGGCTCGAGCAGACCCTCGTCCTCGACGAGGTGCTCACCGACGGGCGCGGATCGCACGCCCTCGCCGTCTACCGCAAGCAGTGGCACTGGCGCGAGGACGGAGAGCTCGCCCACAGCGACGATGTCGCCGCACTCGTCACCTTCCGCGACGGGTTGATCGCCCGCTGGCAGCCGTATGAGGACCCGGCGGAGGCGCGGGACCTCTTCGCCCGGCTCGCGGGCGCGCGCGACTAGCGCCGCGGGACCAGCGCGCGCAGGCGCTCGCGCCGCAGCGCGACGCGGGCGGCGTTACCGCCGGGCCCGCCGTGAACGCCGCCGCCCGGGTGGGCCGACGCCGAGGCGAGGTAGAGCCCGTCGACCGGCGTCGTCGGCCGCCCGAGGCTTGGATAGGGGCGGAAGATCGCCTGCTGCTGAAGCTGGGCCGTGCCGCCGTTGACCGCGCCGCCGACCAGGTTGCGATCGGCCTCCTGAAGCGAACGCGGCGTCTGGACGTCGCGGCCGACGATCGTGTCCCGGAACCCGGGAGCGAGCCGCTCCACCTCGAGCTCCATCCGGTCGGCGAAGCGTTCCGCCGCCTCGCCTTCGACCTCGCCCTCGATCTCGCCGGCGGCATCGCCGCGGATCACCTGCGGCACGTGGGTGTAGGCCCAGGGCACGTCGGCGCCCGGCGGGCACCGGCTCGGGTCGAGCATCGAGTACTGCCCGAGCACGAGGAAGGGTCGCGACGGGATCAGGCCGCGCACGAGCTCCCCGGCTGTGCGCGAGAGCCCGTCCATGCCCTCGGCGACGTGGATCGTGCTCGCCCGGCGCGCGGGCTCCGCCGCCCAGGGGATCGGCTCGCTCACTGCCCAGTTGACCTTGACCGTCGAGTTGTCGTACTGGAAGCGCCGCATCCACCGGCGGACGCGCTCCGGCACGGCGTCGCGCGGAAGCATCCGCTCGTAGAGCGCGGGCGCGCCGACGTCGGCGAGCACCGCCCGGCGTGCGCCGAAGCGGCGCCCGTCGGCGGCGAGCGCCGCGCGCGCCCGGCCAGCCGTCACCTCGATCCGCTCGATGGGCGTGTCGCACACGACCGCGCCCCCGCGCGACTCCAGCCGGCGCACCAGGGCCTCGGTGAGCTTTCCGGCACCTCCCTCCGGCACGGGGAACCCGTGCTCCTGGCCGAGCCCGCAGAGAACCCAGCCGAAGAGCGCGCCACCTGCGCTGTCCGGGGTGAGGTCGGCGTGCAGGGCGTTGCCCGCGAGCAGCCACCCGCCTCCCTCTCCCCGGAAGAGCTCGTTGGTGAAGCGGCGCGCCGGCATGATCGCGAACCGGCCGAACGAGCCGAGCCGCTTGGGCCCGAGCGCGCGGGCCAGGGCGAGGCCGGAGCGAACGGGGGGCGAGGGAGTGAGCAGGGCGTCGATCAGGTGCTGGCCGGCATCGCGCCAGAGGCCGAAGAGCCCCTCCCAGATCTCCCCGTCGCCCGCAGCGAAGGAATCCAGTGAGGCCTTGGTCTCCTCGATGTCGGTCGAAAGCAGCGCGCAGCGCCCGTCCGGATGCGGTTGGGCGACGACCGCGTCGCAGCGCAGCCAGCGCAGGCCGTGCTCCTCGAGGCGGAGGGATGCCAGGTACCGAGAGGCCGCGGCGAGCGGGTAGAACGAGCTGAAGCGGTCGTGGACGAAGCCCTCCTTGGCGACCTCGCCGCTGCGTACTGCGCCGCCGGGCTCGGCCTGCTCCTCGCAGACGACGACGTCCCAGCCCTCGTCGGCGAGCATGTTGGCCGCGACCAGGCCGTTGGGTCCGGCGCCGATGACGACCGCGTCGGCTTCCATGGCGCTCAGCCCGTGGAGTTGGCGGCGGACTGAGCCGCCGTCGTGGCGCGCGCCTTCACGCTCGCCCTGCCCCCGTGGCCGCCACCGGTGTCGCCCTCCGAACCGGGCTCGTGAAGCGAGCCCGGTCCCGCCACCTCGTCGGCGCCGGCCTGCGCCATCCGCGCGGCGAGGATGAGGAAGCGCTCGGCGAGCCCGCGGGCGTTCTCGTAGAGCATCGCCTGCAGGCGTCCGGCGCCGCCGACCGTCGTCTCCCGGCGCGGCTTGCGCAGGCAGGCGATCACGGCTTCGGCGACCGTGTCGGCGGAGTACGTGTCGCCCGGGACCGGTGGCAGGAGGCCGGTGGTGCTCGTCAGGTGGCGCCAGAAGGGGGTGTCGACGGCGCCGGGATGGACGAGCGAGACCGCGACGCCGGAGCCCTGCTCGGCGAGCTCGAGGCGCAGCGTGTTCACGAACCCCCGGACCGCGTGCTTGCCCGCGACGTAGGCGGACAGGCCCGGCAGCGGGACGCGTCCGGCGACCGAGCCGACGATGACGAGCGATCCGTTCGCCTGCTCGAGGTGGGGAAGGGCCGCCTCGACGGTGTTCACGGTGCCCTCGAAGACCACCTTCATCGTCCGTTCGAAGTCCTCGCGGGACTGCTCGCTGAAGGTCCCGAAGCCGGCGTTCGCCGCGGCCGCGACCACCAGGTCGATCCCGCCGAGGGACTCGGCGATCTCATCTACCGCGCCCTTCAGCTCGTCGCGGTCGGCGATGTCGGCGCTGACGGTGCGCACGCCTCCGCCGAGTTGGCGGGTGGCCGCCTCGAGCCCGTCGTGGGAGCGCGCGAGGAGCGCGACCTCCGCACCCGCTTCGCGCAGCCGGTGGGCGGTGGCGAGCCCGATTCCACTCGAGCCGCCCGTGACGAGCGCGCGCTTGCCGGAGAGGTCCGCCCGGTCGACCGGGTCGTGCCCGGGCTCACCTTCGATCAGCCGTTTGAGCCGCGCGAGCGCCTCGGCGTTCCGCAGTCGCAGCAGGGTGTCGGCGATCGGGTTGCTCGCGAACAGCGAGGTCAGCCGGTCGCCCGGCCACTCGACCATGAGGACGTTCGTGTAACCGTCGTGCTCGGTCAGCTCCAGCTCGACGTTTGCAGTGCCGAACGGGCGCGCCTTCGCCTTGAGCACGATCCGGTGCGGCGGCTCGCACGCGAGCACCTCGGTGTGGTCGCCGAGCGTCGCCGGCCAGATGCCGACGGCGTGGTGGAACTTCGAGCCGGGAGCCGGGAAGTCCGGGTCCGCGCCGCGGAACTCGCTCGCGCCGACGACCCAGTACGGGTAGTGCCGGGCGTCGGCGAGCACGCCGAAGACGGCCTCGATCGGCGCGAAGATGGCGACGCGATTACGGGCCATCAGTTCGCCAGGGCACGGATGCCCTCGTTCTCGTCGCGGTGGAGGAAGTCCCAGAGCTCGACCCGGTTGCCCTCCGGATCGGAGAAGTAGACCGAGCGATCGCCGCCCTCGTGCTCGATCGGGCCTTCCAGCTCGACGCCTTCGCCTTGCAGTGCCTCGGCGAGCTCGTCGATGGTGCCCGGGGACGCCGCCAGCGCGAAGTGCACGTGGCGACCGCCCTGGTCGTCGTGCTCCTGCGGCCCGGGGGGCCAGATGCCCAGCCGCGAGCGCTCGCCCGCGACGAGCCAGATCTTGTCGTCGTGCTCGTCAAGCCGCTCGAGACCGAGCAGCTCGTAGAAGGTCGCGAGCCGTTCGGGGTCACGGGATTCGAGCACGAGCTCGCAGATGCCGGTAATCGCCACGTTCGCCTACTTTCCAATGCGTGGCGCCGGAAACGCAGCCCGCGAAGCGTCGCCTGGGTTTCGCCGTCAAGGTGCTCGGCGAAGGCGGCCTGCCTTCGCACGACACCCGGCGCTGGCAGAGCGGCCCGCACCTGCGCGTCTCGCTCGAGCGGCTGCGGGCGATCTTCTCCTACCTCGACCGCCACGACGTGCGCATGTACCGGATGGCGACCGCGCTGGCGCCCTACGCGAGCCACCCGGACCTGCCCCGCTTCCACCGCCAGGTCGAGGAGTGCGCCGAGGAGCTCGCGGAAGTGGGCGAGCTCGCGCGCAGCCTGGGCCTGCGACTCTCGACCCACCCCGGCCAGTACACGGTCCTCAACTCCGAGGACGAGGGGGTGCGGGCGGCGGCGGTCGCCGAGCTCGAGGTGCAGGCCAGGTTGCTCGACGCGCTCGGGCTCGGCGATGAGGCCGTGGTCGTCCTGCACGTCGGCGGCGCCGCCGGCGGGGCGGGGGCGGCGGCGGATCGGTTCGCACGCGGCTTCGAGGTCCTCTCCGAGCGGGCGCGAGCCCGGCTCGTGATCGAGAACGACGATCGCGTCTTCGCCATCGACACGGTCGAGCCGCTCGCCCGCCGACTCGGCTTGCGGGTGGTCTTCGACCCGCACCACCACCGCTGCCACAACCCGGCATCCGTCCCGGACGGCGAGGCGCTCGCCCTCGCCCTCGCGACCTGGCCGCCGGGCGTGATCCCGAAGGTCCACTACTCCTCGCCGCGGCTGGACATCGGCGAGTCGCGCAAGCGGGTCGGCCGGCGCGTGGAGCGCCGCCCCGTCCTGCCCCAGCTGCGAAGCCACGCCGACCTGATCGAGCCGAGCGGGTTCGAGGCGTTCCTCACGCTCCTCGGGGATCGCGAGGCGGACGTGATGCTCGAGGCCAAGGGCAAGGACCTCGCCCTGTTCGCCCTCCGCGACCATCTCGCGGCGCGCGGGTTCGGCTGGGAGGAGGGGCGGCTCGTGTCCGGAGCCGAGGGCTAACCTTCGCCGCATGGCGGACGCAACTTCGAAGGAGGCCGTGAGCGCGCGGCTCGCGCAGGCGCGCGAGGGACTGACGCTGCTTGCGGACTACCTTTGACCCCGCCGCACTCGAATCGGAGATAGAGCGGCTGGAGGGGGAGATGCAGGCGCCCGGGTTCTGGGACGACCAGGAGTCCGCGGCGAAGATCTCCGCGGAGCACGCCCGGGCGCAGAAGCGCCTCGAGACCTTCCGGTCGCTCGAGTCGGACATCGCCGACCTGGCCGAGCTCGCCGAATTGGCGGCCGATGACCCGGAGCTCGAAGCCGAGCTCGAAGGCCAGCTCACCTCGATCGAGAAGCGTCTCGCCGACCTCGAGGAGGCGCGCCTGTTCAGCGGCCCGTACGACGCCGGCGATGCCGTGGTCACGATCCGCTCGGGCGCCGGCGGAACCGACTCCCAGGATTGGGCGGAGATGCTCCTGCGGATGTACCTGCGCTGGGCCGAGCGGCGCGGCTTCGAGGTCGAGATGAAGGAGGCGTCCGCCGGGGAGGAGGCCGGGATCAAGCAGGCGACGTTCCTGGCCAAGGGCGAGAACGCCTACGGGCTCTTCGCCGCGGAGCGCGGCGTCCACCGGCTCGTCCGCATCTCCCCGTTCGACGCCCAGTCGCGCCGGCACACGGCGTTCGCCCAGGTCGATGTCGCTCCCCTCGTCGACGACGAGGTCGAGGTGGAGCTCGACGAGGACGACATCCGCGTCGACACCTACCGCGCCTCGGGGGCCGGCGGTCAGCACGTGAACAAGACCGACTCGGCCGTGCGGCTCACGCACCTGCCGACCGGCATCGTCGTGCAGTGCCAGAACGAGCGCTCGCAGACGCAGAACAAGGCGACCGCGATGCGGATGCTCCGCGCGCGGCTGCTCGAGGAGGAGGAGCGCAAGCGCGCCGAGGAGCTGGCGGCGGAGCGCGGCGAACAGAAGGCCGCCGAGTGGGGCTCCCAGATCCGCAGCTACACGCTGCACCCGTCCACCCGGGTGAAGGACCACCGGACCGGATACGAGGTCGGCGACGCGAACCGCGTGCTCGACGGCGACATCGACGAGTTCGTCCGCGAGTACCTGAACCAGTCGGCGGCCTCGAACTAGCGCGATGCGACTGCGGGTGGCCGGGGCGGCGGTGGGAGTGGCGCTGGCCCTCGGTGCCGCCTCGCAGGCCTCCGGCCAGGGCGCCGCGCTGGGCCACGACCTGATCCCTTGGCCGCAGGCGCTCCCGCCGGCGGAGGTGCCGAACGAGATCCAGGCGAAGCCGGTGGAGCACTGCCGCGACGGGTCGGTGCGATGCGTCGCGGGCCTGGCGCGCCGGCTGGAGCGCCAGTGGAAGCGCTTCGACGCCGCCTGCGACCACCGTGCCGTGATCGCCTACAGCTACCTCGAGATCACGCGCGGCCTGCTGGCCGACATGCGCGGGCCCGAGCCGCGACTCGTCCGCCACCCGCGCTGGATGGCCTACCTGATCACGAACTTCTCCAACCGCTACTTCCGGGCGTTCCGCAACTACGCGCGGGGCCGGCCCGTCACGGACGCATGGCGGATCACCTTCGAGGCGATCGAGCAGGGCGACCTCCACGCCGGCCAGGAGGTGCTGCTGTTCTCGAACGCGCACGTCCAGCACGACCTCCCGTTCGCGTACGAGCGGATGGGGTTGCGCACGCGATCCGGCGCGACCCGCAAGCCGGACCACGACGCCGTCAACGAGGTGAACGCCCGGGTCTTCGACGGGATCGAGAAGTTCATCGCGGCCAACTACGACCCGACCTTCTCGCTGCTCGACCTGCCGCTCCTCGCGGCCGAGGAGCTGGCCGTGCTCGAGTTCGTGAAGATCTGGCGCGAGGGCGCCTGGCGGAGCGCCGAGCGCCTCGTCGCGGCGCGGACGCCCGAGGAGCGGGCGGCGGTCGCGGCGACCATCCGCGAGCACTCGGCTACCTGGGCGCGCTTGATCTCGTCGGTGCGCCTGCCCGGATACGGGGCGGTACGCGACCGGTTCTGCCGTTCCCGGTGAGCCGGTTGTGGGTACGGTTGATCCGTGGGCAAGGCGAACGTGCGCACTGCGGTCGGGCTCTCCCAGGAGAACGGGTCGGTCGACGCGTACGCCCGCGCGGCGGCGGAGGCGGCCGAGGCGCTCGGCGGGTCCTGTGACCTCGCCCTCCTGTTCGCCTCCGATGCGAACCTCGCCCACGCCGAAGCCGGGCTCGCTGCCGTCGCCGACGAGCTCGCGCCGCTGCACCTGATCGGCTGCGCCGCCGGCGGCGTCATCGGCCACGGCCGCGAGATCGAGGACGGTCCCGCGGTGGTGATCTGGGCGCTGAGCGCGCCGGACGCGGTGATCTCGAGCCACCCGATCGACGCGGAGCACGTCGGCAACGGGTTCGACCTGAGCGGCGTGCCCGAGGTGGACGAGCCCGCGGAGGCGATGTTCGTGCTCGCCGACCCCTACACGTTCCCCGCGGAGACCCTGCTCGAGCGGCTCAACGAGGAGCGCCCGCACGTGCCGATCATCGGCGGGCTCGCGAGCGCCTCCAGCCCGGGCGGCTCGATCTTCTGCGACGGCTCGCCGCGCGCGGGCGGCGCCGTGATGGCGACGGTCAGCGGCATCGACGTCCTGCCCTGCGTCTCCCAGGGCGCCGAGCCGGTTGGGCCCGAGATGACGATCACGGCTTGCGAGGGGAACGTGATCACCGAGCTCGCCTCAGCGCCGGCGCTCGAGCGGCTGCAGGAGGCGGTAATGCAGCTCGACGAGCGCGAGCGGGAGCTGGCGGCGTCGGGGCTTCTCCTCGGGATCGTGATCGACGAGAACAAGCCCGAGTACGAGCGCGGCGACTTCCTCGTGCGCCCGGTGGTCGGCGCGGACGAGTCGACCGGCGCGATCGCGACCGGCGAGCGCGTTCGGGTGGGCCAGACGGTCCGCATCCAGGTGCGCGATCCCGCCCGCGCCGACGAGGACCTGCGCGACGCCCTGCGCATCCACTCGGCCACCGTCGGGTCCGACGGCGCGGCCGGGGTGCTGATCTTCACCTGCAACGGCCGCGGCAGGAACATGTTCGGGGTACCGGACCACGACGCCGGCACCGTGAACGACGCGCTCGGGGCGCCCTCCGCCGGGTTCTTCTGCGCCGGCGAGATTGGGCCGGTCGGCGGCCGCAACTTCCTGCACGGGTTCACCGCGACGATGGCGATCTTCCCGGCGTGAACGAGGACGCGACGCGGTTGATCGAGGCCGCACTCGCCGAGGACCTCGGGCCGGGGGACGTCACCTCGGACTCGGTCGTCCCGGCCGACGCGCGCGCCCGCGCGCGGATCGTCCAGAAGCAGCCCGGGGTGGTGTTCGGGCTCGACCTCGCAGCGGCCGTATTCGAGCGCACGGGCGCGGAGACCTTCGACAAGGTCATCGTCGAGGGCCAGTGGCGCGACGGGGTGCCCGCGGACGTGGCGCTGGTCACGGGCCCGGCGCGGGCGCTCCTCGCCGGGGAGCGGACCGCGCTCAACTTCCTCGGCCACCTCTCCGGGATCGCCACCCTCACCGCGCGCTACGTCGACGCCGTGCGCGGCACGGGCGCGGCGATCCTCGACACGCGCAAGACGACGCCCGGCTTGCGGACTCTCGAGAAGGCGGCGGTCGCCGCGGGCGGCGGCACCAACCACCGCGTCGGCCTCTACGACGCGATCCTGATCAAGGAGAACCACGCCGCCCTCGCCGGCGGCGTCGGTGCCGCGGTCGAGAAGGCGCGCGCCGCGCACCCGGAGCTCGAGGTGGAGGTGGAATGCCGGGACCTCGACGAGGTGCGCGCAGCGCTCGCCGCGGGCGCCGACCGGATCCTGCTCGACAACATGGACGCGGACGGGATGCGCGCCGCGGTCGCCGTGCGCGACGAGGCGAATCCCTCGGTGCGGCTCGAGGCGTCCGGCGGGATCACGCTCGACAACGTCACCGACGTCGCCGCGACCGGGGTCGACCTGATCTCGATCGGGGCGCTCACGCACTCCGCGCCCGCGCTCGACCTGAGCCTCCTCCTCGAACCCGCCTGAGCGAGGGATGGGCATCCGGCTCGCGACGATCGGGGTCTACGGCTTCACGGCCGACACGTTCCGCGCCGCGCTCCTCGACGCCGGCGTCACGCACCTCGCCGACGTCCGCCAGCGCCGGGGCGTCCGCGGCCCGGAGTACGCGTGGGCGAACTCGAAGCGCCTGCAGGCCATGCTCGCGGACGCCGGGATCGCCTACAGCCACCACCTCGACCTCGCTCCGACGACCGAGCTGCGCCACCTGCAGTACGCGGAGGACGACCGGCGCGGCGTCGGCAAGCGCTCGCGGACGGAGCTCGCGCCCGGCTACATCGCCGGCTACACGAAGCAGATCCTCGACCGCGCCGACCTGGACGCCTTCGTCGCCTCGCTGCCGGAGGCGGAGCTCACCGCGCTCATGTGCGTCGAGCGCGACCCGGAGGCCTGCCACCGCTCTTTGCTCGCCGAGCGGCTGGCCGATCGGTACGGCGCGAGCGTCGTCCACCTGCGCCCCGGATAGCCGCCGCGGCGGCTACTTCAACAGCCGCGAGAGCCGCCGGTCCTTGAGGATGCGCCCGCCGGTCTGCTCCTTCGGGCAGTAGTTCGTCTGGTGCTCGGCGAAGTAGACGGCCTCGATCGTCGTGCCGCAGCGCGGGCACGGCTCGCCCTCGCGGCGGTGCACCTGGAGCGGCATGGGGAGCTTGTCGGGCACGTCGTCGCCGATGACACGCTCGTACTCGTCGATCGCGTCGCCGAGGACGTGCAGCGCAGCGTGTAGGCGCTCGACCTCCTCGTCGGTGAGCTCGTTGCCCTTCTTGAACGGGCCGAGCCGGGCCTCCCAGAGGATCTCGTCCACCCAGGAGCGGCCGATTCCGGCGATCAGGCGCTGGTCGCGCAAGAGCGG
>ERZ777003.3191-NODE-3191-length-16544-cov-5.081691_pt1 | contig 16544 bp, 15 predicted proteins | sample MGYA00374956_ERZ777003 | MGnify/ENA primary metagenome ERZ777003 (study PRJEB29302, sample SAMN06268252) | bioreactor metagenome | isolation source: Joint BioEnergy Institute, California, USA | place: USA:Joint BioEnergy Institute, California, USA | collected... | reverse complement strand
CGGTCGGCATGCTGTTGGCACATCTGCTGAAGGACCTGATCCAGGTCGGCCAACTCACTCTCATCGATGCCAACGGGCAGACCCATGTCTTCGGCGTGCCGGGCGGGCGCAAGGCGACGATCCGCATCCGGGACAAGAGCCTGCACCGCAAGCTGTTCTTCCGGCCGCAGCTCCACTTCGGCGAAGGCTACATGGACGGCGGCTGGACGCTGGAGGACGGCACCACGCTGCACGACGTCCTCGACGTGATGTGCAGCAACCTGGAGCGATTCGAGCGCCATCCGCTGCAGCGGTCACTCAACGGGCTGGGCCGGCTGCTGCGCCGGGTGTGGCAGTACAACCCGATCGGCCGCGCCCAGCGCAACGTCGCCCACCACTACGACCTGTCCGACACGCTCTACGACCTGTTCCTGGACAAGGACCGGCAGTACTCCTGCGCCTACTTCGCCGACCCGACGGATTCGCTGGAGACGGCGCAGCTCAACAAGAAGCGCCACATCGCGTCCAAGCTGCTGCTCGAGCCCGGCCACCGGGTGCTGGACATCGGCTCCGGCTGGGGCGGGCTTGCGCTCTTCCTCGCCGACATCGGCGGCTGCGACGTCACCGGCCTCACCCTTTCCACGGAGCAGCACAAGGTCGCCGAGGAGCGCGCGCGCAACGCCGGGCTCTCGGACCGGGTCCGCTTCCACCTGCGCGACTATCGCGAACAGACCGGCAAGTTCGACCGCATCGTCTCGGTCGGCATGTTCGAGCATGTGGGCGTCGGCCACTACGGCGAGTTCTTCGCCAAGGTGAAGGACCTGCTCACCGATGACGGCGTCTGCCTGCTGCACTCGATCGGGCGCATGGAGCCGCCGGGCTCCACCAATCCGTGGCTCCGGAAGTACATCTTCCCGGGCGGCTACACACCTGCCCTCTCCGAGACGCTGAGCGCGATCGAGGCGACGGGGCTGTGGGTCACCGACATCGAGATCCTGCGCCTGCACTACGCCGAGACGCTGCGCCACTGGCACGACCGCTTCCAGGCCAACCGCGCCCGGATCGCCGAGCTCTACGACGAGCGTTTCTGCCGGATGTGGGAGTTCTATCTCGTCGGCTGCGAGATGAGTTTCCGTTACATGGGCCAGATGGTGTTCCAGATGCAGATCGCGAAGAACCTGGACGCGGTGCCGCTGACCCGCGACTACATGTTCACGACCGAGCAGGCGCTGCGCAGCGAGCAGGCGGCCAGGCGCCGCCACGCGGCATAACCGCAACGGTTCCGCGACCAACGCAAGTTATCCCCGATATTCCGTCAATCCACAGGGTCGGGCGGCATGCCCCGGCCCGAGTCGGTCTGATATGGTCGGCGCATGGACATGGATCATGGAGGGCCGCCGCCGTCGGACGGGCGCGGTGGGTCGCCGTTCGGCGGCGACGGTGACGGCTACACCGGGGGGATCGACCCGGAGGTGCTGCGGCTGCAGCCGCACAACTTCGAGGCCGAGGCGGCCCTTCTGGGCGCGCTCCTCGCCAACAACAGCGCCTACGACAAGGTCTCCGACTTCCTGGCGCCGGAGCATTTCGCCGACGCCGCGCACGGGCGCATCTATGCCGCCATCGGCAAGCTGATCGGCGGCGGCCAGCTCGCGAACCCGGTCACCCTCAAGAACTATTTCGAGAAGGATGCGGCGCTGGAGGAGATCGGCGGCGCCGACTACCTCGCCGAGCTCGCCGGTTCCGTCGTCACCAGCAGCGCCGCCGGCGACTATGGGCGGCTGATCTACGACCTCTACCTCCGCCGCCAGCTCATCGCGCTGGGCGACGACATCCTGGCGGACGCGCGCAGCTTCGACATCGACCTGCAGGCCACCGCCCAGATCGAAAAGGCGGAGCAGCGGCTGTTCGAGCTCGCGACCTCGGGCGAGATCGAGCGCGGTTTCCAGGATTTCCAGACCGCGCTGACCAAGGCGATCAGCATCACCGAGCAGGCGTTCCGCCGCGAGGGCCGGATCAGCGGCGTGCCCAGCGGCTTCCGCGACCTCGACGCCAAACTGGGCGGGCTGCACGCCTCGGATCTGATCATCCTCGCCGCCCGTCCCTCCATGGGCAAGACGGCGCTCGCCATGAACATCGCGGTGAACGCCGCCAGCACGCGGACCTACGATACCGACGAGCGCGGCAACACCATCGAGCAGCGGCACCCGGTTGCCTTCTTCTCGCTGGAGATGTCGGCCGAACAGCTCGCGATGCGCGTGATCTCGGAGAAGGTCGGCGTGCCGTCCGAGAAGCTGCGCCGCGGCGAGCTCGGCTCGGCCCAGTTCGAGGCGCTGGTGCGGGCGAGCCGGGACCTGGCGTCGCTGCCGCTCTACATCGACGACACACCGGCGCTCACCATCCCGCAGCTGCGCACCCGCGCGCGGCGGCTGAAGCGCACTCACGGGCTCAGCCTCATCGTGGTGGACTACCTGCAGCTCATCTCGCCTTCTGGCGGGCGCCGCAGCGACAACCGCGTGCAGGAGGTCTCGGAGATCACGCGCGGGCTGAAGGCGCTGGCCAAGGAGCTGGACGTGCCGGTGATCGCGCTGTCCCAGCTCAGCCGCGCCGTCGAGCAGCGCGAGGACAAGCGCCCGCAGCTTGCCGACCTGCGCGAATCGGGTTCGATCGAGCAGGACGCCGACGTCGTGATGTTCATCTTCCGCGAGCAGTACTACCTGGAGCGGGCGGAACCGACGCAGCGCGAGGACGAGCCGCTGGAAAAGTTCAACGACCGGCACGATCGCTGGATGCGGCGCTGCGAGGAGGTCTACAACACCGGCGAAGTGATCATCGCGAAGCAGCGACACGGGCCGATTGGCACCGTGCGCCTCGCCTTCGACGGTCAGTTCACCAAGTTCTCGGACCTCGCCCAGGAGGATCGGCTTCCTGAGCAGCGCTGACAGAACGGAGACCGCCGCGGAGCAGGACCCGGGCTGGGACGGCCACGGCGGCGTCCTGGAAATCGATCTCGACGCAATCATCGCCAACTGGCGGCTGCTGTCGGCCCGCGCGGCCCCGGCCGCGTGCGCCGCGGTCGTGAAGGCGGACGCTTACGGCCTGGGCGCGGCCGCGGTGGTCCGGGCGCTGGCCCGTGCCGGCTGCAGCAGCTTCTTCGTCGCCCTGCCGGCCGAGGGCGCCGTCGTCCGCGAGGCGGCCGGCCCGGAGGCCCGGGTTGCCGTGCTGGGCGGCTTTCTGCCGGAGGCCGCCGCGCTCTACCGCCGCCACGCACTGATCCCGGTGCTGAGCGCGCCCGAACAGATCGACGCCTGGCGGCCGACGGGGGGCAGTGCGCCCGCCTTCATCCATGTTGATACCGGCATGTCGCGACTGGGGCTGACCCACGCCGAGTGGAGCGCGCTCGACGTTTCCGGCGGCGGTCTGGAACGGCTCGGGGTGATCGGGGTGATCAGCCATCTCGCCTGCGCCGAGGAAGCGGACAACCCGGCCAATGCCGCGCAGCTCGCCGCCTTCCGCGCCGCGCTCGCCGCCCTGCCCCGTCCGCTGCCGGCCTCGCTCGCCAACTCGTCGGGCATCTTCCTCGGCGCCGACTACCACTTCGACCTCGTCCGACCGGGCGCCGCGCTCTACGGCGTGAATCCCGCCCCGGGATCGCCGAACCCGATGCGCCCGGTGGTGCGGCTGCGCGGCCGGATCCTGCAGGTGCGCCAGATTGACCGGGGGGTACCGGTTGGTTATGGTGCCTCGTTCATCGCACCCGCGCCGCGGAAACTTGCAACAGTGGCAGTGGGTTACGCCGATGGATTACACCGCGCGGCGAGCAGTCGCGGCCGTGTACTGTGCCACTCCCACCCGGCGCCGATCGTAGGGCGCGTATCCATGGACATGATCACCGTCGACGTGACCGATGTTCCGCAGGACGCCGCACGACCGGGCGAATCCGTCGACATCATCGGCCCGGGCCGCGACATCGACGCGGTGGCGGCGGATGCTGGTACCATCGGCTACGAGATCCTGACCTCGCTGGGCAGCCGCTTCCGGCGCCGCTATCTCGCGCAGGGCGGTTCATGAACCCGCTCGCCACGATCGGACGGATCTTCCTCGCCTTCCTGGCGACCACGGGCCGGATCACCATCTTCACCGCCCGGTCGCTGTCGCACTGCGTGACGCCGCCCTTCTTCCCGCGGCTGATCATCCGGCAGATGATCGAAATCGGCTACTACTCGCTGCCGGTAGTCGGGCTGACGGCCGTGTTCACCGGCATGGTGCTGGCGCTGCAGAGCTACACCGGCTTCTCCCGCTTCTCCGCCGAATCCGCCATCCCCAACGTCGTGGTGCTGTCGATCACGCGCGAGCTCGGGCCCGTGCTGGCCGGCCTCATGGTCGCCGGCCGCATCGGCGCCGCCATCGCCGCCGAGATCGGGACCATGCGGGTGACCGAGCAGATCGACGCGCTGACCACGCTTTCCACCAACCCCTTCAAGTACCTGATCGCGCCACGGCTGATCGCCGGTCTCACCACGCTGCCGCTGCTGGTGCTGGTCGCCGACATCATCGGCGTGTTCGGCGGCTACCTCGTCAGCATCTACAAGCTGGGCTTCAACCCCGCGACGTACCTGAAGAACACGATCGACTTCGTCGATTTCATCGACGTCGTCAGCGGCCTGGTGAAGGCGGGCGTGTTCGGCTTCCTGATCGCGCTGATGGGCTGCTACCACGGCTTCCACTCGCGCGGCGGTGCCCAAGGCGTCGGCGCAGCCACAACGAATGCAGTGGTTTCCGCGTCGATCCTCATCCTTTCATTCAACTACATCATCACCGAGCTGTTCTTCTCCGCATGACCGAAGCGCCGCCAAAGATCGCGATCCGTGGCCTGCACAAGCGCTTCGGCGAGAAGGTGGTGCTGGACGGGGTCGACCTCGACATCGCCCGCGGCGAATCGCTGGTGGTGATCGGGGGCTCCGGCAGCGGCAAGTCGGTCCTGATCAAGACCATCATCGGCCTGCTGCAGCCGGACTCCGGCTCGATCCGCATCGATGGCGAGGAAACCGCGGGGCTCCGCGGCCGCGAGCGCGACCGCGTGGTGCGCAAGTTCGGCATGCTGTTCCAGGGCGGCGCGCTGTTCGACAGCCTGCGGGTGTGGGAGAACGTGGCCTTCGGCCTGATCCAGGGCCAGAGGATGCCGCGGGCGAAGGCGCGGGAGATCGCGCTGGAGAAGCTGGCCCAGGTCGGGCTGGGGCCGGAGGTGGGGGATCTGTCGCCGGCGGAGCTGTCGGGCGGCATGCAGAAGCGCGTCGGCCTGGCGCGCGCCATCGCCACCGACCCCGAGATCATCTTCTTCGACGAGCCGACCACCGGCCTCGACCCGATCATGGCCGACGTGATCAACGACCTGATCGTGGACTGCGTGCGGCGGCTGGGTGCGACGGCGCTGTCGATCACCCACGACATGGCGAGCGCGCGCAAGATCGCAGATCACGTGGCGATGCTGTACCAGGGCAAGATCATCTGGCACGACCGCGTCGAGCTGATCGATTCCACCGACAACCCGTACGTCGACCAGTTCATCCACGGTCGCGCCGAAGGCCCCATCAAGATGCAGTTGCGACGCTGAGAGCGGACCCGTTGGCGCGCGCGAAGACGGTCTACATCTGCCAGGAGTGCGGGGGTATCCATCCCCGCTGGGCCGGGCGGTGCGACGCCTGCGGCGCCTGGAACACGCTGGTCGAGGAAGTGCCCGCCCCGCCCGCGGCCGGCGGAACCGGCACAACGCGCACGGCCGGCCGGGGCGAGACGGTCGCATTCACCGCACTCAGCGGCGCCGTCACGGCGCCGGCGCGCCGCGAGACCGGGATCGCCGAGTTCGACCGCGCCTGCGGCGGCGGGCTGGTTGCCGGCTCTGCGGTCCTGGTCGGCGGCGACCCCGGCATCGGCAAGTCCACCGTTCTGCTGCAGGTGACCGCCTCCCTCGCCCGCTGCGGTGCGGCCTGCGCCTACATCTCCGGCGAGGAGGCGGTGGAGCAGATCAAGCTCCGTGCCGACCGCCTCGGCCTCGCCGATGCGCCGGTGTCGCTCGCCACCGCCACCGACGTCGAGGCGATCGTGCACGCGCTCGACCGCGCGGGCAGGCCCGACGTGCTGGTGATCGATTCCATCCAGACCATGTACCTGCCCTCGCTGGAATCGGCGCCGGGCACGGTGGCCCAGGTCCGGGCCTGCGCCCAGGCGCTGATCCGGCACGCGAAGAAGCGCGGGCTGACGCTGATTCTGGTCGGGCACGTGACCAAGGAAGGCCAGATCGCCGGCCCGCGTGTGCTGGAGCACATGGTGGACACGGTGCTCTACTTCGAAGGTGAGCGCGGCCACCAGTTCCGCATCCTGCGCGCGGTGAAGAACCGCTTCGGCGCCAGCGACGAGATCGGTGTGTTCGAGATGTCCGATCGCGGGCTGATCGAGGTCGCCAACCCCTCTGCCCTGTTCCTTGGCGACCGGGCGCGCGCCGTCTCCGGCGCCGCCGTCTTCGCCGGGCTGGAAGGGACGCGGCCGGTGCTGGTCGAGATCCAGGCGCTGGTGGCGCCCTCGTCGATGGCGACGCCGCGCCGGGCCGTCGTCGGCTGGGACGGCGCCCGGCTGGCGATGGTGCTGGCGGTGCTCGAGGCGCGCTGCGGCATCGCCTTCTCCGGCAAGGACGTCTACCTCAGCGTCGCCGGCGGACTGCGCATCACGGAGCCGGCGGCCGACCTCGCTGCCGCGGCCGCGCTGCTGTCCTCGCTGGCCGACGTGCCGCTTCCGGCCGACACCGTCATCCTCGGCGAGATCGGGCTCTCAGGCGACATCCGGCCGGTGAGCCAGACCGACGTCCGCCTGGGCGAAGCGGCCAAGCTCGGCTTCACCGCCGCCTGGACGCCGCCCGCGCGGGGCCAGGCGCGCCCCCGCGCCCGGGGCGCGCTGAAGCCCACCGTGCTGCGCCATGTCACCGAGCTGGCGGCCATGATTTCGCTCGACTTCGGTGCCGATTCACGCTGAACAATCCGCCACGATCGAGCCGCCCGCCATGTGGGCGCCGCAAAGCCCCCCTATTTCCGATCGCCTGCAGAGCCGGTTGCGATGAACGAATTCGATCCCATGCTTGGAGGCGTGCACGTCGTCGACATCGGCGTCCTCGTCGTGCTGCTGATCTCCGCCATTCTCGGTATGGTGCGCGGCTTCATCCGCGAGCTGTTCTCGATCCTGGCGTGGGTCGGCGCCGCCGCGATCAGCTACTTCGCCTATCCCCTGGTCCAGCCGTGGCTGAACGACCTGATCGGGATCGAGCTCCTCTCCGAGCTGGGCAGCGCCGTCGGCGTGTTCATCATCGCCATGATCGTGCTGACCCTGATCTTCGCCGCCATTGCCGACAAGCTCCGCGGCCAGAAGACCGGCGCGCTCGACCGCAGCCTGGGGCTGGTGTACGGGCTCGCGCGGGGCGGGGTCGTGCTCGTCGCCGCCTACATGATCTTCTCCTGGTTCGTGCCGCCGCAGGAGCAGTGGCCGTGGCTGGAGAGCGCGCGCACGATCGCGCCGCTGCGCAACGCCAGCGCGCGCGTCGAGCAGGCGATCCCGGAGGAAAGCTGGGCCTGGCTCTCGGAGACGCTGGACAAGCAGCGCCCGACCATGGACCCCATCCCGCCGCTCGATCCGGCGCTCGCCACCGAGCTGCTGAGCGAGCCGCCTCCGGCACCGCGCGACGGCACCGCCGATCCCGCCTACGACGGCGACTCCCGGTCGCAGCTGGACGAGATCATCCGGCGTTTTCAGCAGAGCCAGGGCGGAAGCGACGGCCCACAGGCGCCAGCCGGCGACGGAACGGCCGGGCCGCAGGGTCAGTAACCGCTTGCATTGCCGGTCCGGAAGGATCATCTGAGGCCCCCATGGATGAAACATCCCGGCAGCCGGACGACGACAGGTTCCACGAGGAATGCGGCGTGTTCGGCATCTTCGGACACGCCGACGCCGCCGCGCTGACCGCGCTCGGCCTGCACGCGCTGCAGCACCGCGGGCAGGAGGCTGCCGGCATCGTCGCCACCGATGGCACCAGCTTCCACGCGCATCGCGGACGCGGACAGGTCGGCGAGAACTTCGGCAATCCGGAGGTGATCGGCCGCCTCGTCGGCGACCGGGCGATCGGCCACACCCGCTACGCCACCACCGGAGAAGCGTCGCTGCGCAACGTGCAGCCGCTCTATGCCGATTTCGCCTTCGGCGGCTGCGCCGTCGCCCACAACGGCAACCTGACCAACGCCTGGCTGCTGCGCCGCGGGCTGGTCGAACGCGGCAGCATCTTCCAGTCCACCAGCGACACCGAGGTGTTCATCCACCTGATCGCCAACGCGCCGGGCACGACGATGGCCGAACGGCTCGCCCACGCGCTCTCCCGCGTGCAGGGCGCCTATTCGCTGCTTGCGATGACGGAGGACGCGATCTATGCCGCCCGCGACCCCGCGGGCGTGCGTCCGCTGCAGATCGGCGCCCTCGACGGCGCGACCATCGTCACCTCGGAGAGCTGCGCACTCGACATCATCGGGGCCGAGTTCGTGCGCGACGTCAAGCCGGGCGAGCTGCTGATCGTCACCCGCAACGGCATCGAGAGCCGCCGGCCGCTGCCGGCGGCGCCGCGCCGGTTCTGCATCTTCGAATACATCTACTTCGCCCGCCCCGACAGCGTGATCGAATCCCAGAGCGTCTATGCTGCGCGGCGCGCGATCGGCGCCGAGCTGGCGCGCGAGGCCCCCGTGCCAGCGGATCTGGTGGTGCCGGTGCCGGACTCCGGCGTGCCGGCCGCCATCGGCTATGCCGGCGAGGCCGGCCTGCCGTTCGAGCTTGGCATCATCAGCAACCACTATGTCGGGCGGACCTTCATCGAACCCACAGACCAGATCCGCCACCTCGGCGTGCGGCTGAAGCACAACGCCAACCGAGCCTACCTCGAAGGCAAGCGGGTGGTGCTGGTGGACGACAGCATCGTCCGCGGCACCACCTCGCGGAAGATCGTGGACATGGTGCGCCGGGCCGGCGCCACGGAGGTGCACATGCGCATTTCCAGCCCGCCCACCACCCACTCCTGCTTCTACGGCATCGACACGCCGGACAGGGCCGAGCTGCTCGCCACCGGCCGCGACGTGGCGCAGATGGCGGAGATGATCGGCGTGGACAGCCTCGCCTTCATCTCGATCGACGGCCTGTATCGCGCGCTGGGCCAGGCCGGCCGCGCCGGCGCGGACCGCCGCTTCTGCGACGCCTGCTTCACCGGCGACTATCCGATCCCGCTCACCGACAACGCAGCCGGCGGCGCAGGCGCCCGCCTGTCGCGGATGCAGGTGGCCGACGGCCGCTAGGGAGGAGGCCGATGCTGCGTCTGATCCTCGTCGTCGCGCTTGCCTGGGCAGCTTCGCAGTTCCCGACCTACTACCAGAACTACATCTTCCGGCTGGACTCCGACCTGCAGGCTGCCATCCGCAGCGGCGCGCCGGCGGAGACGCTGGACGCGATGAAGCGGCAGCGTCTCGACCTGATCTACGCCGAACCAATCGAGTGGCCGGTCGCCCTGGTGCGGGCATGGCACACCGACCGGGCGCTGGCGACGCTGGGCGACGGCTACGAGCTGCGGGCGCCGGACAACCCGATCGAGATCGGCTACGGCGTCGCCGGGCTGTTCCTGGGCTTCCTGCTGTTCGTGGTGCTGCTGGGGCCGTCGCGGGTTAGACAGCGCGCCGCTTCGCCCCGCCCCGCCGCCGCGCAGCGCCGGAACAGGGTCCCGCGCCAGCAGCAGGCTCAGACTGTCACCGCGGCGGCCGCCGTCTCGCCCTGGTCGGGCCAGGCGGAGCAGCCGAAGGCCCAGACCGCCAGCCGCATTCCGTCCAGCACCGGATCGCTGAAGCAGGCAGCGGAGCTGGCGAAGCGCGCCGCGCGCGAGGCCGCCACCGCGGTGCGCCAGCAGCAGGCGAAAGGCGGGCAGCGCCGTGCCGGCGCCGCCGCTGCCGACGGAAGGGTCGCCGTGGTGCCCCCCGGCACGCCCGCCGTGCAGACCCGGCACCGCCGTGACCAGCCGATCGAGTTCGCCCGCCGCCGCCCGGCCGAGGCGATCACCATGAGCTACAGCCGTCCTCCGCTGATCGAGCGGCGCCGTGCCCTTGCCGCCGTCGGACCTGCCATCGAGCGTGTGACCGTCTTCCGTGACTGACATGATGCCGACAATCGACCTCACCGGCCGGACCGCGCTGGTGACCGGCGCCTCGCGCGGCTTCGGCGCGGCGGTCGCCGTGGCGCTGGCCAGGGCAGGAGCCCAGGTGGTGCTGACCGCGCGCACCGTGGGTGGCCTGGAGGCGACGGACGACGCGATCCGCGCCGCAGGCGGCAGGCGCGCGACCATCGTGCCTCTCGACCTCGCCGAGCTCGACAAGATCGACGAGTTGGGCCCCGCCCTCTACCAGCGATTCTCCGGCCTCGACATCCTGGTGGGGGCGGCTGCGACGCTGCAGGCGCTGTCCCCGGTCTCGCACATGGTGCCCGCGCGCTGGGCCACGACCTTCCGGGTCAATGTCGAGGCGAACTTCCGCCTGATCCGCACGCTGGATCCCCTGCTCCGCCGCTCCCCCGCCGGGCGGGCGGTATTCATCAGCGACAGCGCCGGCCGGCCCGGCACCGCCTACTGGAACGCCTATGCCGCCAGCAAGGCGGCGCTGGACACGCTGGTGCTGAGCTGGGCCGGGGAGCTGCTGCGCACGCCGCTGCGGGTCAACCTCTATGACCCCGGCCCGATGCGGACCGCCCTTCGCGCCACCGCCTTCCCGGGCGAGGATGCGGAAACCCTGCCGTCGCCCGCCGACCGGGTGGCTGGCCTGATGCCGCTGCTGGCGCCCGACTGCACCGCGCACGGCACCCGGGTAGGCGCCTTCCCTTCCTGAGATACTCAGGAAAGGGTGAGCCGTAACTCCTTCATTTCAGAAGATTGTTCGGATCACGTCCGGGCCGCGACTTGTATTGCGGCAGCGACCAGCCGAACAGCAGGGCGCCGGCGCGAACGCCGAAGGCGAGGACGAAGCCGGCGGCAGCCGACAGGAAGCGCGGCAGGCCGGCGACATCGGCCAGGACGAAGGCCGCCGCCCCGGCCATGGCAGCGGTGAGATAGATCTCCTTGCGCATCAGGACCGACGGCTCGCCGGCCAGCACGTCGCGCAGGATGCCGCCCAGCGTGCCGGTCATGGTGCCCATCACCACCGCGATCACCGGAGATCCGGTCACGGAAAGCCCCTTGTAGGCGCCGTAGACGCCGTAGGCGGCGAGGCCCAGCGCGTCGAGCCACAGCAGGAAGCGATAGCGTGACTCCAGCAGGTGCGCCCCGAAGTACACGCAGATGGCCGACACGGCGCAGATCAGGATGTAGAGGGGCTGCTCGACCCAGAACACCGGCACGTCGAGGATCAGGTCGCGCACCGTCCCGCCCCCGGTACCCGTCACCGTGCCGAGGAACAGGAAGCTGATGATGTCGAGCTGCTTGCGCGAAGCGGTGAGCGCCCCGGTCGCCGCGAACAGGGCCACCCCGGCATAGTCCAGGAACTCGACCGGGCTCACCGCGCCGCTCCCTGCTCAGGGGTCCCGCTACCCCTCCCTCACATACGGGTTCTTGCTGCGCCGGGGGGTGATGCGGATCGGGACACCGGGCATGGCAAAGGTCTCGCGCAGGTCGTTGGCAAGATAGCGCTTGTAGCTCTCGGGCAGCTCCGCCGGCCGGTTGACCCACAGCGCAAACGTCGGCGGTCGGCTCTTCACCTGCGTCATGTACCGCAGCTGCAGCCGCCGCCCCTTAGGCGCCGGCGGCGGGTGCCGCTCCACCATGTCGGCGAGCCAGCGGTTGAGCTGGGCGGTGGTGATGCGCTTGTTCCACAGCCGGTACGCCTCGAACGCCGCCGGCATCAGCTTGCCCAGCCCTTCCCCCGTCTCGGCGGAGAGCCGGACGATTGTCGTGCCGCGCACCTCCGGCAGGATCTCGTCCATGCGCAGCGACACCTCTCTGGCGACCGCAGCACGGTCCTCGACGAGGTCCCACTTGTTCAGCGCAATGACCAGGGCGCGTCCTTCATTGGCGACCAGGCGGATGATGGCGAGGTCCTGCCGCTCCAGCGCCTGGGTCGCATCGAGGACGACCACGACCACCTCGGCGAAGCGGACGGCGGTCAGCGTGTCGGCCACCGACAGCCGCTCCAGCTTCTCCGTGACGTTGGACTTGCGCCGCAGCCCGGCGGTGTCGATGAGCTGCACCGGGCGGTCGCGGTAGCTGTACTGCACCCGGATGCTGTCGCGGGTGATGCCGGCTTCCGGGCCGGTGAGCAGCCGCTCCTCGCCGATGAGCCGGTTGATCAGCGTGGACTTGCCGACATTCGGCCGGCCGACCACCGCCAGCCGCAACGGCTTTGCCGGATCGTCCTCCGCGTCGATACCGCCGCCCGAGGCACCCTCCGGCGCCGGCCCCGCGTCGGCCTCTGCCTCCGCGGCGGCATCCACGAACGGGCGCAGCGCCTCGTAGAGGTCCGCCATGCCCTCGCCGTGCTCGGCCGAGATCCCGATCGGATGGCCGAGCCCGAGCCCGAAGGCCTCGTAGAGCCCGGCGGCGCCGGCCTCGCCCTCGCACTTGTTGGCGACGAGGATCGTCGGGCGCGCCCGCGTGCGCAGCCAGTCGGCGAAATGGCGGTCGAGCGCGGTCAGCCCGTCGCGGGCATCGATGACGAACAGCGCAACGTCGCACCGGTCCAGCGCCCGCATCGTCTGCTGCCGCATCCGGCCGGACAGCGTCTCGTCCACGCTGTCGTCCAGGCCGGCGGTATCGACAACGGTGAAGGCGAGGTCGCCGAGGCGCGCATCGCCCTCGCGCCAGTCGCGGGTGACGCCCGGGCTGTCATCGACCAGGGCGACCCTGCGGCCGACCAGGCGGTTGAACAGCGTGGACTTCCCGACATTGGGCCGGCCGATGATGGCGACCCGGATGCTCATCCCTGTCCCGCCTCAGCGCAGGGCATGAAGGGTGCCGTTATCGGCAAGGATGTAGAGCGTCCCGCCGGCCGCCAGCGGCTCGATGCGGATCGGCGCGCTGGTGAGCTCGCGCCGGGCGAGAACCTCGCCGGTGTCGGGGGACAGCGCAACCACCTCCCCGTTGGAACCCGCCACGATCAGCCGGTCGCCGAACAGGACCGGACCGACCCAGTCGATCGGGTCCTCGCGGTCCTCGGGATCCTCGTAGGCCGGAAGCTGGGTCGCCCAGCGCACGCGGCCGTCCGCCGCCGACAGCGCCACCGCCTGCGCCCGGCTGGTGACCAGAAACAGCCAGTCACCGGCCAGCCATGGGGAGGTGCCGCCGCCGGCCTCCTGCTGCCACACGCGCGCGCCCGTCCGCATGTCCAGCGCCGCCGAGCGGCCGCTGTGGCTGACGACGAACACCCGGCCACCGCTGATTATCGGCCGGGCCCGGATGTGGGCGATGCGGGCGATGGCGGCGGTGGCGCGGGGCGCGACCAGCCGGTCCGACCACAGCACGCGGCCGTTCTCCACCCGCATCGCATAGACCTCGCCCGAGGTGTAGGGCACCACCACCTCCGAGCCCGACACGGCCGGGCTCGCCGCGCCGAGGATGCCGGCTTCGTCGGTGCTGCCGCTGTGCGACCACAGCCGCTCGCCCGTCGCGGCGTCGAGCGCCACCGTGCGGTTGTCGGCGGTGACGGCGAACACCCGCCCGCCGTCAACGGTCGGCGCCGAGCGGGACGGTCCAGGCAGGGGCGCGCGCCACACCACCGCCCCGTTCGCGGGCTCGAGCGCGAGGGCCTCGGCCGCGCCGGTGGTGACGTACAGGGTGTCGTCGGCAAAGGCGATCCCGCCGCCGAGCTCGCCCTCGTCCTCCTCCTCGGGCAGGACGTCCACTTCCCACAGAAGCTGGCCGCCGTTGACGCTGAACGCGGCCAACACGCCTTCGGTGTCGAGCGTGTAGATGCGGCCGCCGCCGACCACCGGCTGCACCAGCAGGCGCGACGAGGAGCTGGAGCCGCTGCCGATCGAGGTGCTCCAGACCGTGCCGATCCCACCGCTGCCGGCGAGCCGCTGCGGGTCGTGGGTCGGCACCCCGCCCTCCTGCGGCCAGCCGTCGAACGTCTGCGCCGGCAGCACGAACGGCCGTGCCACCACCTCCGGATCCGGCGTCAGCCCCTCGCTCGACGACAGCACGGGGATGCGCTCACCGGAAACGCGGGAAACCGGTTCGTCCTCGAACCACGAGCTGCAGCCGGCAAGGCCGAGCGCGACGACGGGGCCGGCCGCGATGGCGAGGAACCGCATGCGGAGGCCGCCGCTCACTGTGCGCCTCCTTCCGGCTCCCCGCCTTCGGCGCCGCCCTCCTCCGCCATCGGCCGTTCGCCGGCCGGGACAGGTTCCTCGCGCGCCGGCTCGCCGCCGATCGCGGCCAGCAGCTCCGCAGCCCGGGCACGCATCCCGATCGGCGCGTCGATGTCATCCGAGATCGCGGTGAGGCGCTCGCGCGCGAGCGCCAGATCGCCGGCGTCGATCGCGGCCGCGGCAATGATCTCGCCCGCCCAGAACCGCCACGGGCTGTTGGAGGCCTCCATGGCCGCGAGGCGGCTGCGCAGGCTGTCGAGACCCTCGCTGCCCACCGCGAGCGAGGCGGCGAGCATGGTCGCGAGCTCCCGCAGCGCCGGGTCCACCTCTCCGTCCCCGGCGACCTGGCGGTAGAGCGCGATCGCGGTCTCGCGGTCGTCGCCCTCGATCGCCCGCGCGCCGGCCTGCAGCCGGGCCAGGGCTGCGATGTTGCCGCCGGCCTCGTTGGCGAAGGCGGTCAGCCGGGCAACAGCCTCGGCCGGCTCGGACTCCGCGGTGGCGTCGAAGGTCGCGGTCAGCGCCGCCGTCTGCTCTTCCGCCACGCCCCGCTCGTAGGAGCGCCACGCCACGACCGCCGCCGTGCCGGCGACGATCAGGACGGCCGCCGCGATCACCATCCAGCCGTAGCGGCGCCACAGCGTCCGCATCCGGTCTTCCCGCAGCGCCTCGTCGACCTGTTCGAAGATATCGGCCAATTCGATCTCCCCCGCGGCGTCCGCGCTCCGCGCCGCTGTTCTTCTCCGGTCCCGCCGCGCGCCCGTTTACACCGGCAGCAGCGCGCCCGCCACCATTCCCTGATCGCCGCGCCGCAATGCCCCGGTCAGCGCGACTTCCACTTGATGGAGCAGCCCATGCTCGGCACCTGCTCGCGCGGCCCCGATCCCGTCTCCGCGATCTGCAGCATCGCCTCCACCAGCTCGCGCCGCGAACCCGGCGGCGGCGGGTCCAGCCGCCCGGCGTCCAGCCGGCCGCGATATTGCAGCTTCAGCTCGGCATTGAAACCGAAGAAATCGGGCGTGCACGCGGCATCGTAGCGCCGCGCGACCTCCTGGCTCTCGTCGTGCAGGTAAGGAAAGCCGAAGCGGTGGGTCCCGGCGAAGGTGCGCATGTTTTCGAAGGAATCGTCGGGATAGGCGTCGGCGTCGTTGGCGTTGATCGCGGCCACCCCGATCCCGTGCGCCTTCAGCTCCTCGCAGGCGGCGACGATCCGCCCGATCGTCGCCTTCACGTACGGGCAGTGATTGCAGAGGAACATGATCAGCGTTCCCCGCGGCCCGCGCACGTCGGCCAGCGTCCACACCCGTCCGTCCACGCCCGGCAGCCGGAAGTCCGGCGCGGGCCGGCCGAAGTCGCATATCGGCGTCTGCACGGGCAACGCGCACTCTCCTCCGCAGCGTGGCCGCCGGCTGCTCCACGAATGCCGGCCGGCCGATTGTAGGCATGGAGGCGGCGAACTCAACCGGCGCCGGTAACGATCAGGCAACCGGTGTTTTTCTAGGGTCGACCGGACCGCTCCGCAGGAGAACCGATGCCGCACCGCAGCCTGCTCCCAGCCCTCGCCGCCATGGCCCTCACCGTGTCCAGCTGCGCCGTGATCAGCGGCGGCGCGACGGTGGCGTCGCTGATGGCGACGAAGAAGACGATCATGGATCACGTGGTCTCGTTCGCCACCGAGCAGGACTGTTCCACCATCGCCTTCGAGCGCGGCGAGCCGTATTGCCGCGATCCGAACGCCCCGCCGCCGGTGGAGCCGGTCTATCACTGCTATCGCACGCTGGGCGAGGTCACCTGCTACACCACCCCCGACCCGTACGGCGACGGCGCCGGGCCCGTCCGCTAGCGGCCTTGCGCCCCATCCCCCTCGCGCTGGACAGGCTGCCAAAAATCCGGAACACTCGACCGGTGGTCGGTGCGTACGGGACAGGGAACACTGGGGCGGTTGCGGCGGGAATGAGCGTCGTCATTCGGCTTGCGGAAGAACGAGGTCGCAGCGGGCCCGTCGCGTTCAACCGTCAGGAACTCAAGCGCCTGCTGTCGCTCTATACCCGGCGGGTGATGAGCGGCGAATGGCGGGACTACGCGATCGACATGCGGCGCGACTGCGCGGTGTTCTCGATCTACCGGCACGCGGCCGAAGGCCCCCTCTACACGGT
>ERZ777003.3190-NODE-3190-length-16550-cov-60.617702_pt1 | contig 16550 bp, 13 predicted proteins | sample MGYA00374956_ERZ777003 | MGnify/ENA primary metagenome ERZ777003 (study PRJEB29302, sample SAMN06268252) | bioreactor metagenome | isolation source: Joint BioEnergy Institute, California, USA | place: USA:Joint BioEnergy Institute, California, USA | collected... | reverse complement strand
GGGCGCGCAGGAGGGCGAGGCTGGCGACGAAGCCGACGGCGAGGCCCGCGGCGCCGAGATGCTCCCCGGCGGGGAGGACGACCGCGCCGGAGAGGATCGAGGCCGCGGTGAACATGACCGGCGCGAGGACCGCGTTGGAGGCGATGCGCGGGAGCAGCGGGCGGGGCGGGGGGGCGCCGAAGGTCGGGGCGCGACGGGCGGACATGCCGACCAGGAGGCCGGCGATGGCGACGCCGAAGTCCATGACCAGCGCGCTGCTGAGCAGGGCCGCGGCGAGGGTCGCCCCCGTGGGCAGGGCGGCGGAGGCGACGGCGACCAGGGCCAGCAGGGCCCACCACGGCACCGCGCGGACGGCGGGGGCGAGCTCGTCGATGAGCTCGTCCACCATGGCCGCGGCGGGGGCGAGGTCGGCCCGCTGGCGGACGGGGGGCGCGGCGGGGCCGTCGTGGCGGGCGAGGAAGGGGGCGAGGTGGTCCGCGGTCTGATCGGGCTGGATGAAAGGGAGGAAGTGCGAGGCGTCGAGCATGACCAGGCGGCTGGTCCGGATCAGGTCGTGGGAGAGCTCGGCGGCGTAGTCGGGGACGAGGAAGTCGTCGCGGCCGTGGAGGATGAGCGTCGGCGTGCGGAGCCGGCGCATGATGTCGGTGTACTCGCGCTGGTCGGTGTCGAGGAAGTTGCGGATGAAGGCCCGCGGCGGGGGGCCCTCCTCGTGGGTGCCGAGGAGGCCGAAGTGGGGGATGAGGTGCGGGCCGCCGACGAGCAGCGCGTAGCCGACGCCGTACTTGAGCTTCTCGAAGGTGTGCGAGCCGGAGCCCTCGACGGACTGGTCGCCGACGGCGGCGAGCAGCGTCAGCGAGGCGTAGCGGTCGGGCTCGTCGTCGACGAGGTGGAAGGCGACGCCCCCGCCCATGGACCAGCCCAGGAGGTGCGCGCGGCGGACGCCCAGGGCGTCGAGCATGGCGCGGACGGCGTGGGCGTGGGCGCGGGTGGAGTAGGAGGGGACGTCCGGCGAGGAGTCGCCGAAGCCGGGGAGGTCGGGGGCGATGACGCGGTAGCCGCGGTCGGCCAGCAGCGGGGCGAGGCGGTCGAAGTTTCTGGCGCGGCCGGGGGAGCCGTGCAGGAGGACCACGGGCGGGCGCGAGGGGTCGGGCGGGGTTGGCGGGAGCCACTGGAGGTACGCCAGGCGCATCGGCTCCTGCCGCTGCTCCCCCACGTCCCGTTCCCCTCCATCCCCCGGCTCCTCCTCGGAGGCTGTGACGGGGCCGGCGTCGTCCATCATCGGCAGGTCGAGAAGGCGGGCGCGCGGGTCCTCGGGGGAGAACGGCGGGTCCGGGGCCGCGCCGCGGAGGGCGATGACGGCGTGGGAGGTCAGCAGCAGGACGAGGTAGGCCGCGGCCCAGGTCGCGATCCGCCGCCGGCACCGGCGCGAGCGGCCCTCACCCCGCTGGGCGGGGCGGAGACGGTCGGGATGCGTCGAGGCGCGGGGCATGGGGCGGCCCGGGGGTAGGGCCGCGGGATGGTAGGTTTGGGTGGGGCGTGGTCTACGCGCTCGGCCTCGTGTATCGGAGGAGGGTGACAGGATGCCATGGGCGGCGATTCCCGCGGCCTATGTCTCTATCCGTAGCGATCTTAGAGGCGAGGCCGCGCCCCGGACGCACCAAGCGTTAGAGGCTCATTGGAGATCCCACAGGCGGGATCGACCGGCGTCGGCAGCAGCCGCACTCCGCAATTGGCCTCATGCCGGGCTTGGCATCCTCGATCGCGACCTGCCGTTGAGGGCACGATCTCGACGCTGTCACTCCTGCGAGACGGGAACATGTCGTTACATGGCGCCAAGAACTCGCCGGCGGGCTCCAAGCATCCCCTCCGTTGATACTTGGATTCTGCGGTGCAAACTCCACGATCTTGTGGTCGATGTTTCTAAGTCTGGCCATTTGCTTGCTTTACGTCGTTGCCACTCCTGCCTTCGGCGTCCATCTTGTGCCCGCTCTACTACTCTTCCTTGACAATCCGATTCCGGATGAATTAGGCTGGGTTCATGGCAAGCTCACTTCGATGGACAGCACTACTGGCTTGTGGCGTTATCACTCTCGCTGGATGCGAGGCGGATTATCACGCAAGGCGAGTGCGGCAAGCCGATGAGGCCAATCGCCTGACCGTCGGGACGGTGCAACGCGAGATCGAACGCGGGATGGCGGCGGACCAAGTCGCTGTCGCCCTGGGATCTCCCAATATCGTGACAACGGATGAGCAGTCTCGCGAGGTCTGGATCTACGACAAAATGGCTACCGAAGTCGTGGCGTCCGGCTCAAGCTGGTTTGTTACGGCCGGTGCGGCAACTACTCGGCAGCGCACGCTGACGATCGTCGTGAAGTTTGACGAGAATAAGCGGGTTCGCGACATCGCGTACCACTCCTCGAGCTTCTAAGGAGAGTCAGCATGCGCTGGACTTCCGCCACTCTGATCCTCTCGACCGCCCTGCTCGCTACTCTCGCCATTCCGTCGGGATGCACGACGTCTATCCCGCGCGGGGCTCTCGCCATGTCGGAGGTGACGCTACAGCAACGGCAACTTCAGACTCGACGGTTCGACACGAAGGACGAAAAGAAGATCCTTACCGCGGCTGCGGGCCTCCTTCAGGATCTCGGATACACGATCGAATCGAGCGCCGTGCCCGTCGGCATGATCATGGCTTCAAAGGACCGCGAGGCGGTAGATGCGGGGCAAGTCGCCGGCGCGGTTGTCGTCGCGGCGCTCTTCGGAACCCGAGTTGCGGTGGATTCCCATCAGAAGATTCGGGTTTCTCTCGTCACTCGTCCGGTGCCCGAGGGTATCGCACTGCGAGTGACATTTCAGCGCATCGTCTGGAACACGGACAACAACATTTCTCGCCTCGAGTTTCTCGACGATCCGGCCATGTACCAAGAGTTCTTTGACAAGCTGTCCAAGGCGGTATTTCTGGAGGCGCACAGCATATGACCCGTGGCCATGTCGAGTTGGCAGTTCGGATCTTCGCAGGCGCAGTGGTCCTCGCGCCACTGGCCTCCTGCGGCACATCAAAGTCTCACGTCCTTTCAACGAATGAGAGCCAGGTCAAGCTTCGGAGCATCCAGACTCGGGCATTCGACACTACGGATCGCGAGAAGATGCTCCGCACCGTCATGGCGACACTTCAGGACCTCGGTTTCGTCATCGACAGCGCAGACGAGACGCTTGGCACGGTCAGCGCCACCAAACTCTCGGGATACGTGGTCAAGATGACGGTGTCGGTCAGGGCCCGCAACGAATCTCAACAGCTCGTGCGCGCAAACGCGCAGTACAACCTGAAAGCCATTGAGGACCCCGAGCCTTACCAGCAGTTCTTTGCCGCCCTTGAGAAGGCAATGTTCCTGACCGCTCACCAGGTGGACTGATCCGACGCCCGAGCCCGGGGCATTTCAGGTAGATCCTGCGCCCCATCCGGGTACAACGTAGTCGCAATCTTCGGAATGTTCCTCCGCGGCAACGCTGGGCATGGTACTGGTGCGTGAAAGCAGGGTGGTTGGTCGCATCACGCCGGTGCGGATCGGCATGGGCGGGGGTCTCCTACGGCCGGTGTTCCGTTTGTCGAGGCGATGAACGGCGGTGATGTGACGAAGGGAAGACACGGCCGGGCGAAGCGCCCAGCCGTGGCACCCGAAGTGGGTCGGCCCGGCTAGCCTTGGTGGCCCCGTTGTCGCGCCAAAGGAGCCCCCGCATGGACAAGCCCGTGCCGACCGATCTTCCCGTTCACCCGCTGGTTCGTCAGCGGTGGAGCCCGCGGGCGTTCGACCCGGGGCGGACGGTGGACGACGCCGCGCTGGCGACGCTGCTGGAGGCGGCGCGGTGGAGCCCGAGCGCGTACAACGAGCAGCCGTGGGCGTTCGTGATCGGGCGGCGGAAGGAGCAGCCGGGGGCGCACGCGCGGGTGCTGTCGTGCCTGACGCCGGCGAACCAGCGGTGGGCGAGGGATGCGGCGGTGCTGATGATCGCCGCGGCGAAGTTGACGCTGGACTACAACGGGAAGCCGAACCGGCACGCGATGCACGATGTGGGGCAGGCGCTGGCGTGGCTGACGGTGCAGGCGGAGAGCATGGGGATGCGGGTGCACCAGATGGCGGGGATCGACCTGGAGGCGTGCCGGCGGGAACTGGGCATCCCGGAGGGGTGGGAGCCGGCGACGGGGGTGGCGATCGGGTACGAGGGGAGGGTGGAGCAGTTGCCCGAGGACCTGCGGGAGCGGGAGATGGCGCCGCGGACGAGGAAGGAGGTGGGGGCGTTTGCGTTCGTGGGGGTGTGGGGAGGGGCGTAGTTCTGGGTGGATGGGGGCACGAGATGGGGCAGCGGGGTGTGCGTGGGTTGGGGGTGTGAGAGAGGACGAGCGTCGCCACGTCGGGGCTGTGCGTGTTTCTGGGGACATGGGCGATCGAAGAGGACGCTGCTGACCCAGGGCTCCGCGGCGAAGCGCCGCTGCGCCGCTGAGAAGGGAAGCAGAAAGAGGAGGAAGAGTCGGAACGCCATGGAGGGGGGGAGGGAGGCCGGGGAGCCCTCACCCCTGCCCTCTCCCTGGGGGAGAGGGGGGCGGATAGAGAGAGGGAGAGATGAGGAGAAGAAGAGAGCACGGCCGGGCGCCCCCCCAAGCGCCCAGCCGTGGCGTCCGTATCCAGCCGTGGCATGCTTGGAGACAGGGCTTACCATGCGGCCGTGGCTGGTTCCCGCGTCATCGAGTGCGACGTTGCGATCCATGGCGGGGGCGTGGCGGGGTTGTGGACGTTGGCGCGGTTGCGGCGCGCGGGGTATCGGTGCGTGCTGATCGAGCGGGGTGCGCTGGGGGCGGGGCAGACGATCGCCTCGCAGGGGATCATCCACGGGGGGATCAAGTACGCGCTGACGGGGACGGCCTCGCGGGCGTCGCGGGCGATCGCGGAGATGCCGGGGATCTGGCGGGCGTGCCTGCGGGGGGAGGGGGAGGTCGATCTGCGCGGCGTGGAGGTGCTGAGCGACCGGCAGTGGCTGTGGACGGCGGGGGGCGTGGCGGCGCGGATCGCGGGGGTGGCGGCGAGCAAGGCGATCCGGACGGAGGTGGTGCGGGTTGACGCCGCGGAGCGTCCGGCGTGGCTGGCGGGGGCGCCGCGGGGGCTCGGGGGGGTGGACGTCTACAGCGTCGAGGAGCCGGTGCTGAATCCGCGCGGGATCGTGCGGGAACTGGCGCGGGCCGGGGAGGGGTGCATCGTGCGGGAGGGTGCGGGGGTGGAGGTCGCAGCGCGGCGGCGCATCCTCGCGGCGGGGGCGGGGAATGAGGAACTGGTGCGCCGGTTCGCGGGGGAGGCGGGGGCGACGGGCGCGCGGATGCAGCGGCGGGGGCTGCACATGGTCATGGTGCGCGGTCGCGGCCTGCCGATGGCGTACGGGCACTGCCTCGGGGCCTCGACCACGCCGCGGCTGACGGTGACGAGCCAGCGCGACCGCGAGGGGCGGACGGTGCTGTACCTCGGGGGAGCGCTGGCGGAAGAAGGCGTGAGGCGGTCGCGCGAGGAGCAGGTCGCCGCGGCGAGGGAGGAACTGCGGGCGTGCCTGCCGTGGCTGGAGTGGGACGGGGTGGAGGCGGCGACGCTGCGGATCGATCGGGCGGAGGGGCTGACGGCGGACGGGTCGCGCCCGGACGAGCCGGTGGTGACGGCGATCGGGGAGGTCGTGGTGGTGTGGCCGACGAAACTGGCGTTCGCGCCGCTGGCGGCGGAGCGGGTGCTGGGGGTGCTGGAGGGGCAGGGCGTGCGGCCGAGCGGGGGCGGCGAGCCGGTGCGGATCGCGCCGGGGGAAGCGCCGGGCGTGGCGCATCTGCCGTGGGAGGAGGAGGGCGCGGCGTGGAGTTGAGGGACCTGGGGACGACGGGCGTGCGGGTCAGCGCGATGGGGCTGGGGCTGGTGAAACTCGGCCGGACGGCGGGGCTGAAGCACCCGGGGGTGATCGCGCTGCCGGACGATGCCGCGGCGGCGGCGCTGCTGGAGACGGCGCGGGAGGTGGGGATCAACTACCTGGACACGGCGCCGGCGTACGGGGTGAGCGAGGAGCGGCTGGGGGCGCTGCTGGCGGCGGGGGCGGGCGGGGGGCGGGAGGCGTGGGCGATCTCGACGAAGGCTGGGGAGGAGTTCGACGGGGAGCGGTCGCGGTTTGATTTTTCGGCCGCGGCGATCACGGCGAGCGTGGAGCGGAGCCTGCGGCGGCTGCGGACGGACCGGGTCGAGGCGGTGCTGCTGCACCTGGGGGACGACGACCTGCGGACGATCGAGGAGACGGACGCGATGGGGGCGCTGGAGCGGCTGAAGCGGGCGGGGAAGGCGCGGGCGATCGGGGCGAGCACGAAGACGCCGGAGGCGGCGAGGGCGGCGATGGAGCGCGGGGCGGACGTGCTGATGCTGGCGTACAACCCGCGGGACACGGCCGACGGGGAGGTGATCGACGAGGCGCGGCGGCGGGGCGTGGGGGTGGTGGTGAAGAAGGCGCTGCTGAGCGGGCACCTGGGGGAGTTGTCGCGGCTGGCGCCGGGGGATCTGGAGGCGGCGGGGGGAGACCCGGTGGAGGCGTGCCTCAGATTCGTGCTTTCCGGGGAGCGGGGGCGCGGGGTGTCGAGCGTGGTGGTGGGGACGACGAACCCCGGGCACCTGCGGCACAACGCCGCGGCGATGGAGCGGGCGCTGAGGGCGGGGCGGTGATTGGACGAGAACGCGGGGGAGGCAGAAGAAGGCAGGAACGCGGGGGTCGCAAAGGACGCGGAGAAACGCAGAGGAGGGCAGAAGAGACCGGATTGCAGAAGAGAGCGCGGGAGAGCGTCGGGCGTCGGCAGAGCGAGACTTCTGCGTCGTGACGATCCGGTCCCCTCGCTCACCCGGACACAGTCGATCCGTCGCCCCCGCGAACCATCTCCTCCTCTTCTCCGCGTTCCTCGGCGCTCTCTGCGACCTCTGCGTTCCTGTTCTTCCTTGTCCCCGCGTTCCGGCCTGACGGCGTTGAGAGCCTTGTGATCAAAGAAAGCCGCGGCCGGCTGGGGGCCGGCCGCGGGTGGTGAGGTGCGTTCTTCTTTGAGGGGCGCCGATGGCGCGCGGTCGGTCGGTCAGTTGGTCGCGACCTTGGAGAACATGGCGGCGCGCTCGGAGTCGGTGGCGGCCTCCCACTTGCCAGCGCAGCCGGCGCAGCAGAAGCCGACGGTCTTGCCGCTGTAGGCGGCGGTGATGGTGCTCTTGGCCGGGCCGCCGGAGATGGGGCACGTGGTGTTGACGATCTTGGCGTCGGCGGCGCTGGCGGACTTCTCGCCGGAAGCGCAGCAGGACGAGGCCTTCTTCTCGCCGGACGTGCAGCAGGAGGAAGCCTTCTTCTCGCCCGAAGAGCAGCAGGACGAGCCGGCCTTCTCGCCCGAGGAGCAGCAGCCGGCGGCGTCGGCGGTGCACGCGCCCTTGTCGGTGCAGACGCCGTTGGCCGAGCTGGTCTTGCAGCCGGTCAGGGCGGCGGCGGCGAGGGCGAGGCTGGCGGCAAGACCACAGAACGTGGAGATCTTCATGGTTCCATTCCCTTCAAGATGCGGATGAGCGATCGATCACCGGCGCAGACAGGCACGCTTGGTGAGTCTCTAGATTAGCATGAGTTCACCGGGCGTCCCATCCGAACAATTCCCGTTCTTCTTCATACACAGGTGCCGCGGGTGGGCGTTCCGGGCGTCGGGGTGGGGGCGCCTGGGCGGCGCGGGGCGTTTGGCGGGGTCCGTGCGTCCGATCAGGAATCTCGCCTGGGCGCTTGGATTCTGGCCGGGACTGAGCGTCCCAAGCCTCTACACTCTGGCCATCATGCTGAACCATCTGGTCACCGCCGCCGTCGTGTGGGCCGCCTCGCTTGTCTCCACCGGCGACCCCAGCGTCCGCCTTGTCACCGACCGCGTCGATGCCGCGAGGCTGATGGAGACCCTCGCGGCGCTGCCGGCGAAGCGTTCCCCGGGCGCGAGCGAGGAGCACGTCGCGGGGCTCCGCCGGACGGAAGAGATGCTGGTGGAGCGGCTGAAGGAGATGGGGTACGAGCCGCAGTTGCAGGAGGTGCCGTATGCGGCCTTTCGGCGCGACGCCGCGGTGTGGCACAACATCATCGCCGAGATCCCCGGCCGCGCGCGTCCGCACGAGGTGCTGATCGTCGGGGCGCACCTCGACGCGGTCCCGGTCGCCCCCGGGGCGGACGACAACGGGACGGGGGTGGCCGCGCTGCTGGAGATCGCGCGGGTGCTCAAGGACGAGCCGATGGAGCGGACGGTCCGGATGATCTTCTTCACGCTGGAGGAGGTCGGGCTGGTCGGCTCGTCGCACTACGCCCGCGAACTGGGGCCGCGGATCCGGGCGGGGGAGGAGACCGTGGTGGGCATGATCTCGATGGACATGCTCGGGTTCTACTCCGACGAGGCGGGCTCGCAGACGTGGCCGGCGCTGCCGGTTCGCATCCCGCTGCCGACCACGGCGGACTTCATCGCGGTCGGCGGGATCATCAAGCACCAGCCGTTCAGCCGGCCGCTGATCGAGGCGATGCGCGAGGGGGCGGGCGAGGGGGTGAAGATCTTCGCCGGGGATCTGCTGCCGATCGCGGTGCCGGACTTCCTCCGGTCGGACCATGCGCCGTTCCTGTCGATGAACATCCCGGCGGTGCTCGTATCGGACACGGCGAACTTCCGCTCGAAGCACTATCACAAGGCCACGGACACGGTCGAGACGATCGACCGGGAGCGCTTCGCGGCGACGGTGAAGGGGCTGGTCAACGGGGTGTACCAGCTCGCGCGGCCCGTGGGCTCGGCGAGGCCGGACCCGCTGACGCCGCCGCCTGGTGATGGTGCGGAGACGCCGGCGCAGCCCCGCGGCCCGCGTCCGCCGGCGCCGGGGGATCCGGAGATCGACCCGCGGTCGCCGGTGGCGCCGCGACCCGCGGAGGGGGAGCCGGGTCGCGAGCCGGGGCGGGGGCCGGAGATGCCGCGGTGAGGTGGGGAGGGGGTGGGGGTGTGGAGGTGAGCGGGTGTGGAGGTGAGCGGGTGTGGAGGTGAAGAGGTGAGGAGGGGCGGGAGGCCGGAGAGAGAGGAGAAGGACAGGGGGAGATTGGGGATTCGAGAGTGGAGATTTGAGAGGAGGGATGGAGAGGAGGAGCACGGCCGAGCGGGGGCTCGGCCGTGGCACCCGGAGGAGGGGAGGGGGCTGGGGACGGAAGAGGCGGGGAGGAGAGGTAGGAGGGGGGAGGCACGGGCTGGAAGCCCGTGCCACGGTCGAGGAGGAGACATGGGCTGGAAGCCCGTGCCACGGGAGGGGGGGAGTCAGTCGAGTCGGCCGCCGACGGATCGTTCGAGTTCGATGAGGGCGAGGGTGGCGGCGAGGTCGGCGTCGATGGTGGTGAGGGTGGCCGCGGCGTGGTCGCGGCGGGCGGCGAGGAGGTCGGCGAGGGAGGCCTCTCCGGCGTCGTAGGCGGACTGGGCGAGCGCGAGCGAGCGTGCGGCGGCGGGGAGGATGCGGCGGCGCGCGATCGCGGCGGCGGCGGCGGCGTGCTGGTGGGCGTGGTAGGCGTCGCGGGCCTCCTGCACCGCGTTCTGGAGCGTGCGGCGGGCGAGGAGGTCGGCGCGGCGGGCGTCGGCCGCGGCCCGGGCTTTGGCGGCCGAGCCGTCGTCGAAGATCGGGATCTCGATGGAGACGGAGGGGCCGAGCATCTTCTCGCCGTGCATCTCGCGCTCGTACATGGGGCCGACGGCGAGGTCGGGGAGGGGGGCGAGGCCGGCCTCGCGGAGGCGGGCGCTGGCGCCGTCGCGGGCGGCGAGGGCGGCGGCGACGTCGAGGCGCTGGGTGGTGGCGAGGGCGATGATGGCGTGCTCGTCGGGGGGAACTGAGGGGGCGGGTGGGTCTTCGTGATGATGCGAGGACGGGGGCGCGAGGGTGAAGGCGTCGGGGGCGTCGGCGCGGCCGATGCGCGCCAGGAGGGCGAGCCTGGCGGCGGCGAGGGCGTGCTCGCGATCGAGCGCATCGCGCTGGGCCTGCGCGAGGGCGATCTCGGCGGCGGCGAGGTCGGCGAGGGAGGCTTCGCCGGCGTCGGCGGCGGCGCGGACGAGGGCGAGTTGTTCGGCGGCGATCTCGGCCAGTTCGCGCTGGATCAGCAGGGCGCGCTCCGCGGCGAGGGCGCGGGCGTGGGCGGCGCGGGCGTCGGCGACGAGGCGCAGGGCGTTGTCGGAGACGCGGAGGATCGCTTCGCGCAGGGCGGCGTCGGCCGCGGCGGAGCGGTGCGGGCGGAGCCAGAGGGAGGTGAGGTGCTGCATCGCGCCGAGGGTGATGTGCGTGCCGCCGTCCGTGCCGGCGATGGGGATGCCGAAGGCGGCGGAGAGGACGGGGTTGGGGAGGAGGCGGGACTGGACGAGGTCGGCGCGGGCGGCGGCGATGGTCTCGAGGTCGGCGCGGATGGCGGGGTTGTCGCGCAGGGCGAGGGTGACGGCGAGGTGCTCGGTGAGCGGGGTGGTGGAGGGGTCCCAGTCGGCGAGGTCGTCGGCGGACCAGGGGGCGTTCCAGTCGGGGCGCCAGCGCGCGGTGGAGGAGTGGACGAGGGACTCGGCGCGGGCGAGGTCGGGGCGGTGGTCGATGCGGGTGCAGGCGGGGAGGAGGAGGGAGAGGAGGAGAAGGAGAAAGAGGAGGGGAGGGTGGAGGCGTTGGGGGACTCTCGTCGGGGAGGGGGGTTCGAGGGGGGAGGATGGGGAAGTGGGGAGTCGGGAAGCCATGGAGAAGAGGTAAGAGGAGAGAGAGACAGAGAAGAGGAAGAGGGGGAATGCGGCGATCTGAGATCTGAGATTGAAGAGAGGAGGGGTGGAGGGGAGGAGCACGGCCGGCCGGGGACGGCCGGCCGTGGCACCCGGGAGGGGAGAAGAGAGAGCAGATGAGGCGGGGAGAAGAGGGAGAGATGGAGAGCACGGGCTGGAAGCCCGTGCCACGGGGGAGATGGCTCGGCGGGGGGCGGGCATGGGGTCAGTTGCCTTTGACCCAGATCTGGGTGGCGTTGACGGTGAGGTTGGCGGCGTCGTCGCGCCTGGCGACGGCGCCGGCGACGATGACCTCGGCGCCGGGGGCGATGCCGCGGACGCCATTGATGGCGGAGCGGATCACCGCGCCGGAGGCGTCCACGACCTGGATGGTGGCGGCGTTGGCGGCGATCTCGGCCTGGTCGTCGCAGCAGTAGTCCCAGGGGGTGGCGCAGCCATCGACGCAGGGTTGGAGGACGGTGTCCACGAGCATGAAGACGGCGCGGCCGGCGGTGAAGGGGTCCTTGCGTCCGCCGATGCGCCCGTGGAGGACGACGGTGTCCCCCTCCTTCGCGTCGGCCTTCGCCTGGGCGATGGGGACGGGGGCCTGGTCGATGGCGGAGACGAAGAGCGTCTGCGGGAAGGCGGCGGCATCGGCGGCCGCGCCGGGCTCGGACTTCGAGCACCCGGCAAGGAGCGCGACGGTGAGGAGAGAAGCCGCGAGGAGAGGGGTCGTCTTCATGGCGGGGCCTTTCTATGAGGAGGTCTATGGGGGATGACTCAGGACTGAGGACTGTGTGCTGCGTGCTGTGTGATGTGCGATGTTCTCGTTCTTCTTTGCGCTTCCCGCATTTCGCGTTCCACTTTCCTCCCCCCCACTACTCCGCCTTCAGCGCCTCCGGGATCGCCATCTTCAGGCAGCGGTACGCGGGCGGGAGGGCGCCGATGAGGCCCAGGAGCAGGCCCGCGCCCAGGCCGGTGGCGAGGGCGGCGGAGTCGATCGTCAGGACGAAGGCCCGCATGGAGAACCGGACGGCGAGGCCGTCGAGGACGGCCAGGGCCAGGGCGGAGGCGGCGAGCGCGCCGGCCGCGGCGGTCAGGAGGCTCTCCTGGACGAGGCTGACCACGATGGCGCTGCGCCGGTAGCCGAGGCACTGGAGCATCCCCAGTTCGCGGACCCTGGCGGCGAAGGCGGCGTACATCGTGTTGAGCCCGCCGAGGAGCCCGCCGAGGCCGATGAGCACCGCCGTCGTCCAGGCGACGGCGCGGACGGGGGCGTAGAAGTCCGAGAGTTTCGCGTAGTACTGGTCCTCGGGGATGGCGACGAGTTCGAGGTCGAGGCGGCTCTTGGCGAAGAGGTCCACGTCGGCGAACTCGGCGCCGGCGGCGCGGTCGAGGGTGAGGATGACGCACGAATCGGTGTCGCGTTTGAGGGCGAGTTTGAGGTCGGTGAGCGGGGCCCAGAGTTCGGCCTCCATCGCGGAACCGGGGGCGGCGAAGCGGCCGGTGATCGTCCACGCGCGCCCGTCGAGGTAGAGGGTCTGACCCGGCAGGAGGCGGTCGGGGGGGAGGCCCATCTTGGCCGCGGCGAGCGTGCCGGCGAGGAGTTCGTCGTGGCCGGGGCGGGGTGCGCGGCCGTCGATGATCTGGACCTGCGGGTGGACGAGGAAGGCGGCGGGGGTGACGCCGCGGAGGAGGGCGAGGCGCGGCGCATCGTCCTGAGGGGAGGTCTGGAGCGGGACGGCGGCGTGGACCTCGGGGGAGGCGTGCGCGACGCCGAGGGTGTGCTTCACGCCGGGGACGGAGGCGGCGACGAGGGAGGCCGCGGCGGCGGTGATCTCGGAGCGCTCAAGGGACTCCTCGGAGCCGGCGCCCAGGAGGAGGACGTTGTCCGGCGAGCCGGCGGAGCGGAGGGAGGATTCCATGCCGCGGACGAACGCGGCCGCGGCGAGGATGAGCAGGACGACGAGGAGGCTGCCCGCGACGGAGAGCGCGAGGCGCAGGGGGGAGCGGGTGAGGTTGCGGACGGCGTACTGGAAGGGGAGGGAGGGCATGGGCGTGGAAAGGGGAACGTGAAAGGTGGAACGTGGAGATCAGGGGGATGAGGGTGGGGAGTGGAGGCTTGATCGCCGCGTCACTTCGGGGTGGAGAGGCGAGGCGGGCTAGGAGCCCGTGCCGCGGGGGGTCAGACCGCGCGGAAGCATTGGGCGATCTCCCTTCTTGAAGCCTGGATGGCGGGGACGATGCCGGCGAGGACGCCGAGGGCGGCGGAGATCGCCAGGCCGATGAGGACGATGGCGGGGGTGGTGCTGATGGTCATGGTGAGGCCCTCGACGGAGAGGGAGAGGAGGCTGGCGTGCATGAAGGCGTACGCCGCGGCGGCGCCGGCGAGGCCGCCGAGGAGGCCCAGGAACAGGCCCTCGGCGACGACGAGGCGGCCGATGAGGCCGCCGGGGTAGCCGAGGGTCTGGAGGACGGCGTGCTCCTTGATGCGGTCCTGGACGGAGAGGACGACGGCGTTGGCGACCAGCGCGAGGACGGCGGCGAGGCAACCGAGGCCGAGGTAGCGCGTGAAGCCGATGAGTTCGACGATGTCGCCGGCGGCGCGGGCGACGAAGGCCTTCTCGGAGCGGGTGGAGGTGGGGTCGGGGTCGGAGGCGAACTCGGCGTCGATGGCGGCGGCGACGGCGTCGAGGCGGGCGGGGTCGCTCACCTTCACGTTGAACTGGGTGACGACGCCGACGAGTTTGTCGCCGCGGGCGGCGGCGCGCTGGAGGAAGTCGAGGTGGGCGTAGGCGACGTTCTGGTCCTGCGGCTCGCGGGAGCGGATGACGCCGGCGACGTGGACGGTGATCCCGGCGGCGTCGAAGGAGTCGCCCGGCGAGAGGCCGCGGCGGCGGGCGAGGGTCTCGCCGAGGATGACGGCGTCGGAGCGGCGCTGCCAGTCGTCGAGGGAGCCGGCGAGGAGGTCGAAGGAGCGGCGGGCGTGGGGGAGGAAGCGGTCGATCGGGACGCCGCGGAAGGTAACGACGTCGAGGCTGGCGCCGCAGTTGTTGACGACGATCTGGACGGGGACGACGGAGGCGACGCCGTCGATGCGGGCGATGCGGTCGAGGTAGTGCTGGGGGAGGCGGCTGGTGAAGGGGCAGTAGCGGTTCTGGCGGTAGACGATGAGGGTGTCGTCGCTCGCGGTTCGGCGCGTGGCCGCGGCGACGCCGGACTGCATCCCCTGGACGACGCAGAAGAGGAACATGGCGACCGCGACGCCGCCGACGGTGAGGAGGGTGCGCGTGCGGCGGCGGAGGACCTGTTTGGCGATGAGCGGGATGAAGCGGGGGGGGATCATGGGGTGTGGGAAGTGGAAAGCGAAACGTGGAACGTGGAAATCTGGGGGGGGAGTGGGAGTCAGGGTGTGAGGGCGGGGGTGTTGGGGGGGTTGGTGACGGACTCGACGAGGCGGCCTTTTTCGAGGTGGAGGGTGCGGTGGGCGTGGGCGGCGGTCCTGGGGTCGTGGGTGACCATGATGAGGGTCTTGCCGAGTTCGCGGTTGAGGCGCGTCAGCAGGGTCATGACGCTCGCGGCGGAGTCGGCGTCGAGGTCGCCGGTGGGCTCGTCGGCGACGATGATGGCCGGGTCGGCGACGATGGCGCGGGCGATGGCGACGCGCTGCTCCTGGCCGCCGGAGAGTTGGCGGGGGAAGTGGTCGTGGCGGTCGGCGAGGCCCACGAGTTCGAGGGCGAGGGAGACCTTCGCGTGCCGCTCACGGGCGGAGAGTTTGTGGAGCAGCAGCGGGAGTTCGACGTTCTCGTAGGCGGTCAGGACGGGGACGAGGTTGTAGAGCTGGAAGATGTAGCCGATGTGGTCGGCGCGCCAGCGGGCGAGGGCGGAGCGGGAGAGGGTGGAGATCTCGACGCCGGCGACGCGGAGGGAGCCGCTGGTCGGGCGGTCGATGCCGGCGATGAGGTTGAGGAGGGTGGTCTTGCCGGAGCCGGAGGGGCCCATGAGGGCGAGGAACTCGCCCTGGTCCACGTCGAGGTCGAGGTCGCGCAGGGGGGTGATGGTGGCGGCGCCCTTCTGGTAGGAGCGGGTGAGTTGGCGGCACTGGATCAGCGACATGGTCTGGCTCGGAAAGTGGAAAGCGAAACGTGGAAAGCGGACATGAGGGGACGTGTCAGTCGAGCGAAGGGGGTTGGGTGATGCGGATGCGGGCGCCGGCGTGGAGGGGGGTGGGGTCGGAGGTGATGACGAGGTCGCCGGGGTGGAGGCCGGCGGTGGTCTCGGTCCAGCCGTCGTGGGTGGCGGGGCCGAGGGTGACGGTGCGGAGGGTGGCGACGGGGGCGCGGGCGCGGCGGTCGGCGATCCAGATCTGTGCGTTTGTTCCGTTGCGGTTGATGAGGGCGGAGGTGGGGACGAAGAGGGCGGGTGTGGCGGCGGTTGAGGGCGAGGCCGATGTCGTCGCGACGGCCTCGCCGGAGCCGAAGAAGCGGACGCGGGCGAGCATCTCGGGGCGGAGGGCGGGCGGCGGGTCGTCGATGGCGACCTTGACCTGGAGGGTGTTCTTCTGGAGGTTGGCCTCGCCGAGGATGCGGGTGATGCGGCCGCGGAGCGTGCGGTCGGGGAGGACCTCGGCGGTGATCTCGGCGGTCTGGCCGATGGAGAGTTTGCCGGCGTCGGCGAGGGGGACGTCCACGCGGACCTGGAGGCGCGCGGGGTCGTAGAGGCGGACGGCGTAGCCGCCGGAAGTGGGCGAGTCGCCGCGGATCGCCTCGCCGAGGCCGGCGTCGCCGCCGCCGGGCATGAGGCGCGTGCCGGGGGCGGCGAGGCGCGAGAGGACGACGCCGGCGACGGGGGAGCGGATCTCGGTGCGCTCGAGGCGGAGTTGTGCGGCGGCGAGGTCGGCCTCGGCGGCGGCGAGCATGGCGCGGGCCTGGTCGGCGGCGGCGCGGGCGGCGGCGAGGGCTCGGGCCTCGTCGATGCGGAGGCGGAGGTTCTCCTTCGCGGCGGCGAGGTCGGCCTCGGCGGCGCGGAGGCGGGATTCGAGGATGGGCCTGGTGGCGCGCAGAGCGTCGAGGGCGGCGCGCTGCGCGGCGGCGCGGCGTTCGAGGCGGGCGAGTTCGCCGCGGGAGACGGCGCCGGTGTCGGCGAGGGGGCGCTTGCGCTCCAGTTCGTCGAGGACCTCGGCGAGGCGGGCCTCCTCGGCGGCGAGGTCGGCGGGGAGTTTCTCGAGTTCGGCGCGGGCCCGGGCGAGGGCGGACTCGGCCGCGGCGACGTCGCGGGTGCGGTCGACGGGGTTGTCCCAGCGGGTCTGCGCGGCGGCGAGGTCGGCCTCGGCGAGGGCGAGGTCGGCGGCGCGGCGGTCGCGCTCGGCGCGAGCCGCGGCGAGGGCGAGTCTGGCGTCGTCGTCCACGAGGCGCGCGACGACCTGGCCGGGCTCAACCGCGTCTCCCTCAAGAACGAGGACTTCGCGGACGACGCCGTCGGTCAGGGCGGAGATGTTGATGGGGAAGGGATCGGGCTCGACCCAGCCGGCGGCCTGGGCGATGACCTCGGCGCGAGAGGGGGCGGGGGAGGCGGTGGGCGCGGCGGTCGCGGCGGTTGGCGCGGCTGGTTCACGCTGGACGACCGGAACGACGGCGACGGGGATGGCGGGGCGGAGGGCGTCGCGGGCGGTGTAGAGGAGGAGCGCGCCCGCGGCGGCGAGGATGACGCCGGGGACGAGGATGCGCGACTTCCAGCGCGACGG
>ERZ777003.3189-NODE-3189-length-16559-cov-6.862397_pt1 | contig 16559 bp, 16 predicted proteins | sample MGYA00374956_ERZ777003 | MGnify/ENA primary metagenome ERZ777003 (study PRJEB29302, sample SAMN06268252) | bioreactor metagenome | isolation source: Joint BioEnergy Institute, California, USA | place: USA:Joint BioEnergy Institute, California, USA | collected... | reverse complement strand
GACTCGGTGATCACGGGCATCGCCGGCGCCGCCCGCTTCGCGGCGGGCGAGGGCCGAGGCGCGGCCGGCGCCGGGGGGTGATTCCCCGCCCGCCCGAGCCCGGGTAGGCCAGGGCCCACCGCAAAGTGCACGGGGCGCCGCCGGGAGGCCAGGGCCTCAGCGGCGGCTCCTTCCCGCGACGCGCGTGATCTCGATCAGCTCCTGCACCCGATCGCCCGCATGCACCGCGGATGATTGCGGGCCGACCGGCGTCAACCGATCCGGAACTCGCTGAGCAGGCGCTTCTCCGCCTCGCCCTCGACCGCCGCGACCACCTCGACGTGGTCGGCGAGCGGCGTCCCGCGCAACTTCGTCGCCAGCAGATCGTCCACCTGGAAGATCCCGGCGGAGTTGTTCATCGCGATCTCGATGCGCACCGCGCGATCCTCGCCCGCGAGGATCTCGACCTTGTCGATCGCCGCCGCGGAGATCGAGTGGATGCCCATCTGGCCGGCGTCGACCGGGATCCGCGAGCGCCCGTGTGCCATGTCGAGCGCGTCGGCGACCCGGACCACGCCCGCCTCGACCGTGTACGGGTCGCCCCGGCGGCGGTGCCCGATGATCGAGTGCAGGGACTCCGCGATGACGACCGCGCGCTCGGACGGGTCCTTGTAGACGTCGGCGAGGAGCTCGCGCAGCTTTCGCTCGGCGAGGAAGAGGCTGTACTCCTCGTGGTCGGTCCGGTGGATCGACATGCCGATGTCGTGAAAGAGGGCACCGGCCGCGACCACGACCTCCGCGTCGCGGTCGCGCATCGCGTGGTCGGTGACCATCGCCGGCTGGATCCCGCCCTTGACGGCGAGCCGCAGGATCCGCAGCGCGATGTTGAGGACGATCTGGACGTGCACCCAGGAGTGGTCCGACATCGCGAGGCGCTCGGACTGGATCTGGGCCATATGCCACCACGCCCGCACCTCGGCGTCGGCGTTGACGGCGTCGAGCAGCGCCTCGAGCCGGCGGTTGCCCCGCGTCGGGGCGCGCACGTGCGCAGCGGCGGTCGCCTTCGCGGGGCTGAGGCCGCGCTCGCCGGGGCCCCCGGGGGCCTCGCTGCCGACGGTTTCCTCGGGCTCAGCGGCCATGGCCGAATCCTCGCAGGACGCGCGCCGGGCGTGTGAACTCCCTGTTGCCGACGTAGCGTGTTTTTCCGCCGGACGGTGGATTTACGCTCCCGTCGTGGCTACCGAGAGGACGGCGAGGCCGACCTGCCCGGACACCGGGCTGAACGTTCCCGAGTGCAGCTGCAAGCGCTGCCTCGAGGCGATGCTCCGCGAGGTGCAGCCGGCGCTGCTCGAAGCGGAGATCAAGGTGACGCGCCTGCGCCCCGCAAGACCGGAGCCGCCGCCGGACGAGCGCCGCCGGGCCGCCTGACCGGGCGAACGCGGGGCTTGGCCGCGCGGAGGCGCGCGGTTACGCTTTTCCCGCTGTGGCGGATCTGCTCTCGATCGAGCGCGACGGCGAGGTGGTCGTGGTCACGCTCTGCCGCCCCGAGAAGCGCAACGCGCTCTCGATCGAGCTGCGCGAAGAGCTGGCCGACGCGTTCGGCGCCCTCTCCGAGGACGACGGGGTCGGCTGCGTCGTGCTCACGGGTGCCGGTCCGGCGTTCTGCTCCGGGATGGACACGACCCAGTTCGGCGGCGACCTCGCGCACCGCGAGCGCCTCGTCGAGACCAGCACGCTCGCGTTCCACGCGGTGAGCAACTGCAGCCGCCCGGTGGTGGCGGCCGTGAACGGGCCCGCGCTGGCGGGCGGGTTCGCGCTCGCCCTCCTGTGCGACCTGCGCCTCGCCTCGGCGAAGGCCACGTTCGGCTACCCCGAGCTCCCGCGCGGGATCCCGCCCAGCTACGCGGCAGCGCGGGCCGTGCTCCCGGCAACGATCGCCCAGGAGCTCTGCCTCACCGGCAGGCTCGTTCAGGCGCAGGAGGCCCAGCGACTCGGGATCGTCCGCGAGGTGGCCAACGGCAACGTGCTCGAGCGCGCGCTCGAGCTCGCCCACCGCATCGCCGACCTCCCCCGCCAGGCGGTCCTGGAGACGAAGCGCAAGACGATGCTCGAGCGCCAACACCTGTGGGGCTTCCTCTTCGACGAGGAGGAGAAGGTGTTCAGGCGCGCACTGCTAGGCGAGGCCGAGCCTCAGGCGACCGGCGAGGCCTCGGCGAGAACGCGCGGCCAGGCGTAGGTCTCCCAGACCGCGGAGACCACCAGGATCGGGATCGCCACCGCTGACGTGGCGAAGGTCGCCGCGAGCAGCTCGTGCCACTCGTCGCGCCGGCTGGCGATCGTCCAGGCCGCGAGCGGCAGGAAGAGCGCCACGAGCTCGGGGATCGCGTGCGGCAGGACGGTGAGGACCAGGATCGTCGGCGAGATCGCGAGCTGCTCGGCGAGCTGTGCTCCGGTGAGCCCCAGCGCATACGCCTGGGTGATCAGCGAGAAGGCGGTGACCGCGACGACCCAGCCCATCGCGACCGGCCGTGCCTTCTCGTGGACCCACCGCGAGAGCCCGGACCGGTGCTCGGCCGAGAGCACGAGCGAGCTGCCGGCGATGAACCCGGCGACGCACGCGGTCGCGTGCAGGGCGAGTACGAGCGAGTTGCGCCCGAGGATGCGCAGGACGTCCGCGGGCTCGGCGTGCCCGTAGACGCCCGGGATCCAGGCCGGCGTCAGGTCCGGCGTCGACGCCATCGCGACGACCCAGACCCCGGCGAGGAGCAGGGCCGCGACCCCGAGGGCCCCGCCGGCCCACGCCCGCAGGACACCCCAGGGGTCATCGTTCCACCGCGACAGCGTGGAACGGGTGTCGCGCATCCCCTGGACCAGGACAAGCTCGTTGAGGCTCACCCATGATCCATCGGCAGCGCGCGGCGCCGCCTAAACCGGCCGGGCTACGCGCCGCAGACCGGCCACGGGCTCGCGCCCGCGCGTGCGTACAGCAGCGAGGCCCGGTAGTCCTGCTCGGCCTCCGAGGCCTCGGCCGGATTGCCGGAGCCGCCCACGGACGCCCAGGTGCCCGTGTCGAACTGGTACTTGCCGTAATAGCCGGCGGGGTTCACGGCGGCCGGGTTGCCGCCCGACTCGCAGGCCGCGATCGCCTCGAGCGTGCCGCGCGAGACGCCCGGCGCCAGGCCGTAGTCCGGCTCGCGCCGGGCCTTGCGGATGCGCTTGCGAAGCTCGGTGATGCCGCGCTCGATCTGGGCGTCCGTGACGCCGTCGCGGTCGGCGAGCGTCCGCTTGGGAGCGGCGTCGAGGCGCTTGGCCCGCTTCAGCAGCGCGTCGTAGCGGGTGAGGTCGCGATGCCTCTCGATCGCCTGGTGGAACTGCTCGGCGGGCGCCTGCACGAGGCTGAGCTCGCCGGCGGGCGGTGAAGCCTGGGCGAGCGTCGTCATCCCGGCCGCCGCGGCGCACGCGGCAACCGCGATGAAGATCTTGCGTGACACGGAAGAACCACCTCCGTTCGTGGTGCGCCCGGGCGGCGACGGGATCGCCTGTGTATGTGTGTTTCGGTCGTGGAACCGGGCGTCTGGTGGCCCACGGGCAGCGCGCTACTCTCGTTTCGCGCCCGCGCCAATCAGGCGCGAAAGCCCCCGGGCCGTCCGTGTAGGGCGCGAGAGGGTGCCAACGGATCAGCCGTATATGTGTGACGGCGGTCACGCTTGCAAGGAAACGCTCACAATCCCGACACCCCGGCCGACCGCCCCCCGCTGCGCCTGATCAGGCAGGGATTCCCCGATCGGCCCGACTTCGGGACCGCGGTCTCCGAGACCATCCTGCACCGGGTCGCCGCCGGCGAGCTGCCGGCGACGCTGCGCGTTCACCGGCCCGCGCGCGAGCTCGCCTTCTCCAAGCAGGACCGCGCCGCGCCCGGATTCGCCGCAGCCGTGAACGCCGCGCGGGAGATGGGCTTTCGCCCGGTCGTCCGCCTCGCGGGCGGGCGCGCCGCCCTCTTCCACGAGGGCTCGTTGGCCTTTGCCTGGTCGATGCCCGCCGAGCGGGCGACCCGCACCACGCACGACCGCTTCGCGATGTTCGCCGGGGTGTTCGAACGGGCGCTGCGCGGCCTGGGAATCGACGCGCGCATCGGCGAGATCCCGGGCGAGTACTGCCCCGGCGCGTGGAGCGTCAACGCCGGCGGGCGGATCAAGCTCGTCGGCATCGGCCAGCGCATCGTCTCCGGCGCCGCCCACATGGGCGCGGTCCTGGTGGTCACGGACTCGGAGCTGGTGCGGCGCACGCTGGAGCCGGTGTACGAGGCGCTCGAGCTCGAGTGGGATCCCGCCACGGCGGGGGCGGTCGAGGACGAGGTGCCCGGGATCACGCTCGATCGTGCCGAGGAAGCGGTGATCGAGGAGATCGGGAAGCTCTATGCGCTGACCGACGCCGAGCTCGACGAGGTCACGCTCGAGCGCGCGGCGGCGACCGCTGACCGCCACGCCGCCTGAGCTATAGATTCACCGCCATGCGGATCCTGGCCTTTTCGGACCTCCATCGCGACCTCAACCAGGCCGCCCGGCTGGTCGAGATGAGCGCCGACGCCGACGTGGTCATCGGGGCGGGCGACTTCGCCTCGATGCACGATGGACTCGAGGAGACGATCGAGGCGCTCAGCGGGATCACCGCGCCGACCGTGCTGGTGCCCGGAAACAACGAGACCGAGAACGCGCTGCGCGCCGCCGCCGCGAGCTGGGAGAGCGCGAACGTCCTGCACGGGACCGGCGTGACCATCGACGGGGTCGAGTTCTTCGGCCTCGGGGCCGGGATCCCGGTGACACCCTGGGACTGGAGCTTCGACCTCGACGAGCACGAGGCCGCGGAGAGGCTCTCCTCGTGCCCGGAGGACGGCGTGCTCGTCGTCCACTCGCCGCCCGCGGGCCACGTCGATGCCTCGAGCAGCGGCGACCACCTCGGCTCGACCGCGATCCTGGCCGCGATCGAGCGGACCGAGCCGCGGCTCGCGGTTTGCGGCCACATCCACGAGAGCTGGGGAGCTACCTCACAGGTCGGGCCCACGAAGATCGCGAACCTCGGCCCGTCGGGGACCTGGTTCGACCTCTAGGGCTTGGCGAGCTGGAGCGAGATCGAGGCCGAGGCCCCGGAGCTCACCGCGCGGGCCCGGGAGCTCTTCGGAGCCCACACCCACCACACCCTCGCGACCCTGCGCCGCGACGGGTCCCCCCGCATCAGCGGCACCGAGGTCGACTTCAAGGACGGTGAGGTCTACCTCGGGAGCATGTGGAAAGCCGTGAAGGCGCTCGACCTGCGGCGCGACCCGCGCTACGCGGTCCACTGCGGGACGGTGGACCCGCCCGAGTGGAGCGGGGACGCGAAGTTCGCGGGCACCGTCGAGGAGATCGAGCGCGAGCCGAACGAGAAGGGCGAGCGGTCCCACCTCTTCCGCTGCGACATCACCGAGCTCGTCGTCGTCGGCCTGAACGAGGAGCGCACGAAGCTCGTGATCGAGTCCTGGCACGAGGGCCGGGGCGTCGAGCGCCTCGAGCGCGCCTAGCGGCTACTCGTACTGGAGCGCGCGGATGATGTCGACGCGCGACGCGCGCCGCGCGGGCGTGACCGCCGCGACGATGCCGAGGGCGATCGCGGTCACGAGCACGACGATCGGCAGGGTCACCGGGATCGTGAGCTCGAGTCCCTCGTCGGCGAGTGCGATCACCGCCGCCGCGCCGAGACCGAGGCCGATCACCGCGCCCACGAGCGCCCCGAGCAGCGCGGTCACGATCGACTCGTAGCGGATCATCTGGCGCACCTGGCGCCGCGAGGTCCCGATCGCGCGCAGCATCCCGAGCTCGCGCGTGCGCTCGAGGATCGTCAGCGAGAGCGTGTTGATCACGCCGAACAGCGAGACGAGCACGGAGAGCCCGAGCAGCACGTAGATGAGGGCGATGAGCTGGTTGAGCTCCTCCTCGCGGTCCTGCTTGTACTCCTCCTGGTTGCGCGCCTCGGCGCTCGGGAACTCCTCGGCGAGCAGCGTGTCGATCTCCGTCCGCACCGCTGCCGGATCGGCCCCGTCGGCGAAGTTGACGAAGATCGTCGTGTCGTCTTGGGCGCCGAGCTCGTCGCGCAGCACGCCGCGGTCGAGCGCGAGCGTGTCGACGATGAAGCGGCTGCGCTTGGTGATGCCCTGGACGGTGAGGGCCACGGAGTCGCCGCTCGGCCCGACCACCTGCACCTCGTCGCCGACCGCGAGCCCCTCGTCCTCCGCGAAGTTCTCGTCGACGACGGCCCCGCCCTCGCCGAGCTCGGCGAGCACCGCATCCGAGCCCTCGGCCCAGTCGAGGCTGGCGACCTCGCCGATCGTGTCGGAGTCGATGCCGGTCGCGAAGAAATCGCGCCGCTGCGGGTCGAGCCGGGCGGGCAGGTAGCTGAGCGCGGAGACCGTCTCCACCCCGTCCATCTCCTCGACCTCGTCGGTGATCGCCGAGGGCAGCGGGGAGAAGCCGTCGGTGGCGACGATCGCGACGTCGCCCGCGAACTGGCGGTCGAGGTTGTCGGCGAGCGACGACTGGATCGAGGCGGCGAAGACGCCGACGAAGACCACGAGGGCGACGCCGATCATGAGGGCCGCGGCCGTGATCGCCGTGCGGCCGGGCTGGCGCTGCGAGTTCTCCCGGGCGAGCTTGCCGGTGACGCCGCGCAGCCGCTCGATCGGCCACGCGATAGCGCTCGCGAGCGCGGGCACGAACCGGTCGCCGACCATCGCGATCCCGATGAAGAGCACGACGAGCGCGGCGCCCAGTATCGGCAGGGTCGTACCGACCTCGGTCGTGAGGAAGAGGCCGACCGGCAGCAGGATCAGGGCGGCTGCGATGAGGACGACCGAGGCGATCGTGCGCCGCCGCGAGCGCGCCTCGAGCGCAGCGGTCTGGCCGCCGCCCGTCTCCACCAAGGCCTCGAGCGGCGCGACCCGGGTGGCGCGCAAGGCCGGGCTGAGCGCGGCCGCGAGCGTCGTGAGCAGGCCAACCGCCACCGCGATGACCACCGTGCTCGCCTGGATCACGAGCCCGGAGCTCGGCAGCTCGAAGCCGGCGGACTTGAACAGGCCCTTGACGAGCTCGACGAAGCCGAAGCCGCCGGCGATCCCGAGCGCGGACGCGAGCAGCCCGACGAGCACGGCCTCGACGATCACCCCGGTGAGCATCTGGCGCGAGGAGGCGCCGAGCGTGCGCAGCATCGCGATCTCGCGGGTGCGCTGGGCGATCGTGATCGAGAACGTGTTGAAGATGAGGAACGCGCCGACGAACACCGAGATGCCGGCGAAGACGAGGAGCGCGGTCGAGAGGAACCCGAAGCCGTCCTGGATGTGCTGCGCGTCCTCGGTCGCGGTCTCCGCCCCGGTCCGCACGTCGACGGAGGCGGGCAGTGCCTCCCTGAGCGTGGCCGCAAGCGCCTCGGGGGTGACGCCCTCCTCCGCGGCGACGTCGATCTCGTCGAGCTTGCCCTCCTTGCCGGTGACGCGCTGGGCCTCCGCGAGCGTGAACTGAACGAGGCTGGCGCCGCCGAGCGGGGCGCCGGAGCCGAACTCGCCGATGCCCGAGATCGTGTACTCGCGCTCGCCCGGGCGACCGGTGATCCGGATCGTGTCGCCGACCTCGTAGCCCTCCTTCTCGGCGGTGTAGGTGTCGATCATCACCTCGTCGTCCGACTCCGGACTCCGGCCCTCGCCCGGGGTGAACGACTCGAACGGCTCGTCGACCGGGCTCACCGCAAGGTGGGGCGGGCCCATCGGTCCGACCCGCTCGCCGTTCTCGTCGACGATCGTGATCGAGGGGTCGCCGATCACTCCGTCCGCCTTGGCGACGCCGTCTACCGCGCGCACCTCGTCGAGCATCGACTCGTCGAGCGGCCGCGCGAACTGCTGACCGGAGCCGAACTCGCCCTCGACCTCCACGTGCGGACGCACGGTGACGTCGATGCCCGCGTTGACCTCGCTGAAGAGCTGGTCGAACGAGCGATCGACCGAGTCCGTGAGCATGAGCGTCCCGGCGATCATCGCCACGCCGAAGAACACGGCCAACGCCGTGGAGAGGGACCGCCACTTGCGGGCGGTGAAGTTGCGAACGGCGAGCGAGAACATGGCTGCGCTCAGAGCGCCTGCATGAGCTGCAGGACCTCTTCCGAGCTCTCTACCCGTGCGTCGCGCGAGACCTGGCCGTCGACGAGCATCACGACGCGGTCCGCGTAGGAGGCGACCCGGTGGTCGTGGGTCACCATGATCACCGTGCGGCCGAGCTCGTCGACCGAGCGCCGCAGGAGTTCGAGCACCTGCCCACTCGACGAGGAGTCGAGGTTGCCCGTCGGCTCGTCGGCGAAGACGACCGCGGGCTTGGAGATCAGCGCACGGGCGATCGCAACCCGCTGCTGCTGGCCGCCGGAGAGCTCCGCCGGGCGGTGCGTGCGCCGCTCGCGGATGCCGACCGTGTCGAGGAGGGTCTCGAGCCAGTCCTTGTCGACGTCGCGGCCGGCGATCCGCAGCGGCAGGGTGATGTTCTCCTCCGCGGTCAGGACCGGAACGAGGTTGAAGAACTGGAAGACGAACCCGAGCTTGTCGCGCCGGAGCTTGGTCATGTCGCCGTCGCCGAGCCCCGTGATCTCGGTTCCATCGACCCACGCCCGGCCCGACGTCGGGCGGTCGAGCCCGGCGAGGCAGTGCATCAGCGTCGACTTGCCGGACCCGGAGGGACCGACGATGCTCGTGAGCTCGCCGGCCGGAAAGGAGAGCGAAACGCCGGCGAGCGCGTCGACGGCGGCCTCACCCTCCCCGAAGCGGCGGCGGAGGTCCTCACAGCGAACTGCGTCTGTCTGCGTGTCGGTCATCGGGAGCACGGTAGTCGAGTACGGCGGTCGCTGGCCATACGGCTAGCCGAACTCGATCCGTGGGGCTCAGCCCGCCTGGGGCGCGGCGACGAGCAGGCGGCGCCCGCCCATCGTCACGAGCGCGCCGAGGATCGACGCGGCAGCGCCCGCGAGCACCGAGAGCTCCCAGCCGCTCGCCTCGACCAGGGCACCGCCGATCGCGGCGCCCGCGGCCGAGCCGGCGAGGAGCGCACTCATCAACCACGTGAACGCCTCGGTGACGGTGCGCGCCGGCGCGAGCCGGGCGAGCAACTCGTTGCGGCTCGCGATCATGGGCGCGATCGGAAAGCCCGCGAGCATCGCCGCGGCACCGACCGTGAGCGGGGCCGAGGCGATTGCGAGCGGCAGCGTCGCGAGCGGGAAGAGCCACGCGATCCGTAGATACAGGGGAGCCGGGTCGCCGCCGGCCGCCCGCGCCCCGTAGACGATGCCGCCGAGCGCGCTCGCCAGCGACCAGAGCGCGAGCAGCACTCCGCCCAGGGCCTCGTCGCCGTAGTCGTGGCTGAAGGCCGGAAGGGCCACCTCGATCGTCCCGAACGTGAACCCGATCGGCAGCGTGGTCAGCGCGATCATCCGCACACCGGGGCTCGCGAGGGCCCCGAGCAGGCCCGTCTTCGCGCGCCCCCGCTCCTCGCGCTCGTGCGGGAGGGCGGCGATGAACAGCACGGTCCCGCCGACAAGCACCGCCGCGGAGACGATCAGGGCCGCCGCCGCGCTCGCGAGCGCGACCAGGAGCGCGGTGACCAGCGGGCCGCTGATGAACGAGACCTCGATCAGGATCGAGTCGAGCGCGTACGCGGACGCCACCAGCGCCGGGCGGTCGGCCAGCAGGCGCGGGAAACGGGCGCGCAGCACCGATCCCGCCGGAGGGAAGGCGATGCCGGCGAGGGCCGCGAGCGGGACGAGCGCGGCGCCGGGAGCGCCTGCCTCCCCGAGCACGACCATCGCGACGAGGCTGCCGGAGTGCACGAAGGCGAGCGGCAAGAGCAGGCCGATGCCGCGCCGGTCCACCAGCCGCGCGATGAGCGGGGCGCCGATGCCAGCGCCCACCGCGACGGCCCCGGCGCCGAGGCCGGCGAGCCCGAACGACCCGGTCGCTTCGCGCAGGAAGAGCAGCACCGCGAGGCCGTTGATCGCGAACGGCAGGCGCACGGTCGCCGACGCGATGAAGAGCGTCCCGACGTGGGGAGTCCTGAAGATCCGCGCGTACCTGCCCATCCCATCGAGGATGGCAGCCCGCGAAACTCAGTCGGCGAGCGCGCGCTCGAGGCGCGAGAGGCGCGCGTCCCACTCCGCGCCGACGCGTGCGACCCAGCGCTCGACTTCGTCGAGAGCGGTCGCGTCGAGCTCGTAGCGGGTCTCCCTGCCCTCCCGGCGAGCGCGCACCAACCGGGCGCGCTTCAGCGCGGCCAGGTGCTTCGCCACCGCCTGGCGGGTGATCGGAAGCTCGGCGGCGAGCCCGGTTGCGGTTGCCGTTGGGCGCCCGGCGAGCAGCTCGATCATCCGCCGGCGGGTCGGGTCCGCGAGCGCCGAGAAGACCGCGTCGACCGTGTCGGCGCGAGCCGCCACCGGCTCAGGCGAGAACGAGGCGGCCGAGGCAGAGCTCGAGCGTGCGCAGGCGGCGCGACCAGACGGCGCCGGGCGCAATCCCGGCGATCGCCATCGCGGTGGGGCCGGTGAGCGCGCGCTCGGTGACGACGAGGCGGGTTCCGGTCTCGACGGGCTCGAGCGTGAAGGTGACGAGCGACTCGCCCCCGCCGGGCCGCGACCAGGTGAACGCGAGCTCGCGCTCCTCCTCGACCACGCGGACGGTGCCGGTGCGCTCGCCGTCCTCGCACTCGAAGGAGACCTCGCCGCCCTCGACCGGTTCGAGGGTCGCCCCGGGCGCGAACCAGTCGGAGAGCACGTACTCGTCGGTCAGCGCGTCCCAGACGCGTTCGGGATCCGCATCGAGGATCCGCTCCCGCTCGACCGTCCGCTCTCCGTTGTCGCTCATCGGAACCTCCTCATTCGCAACCGCTCAGTTGCGTATGGTAGCGTGGGCTAACGCGCAACCAATCGGTTGCGCAATTAGAAAGGAGACCGAGATGCCCCTGATCCCGATGGTTGTCGAACAAACCCCACGCGGCGAGCGCTCCTACGACATCTACTCACGCCTGCTCGGAGAGCGGATCGTGTTCCTGGGACAGCCCGTCGACGACGAGATCGCGAACCTGATCGTCGCCCAGATCCTGCACCTGGAGGCCGAGGACCCCGACAAGGACATCTCGCTCTACATCAACTCGCCCGGCGGGGTGGTCTACGCCGGCCTCGCGATCTACGACGCGATGCAGTACGTGAAGCCGGACGTCGAGACGATCTGCTTCGGCGTCGCGATGTCGATGGGCTCGCTCCTGCTCGCCGGCGGCGCGCCCGGCAAGCGCATGGCCCTGCCCAACTCGCGCATCCTCATCCACCAGCCCTCCGGCGGCTTTCAGGGCCAGGCCACCGACATCGAGATCCACGCGCGCGAGGCGCTCTACCTGCGCGATCGCATCGACCAGATCTACGCGAAGCACACCGGCCAGTCCGTCGAGCGCGTACACGAGGACATGGACCGCGACCGGTTCTTCACGCCGGAGGCCGCGCAGCAGTACGGCCTGATCGATCGCGTGATCGACCGGCATGAGCTGGAGGAGCGCTCGCCGACGGGCTTCGCGTCCTAGGCGGTCGCGACCTCGGGATCGCTGACGCCGCGGCCCTTGAACACGGCGAGCGCCGTCAGCAGGAAGAGCGCGGCGACGATCCCGTAGGCGAGGGCGTCGCTCGTTCGCTCGGCGAGCGCCGGCCCGGCGGAGCCGCCGAGCACCTGGCCCCCGGACCACGACAGGTTCACGAGAGCGGCGCCGAACGCGAGGTCGAGGCCGACGCCCTCCGCGCGGTCGTTCAGTAGCGCCATCGCCGGCGTCCACAGGAGGCTCATCGCCAGCACGATCACGACGGTCGCCAGGCCCAGGAGCACGACGGCCTCCGGGAGGGCGAGCACGAGCGCCATCCCGGCGGACGCGAACAGTCCGATGCGGATCGGGACCAGCCTGCCGCGCCGGTCCGAGAACGCGCCGATGCGCGGGCTCACGCCCGCCTCGATCGCGGCCGCGATCAGGAAGACGGCGCCGACGGCGACTCCGCTTGCGCCGAGCTCGTCGAGGCGGAGCGGGATGAGCACGTTGAACGTGCCGGACAGGATCGAGGGCAGGGCGACGAGCCAGAAGGCGATGAGCACGGGCCTCGTGAGGATCGAGTCCGCGACGGCGCGGGCGCTCGGCGGCGGGGTCGGGGCGACGGAGGGCGTCGCCGCCGCGCGCAATGCAAGCGCGATCGCAACCACGGCGACCGCGCTGAAGACGAGCTCGGGACCGATGACGGTGGCAATCCCGCCGAACACCGGGCCGAGCATGATCCCGGCGATCGCGACAGCGAGGACCGAGCCGATCACCTCGCCGCGGCGCTCGCGCGGGGCGGTGACCATCAGCCAGGTGAGCCCCGCCGTCCAGGCGCACGCGCCGCCCACGCCCTGGGCGAAACGGGCCAGGTCGAGGACGACGATGTCCTTGCCGAACGCGAACGTCGCGCTCGAGATCGCGAGCAGGGCGAGGCCGGTGAGCATCGTCGGCCGCACGCCGACCCGGGCCGCCACGAACCCCGCGGGAATCGAGGCGAGGAGCGTCCCCGCGGCATACGCGGCGCTCAGGACGCCGGAGGCCGTCTTCGAGAGGCCGAGATCGTCCGCGTAGGTGGGCAGGAGCGGCGCGATCGCGGCATAGAACGTCGTGTCGACGAGGATGACCGCGGCTACGAGCAGGAAGAGACGGCGCACCCCGTTGAAGTTAGGGACTGCGCGGCCGGTTGACCGCACGGGTGCCCGAGCGAGCCGGGCTCAGCCGTCGTCCGGGATCTCGTGCTGCTCGAGCGCCTCCATGTCGGCGGTGTCGAGCGGCAGCGCCACCTTGCAGAAGTCCTCGCCGAGGGGCGTGAGGTGGATGCTGCGGCGGACGACGTGCGAGAAGCGGCCGGCCGCGCGCAGGGCCTCGAGCACCGGCGGCTGCACCTCGAGCACCTGGTAGCGCTCCCGGTTGCGGACGGGGTCGCGGGAGAACCAGATGAGCCCGAGCCGGTGCAGGTTGTTGAGGTAGGCCGGGACCTGGTCCGGGAACCGGCACCCGGCCTCGGCGCCGATCATCGTGTAGCCCTGCAGGACGAGGCGCGAACCGGGCACGAACGCGATCCCCGCGCGCACGTCGACCGAGGGCTGTGGCCCGTCGCGCGCCAGGAGCCGCAGGATCCGGGCCTCGTCCGGGGCGAGCTCGCCGAGCATGCGCTCGTACGCGGGGTGCGTCCCCTGCTCGTAGTGGACGTCCGCGGATGCCTGCAGGAGCCGCTCGCCGCGCTCGCGCAGCGATGGCGGGCGCTCACCCTGGAGGCGGTCGCCGACCATCCCGGAGACGGCGCCGGCGACGCGGCCCTCGGAGTCGACGATCCCGAGTAGCCGGCGGGCCTGGGTGCGCACCTCCTCCGCGGTGTCCTCGACCAGCTCGCGCGTCGCGCTCGGCGACACGGCCGCGCGCGCCAGCTTCGTCCCCACGCGCACCGAGGTCTCGACGTACCACTGTGCCGTGCGCAGGCCGACGCCCGCGGCGATCCGGGCGAGGCCGGGGAGGGCGTCGCGCACGCCCTCCTCGTCCCGGCCGGGTATGGGGTCGCTGCTGATCGGCTCGTCGCTCATACGCCGAAGATCGCGAGGTGAAGCATGCCCGCGCCGAAGCCGAGGACGGCTCCGTGCGCGTAGAGCATCCACTCGTCTTCCTTGATCGCGGAGCGCAGGAGCTCGACGAAGTCGGGATAGGGCAGGGCCTCCATCCGGCTGCGCAGGAGCGCGCGGATCTTGGCGCTCTGGCGCGCGCTGAACTCGGGGTCGGTGAGCGGGGTCATCGTGTACTCGGCCGCCTCCGCTGCGACTGAGTCCCTGATGGTGTCGTACTCGCGCGATCCGAGGGCGACCCGCACCGCCGGGCGGATGGGACCTGTCGCCCGGTCGACCGCCGGGCGCAGCGCCGTCTCGAGCATCTGCTTCGTGCGGTCGGAGCGCGGGCCCCTCAAGAGGTGGTCACCGATGTTCTCCAGCGTGACGACGTCCTCGGCGATCACCCGCGAGTAGACGTCGGCCACTTCTTCCTTGCGCCGCAGGAACAGCCCGTGCAGCTTGAACGGACCGATCCGGATCGGCTCGACGGGCTGGAAGATCAGCCACATCCCCCAGAGGTTCGTGATCCAGCCGACGACGACGCCGCAGATCGGCAGCACCCACCACTCGGGGAACGCGTGGACGATGAAGATCACCGGGATCCCGAGCAGGAAGCCGAAGATGAACCCGAAGTTGATCATGAGCTGCAGCTCGCGCTTGCCGACGTCCTCGAACACGCGGTTGGCCAGCTCCGGGTTCGACTCGAGATGGCGGATGACCATGATCTTCGGGTCGAGCACCTGGTCGATGTTCTGCGCGATCTCGCCCGTGACGATGTCCTCGACGATCGTCGGCAGCTGCTCCTCGACCCGCCGGTGGACGGCCTGGCGCACCCGCGGCGGCAGGTCGTGCCAGAGCTGCGCGTGCTCGCGCTCCATGATCCGCTCGACGACGTCGTGGATGTCCTTGCGCGCGACCTTGAGCACGTGCTCGGCGATCGCCTCGGGCTCGAGCTGCTGGTAGAACTCGCCCGCCGTTCCGAGCTTCGCGATCCCCTTGTCGACGGCGATCGAGCCCATCTTCGCGGCCCGGTTCGGAACGATCCCCTGCCACCCGATACCGCCGTGCATGATCCCCGGGATCTCCTGGAGCCGCCTGGGCAGGAGCTGGGCGACCGCGGCAAGCCCGGGCACGCGAATGCCGTGGAAGCGGACCGGGTGGAACAACATCCACACCCCGCTCCAGTTGATGATGTAGCCGATCACCCCGGTGAAGACCGGAATGGTCAGATCCTTGATCAGGTCTCCATCCATAACCCCGCGCCGTCCCGGCGCGAGGCAACCTTATCCGCGCTGCCCGATCCGCACATCGAACGTCCCAAACACCCCGCCATAGGAGGTCCGTTGGGACGTTCGGCTAGCGCCGCAGGACCTCGTTTGCCGCGATGCGGCCGTTCAGGGCGATCACCGAACCCCCCGGGTGGGTGGCGGCGCCGCAGAGGTAGACGCCCTCGATCGGGGTGCGCGCCTCGAGCCGGCGGTCCCACATCTGCTCCGGCGTCGCCTGGCCCTGGAAGATGTGGCCGCCGGTCAGGCCGATCCGGTCCTCGATGTCGGGCGGGCCGAGGATCTGGACCTCCTCCACGCACTCGTGGACGTCGGGCGCGTGCGCGGCGATCGCGTCGAGGGCCATCGCGCCGATCTCCTCGCGGCGCTCGTCCCAGGTTCCCTCCGCGAGCTCGTACGGCGCGTACTGCGCGAAGACGCTCATCACGTGCTTGCCCGGCGGCGCCACCGAGTCGTCGTAGGCGCTCTGGAAGTAGAGCTCGCAGAAGGCGATCGCAGGCTCGCCGCGCCGCGCCGCCTCGACCGCGTCCTGCATCGCGTCGACCCCGCCGGTGATCGAGACCATGGCCCGGTAGGGATCGACGTCGCCGGCCTCGGTGAACGTCGGGGGCCGGCTGAGCGCGACGTTCAGCTTCACCACCGGCGAGGCGACGTCCCAGGCCTCGAGCCGCTTGCGGTAATCGGCCGGTACGGCGTCGCTGCCGGCGAGCATCCCGAGGAGCCGCTTCGGGTCGGCGTTGCAGATCACGTCCGGCGCGCGCAGCACGTCGCCCGACTCGAGCTCCACTCCCTCCCCGGGGAGGATCCGCGCGACGGGCACGCCGGCGGCGAGCGTCGCCCCGGCCTCGAGCGCGGCCTGCGCGATCGCGAACGACACGCGGCCCATCCCGCCCTTGACGTAGCCCCACACCGACCCGAGGCCGAGCAGGTCGCCCTGATGGTGCATCAGGCGAATCGAGGCCGTGCCCGGGTCGCGCGGGCCGGCGAACGTGCCGATAGTGCCCTGGCCCGCGATCGCGTCGATCAGCCGCTCGTCGCTCAGGTAGCGGCCGAGCGTGTCGGCGATCGACTCCTCGAACGCGACCGCGATCAGCTCGTCGTCGCCGAGCGCGCGTTCGAGCTCCGCGCGGTCCGGGGACGGGCCCAGCCAGGTATCGCCCAGCGGACCTCGGCGCAGCCGCTCGGTCAGCCGGTCGAAGAGGGCGCCGAACGCGCGCAGCCCCTCGATCTCCGACTCGGCGAAGCCCTGCGCGCGCAGGTGCTCCGCGGTGCGCTCGGGATCGATGAAGGCGGCGTACGACCCGCCGCCGCGCAGGGGCACCCAGAGGTTGGGGTCGGCGGGGGTGACCCGGTAGCCGTGGCGCTCGAGCTCGAGCTCGTCGACCACGGTCGCGTCGAGCAGGCCGACGACGTACGCGCACGGGCTGATCACGTAGCGCTCGTCGGCGAACGGGCGCTCGAGCGTGCAGGCGCCGCCGAGGCGCTCGCGGCGCTCGAGGACGATCACCCGCTTGCCCGCGCGGGCGAGGTACGCCGCGGCGGTCAGCCCGTTGTGGCCGCCGCCGACCACGATCGCGTCCCACGTGCGGGCGCTG
>ERZ777003.3185-NODE-3185-length-16595-cov-4.368017_pt1 | contig 16595 bp, 11 predicted proteins | sample MGYA00374956_ERZ777003 | MGnify/ENA primary metagenome ERZ777003 (study PRJEB29302, sample SAMN06268252) | bioreactor metagenome | isolation source: Joint BioEnergy Institute, California, USA | place: USA:Joint BioEnergy Institute, California, USA | collected... | reverse complement strand
TGCTGGACGCGCTGGAGCCGGAGCCGGTGGGGGTGGGCGAGGCCGGGTTGTCGGCCACTATTGAGGAACCGCTTGCCTATGAGACGGTGACGACGCAGTGGGCGGGCCACACGATCGAGGCGATCGTCGACCAGTGGATCATCTATTACAACCCGAAGAAGCTCAATGAGGCGAAGATTCAGCGCAAGCTGAAGCAGTTTGGGGGTTTGCGGAACGTCACGGTGACGGCGACATCGACGCCGGGCGTGGCGCTGCTGACGGCGCCGATGACCAAACGTGCCCGGCTGCAGGCGTTCGCCCGCAGGCACGCGGCGGTGAAGGTGATCGAGCCGAACGCGGTGCTGGAGCTGCAGGTGATTCCCGGCGACTCGCGCTGGACGTCGCTGTGGGGGTTGCATAACACGGGGCAGAGCGGCGGGCTTGTGGATGCGGACATCGATGCACCGGAGGCGTGGGAAATCACCACCGGCTCGCGCGATGTGGTCATCGCGGTGATCGATTCGGGCGTGGATTACAACCACCCGGACCTGGTGGCGAACATCTGGATCAACCCGCGGGAGATTCCGGGCAACGGCATCGATGATGATGGCAACGGGTTCGTCGACGATGTGCGCGGCTGGAACTTCATCGAGGAGAATGGCAACCCGATGGACACCAACGGCCACGGCACACACGTGGCGGGCACCATCGGTGCGGTGGGAAACAACGGCCTGGGGGTGGTGGGCGTCAACTGGTCGGTGAGCATCCTGCCGCTGCGTTTTCTGGGCAGCGATGGCAGGGGCAGCACGCTGGACGCCATCCAGGCGGTGAACTACGCCACGATGATGAAGCGCGACTATGGCGTGAACATCGTGGCGATGAACAACAGTTGGGGAGGGGGCGGCTACTCGACATCGCTGCGGAATGCGATTCAGGCAGCAGCAGCTCAGGACATCCTGTTCGTGGCGGCGGCGGGCAACGGTGACAGCAACGGTGTGGGCATCAACAACGATGCCCGGCCGACCTACCCTTCCAGCTACAACGTGTGGAACGTGATCGCGGTGGCGGCAACCGATCGGCGCGATCAACTGGGGAGCTTTTCCAACTATGGGGCAACGTCGGTGCATCTGGCCGCCCCGGGGGTATCGATCCTATCGACCGTTCCCAACAACGGATATGCGACGTACACCGGCACATCGATGGCGGCGCCGCATGTTTCCGGCGTGATCGGGCTGCTGGCAGCGGCGGACCCGAACGCAACAGCCAGTCAGATCAAGTCCGCCATCCTCAACAGCGTCGATCCGGTCGCATCGCTGACGGGCAGGACGGTGACGGGTGGGCGGCTGAACGCGTATCAGGCACTGCAGGCGCTGGCGCCGCCCCCGCCGCCCGGTCAGATCAGCGGCGTTGTGTGGCATGATGCGGATGGCGACGGTCAGCGCGATGCAGATGAAACGCCGCTGGCTGGCAGGACGGTGTTCCTGGACCTTAACGGCAACGGCGTGCTGGATGGCGCATCAGCGACGTTCAAAAACATGCAGCGCGTGACGATCAGTGCGTTCGGCACGCCGACGGTCAGTTCCTCGCTCGTAATCAGCGGGCTGGGCGCGGCTCCGATCACAAGGGTGACGCTGACGCTCAACATCACGCACACGTGGGTGGGAGATCTGGAAGCGTATCTCATCAGCCCCAGCGGCACATCAGTGCAGCTTTTCTCGCGCATTGGCGGCAGCGGCGACCATTTCATCAACACCACATTCGATGACGCCGCGAGCACCGTCATCTCACAGCACAGTGCGCCGTTTACCGGCACGTTCCGGCCGCAGGAACCGCTGGCCAGGTTCATCGGGGAGATCGCGGACGGCACATGGCGGCTGGAGGTGCACGACCGGGCAAACGCGGATGGCGGAGCGATCGAGAACTGGACGCTGAACATCTGGACGGCTGAGCCGAGCCAGGTCACCGACAGTCAGGGGCGATACACCTTCACGCTGTTGGCGGCGGGGGATTACCGCGTGGCGCAATCGTTGCCGGCGGGCTGGGTGCAGACCTGGCCGGTGCAGCCCGGCATGGTGCAGAGCCTGGCGCTAGGCCAGTTGGTGCAGGCGGATTTCGGCAGCTACGCGCTGAAGCCACCCACCGCGAAGGCGGGCGGTACCTACACGGTGAAGATGGGCGAGAACCTGTGGCTGGACGGTTCAGGATCGTTCGATGCCGACGCGGTGGTGGGCGACCACATCGTGACATATGCGTGGGATCTGGATGGCGATGGTCAGTTTGATGATGCGGCTGGCGCCCAGCCGGTTGTCGACTGGTCGACGCTGCAGGCGCTGGGTCTGGGTGTGGCGGGAACGTACACCGTGCGCCTGCGTGTGACCGACAGCTTTGGCATGACGGATGAGGATGAGGCGAGCGTCACCATCGAGCCGAACGCGGAAGTGGTGGGGCGGTACATCTTCTATAACAACTCGTATCACGACGGCCGCAATGCCAGTGCAAATGCCGCGGATGATGGGGCGATTGCGACGGACAAACAGGCGTACCTGCCGGGCAATGGCCCAGCCACGTTCATCAACTACACGAGTTATTTGCGCGGGATCAACGGCATCATGATCGACATCGCCAATCTGCCGGGCGATCTGAGTGCCGATGATTTCATCTTCCGCGTGGGCAACAGCCACGATCTGTCGACCTGGACCGAGGCGCCCTTGCCAGTGAGCGTGACGATTCGGCGCGGCGAGGGGGTGGGTGGCTCCGACCGCGTGACGCTCATCTGGGCTGACGGCGCGATTCGCAAGCAGTGGCTGCAGGTCACAGTGCGTGCCAACGCGAACACGGGGCTGATGCAGGACGATGTCTTCTATTTCGGCAACGCGATTGGCGAGACGGGTAACCGCACGCGCGAGGCGGAAGTGAACGCGCTGGATATGGGCCGTGTGCGCAGCAACACCTCCCTGCCGTTTGTTCGCGTGGATGTGGAAAACGTGTTCGACTTCAATCGCGACGGGCTGGTGGATGCGCTGGATTATGGTCTGGCGCGCAGCCACGGCACCGATCTTTTCTCACGGCTTGTATTGCTGGATGTGTGAGCTGGGGGCGTCTGGAAGATATGCCCTGATCTTATGAACCAGCGACACGTGTGACGTGTGCATCACTTCAACATGTCGCACACGCGCTGCCACAGATCGCGCGGTTCTGATTTGAAGTCGAAGATGTTGATCGTGCCTGATTCGATTCGCTGAAGCGTGTGGATGTAATCATCCGCCAGTCTGGCGATCGCCCGGCGGATGCGAGGGTTGTCGATGGCGTTGCGGCACTTGAGGCCACCGGCGAAGAGATTGCTCAGCCGTTCAATCTGGAACCGCACCAGCGCGGTCAGGCGCTCGTCGTGTCCCTCGCGTGCCTGGGCGAAGGCGAGCCACTGGCGGTCGGTCAGGCCGAAGCGCACCAGATCATCCAGCGGAACGGTCACCCGGCCCGCCCTGCCCTCCTCGCCGGCATGGAGCAACAGGTGCGTTGCCCTCATGGCTGCGGCCAGGCTGATCGCCTGTGTGTGCGCGGTGGTGTCAGCGCCTGGAGCGAGGATGGGCAGCGCCAGCGAGGCGAACGGTCCGGCGGTGCGACGGCACATGTCATACAGGCTCGACCAGGTCGCGTAACGGACCCGGCCGGCATGCTCCAGCGCGGCATCGATCGCTGTCTGGAACGGTTCACTGGGAACGCGGTAAGCCTTGAGGACGAGAAGGAACCCGTCCAGCTCCGGTTTGCCCGTCGGCTCGCCACGGTAAAGGTGGTCGATGACCGCCAGGGCGATACGCCGACGTTCGTCCCCACCGTGGCAGCCGCAGCATCCGCTTCCGCAGCTGGAAGAAGCCGCGTCGGGGTGCTCCGTCGGGGCGGGCGGGTGGATGATCTGCTGCACCTGATCGACCGCAGCCGCCAGGCACAGTACCGCGTTACGCTGCGGCCGGGGCAGCAGGTGGGCGGCGAAATGGATCTCCGGGAAGCGCTGCCGACAGATACGCCCCGCCGCCAGGGCGTAACGGTAAGGGACGACATGCTCGGAGCGGGCGATCCAGGCCATCGCGGTGATTGTAGCGGCATGTTGGCGGGTGAGATGGGTGGCCAGCCGTGCCGTACGGGGCGGCTTGGTCTACAATGCCGCGCCATGGGGACGATCCATCAACATCGATTTGACAACGGTTTGCAACTGGTGGCGGAGCCGATCAGCGGGGCCCGCTCGCTGTCGATGACGGTGCTGCTGCCCGCCGGAGCTGCTGCGGAACCGGCCGACCGGCAGGGGGTGTCGACCGTGCTGTCGGAGATGATCTGCCGCGGGGCGGGCACGCTTGACGCCCGCGCCCACAGCGACGCCCTGGACCAACTGGGCGTGCAGCGCGATACCTCGACCGGCACGGTGCATCTGCGGCTGTCGGCCACGATGATCGGCACGAAGCTGCTGGAAGCCCTGCCGCTCCTCATGGACATGGTGCGTCGGCCGATGCTGGCGGAGTCTGCCCTGCCGCCCAGTCGGGACCTGGCGCTGCAGGCGCTGGATTCGCTGGAGGATGAGCCGCAGTCGAAGGTGATGATGCAGTTGCGTGAGCGTCACTTTCCGATGCCGCTGGGCCGGTCGACGATGGGTGTGCGCGAGCACATTGAAGCGCTGACAGTTCAGGATGTACGTGCGTTCTGGCAGTCGCGCTTCGTGCCCGAGGGAACGATCATCGGTGTGGCGGGTTTCTTCGACTGGGACCAGTTGATTCGCGAACTGGAGTCGATCGTTGCCGACTGGACCGGCCGGGCCGATGAACCGGTACCCACCGATCCTGCGCCGCGCGGCTATGCGCACACGCACGCGGAAACGACACAGGTTCACATCGGTGTTGCGCACGATGCGATCCCCGAGACGCATTCTGATGCCATGGTGCAGCGTGCCGCAGTGGCGGTGCTGTCCGGCGGGATGAGCGGTCGACTCTTCACCGAGGTGCGCGAGAAACGCGGGCTGTGTTATTCCGTCGGAGCGCGCTACGCCTCGCATCGGCAGATGGGCGCGGTGCTGAGCTACGCCGGCACCACTGCACCGCGAGCGCAGGAAACGCTGGATGTGTTGGTGGGCGAACTTCGCAGAGTGAGCGAAGGTGCAACCGAAAGCGAGTTCCAGCGCGCCATCGTTGGGATGAAGTCGCGACTGGTGATGCAGGGCGAATCGACTGGTGCGCGTGCCGCGGCGATCGCTTCGGATCAATTCCTGTTTGGGCGACCACGCACACTCGATGAGCTGGCCGCCGAGGTGGACAAGGTCACACTCGATCGCCTGAACAGGTTCCTCCGGGAACACGCTCCGGGCGACATGACCATCACCACGATCGGTCCCAACGCCCTGGAAGTGAAATAACCCGCGCATTGTTTCGTCATTCATCGGACTCTGCTGTGCGTTCATCCCTGCGCATCCTCATCACCGCCGGTCCCACACGCGAACCGATTGATGCGGTGCGGTTCATCAGCAACCGCTCCAGCGGCGCGATGGGTCTGGCGCTGACGGCGGCAGCGGTCGAGGCGGGCCACGATGTGACGCTGTTGCTCGGCCCCGGTCCGCGCGACAACGAACTGCCTGCAGGTGCGCGTGTGTATCGCTTTCAATCAAGCGCTGAACTGCAACAGTTGCTCGAAGCGCATTTCGGTGATTGCGATGTGCTCATCATGGCGGCTGCGGTGGCAGACTATCGCCCTGTCATCGTGCAGGAAGGCAAGCTGCCGCGCAACAGTGAGGGCAACCTCGTACTCGAACTTCAGCCTACACCCGATCTGGTTGCCCTGATGGCACAGCGCCGCAAACCCTCGCAGCGCATCATCGCGTTCGCGCTGGAGGAGCCGGATCATCTTGAACAGCGCGCTGCGGAGAAACTGGCGCGCAAGGGCGTGGATGCGATCGTCGCCAACCCGCTTGCGACCATGGAATCCGGCACGATCAATGCTGTCTGGCTGACGGCTGACCCATCGCAGCGTGATGCGCCCGGCCGCATGGACAAGCAGGCGTTTGCTCATTGGCTGCTCGGGAAAATCGCGGAAATTCAGCGATAACTCCGGCACGGCCGACGCTTCTTGAAGCGGATTTCTATTGCCATGCCGGACCCCGCCCGGTACAGTGGAATTGTCCCATCTGGCGATTCACTGGTCCCGTCCGGAGTCGCTGCCATGAACATGACGATTCATTGTCCGGGCTGTCGGGTGTCCCTGCATGTCCCGCAGGAGGCGGCTGGTCGCATCGCGCGCTGCCCGCGATGCCACCGCAAATTCACCGTGCCCTCGCCCAATGACGTGCTGGAAGATCAGGTTTCGCAATGGATTGTCGAGGATCTGGAGCACGACCGGGAGGAACGCGAATCGTCCACGGCCAAGGGTGACACGTTTGTGGGCGTACTCGCTGAGCACCCACGCGCGGCCACGCAGGAGACAACTGCATCCCGGGCTAGCGCTGCGACGGAAGGAGTGGAAAAGCCCGGAACCGTTGAGCGACCCGAAACACCGATGGCGATACACGATGAGGATGATGAGCCTGTCGCGTCGGTCGAACGTCCCCATGCACCGTCACCCACGCCGAACCGCGAACCTGTGGCTGTCGCCCCCGCGCCGTCGGTTCACACCGACATGCCGCGCACCAGCTATCCGTGTGATCTGCATCACTTCGGCCCGCAGCCGCGCCTCATCGTGCGCGACTGCGCACAGAATGGTGTGGTGCTGGCGTTCGAGCCGCGATGGCTGGAGCACGAAGGCTTTGGTGCATCGATGCCGATGCGCTGCGCGTTCAGTGGCGTGAGTACGCGGGCCGATTTAATCGCTCGGCCGATGGTTTTTGTCGATCGCTATCGCGGCGGTGACCGCTCCGTGCATCTCATCGAAAAACAATACGAACGGCCGGCCACCACGGCGACCCATCCGCGCGAACTGCTGCGCACCATCGGTCAGCTCGACAACATGATCCCGCCCTTCCATCACCCGTTGCTCTACTACGTCAGCAAGCATCATGCGACACAGTGGCTGCAGTGCCGGATCGCGATGACCGCGGATGGTATCAGCATCTGCGAGGTGGCGATCCCCGACAGTCGCGTTGCGCTGGACTGGCTGGGCAACGTCAACGGCATCTGCGGAGAGGATTACGAACTATTGCGCAACGATGTGACAATGCTCGGCTCTGATGCTTGGCGGGCGCTGAGCGAAAAATGCCGTGAACGACTGAACGTGTGGTGCCGTTTCAACGTGCGCGAGCAGTTCCGGCTCTATATCAACGATGCGGACTTTGCCAGCCACGATGCTGGCCTGGCGGGCGTGGTCATCACCGACCAGCGGCTGATCTACCACAAGTATCACCACGGCGGCAGCATTGACCTGACACAGGAAGCGACACTGCACGTCAAAACCGATGGTCAGGTCGCGCGGCTTACCTACGACTGCAAGGGCCGGTTGGCACGCATCGGAAAAATTCAGATTAAGGATATGAGCCGGCTGATCGAGATACTCGCTGCGGCGCCGAATCTGCGCATCCAGCTCGCCGCTTCCACCACCCACTCCTGAAGCCGCTCATGGTGTCGCGCCTTAAAGCCACTTATGGCTGCCTGACACCCGCGCGCCGCTCACGCCCCCGTACTCACCCAGCGGCGGCCGCCTCAAAACTCACGTGGTCCACGTGCTTGTTCTGCTCCGTCAGCCACGTGCGCAGCATCGCGATGTAGCTGGCGCGAATCAGCGGTGACTGTTCCAGCCCCAGCTTCGCCCGCGTCGCCAGCACTGATTCCTCGCTGGGGCCTTCGATCTCGATGAACGCGCCCAGATACGGCACGCGGTCGATCGCGATGATGCAGTCCTCGAACCGCCAGCGCGTACGGCGCTTCTCAAAGCTGAAGACGGGTGTGAACCCAAGCGCTCCCAGCAGTTCCACGGCATCCTGCGCGTTTTCGACGTGCAGTTCCGTCTCCGTGCGGCTCTTCAGCCGGCCGTGGGCGCGCGGGCCCTTGTGCGTGACGATCACCGCGTAGTACGGCCCATCCACCTGTTGCTCGACGCGCACGCGCAGGCCCTGATCGCCCGACTTGAGCGTGCCCTGGGGGGTGTCGAAGAAGGTGTTGATCTCCAGAATATCCAGCTCACGACGAGCGCCGGCTGATGTCAGCACCGCCTCCATCGCGGCCACATCGTCCAGTCGCATCTTCGCTTCGATTTCAATCGCCACACACAAACTCCAAAAGGAACGGCAATTCCCGCAGTCGAAAGCCGTCACATGAGCCATTTCCGGCTTTCGACTGGCGTCGAATTGTCCAAAACAATCGACCTTCCGATTCAACTATACAGCAGTTGACGAAGCGCGGCGACGCGGCGCATCACCCGCAGCCGTCGTCCGGGGTGGAGATGTTGCGCGTAAGCGCGGGCGTGATGGTGCAGCGTGGCTCGCGACAGCAGCAGTGTGAGGGGCGAGGGCAGCGCCTGTCGCCGGGCAATGGTCATCAGCAGCCACTGATCGCGCAGGTTCACGCCCACCTCCGAGGCAAGCCGATGGAAAGTGGCAAGCGGTTGTGAGCGCAGCCGCCGTTCACGAAGTCGTCGGCTGATCGCTGCGATCAGCAGGATCACCGCCAGTACCGCCAGCGCGACCCCCAGCCAGCGAAATTCGAACGAGTGCTGGGTGTTCCACTGCCCGAACAACTCGTTCGCCCGTTCCAGCCCGCCATAACGGGGCTGGTCAACGTTGACGGCCGGGATGAAAACATTCGCGATGGACATCATGACGGTGGATTGGCTCATGCGGAACGTCGGGCGAGTTGTTCGGCGGTGTCCTGGCTGGGGAAGCGGCCCGGGGTCATGTCGCCGCGCATCGCACGCATGAGTTGTTCGATGATGTGGGCGGCCCGCTGGCGCACCTCGGGGTCGGGGTCGCTGATGGACAGTTCTGCCACGTGCCGGGCGACCTCGATCAGCCCCGCTGCCTCGACCAGCCACAGAGCACTGAGGCGGTGGGCCGGCCGTTCATCCTCGAGCATCACACGCAGCGCGGTCAGCGCGTGGCCGCTGCGCAGTTGCAGCAGATGGGCGATGGCGTTGGCACGCGGGCGGTTATCCTCCTCCAGCGCCATGGCGGCAAGCTGGTCGACATGCCGGGCTGCTTCCGCCTGCTGCATTGCTTCGACCGCGTTGGCACGCACCCGGCTGTCACGATGCGACAGGGCGGCTTCGCGCGCGGCGGCGGCCGCCTCACTCTGGACCGTGCCCAGCGCCGCCACCGCCGACGCCGCGATGTACGGGTCGGCATCCTGTGACAGGGCGATCAGTGCCTCCTCGAAGAAGCTGCCCTGGTTCAGCTCCTGGATCATGGTCAGGGCGCGGATGCACTGGTCGCGCGGGCCGGTCAGCCGTTTGGACAGATGGCGGTGGAAGCACGGGTCGAGCTTGATGAGTGCCCGGCCGGCGGCGATGCGTTGTGTCGGGTCCAGCCGCTGCCAGTTCTCCCAGTAGCGGTCGAACCCCAGTGGGGCGAGGTAATCCCCGGCGAGCTGGCGGATCTCCTGATGCGGAACGTTCACCAGCTGCAGCAGCAGCCGGGGCAGACCCGACCAGCGTCGCTGCGCCAGTTGCCGCAGGGCGATCCGTGCGATGGCCGGATCGCTGTCGAAGCAAAAAGGTTCCAGCGCGGTGCAGACGGCTCCGTCCGTCGCCGTCGCCGACCCGCGCCGACCGGTGGCGAAAGTTGCCGCCGTCCGGTCGGTCAGAATTGCATGGCCCGCAGCATGCTCCGCCCGGTCGATCAGCCGCAACAGCGCCCCCAGCCGGACCTGCCTATCGGCATGACGTGCCAGCCGCGACAGCGCCTCCAGTTGATCAGCCGGTTTCAGTGGCAGGGCGGTGATCCACTCGGGCAGTCCCCGGGCAGCCTCCGCCGGCCAGCCGGCCCAGCCCTCTTCATATAGACATGGATGATCCACCCGGGGCAGATGCGCCACCGTCCGACGCACCGCCTGCGACAGCATCAGGTGCCAGTTCAGCAGCACATCGGCCACTCGGCCGGTTTCGATTGCCCGGGCGATGCCTGCCACCACCGACTCGGTCAGCTTCGGCACCGCTGCCCACGTCAGCAGCGACCGGCGGATGTCGGGATCCTCGGCTCGTTCGAGCGCCTGCCGTAACGGTTCGACCGCCTCGTGGGTGGCATCCTCCAGGGCCGCCAGCGTCTGGGGCATTGGTCGGGGTGCCAGCACCGCCAGCGCGATCAGCGTCAGGGGCTGGGCATGGCTGCGGTAGTGTGTCACCGCCTCCTCGACGGCGGCCTGCAGGTAGCCCGCCGAGACGGGGTCGACCGCTGGGCCGTCCTGCTTGTCGCGAGCTGCGACGTGTCGGGCCATCTCCAGCAGACATGCGGCTGCCTGGTTGCGTACCATTTCCGGACCGTGGCGCAACTGTTCGGCGACCAGGTAGGCCAGTCGGGTCGAACCGCTGCGGCGGATGATGCGTAGTGCATTGACGGTGGCGGTCGGGTTGTTTTCGGCGGCCACCTCCCGCAACGGCCGGTATAAATCGTTGGCGTGTCGGATGATGGTGTCCTGCACGTCGGCGGGCAGGCGGTCGAAGCAGCGCACCAGGGCTGCGGTTGCCTGCGGGTGCCGGCGCTCCAGCAGCAACAGCGCGATCAGCCGGGCGGCACGCGGTTCAGCCGTCGCCAGTGCCGCCGCCATCGACAGATCAACCGAGGGGTCCTCGGTTGAGCGCAGGCTTTCGTAAAGTCGGTGCAGGACGGACATCAGGGAATGTTCCAGGCGCGCTATCGGGCGATGGCTGAAGCGGCTGCGACGGCGCGACCCGCGCAGCCGACAACACCCGCCTGATGGATTATCGGCCGGTGGCCCGTTTGGGCTGTAACAGCCGTCAGAAACCACCAGAATCGCGATGAATTTCGCCCTTTTTTCTCTTCCATCCGAGGAACGGACCGTTATAATTACCCCCTAATACCTGACACCGGGGTACAGAGAAACACTATGAGCGTCAGTCATAAATCATCGAACACACAGATTTTTCGTTTGATGGTCTACCGCCGGGCTCTGCACCCCGAGCTGTTCGACCTGCAGGATCGTCGCATGTACCGCCATGGCGAATATGAGGCCGAAGGCTGGGTCATTCCCGGTGGCCACGTCATGCGCTTCCAGGTCGACGGTCAGTGCCTGACCGAAACGGTGATCGAGAATGGCGACCACCTGCCGGAGAACGGCCTGATCCATGCTCTGCCCTGCCTCGGCGAAAAGGACTACGAGATGGCGCCCGAAGAGGGCAGCCGCCTCGGCTACGTCACCACCATCCAGACCGAATCGCTGACCGATAACCTCTATCAGGCGACCTACCGCGAAATGCGTGACTTCGCCCAGCAGGTCGAGGCTCAGCTTTACGAGTGGACCGACGCCGACGGCGCGATGTGTATGTCGATCCTCGACTGCCAGAAGTTCAAGAACCAGTTCCATATCCAAAGCTACCACCTGCTGGGCGCTTCGGGCATGGTGCTGCGCACGCAGTCGATCTTCGAACTCCACTAACCGTCTCCCCCACCCCAACCTCCTCCCCCGAAGCCCGGCGACCCAGTCGCCGGGAGGATGGTGTCGATACGTCCCCCGGGTGGGACACCCAAACCCTGCACGCAATACAAAGCGCTGCCGCCCACCCGGCAGCGCTTTTTTCATTGCCACCTCGCCAACACCACATCCCCTCACGGATGCGGATCAACGTTCATCGTCCACCAGCACTGATCCTTGTCACAGGGGATTTCCTCCGGTGCGTACGTGCCCACGTGGCCATCGACGAAGGAGTAGTTAGCCCGTCCGGCGTGGCGTTCCTCGCCGTAGCTCACCCCGTAGCTTCTGTTGAGCTTGCGGTTCCAGCCGCCCTGGTTGTAGATCCACGGACCATCGGCCCAGATCCACCAGCTATAACCGGGGTAGGGCGTGGAGAACTCATCGGCGGCGCTGTGTCCGTCGCCGTACATGATCGCCTGCGAGGTGTTCTCGACATCGTCGATCTTGTTGCGCGAGCCGGCGCCTCGGCCGAAGGGCGCCAGCGCGGTGTGACCCCACTCCCAGTGCACGTTCACCGCACCGATGCCGCTGGCGATGCGTCCCTCGCCGTAGCGGCCGTAGTATTGCGAGTTGCTACCCGCGGCGGCGTAGCGGTCGCGCTCCTCGCTGGGGCAGTCAAACACAAGCGCCTGTCCGTTCACATACGGCCACACGAAGCCGCGCCATGTCTTGTAATCAATACCCGCCTGAGCGCCATCCTGGCTGTCCCACATCGGTGGCAGGTACTGATCCTCATCCATCACATACGCATGAACTACCGTTGCGAGGTTGCGCTGATTGTTCGCGCAGGAAATGCCCCGGCTGGACTCCCGCGCAGCGGTCAACGCGGGCATCAGCAGCGCAATCAACAGCGCAATGATTGAAATCACCACCAACAGTTCGATCAGCGTGAAACCCATGACATGTGCACGACTTCTCCGTTTCATTGCTGGACTCCTTTGTGTTTCCAGGCATGTCGGATATAAATCGCACGTCTAAGTTCGTCGACGCAGTAACAGCGGGGTGGTTCCAAGCAACAACACCAGCGTGACCGGCTCGGGCAGGAGGAACGTTGCCAGAACCGCCCGGTGATCCGAGGGGTAGTTGGACAGGGTGATGTCACTGAGCTGTCCACCCGCCATGCCGGGATCACCCACAAGCTGCACGTCCATGAGCGTCATGCCCTCGCCGCGGAAGTAGACAAAGTCGATGCGGTCGTGAACTTCAGGGTTATTGTTCAGCGTCGTCCACGTGTAGCCCGGGTGTGTCACCTCATTGGGGTACAGCGTGCGATAGCTGTCAATGAAGCCGGCGTTGATGACCTTGATGGAAGTAGGCCAGGGTACGACATGCGTGTGCAGGCCTGCGCCGTTGGGACCAGCCTCTTCGGTCCAGTCCAGGTGCGATGGCTCGTTGAAGTCGCCCACGAGGAACACCTTCGCACCCTGTGGGACTTTGGTTGCGATCTCGTTGAGGACCGCAGTGATCTGTCCGCTGCGCGCCGCGTTGGCCTGTGCCACTGCCGCGGCAACATCGCCATCGTGGGAACCGGTGTTGATCGTCGGCCCCCAGCCCAGTTGCGGCGATTGTGGATGAATCTGATAAGGCTGATAGGGTGACGACGCCAGATGCACGCTGAAGATGTACGCGTCCCCCTGTTCGCCCAGGTCGATCTTGACGCCACGGTTATAGACCTGTGTGATGGGGAAGCGGCTGAGGATGCTGTTGCTGCCATCGGGAAGCGCCGCGTAAAACATGCCCAGCATCCCGGCGAGGCTGGCGGTTGTGCCGGAGCTTTCCTGAATGCCGATAATGTCGGCGCCGGAGGCGATGATCGCGTCCGCCTCTCTTCCATCGGCACCGGCCCAGACGTTGAACGACATCACCTTCAGTTCAAACGCATGCAGCACAGCGGCGTTTAACAGCGTGATCACCCAGGCCAATGCCACACACGTTCGCACAACAAATTGAAACACAAAAACCTCCCTACAAAAAGAAAAAAAGAAACACTCACGCGTAACCGAACGCCTCGATGAACGGCTCAAGAACGCTCATCGCCGGTGCCAGATACTTTTCGTAATGACGCCAGCGTCCGATGGCCCGCGTGTACAACGGCTGCGATACATCGTGATAGGTGGGGGTGCGAATTGCGCGATCCGCACCGCGACGGTTCACATCAAGCAGCTCATCCTGCCATGTCAGCCCCAGTTCATCACACACGCGCTGAAGGGTTTGGCGCGTCTGAGCGATCACATCCTCATACCGCACCACTACACCCGGCTGCTGTAACCGTTCGCGCCAGTCGTGCCAGTGACGCATCACATCTGCGTAAAAGAGGCACGATTCCGCGAGGCTGATCGCCGGCGCGCTCGACCAGTTCAGGGGGACCATCGTGAAGAAATAGCTGATCACCACATCGCGCGGATCGCGCAGTGGCATCAGCAAATGGGCTTCGGGAAAGAGCGCGAACGCCAGGGGCAGATCGGCGGTGAGAAGTGGGTCTTTTTCGATGAGAAGACGTTTGCCAATCGGTTCACCAATGAAGCTTTCCGTGCAGCGCAGGAAAACATCGCGTCCAGCGTCGATCGCCTTGGTGTCGAATTCGCACAGTTCATTCCATGCCTGACGCGTCGATGCAGCGTCGTACACGATCGGCTGCACGAACTGCGAACGCAGAATGCCCGTCTCATCGGTACCGATGCAGTCCGGATGGACTGCGAGCATCTGTTCCAGGAGCGTGGTGCCGGATCGGGGAAATCCCGCCAGGTAGACGATACGCCGCGGTATAAGTGCTGCGGTGCGCTGCCGCCAGATGGCCAGATGCTCGCGCGTCATCATATTGAACAGTTCGCGCTGACGCTGACGCACGGCATACGATCGCCGCAATGGTTCCGCGACATGTGGGCGAAGCTGCTGCTTGGCGGCGCTGAGCTGTTCAAACGCTTCGTCATAGCTGCCCGTGCGATCGAACACAGCCGCCAGCTCATAGCGTAAGCGCCAGTCATCGGGTGTCTGATGGCGTGCGAGCTGGTCGCGAAGACGGCAAATCGCCTCGTCGAATCGGCCGGCCCGACGATCAAGATGCGCCAACAGACGCACACTTCGAGCGTGAGCCGGATCATGCGCCAATACCTGCTCAGCAATCTCACGGGCTCGATCAATGTTGTTCGCTCGTTCGCAGCAGGCTGCAAGCATTGCCAGCGCATCAGGGTCATTACGCCGTAGCCGACATGCCTGCTCCATCACCGTCGCTGCCTTGCCGAATTGTCCCGCACTAAAATAGCAACGTGCCACACGCAGGAGCTGGTCCGGCGACAATGCCTGACGTTCGATCAACTGTGTGAAAGCCTGGTGCCCCCGCACGAAGTCATACGCTTCCCAAAGCAGACGTCCGGCCCGATACAGCAGCGAAGCATTGGTTGATGTCTGAGTGATGGCGCGGTCAAACCATCGAATGACCTGCGTCATATCGCCGCACGTCGCAGCGTCGTCGAAGATGCGCAGCAGGTCGGGATCGTGGATCGTCGTCATCACTCACTCCTGCCCGAGGCAGGTCAGGAACATCGAGTCTGGCCGTGACGGTTGGAACGACAAATGTTCCCGCCCCGGTTTCCCAAGCGGGAACCCCGGAGGTGATATCAGGTTGTCATACGCCGGCGGCGCATCGCCATCGCACCGATACCCGCCACAACCAGTGTCGCTGAGGCCGGCTCAGGCACGAGTTGATCGAACACCAGGTTGTCCATGGCGAGATAGGACGGAAGTCCCTGAAGGTGGTCAAAATGGAGCGTGAGGGTTTCATTCGCAGAACCAGTGACAGCAGGTGTGATGGTGTCACGGCCGCCCGTATTTCTCATCCAGGTTCCACTGGCGAGGATCCCGCCGTTGCCTTCGATGCGCCAGTCGACCTGGACCGTACCACCACCTGCCCACAGATCAAGATCGAATGACTCGATCCGCACTGCGGCACCATTCTGCGGCGTGAACACAATCTGGTATTGGCCCGAGCCGTCGCTTGTCATATCGAGCTGAATGACGCTTCCCCGGCCATCCCAGTTGGTGTAGCTTTCAAACCCAAAGCCCTGAGTGCCACCGGTGCCGATCCACGTCAGGCTGATATCCGGCGCGCCGACGATGCCGTGAGCGCCAGCCTGTGCCGTGATATTTGCATCTGATACGGTGACGTTGGAGCCGTAGTTGGGATTATTCGGCAATAGTTCGTTGTTTTCCGTGAAGCCATCACTGTGAATAATGACCCTGGCGTGTGCGGGGTTAACCGCCAGACATGCCAGTCCGCTCCCGAAAATGCTCGCCAACATTCGTTTGTTGAATCGCTTCGTCGTCATGCTGATCCTCCTTGGCCTTGAAAGGTGTTATGGAATCATCTTTACAAACGACGCCATGTGATCCGCCCCAGTCGGGGGACGAGACTGCCTCAGACCGCGTCACAGCCGCACACACCGACGTTGCATGTCAATCCAACCACGTCAGACGACTATTCAAAACCTGCGTGATTTGCAGGCGTTACTGATTCACGCGCTTGAGCACAAATGAAAGATTGTCGGCATAGCCGTCGACGATCATGCCCTCTTCCGACTTCTGGGCATCCAGTTGCAATCTCACCTGTCGTGTGCCGGGTGGAACATTGCCATGCGTGCCCAGCAGCATGAAACCAGTTTCGTTGTTGCGATCTGAGGAAGGCACGGGGCCGATCGTCGCGCGGTCAAGCTCGGTGCCGTGCCGGTCCAGGAAGATCGCGCTGAAAGTGATCGGATTCTCGTTGGTTTCGAACCCGCCCAGCCAGCCGGTCAGCTCGAATCGCACCAGTCCGTCATCGACCTCCTGCCCGAGGATGCCCAGCGACACGCTTTGGTGCAGTTGCACCGGGACCATCGCGACGAAGTAGGCCCTGCCACGACGCTCAGGCATGCGATGAACCCGCGGATCGGGGTAGCGATACGCCGTCGCCTGTTCGTAATTGAGCGTGGTGGTGCGATCATCCGAAGCCTGCAAGCCGGTGATGCGTAAGGG
>ERZ777003.3184-NODE-3184-length-16597-cov-5.133962_pt1 | contig 16597 bp, 10 predicted proteins | sample MGYA00374956_ERZ777003 | MGnify/ENA primary metagenome ERZ777003 (study PRJEB29302, sample SAMN06268252) | bioreactor metagenome | isolation source: Joint BioEnergy Institute, California, USA | place: USA:Joint BioEnergy Institute, California, USA | collected... | reverse complement strand
TACGAAGAGTATGGCGTCACGCCGATGCTCGAGCCGCGCCAGCTCACGCAGGCGCTTGGATGGTTCAGCGTCGTGCTTGGATTGACCGAGCTCATTGCACCGCGTGCGCTCGGTCGTGCGATCGGCGTGGGTGAGCAGCCTGCGCTCATTCGATTGTGCGGTGTACGCGAGATCGTGACCGGTATCGGCATGTTGTCCGAGCGGTATCCCTCCAAGTGGGCGATGGCGCGCGTTGCTGGCGACGCCATCGATCTCGCGTTGCTCGGCGCCGCCACGCGTCTACCGGATGCCAACCGTGCGCGCATCGCTTTGACCGCATCTGCAGTTGCAAGCGTCACGGCATTGGACGTATTTGCAAGCCGCCAGCTCGAGAGCGTTGAATCGACACATGCGCCGGTCGAAACGGTCGCCAAAGCGATCACGATCAACAGCCCTCCGGAAACGCTCTATCGCTTCTGGCGCAATCTCGAGAACTTTCCGCGATTCATGCGTCATCTCGACGAAGTCAGGATGACCGGCGAGCGGACATCGCACTGGGTGGCGAAGGCGCCGGCAGGGACGCGCGTGGAGTGGGACGCCGAGATCGTCGAAGACGAGGCGAACTCGCGCATTGCGTGGCGCACGTTGCCCGGTTCGTCGATCGAGCACGAAGGCGTGGTGAGCTTCGAGCCGGCTCCGGGCGGACGCGGCACGATCGTGCGCGTCTCGATGAGCTACGTGCCGCCTGCCGGAAAGGTCGGCGTTCATGTCGCGAAGCTTCTCGGCGAAGAGCCTGGCGTACAGATCGACGGCGACTTGCGGCGCATGAAGCAGCTCATCGAAACGGGCGAGATCGCGACGACCGATGGACAACCGAGCGGCCGCCGCAGCGTATTGGGCCGAACAATCTTGGGACGGTGGCTGTCATGAAAGCAGTGTGCTGGCAAGGCATCGGCAAAGTGGGCGTCGAAGACGTTCCCGATCCGCACATCATCAATCCGCGCGATGCAATCGTGAAGGTCACCAGCACGGCGATCTGCGGCTCGGACTTGCATCTATACAACGGCTACATCCCGACGGTTCATCGCGGCGACATACTCGGTCACGAGTTCATGGGCGAGGTCGTCGAGGTCGGTTCGGGCGTTTCGAATCTCTCGGTCGGCGATCGCGTCGTCGTGCCGTTTCCGATCGCTTGCGGAAACTGTTTCTTCTGCGGCATTGAGCAGTACTCGCTGTGCGAGAACTCCAATCCGAATGCGCACATCGCGGAGAAGATGTGGGGTCATTCGCCAGCAGGCATCTTCGGCTACTCGCACATGCTCGGCGGATACGCGGGCGGTCAGGCGGAGTATGTGCGCGTGCCGTTTGCGGACGTCGGACCAATCAAGGTTCCGGATTCGCTGACCGACGAGCAGGTGTTGTTTCTCTCGGATGTGTTTCCGACCGGCTACATGGCTGCGGAAAACTGCGACATCAGCGAGGGCGACACGATTGCAGTTTGGGGTTGCGGCCCAGTCGGTCTATTCGCGATTGCCAGCGCACGATTGCTCGGAGCGGGTCGGGTGATTGCGATCGACCGTTTTCCGGAGCGGCTCCGCAAAGCTCGCGAAGCTGGCGCCGAAACGCTGAATTACGAGTCCACCGACATTCTGAGCGCACTGAAGGAGATGACCGGCGGGCGCGGTCCTGACGCGTGCATCGATGCCGTCGGTATGGAGGCGCACCTGCACGGTCCGGTCGGTGCTTACGATCGAGTGAAGCAGGCATTGCGTCTGGAAACCGACCGGCCGAGCGCGTTACGCGAGGCCATCATGGCCTGTCGCAACGGCGGCACGTTGTCGGTGCCGGGTGTGTATGGAGGCCTGCTCGACAAGATTCCGTTCGGCGCGATCGTGAACAAGGCGCTCAAAGTGAAGAGCGGGCAGACCCATGTGCAGCATTACATGAAGCCGCTGCTTCAACGCATCGAGCGCGGCGACATCGATCCGTCGTTCATCGTCTCGCATCGCCTGCGGTTGGAGGACGCGCCGGTCGCTTACGAGGTTTTTCGCGACAAGGAAGACGATTGCATCAAGGTCGTGATGACGCCGTGAGGATGCCGTTTCCGTCATGTCTGCCGCCGGACCACGAGTGCTGAATCCGTTCGCAGTCTGCACTTCGATTCGGCTCAGGCGGGGCTTGTAGCGTCTCTCGCTCGTCATCGCGCGGCTCGGCGAGTAAGCTCACGCCGGGCGAGCTTCCGCCTGTCGCCGTCTGTCGTCGTGATCGTCTTCGAAGATGTCGCTCACGCATACGCACAAGCTCCCTCGTTACGAGGCTTGACGCTGCGCGTGCCCGATGCTGCGACGACCGCATTGATCGGTCCGAGCGGCTGCGGAAAGTCCACATTGCTCAAGCTCGCAACGGGCTTGGTTTGGCCGTCGAGCGGATCGGTGTCGGTCGACGGACAGCGGCTCACCGCAGAAAACATTCGCAGCATCCGACATCGCATCGGCTACGTCATCCAATCCGGCGGCCTATTCCCCCACCTGACGGTGAAAGACAACGTAACGCTTGCCGCCCGCCATTTGCGGCGCGATCGGGCGTGGATCGAATCTCGAATCGGCGAATTGCTCGAGCTCGTGCAATTACCCGAAGAGCTATTGGATCGCTATCCGAGCGAGCTTTCAGGAGGCCAACGGCAACGTGTCAGCCTCATGCGTGCGCTGATGCTCGATCCCGAGGTGTTGCTGCTCGATGAGCCGCTCGCGGCACTCGATCCCATGGTTCGATTCGGACTGCAAGACGACCTAAAGAATCTATTCGCGCGCTTGCGAAAGTCTGTTCTGCTCGTCACGCACGATCTCGCAGAAGCCGCGTTCTTCTCCGACCGCATCGTCCTGATGCACGAAGGCCGTATCGCCCAGCAAGGAAGCTATCGAGACCTGATCGAACGGCCCGCGAACGAATTCGTGCGCGCGTTCTTGCGCGCACAGCGAGTGACGCCGGATGCGTAGCTGGTCTTGCATTCTGCTGATGATCCTCGCGTCGGGTGCGTCGGCGCGCGAGGTGATCGTCGGTTCGAAGGTCTTCACCGAGTCCGTCATCCTCGCGGAGCTCGCGACGCAGTTGCTCGATGCGAAAGGGATCGACGCCGTGCATCGACGGGAGCTCGGCGGGACGAGCGTGCTCTGGAGCGGACTGCTGCGCGGAGACATCGATTGCTACCCGGAATACACAGGCACATTGCGCGGCGAGGTCTTTGCGGGAGAAGGCGTTCAGTCGGATGAACAGCTCCGTGACACGCTTGCGCAAGCAGGTGTATGGGCTTCCGGATCGCTCGGCTTCGATAACACTTACGTGCTCGGCATGCGCAAGGATGTTGCAAAACGGTTGTCGATCGCCCGCACGTCCGACTTGGCGAAGCATCCTGAGTTGCGTTTCGGCTTCAGCAACGAATTCATGCGGCGAGCCGATGGCTGGCCAGGTTTGAAACGGGCCTATGGATTGCCGCAAACGGATGTGCGCGGCATGCAGCACGACCTCGCATATCGTGCATTGGCCTCCGGCGCCATCGACGTCACCGATCTGTATGCGACGGACGCCGAGATTGTCCACTACGACTTGCTCGCGCTGCCCGACGATCGCGGGTTCTTTCCGAATTACGACTCCATTTTCATCTGCCGGGCGAGCGTGGCGGACGACGTCAAGCAGACGTTGCAAGTTCTGGAGGACAGCATCGATGCGCAGACGATGGCGGCGCTGAATGCGCAGGCAAAGCTCGATCGTTTGGACGAGCGTTACATAGCGCAGCGATTCGCGGCGGAGCGCTTCAATGTCGTCACATCGGCAGGCCTCGACACGCGCATGTCGCGGATCTGGCAGCGCACGCGCGAGCATCTCGGCATGGTTGCCGTGTCGCTCATGGCGGCGATTCTGATCGCCGTCCCGCTCGGTATCGCGGCGTTTCGCAATCGAAACGTCGCGCGGGTGGCATTTGCGATTGCCGATGTCTTGCAAACCGTGCCTGCGCTCGCGCTGCTCGTGTTTCTAATTCCGTGGCTAGGCATCGGTTATGGACCGGCTATCGTCGCGCTCTTCTTATACAGCGTCTTGCCGATCCTCAGGAATACGCATGCGGGTCTGGCAGATATCGGCCGCGATTTGCGCGAGTCTGCAGAGGCGCTCGGACTGTCCGCCGCGGCACAATTGCGACACATCGAGCTACCCCTTGCGGCCCGCTCGATCATCGCAGGCATCAGGACGGCGGCGGTGATCAATATCGGCACTGCGACGCTCGGCGCTCTCATCGGTGCGGGCGGCTACGGCCAACCGATCCTCGCGGGCATCCGCTTGGACGATCTTGGATTGATTCTGGAAGGCGCGATTCCGGCAGCGCTGTTGGCGCTGTTGACTCAAGGGCTGTTCGGCGCTCTGGAACGACGTGTCGTGAAGGCCAAGTGATGCAGACCGATGATCAGTGCGGCGGCGCGGTCTGCAGCAACTCTTTTAGAAGCCTGCTCTTTGTGTATTTGCACTCTTGTCCGAGCTTGCGCATCAGCGTCTGCGCATCGACCGGCGCGCGCAGTTTCACATCGGTATTGTCGAAGTAGCAGTAGACGTCTCGCGCACGACGCGGCAAACGCGTTCCAGCGATCGTCATGCCGTCGCTGACCCCGCCTGCTTGCCAGGTGCGCAAGCGCTCCGCCCACCGATCGAGAGCTCGATCGCTGTAGCCGCTCTGATACAGCTTCTTGTCGCCATGTAAGCGCACGTAGACGAAATCCGCAGTGATGTCCATGGGCATCGGCCAACGTTTCGCGGTGTCCGCGATCACCAATGCAGCGTTGTGTGCGCGCAGGAGCCGCACGAAGTCGGGATCCAGAAAGCTTTCGTGCCGGATCTCGAACGCATGCCGAATCGGCCGTACTGCGTCGATCGCGAGGCGCGCACGGCCTCGCATGCGCCGCAGGTCCCGTCCGCGCGCGAGAGACAAAGCCGCGGCAGTGTCTTTCGGCAGCATTTCGAGGAATTCGACAATACGGTCACGATTGAAACGCTGCTGTGGCGGAAACTGCCACAGCACAGGACCGAGCTTGTGCCGCAGGTTGAACACACCGGACGCGAAGAAGTTGGAAAGCGGCACGCGCACGTCTTTCAAGCGTTTCATGTGCGTGATGAAGCGCGGACCCTTCACGGAGAAGACGAAGTCGTGCGGCGTTCCGGCAAACCATCGCTCGAATTGCTCGGGACGCTGCAGGGAATAAAACGTGCCGTTGATCTCGACCGTCGGCATCAACCGCGAGATGTACGCGAGCTCGAGTCGCTGCGGGAGCTCTCGCGGATAGATTACGCCGCGCCATGCTGGATAGCGCCAGCCGGAGACGCCGATGTAGATCCGAGAGGGCATGGAGCTTGAGCAAGAGCGGCTATAGGCGACAGGCTACAGGCGACAGTTGGCGCGCGGTGCGCGCATTCGATCGCCTCTCCCGGGTGGGAGAGGCCGCAGAGCGAAGCGTGCGGGTGAGGGGATCTGAGAGCACTGAAAAATTTCGTGCGACCCCTCATCCGGTCTTCGACCACAAAGGGAGAAAGATTTAGTCCGGCAACTCTGCCAGCCGCTCCAGCAACCGTGGATCGGCAGCTACTTCGATTCGCTCCGGGCCGCTCAGCCAGTCGAGCGCTTCTTGCAGGCGTTCGGCTTGCATGACTTTCGTTTCCGCCGTCAGACGTTGCGGTTGCGGATGACCGCGCGTATCCGGCGGTCGCGGCAGATTGCCGGCGAGGTGCGCGACGCGCGCTGCGTGATCGCGTGCGAGATACCGCAGACCGTCCTTCGGCAATGGTTCAGCTTGAGCCACCAATTCGTTTCGGCGCTCGATCAGCGCGTGCGGTGACGACTCCTCCGGGATCCAGAACACGCCGAGCTTCGCGAGCGCGCGGCCGATTCGGACGCTCCCGCTGATCTTCGAAAGCGGCACTGCAAGCACGAGCCCGGCGACTGCAGGCGACAACCACGCCAAGAGGGTCGGCGACAGCAGATAGGCGACAATAGCGATGACGAAACCGACGATCGTATGCTTCCAATGGAAATGCCACGCGTCGCGCCACGAGAGCACGGCCGCCTGCCGGCGCTGCGCGACCCAATCCGAATCGCTACCTGTCAGGATGTCGAAGACGTGTTGCGTTTGAATCAGCATCATGACGGGCGCGTACAGGGCGGACAGCACGAGCTCGACGATCGCGCTGACGGCCATGCGAATCAATCCGCCGCAGCCGCGTCGCGTGCGCGATACCAACATGGAGCGGATCAAGCCGAGCGCTTTCGGCGTGAGCAACACGATCATGCTGAAGATGAACAGCGAAACCATGCGCTCGGCATCGAACACCGGCCAATTCGGGAAGAGCTGGAATGTGCGGCTGAAATACTCGGGTCGGATCAGCGAGGCCTGCAACGTGAGCGCAAAGCCGACGAGGATGAGCATCAGCCACAGCGGCGAAGACAAGTAGCCCATAATGCCGATCGCCAAGTGCTTTCGGCTCGTGCCCGACAGGCCGCGCGCGCGAATCAGTTTGATGTGTTGCAGATTACCTTGCGCCCAGCGGCGATCGCGAATCGCCGTGTCGACGAGCGACGGCGGACCTTCTTCCCACGATCCGTCCAGATCGGGCGCCATTCGCACTTTCCAGCCTGCCCGACGCATGAAGGCCGCTTCGATGAAGTCGTGCGACAGTACGTGTCCGCCGAACGGTTTACGGCCCGGCAGTTGCGGCAATCCGCAGGCTTGCGCGAACGCGCTGACGCGAATGATCGCGTTGTGTCCCCAGTAGTTGCCGTCGTCTCCGGACCACGCCGCAACGCCGCGTGCAATGACATTGCCGTACACGCGGCTTGCGAATTGCTGCAAGCGGGCGAACAACGACTGCTGCCCGATCAGCGCTGGAACGGTTTGCAGGAGGCCGAGCTCGGGATTGGCCTGCATGCGCTTGACCATGGTCACGAGTGTTTCAGCCGTCATCAAGCTGTCGGCGTCGAGCACGATCATGTAGTCGTAGTGTCCGCCCCAGCGTTTGACGAAATCCTCGACGTTGCCGACTTTGCGACCGGTGTTGTGCCAGCGACGCCGATAACGCACCGGCATGATGCCGCTCAGCGCGCGGCGCAAACGATCGACGGCCAGCGTTTCCGCAATCCAAGCATCGGCGTTGGTTGAATCGGAGATGATGACGATCTCGAAGTTTCTTGCTGCACCGATGGCGTGCAGCGCTTCGGCCATCGCTTGCAGCGCCGCCGTCGTATGGATCGGATCTTCGTTGTATATCGGCATCAGCAATGCCGTACGCGAATCTCCGAGCGGTGCTTCCGCCGCTTGCGAGACCGGCAATAAGAATCCGGCAACGGCGGAACTTGCGGCGAAGGCGATCCAGCCGAGCGTGACGGCGAAGAAGAAGATCATCACGCCTTGCAACACGGTCATGTTGCTGAAGCCGACGATCCCGAACATTTCCCAGACGCCGTAGGTCGTGATACCGAGCGCTCCGAGATTCGCGATGATTCGTGCGGGCCAGGTCGTCCAGCTCGATTGGCCGGTGCGCGGGATGTGCTCCTGCACGAGGCGCAAGTCCTGAGTCGGCATTTCGAGCGGATGTTCGAGCGGCATTGCGCCGCTTGCGAACGCTAGTGTCTCCACGCGAGCCGGCTTCAGCTTGCCGTCCATCGATAGAGCCAGGTCTCGGTTGCGGGTTGATCGCCGCGCATCAGTCGCAGACGAAGCTCGGCCACCGTCGCATCGCCAGGCGCCAATTCGAAGCTTGCACGCACTGCACCGATGCGCGGATTCGGCTGCAACACGAGATTGGTGAGTTTGCCGGCCGAGGTTCCGGCGTCGATGCGCAGCCCTTCGGTCGATTTGCCCAGGCCTTCGAAATCGATGACGAAAAGACGGCGCTTGCCGTCCCATGTCGGGCCGGTGCGCGTGACCATGGCGCGACCGAGCTCGGGCGCGAGCTTCGGCAATTGATTCCACCGCAAGCGATAGGAAATCGACCACGGCTGGCCGGCGGGAATCGGATCCTTCGGACGCCAGAATGCAATGATGTTGTCGTTCGTCTCGCGGTCGCTCGGAATCTCGATGAGCTGCACCGATCCCTCACCCCAGTCGCTGCGCGGCTCGATCCACGTGCTCGGCCGCTTCTCGAACCGCGCATTGACGTCCTGGAAGTCGGAATATTTGCGCGAACGCTGCACCAGACCGAAGCCTTTCGGTGCGACGGACGTGAAGCTCGAGACTTGCAATTGCGTGGGGTTCGCAAGCTGGCGCCAGACCTGTTCGCCGGAGGCCATCAAAATCTGCAGACCGTCGGAGTCGTGCACTTCATCCCGGTAATCTTCGATGCGATTACGCACCGACTCGTCGAACAAGAACATCGAGGTGAGCGGAGCAATGCCGACGTGCTCCAGCGTCACGCGCGGATACAGCGTGAGATCGACATCCATGATCGTTTCGCTGCCGGGTATCACCGAGAAACGATAAGCGCCGGTCGTCGATTCGCTCTGAAGCAACGCATGGATCACGATGCCGCTGGCATTGGCGCTCGGCCGCTCGATCCAGAAATGCGTGAAAACCGGAAACTCTTCTCCAGTCGGTGCGGCGGTTTTCAGCGCGAGCCCCCGAGCCGACAGCCCATAGGCCGTGCCCTTGCCGACCGCACGAAAGAAGGAAGCGCCCTGAAAAACCAGGAACTCGTCCCAAACCGCGCGCGAGTTGATGAGCGTGCGCACGCGGAAACCTGACAGGGGGATCGCTTGTCCGGCAAGTTGCTTCTCGACGAGCGGCCCGAGAATGAAGTGACCCGGCGGTGCCTGGATCTCCTGCGCCATTCCGCTCTCGACGATCGAAACCGATACGGGGTTCTGAAACAAAAAGCCCGCCGGCAGTACATCGACACGGAACGGCACTTGTTCGGTGCGCCAGATTTGCCGCTGCGGATCGACCCGAATATCTCGATATTGCTCGTAGGTAATTTGGCGAAGCGGCGAGTTGCTTTCGAGCTGTCGGATCGAATGCGACTGCTGAGCAAGGCGCTGCGCCATCTCCTTCACCAAATCCGGCGTGAATTTGGTGCGCTCAGGCGGCGGAGGTGGGGCGTCCTGTCGCATCGCAGCGACTCCCGCCACGCTCGCCAAAGCGATCGCCAGAATGCTGGCCCAAATACGCGCACGCGAACGTTGGCGTGCCGCTGGACGCTCAGGTTTGGGATCGCTCGGAGTTGAAGCCAGTGAATTCATGCTACCTCGTTCGCCACACGGCCCCGTCGACACCGACCTGACGAAACTTCAGAAAGCGGCCTGGAAGTGTGAGAACGCGGGGCTCGCGGAGCTTGCCCGACTCGTTCGCTGCCGCCGTTGCCCAGGACGGGTATTGTAGCGAGGTCGAGGCCGTGCCCAGGCAATACGCGCATCCGTAAGGCCCTGTTCCTAAAAGTGTCGGTCCGTCCGCGGCTGGGAAATCCTCGTCGGCCGCCCCTTCGCTTCGGCTTGCAACTGCTTTCCCTGAGTCCCCGTGGCGAGGCACCATTGATGTTTCTGTCTCGAAACTAACGGACCTATGGGGAGTTGCATGGCTCGTATCTACGTATTCTGTCTCGGCATTTTGGTGTCCACAGCCGCACTCGCCGACTGGACCGGCAAGGGCGAGGCGGGACTCGTGATTTCGACAGGCAACACTGAGACCAAATCGGCCAATCTCAAGGTCGCGCTCGAGAACGAAACCGATTCGTTCAAGCACAAGCTCGGCAGCTCGGCCTTGTATGCATCCTCCGATGGCGAAGGCACCACCGCCCAGCGCTGGGATCTCTTCGGCGAAACGCACTACAACTTCTCGCAACGAAACTTCACATTCGCCGCGGGGCGCTACGAAGACGATCGCTTCAGCGGTTTCGAATACCAAGCGACGCTCTCCGGCGGTGTCGGCCGCAAGTTCATCGAGACCGACCGCACCAGTTTCGTCGGCACCGTCGGTGTCGGTTACAAGTTCTTCGAAACGCGGGATACGTTCGATGAGGAGACGGGCGAGCTCATCGCTTTGGGCGAGAGCGACGACGAAGTGATCTTCCGCGGGACGCTCGATTTCGAGCATCGCTTTACCGAGACGACTTCGCTGATCGACAAATTCATCGTCGAGGCGGGCGCCGAGAACACGTTCTTGGAGAACGCGTTGGCGTTGCAGGTCAAGATGACGGACGTGCTCGCCTTGGCCGTAGGCTACGTGGTCCGCCACAACACCGATCCGCCGGTCGGTTTCAAGGATACCGACACGTTGACGACCGTGAACCTCGTGTACGAGTTGAGATAACTAGAGCGACCTTCGGCCGCCCTGACGTCTTGAGACGTAAGAGGTGCGCTGCGCTCCTGTAGACTAGCGCGTCCGCATACGGGAGGGGCGCAGTGAAGGATCTCACCCAAGGGTCGACGACGCGAAACATCATCGCGATGGCGGCCCCGATCGCGTTTGGAATGATCTTCCAGACGCTGTATTACCTCGTCGACCTGTACTTCGTTGCCGGTCTCGGAGACGTTGCCATTGCCGGCGTCAGCGCCGGCGGCAACGTCATGTTCATCGTATTGGGTCTTACCCAAGTTCTCGGCGTCGGCACGGTCGCACTGATTTCGCATGCGGTCGGAAGAAAGGATCAGCCTGCTGCCAATCTGATCTTCAACCAATCGATCGTCCTGTCAGCGGTTTGCGGTGTCGTCACGCTCGTCGGCGGCTACGGCTTCGCGCACATTTATATGAGCGAAGTGGCAGCCGATGCGGCGACGATCGAAGCGGGTCTTACCTACCTTTATTGGTTCTTCCCGGGCATGGCGTTGCAGTTCGCGATGGTCGCGATGGGTTCTGCGTTGCGCGGTACCGGCATCGTGCGCCCGACGATGGTCGTGCAAATCGTTACGGTGCTCTTGAACATCGTGCTCGCACCGATCCTGATTGCCGGTTGGGGAACGGGATATGCGATGGGCGTCGCCGGCGCCGGGCTCGCGAGCACGATCGCGATCGTCGTCGGTGTCGCAATGCTCGGTGTGTATTTCGTCCGCTTGGAGAAGTACGTCGGCTTTCATCGCGACTTGTGGAAGCCGCAAATCGATTCCTGGCGGCGAATGCTGGCGATCGGCTTACCTGCCGGCGGCGAGTTCTTGCTGCTGTTCGTGTTCATGGGCGTCATCTACTGGTGCATTCGCGAGTTCGGCTCGGAAGCGCAGGCGGGCTTCGGCGTCGGTGGACGCGTGATGCAGTCGATCTTCCTGCCGGCGATGGCAGTTGCCTTCGCCGCCGGCCCGATCGTGGGTCAAAACTTCGGGGCGCGGCAGCCGGACCGTGTGCGCGAAACGTTCAAGACCGCCGCGACGATCAGCGCGATCATAATGGCCGTACTGACGTTGCTCGTGCACATCAATCCGTCGCTGCTCGTGCGCGGCTTCACGGACGATCCGGAAGTTCTGGAGGTCGCGGCCGTGTTCTTGCAGATCTCCTCGTGGAACTTCGTCGCTCAAGGTTTGATCTTCACGTCTTCGAGCGTCTTCCAGGGGCTCGGCGATACGCGGCCGGCATTATTGAGCACGGGAACGCGCTTGCTGACGTTCGCGTTGCCCGCAATGTGGATGTCTGGTCGCCCGGGCTTTCGCATCGAGCACATCTGGTACTTGTCGGTAGCGACGCAAACAGCTCAAGCGTTCTTGAGCCTCTGGCTCGTTCGGATTCAGTTCCGTCGCAAACTCAATTTCGTTGCGCCTGCGCCCGTACCTGCATGAGGCCCGAAAAGAATTGGCCCCGCATCTGCGGGGCCAATTTCGTATCGCGTGTCTGAAGCGCGGCGACTCAGCCGTCGCTTTCGATGCCGAGCAATTCGACATCGAAAATCAACGTCGCGCCCGGTTTGATGTCGGGCGGGGCGCCGCGGTCGCCATAAGCAAGGGCGGACGGGCAGATCAGCCGGCTCTTTCCGCCGACCTTCATCATCTGTACGCCTTCCGTCCAGCACGGAATCACCGCATTCAACGGAAAGCTCACGGGCTCATTGCGCTCGATCGAGCTGTCGAACACTTTCCCATCCCGCAGCGTGCCGTGGTAGTGCACGTTGACGACATCGGTCGAAGACGGCGACGGACCCGTGCCGGCCGTGATCTCTTTGTAGATCAAGCCGGACGGCGTCTGTACAGCACCGGGTTCTGCGGCAGCCTTTGCGATGTATTCGTCGCCGGCTTTCTTTTCCGCTTCCGCCGCTGCAGCAATTCGCTGGTTCTGCAGCTCTTGAATTTGCGGGAAGTACTCCTGGATGTCGCCGACGTCCTTCTTCAATGCGCCATCGGCAAAGCCGCGCTGTACATGCTTGAGCTCTTCTTCCGTGAGATCGAAGCTGGCGACTTGACGCGAGACCGCAGCACCCAATGCGTACAGTGCCTTCTGCTCCTCGGTCTCTGCGCCTGTCGACGCCGACTGCGACTGTTTGCCCGAGCAACCTGTTGTAGCGATGGCGATGAATCCGCAAGTCAACGCCGTGGCTAAATAGCGCATGTGCATTCCTTGTAGGTGGATGGAGCGGGCGAGCATACATTGAAACCCGCTCGGAAGGGGAATGGCGGAAAACCGCGCGGCGGCAAACCTTTGTGAAGAGAGAAAATCGGGCTGCCTACGGCACTTTTCCGGCTTGCTCGCAGCACTCTATGAGCGCTGACTCGGATGTCGCCGATCTCGCACACGCGATTCCCCGGCGATCGGCCTTCAAGTCGCGCCGCTCCGCTTTACCCGGACCAAAAAGATCTGCGATTTCCTTGCCATAGCTGGCCAGCCGTGCCTCCGCCGCACTGCAGTGCAGGGCGATCAGTCCGGCCGAAAGGCAATGAAGTTGCGCGTCGGACAGTGTCGTAGTCGGCAATCTGGCGACCGCGGCACGCATGCACCCGAGCGTCGATTGCGCTGCGCGCCCTTCGTGAATCGCAAGCGGAGCGCACCCCTGTATTGCCAAGGCAACGACAGGGATGCTCAGCGCACGATGCACCGTCACGCACCGGTTTCGGTCAAAACGAGCCCTCGCGATTCGAGCAGCGGCCCGATGTCCGGTTCGCGACCGTAGAAGTCCTTGAACATCGTGAGCGCATCCATGCTGAAGCCGCGCGATAGAATCTTCTCGCGCAAGCGATCGCCGTTCTCGCGCGTCAATCCGCCGTGCGTGTTGAACCAGTGCTCGGTGCATCGGGCGAGCACTTCGCTCCAGATGTAGGCGTAGTAACCGGCGGAATAGCCGCCTGCAAATATGTGCGAGAAATACGTGAGGTGATAGCGCGGCGGCACCGCGTGGAAATCGAGGCCTGCGCGCTCGAGCGCGGCCTGCTCGAACGCGGCGATCTGATCGGCGCTCGGCGTCTCGCCCGGGCCAAGCTGATGGATTGCCTGATCGACGATCGCAGCCGCAAGGTATTCCGTCGTCGCATAGCCTTGATTGAACTTACGCGCGGCGAGCACCTTGTCCATCAATTCCTTCGGCATCGGCTCGCCGGTCTTGTAGTGCTTGGCGTAATTGGCGAGCACCCTCGGCTCCGTCGCCCACATCTCGTTGTACTGCGACGGAAACTCGACGAAGTCGCGCGGCACGCTCGTGCCGGAGAACTGCGGATAGCGTACGTTCGAGAACAGACCGTGGGCCGCATGACCGAATTCGTGGAACGCCGTGTTCACTTCGTCGAACGTCAGCAGCGTCGGCTGCCCAGCCGGCGGCTTCGGAATATTTAGATTGTTCAGCACGACGGCCTTCGTGCCCATCAGATGCGACTGCTCGACGTAGCTCGACATCCATGCGCCGCCGCGCTTGTTGTCGCGGGCGTACCAGTCGACGAAGAACAACCCGAGCTGCGATCCGTCGCGGTCGAAAACTTCGAAGACGAGAACGTCTTCGTGATACGTCGGGATGTCCTTGCGTTCCTTGAACTTGATGCCGTAGAGCTGCTCGGCGGCAAACAGCACGCCGTTGCGCAGCACGCTGTTCATCTCGAAGTAGGGCCGCACCTGCGCTTCGTCGTACGAGTACTTTGCGGCGCGTACCTGCTCGGCATAGAAGTCCCAATCCCAAGGCTCGAGTCGGAAGCTCGGTTGACCGTTCGCCTTCGCCTGAGCATCGATCAGTTCTTGAATTGCCGCGGCCTCGGCTCTTGCGTTCGCGATGGCCGCTTTGGCGAGCTGCGAAAGCATGCGATTGACTGCGTCGGCATTGAGCGCGGTTTCGTCTTCCAGCACGTACGCTGCATGATGCGGATACCCGAGTAGCGCTGCGCGCTCGGCACGCAGCTTCACCATTTGCGCGATGACACCCGTGTTATCGAATTCGCCGCCGAGTCCGCGCGAAATGGACGCCTTGTAAATGCGCTCCCGCAACGCGCGATTCTTGAGCTGTGCGAGCGCCGGCTGCTGCGTCGTGTTCAGCAACGCGATGACCCACTTGCCCTCGAGCCCGCGCTTCTTCGCAGCTTCTGCTGCGACCGCGATTTGTTCCGGCGACAGCCCGTCGAGCTCGGCGATGTCGTCGACGACGATTGCGGCGGCATTCACGGCTTTGAGCACGTTCTGCCGGAACTGCGTGGATAGCGCCGAGAGCTGCTCGTTGATCTGTTTCAGTTTTGCCTTATCGGCATCGTCGAGCCGCGCACCGCGACGGACGAAGATCGTGTAGTACCGCTCGAGCAGGCGGAGCGATTCGGGATCGAGTCCGAGACTCTGGCGCTTCTCATAAAGGGCGTTCACGCGCTCGAACAATTGCGGGTGCAAGTAGATCCAATCCGCGTGTGCCGACAGTTTCGGCGACATCTCGGTCTGAATCTCCTCGAGCTGCGGATTCGTGTTCGACGAGGTCAGGCTCGAGAACACCCTCGATGTTCGGCTGAGCAGCTCTCCCGACTTCTCGAGCGCGACGATCGTGTTCTCGAACGTCGGCTCGGCGCGGTGGTTCACGATCGCCTCGACCTCACGTCGTTGCTCGGCCATACCGGCTTCGAACGCCGGCCGGAAGTGCTCGGCGCGAATGCGGTCGAGCGGAGGCGCCCCATAGGGCAAGGTGCTCTCGGCGAGCAGAGGATTATCGTTTTCGACGGTTGCGGGCGTGTTCATGGTTCGAGGCGCCTGAGTACAGGCTGAAGCAAACATCAACGCCAGGACGGCAGACGTGAAGCGGTGGGCGTGGGACATGACCAACCTTCGGCTAATGGTGAAAGCGGGAATGTAGCAGGTCGTCGACCGATCGGATGCCGGGCGCAACGACCTCGGTGGCCTCAGCTAACGACCGCTCGCCGAACCATGCGGTTCCGTAGTCCGGGACATCGGCCGGATCTTGGGTGGCGCTTGCAACGAATTTTGCGTCGACAGGCGAATCCCGGGCTCGTCATCAGGTAATATTTGTATACACGGGTTACGGGCGCTAGACATAACGACACCCCAAGCCCGGGCCATTCTGCGAGCGAATTAGATGACTTTACCGGTCCTGATCGTCGGAGGCGGCATCGGCGGCCTCGCAACGGCGTTGTGTTTGCATGCACGCGGCATCGAAGCGCGCGTGTTCGAGAAGGTCGCGCAGCTCAAGCCGCTCGGCGTCGGCATCAATTTGTTGCCACATGCGGCGCGCGTGGTCCACGAACTGGGGCTCGCCGACAAGCTGGCGGCAACCGGGATACAAACGTCCAAGCTCGAGTACTACAACAAGTTCGGACAGCTCATCTGGAGCGAGCCGCGCGGACTTGCCGCCGGTTACGCCGTTCCGCAGTACTCGATTCATCGCGGCGATCTGCAGATGCTCCTGTATGAAGCCGCGCTCGAACGCCTCGGCCGCGATCGAATTCAAACGAACGCGAGCTTCGAATCCGCCGAGCAGCGCGACGATGTCGTCGTTGCGCGATTCAGACGCTCTGACGGTTCGACGTTCGAAGCGAAGGGATGTGCGCTGATCGCCGCGGACGGCATCCATTCGGTACTGCGTCGGACGTTCTATCCCGATGAGGGCGATCCGAACTTCGCGCAGCGCATCCTCTGGCGCGCCGTCACCGAAGGTAAACCGTTCCTCGACGGGCGCACGATGATCATGGCCGGGTACCAGCACGAGAAGTTCGTGTGCTACCCCATCTCGCAGCGGCATGCGAACGAGGGCAGGTCGCTGATCAATTGGATCGCCGAGCTCACGGTGCCGGACAAATTTCCGCCGAAACAGGATTGGAATCGCGAAGTGCCGAAATCGCGTTTCGCGGATCGATTTGCGAAATGGAAGTTCGATTGGCTCGATATCCCCGCGCTGATCGAAGGCGCAGAGTTCGTCTATGAGTTCCCGCTCGTCGATCGCGATCCGTTGCCGTCATGGACGCGCGGTCGGCTGACATTGCTCGGCGATGCTGCGCATCCGATGTACCCGATCGGCTCGAACGGCGCATCGCAAGCGATCCTCGATGCGGAGTCGATTGCGAATGCATTGACGAAGCTGCCCGTGCCGGATGCGCTGTTGGCGTACGACGAAGAACGCCGTCCGGCCACAGCGAAGCTCGTCTTGCTCAATCGTCAAAACGGGCCTGAGCAGGTAATGCAGATCGCCGAGGAGCGTGCACCGAACG
>ERZ777003.3183-NODE-3183-length-16602-cov-6.546987_pt1 | contig 16602 bp, 14 predicted proteins | sample MGYA00374956_ERZ777003 | MGnify/ENA primary metagenome ERZ777003 (study PRJEB29302, sample SAMN06268252) | bioreactor metagenome | isolation source: Joint BioEnergy Institute, California, USA | place: USA:Joint BioEnergy Institute, California, USA | collected... | reverse complement strand
CGAGGGCCTAGCGCGACGCGAGCGGCAATGTATCACGCCCGGAGGCAACGCCCCCCGGCGGGGGCTCCCCGAATTTCGGAGGCACCGGAAGGGCCCCTGTGGCCATCGCCGGCGGGCAGGCATCGGCTGCCCTCCCCTGTAGCGGCGCCAAAGAGTGATCCCGTCCGTCGGCGCAAGCGTATAGAAGGGAAACCAAGTGGCACGCCGCGCGATCCGCGGAGCCAGGCCGCCTGTGCAGAACCTACGCGAGCGCGTGGAGGCAGGGCAACGCGGCCGATCCCCAGCCTGCGCCCGGCGGTCGTCCGGGTCGAGCAACGGGAGAGCGGCCGCCAAAGCTTTCGAGCCGGTGAGGACGTCCGGCGCACCGTGCCGAGGAGGGTGACGGCCGCATGCCGGTCCGAATTCCGTTCGACAACACCTACGCCCACCTGCCGGAGCGCTTCTACATCCGGCTCGACCCCAAGCCGGTGGCGGCGCCGCGGCTCGTGCGCGTGAACGCGGCGTTGGCCGACATGCTTGGGATCGACCCCGACGCGCTGGCCAGCCCGGAGGGCGTGGCGATCCTCTCCGGAACCCGGGTTCCCGACGGCGCGGAACCGATCGCGTTGGCCTACGCCGGGCACCAGTTCGGCCAGTTCGTCCCGCGGCTCGGCGACGGGCGGGCGATCCTGCTCGGCGAGGTGGTGGGGCGCGACGGGATCCGCCGCGACATCCAGCTCAAGGGCTCCGGGCGGACGCCCTTCTCCCGCGGGGCCGATGGCCGCGCGGCGCTCGGCCCGGTGCTGCGCGAGTACATCGTCAGCGAGGCGATGGCCGCGCTCGGCGTGCCGACGACCCGCGCGCTCGCCGCGGTCACGACCGGCGAGCCGGTCTACCGCGAGACGCCGCTGCCGGGCGCAGTGCTCACGCGCGTCGCCGCGAGCCACATCCGCGTCGGCACCTTCCAGTACTTCGCTGCGCGCGGCGACGCGGAGGCGGTGCGCCTGCTGGCCGACTACACCATCGCGCGCCACTATCCGGAGGCCGCGGCGGCGGCGCATCCCTACCGCGCGCTGTTCGCGGCGGTGGTGGCGCGCCAGGCGGAGCTCGTCGCGCGATGGCTGCTGGTCGGCTTCATCCACGGCGTCATGAACACCGACAACACCTCCATCGCCGGCGAGACGATCGACTACGGCCCCTGTGCCTTCCTGGATGCCTTCGACCCGGCGACGGTGTTCAGCTCGATCGACACCTTCGGCCGCTACGCCTACGGCAACCAGCCGCGCATCGCGCAGTGGAACCTCGCGCGCCTCGCCGAGGCGCTGCTGCCCCTGCTCGGCGAGGGCGAGGAGAGCGCAGCCGCAGCCGTGGAATGGGCGCAGGACGCGCTCGCTGCGTTCAGCCCGCGCTTCGAGGCGGCCTGGCTCGGCGGCCTGCGGCGCAAGATCGGACTCTCGACGCTGCGCGAGGGCGACGACGAGCTGGCGGCGGACCTGCTGCGATGCATGGCCGAGAACGGGGCCGACTTCACTCTGACCTTCCGCCGCCTGTGCGACGCGGCGGCGGGGCCGGAGAGCGACGCGGGCGTGCGCGCGCTCTTCACCGATCCGGCCGCGTACGACGCCTGGGCCGCGCGCTGGCGGGCCCGCCTGCTGGAGGAGCCCGGCGGGCCGGAGGCATGCTGCACCGTGATGCGCGCGGCGAACCCGGCCTTCATACCCCGCAACCATCTGGTCGAAGCCGCGCTCAGCGCCGCCGTCGAACGCGAGGATCTTGGGCCGTTCGAGGCGCTGCTCGAGGTGCTGTCGCGGCCTTACGAGGAGAGGCCCGGCCTCGAGCGCTACGCCGCGCCGCCGCGGCCCGAGGAGCGAGTGCTCCGGACCTTCTGCGGGACCTGATCATGCGGGCGCGGCGTCGCGCCGGGCCCACCAACGCCGGCCGACCGCCGCTCCGCTACGGCACTCGCCCTTGTTCGCCAGGTGCAGCTTGGCGAAGCGCCGGTCCGTCGCCGGGCAGCGCCACCACCAGCGCACCCTCGCCGAAGCGGCAGGGCGTCGCCTCCGGTGCCACCCGCTGCTCCTGCGGGCCGGTGGGATGCGCCGGGTGCGCGATGTTGCGGCGCAGCCGCGTGTCGCCCCGGTCCGGCCCAAGCCGCAGCGCAATTTCCGCCGCCGTCCAAGCCCCGATCCCGCCCTGGCGCCACCAGCGCCATACGAACGGCTGGGCGTCCACCTGCCGCACCTCCGGCACCGCGCCGCCCCGCAGCCCCGTGCGCCGGAGCGCTTCCTTCACCGGCCGCGTCACCTGGTTCACGTCCGGCACTACGGTGCCGGTCCCTTTGGCGGTGGGACGCCAGGGGCGGCCTGCACCTCTGCTACCGCCACTCCGGCGAAGGCTGCCTGGACCTCCGACGGTCCCTGCGCGCCAACCACGTCGAGCGCGGCCGTTCCGCGCGACCAGACGCTCCGCAGTCTTTCGTCGCCGTCCGCCGTACCGGCCAAGGCGAAGCTGAGACACCCGATCGGCAATCGGATTTCCCCTCGCTGAGCCCCCACATGCAGGAGGCCCTCACAGGAACGCCGCGCCACTCGCCGCGACGCGGCTCGTGCAGCACCTGACGCGCGCCGGCTTCGCGGTGATGCGCCGCCCGCCACAACGGCCGCACGGCACGCCCCAGAATGGTTTCCGATCAGTCTGGGTCATACCCCGCGAGCAGGGGCCACCACCGCCCTTTCCAGGAGATCAGCCGACAGCGCCTTCGCCATGTCTGTCGGCCTCCTCGCCGGCAGGCCGCTCGAATCAGATCCGCCCCGCGTCGGGGAATCCCCAATCCGAGTCCATCGGATCGAAAGTCGCCCTAGCGCCCGGTACCCTCGCTCGCTCGGCGGCAGCGATGATCGGATCCGGGTCCTCGGTCCGGCGGAAGGGGCTCTGGTGCGGGCGCAGGGAGCCCACGCCAACTGCGGTTTGCGCCGATGGGGCCTTGCCGGTCAGCCCAGCTCGAAAGTGGTGACTCCGAAGATCCGCGCCGCCTCGACCGGCGGCGGCGGGCGCATGTACATCCGCGCCGTCTCGAAGACCGGCGCCATGTCGGCGGCGCGCGCCAGCGCCATCGCCGCCGCGTTCGGCTCCGGCACATCCAGGAAGATCGGCCCGGCGGGCGCCGCTGCGGCGAGGGACGCGAACAAGGCAGCCGCCACCTCCGCCCCTTCGGCGAACAGCGGCCCGACCTTGGCGCCACTCCGGCAGGGCCGCACCACGCCGTAGCCCGCGAGCTCCCCGTCCCTGAGCGCCGCCAGCGCGACGTGGCCCGGCATGTCCAGCCAGGCCCGCAGGAAGGCCGCGCGCGGAGCCTCGAAGCAGGTCGCGTCGAAGGCGGCGATCGAGGCGAAGGGCAGCGTCGCCGCCGGCACCACCGCGACGCCCGGCGCGGGTGGCATGGCGGCGATGCGCTCCGCGCCGAAACGGATGTTCCGATGCGCGAGGGTGAAGCCGGACTTCCGGTAGTTCTCCTGCTGCGCCACCACGCCGTCCAGGCCGACGCAGCGGTCGCCGAGATGCGCCATCCCGGCGCGCCACAGCGCAAGCCCATGGCCCCGCCCGCGCCATTCCGGGCGGACGATGTAGAAGCCGAGGAAGCCGAAGGCGGGCCCGTAGCGCACGACGGAGATGGAGCCGATGGGCTCGCCGCCGAGCTCTGCCAGCCAGAAGCCGCCCGGGTCTGCGGCCCAGAAGGCCTCGGCGTCGCGCAGGCCGGGATTCCAGCCCTCCGCCGCGGCCCAGTCCACCGCGAGGTCGAGGTCGGGGCGCCGCATCGGGCGGCAGGTCAGCGGATCGGCCATCGATGCACCTCCTCACCCACCATTCGGCGACGGGCGTGCGCCCGCCGCGGAAATCCCGCCCGGCGCTGCGGGCAGCAGGGGGCCGCGACCGTCTCCTTCGGCCGTTCCAGGCGGCCGGCCCAACACACGTTCGGGCGGAGCCAGGCGGCGCGGGCACGAAACGCCGCCTCGTCGCTGGCCAACGCCACGTTCCGCCCACCCTCCCGCCAGCCGGGGCACGCCCCCGCGACGGCACGCACCTCGGAGGACCGCTCCGCCCGCCCCGAGGATCACAGAGACCGCCGGGAATGGGCCCTCGACCGCGCGGCAGGCGCACGGCTCATTGCCGAGCCGGGGTTCCGGGCGGGTGGACCGCCAGCCAGTGCCGCGCAATGTCGGCGCGGCGGCAGACCCAGACGTCCGGGCAGCGGACGACATGATCGAGGAAGCGCTCCAGCGCCGCGGCGCGCCCGGGGCGGCCGGCCAGGCGGCAATGCAGGCCGACCGACATCATCTTCGGCTGGCTGCGGCCCTCGCGGCGCAGGAAGTCCAGCGCGTCGCGGAGGTGCTGGGTGAAGCCGTCGTTCGCCGTGAAGCCGGGCGGGACGGCGAACTTCATGTCGTTGTTGTCGAGGGTGTAGGGGATGACGAGGTGCGGCTTGCCGGCTGCCAGCACGTAGTAGGGCAGGTCGTCGGCGTAGCTGTCGGAGTCGTAGAGGAAGCCGCCGTGCTCGGCGACGAGCCGGCGCGTGCGCGGGCTGACCCGCCCGGTGTACCAGCCGACGGGCCGCGACCCGGTGCTGCGCTCGATCGCCGCGACGCAGCGGGCGATCTCCGCGCGCTCCACCTCCTCGGGCACCGCACGATAGTCGATCCAGCGCCAGCCGTGGGAGGCGACCTCGTGCCCCGCCGCGGCGAAGGCGCAGCCGATGGCGGGGTTGAGCTCGAGGGCGCGGCCGACGGCGTAGACGGTCAGCGCCAGGCCGCGCTCGGCGAACAGGCGCAGGATGCGCCAGACGCCGGCGCGGGCGCCGTAGTCGAACAGGGACTCGCTGGTGAGGTCGCGCTCGCCGACGCGCGGCTGCCCGCCCGGGACCTCGTGCAAGAAGACCTCGCTGTGCGGATCGCCGTTCAGCACGCTGTTCTCGGCGCCCTCCTCGTAGTTCAGCACGAAGGAGAGGGCGAGGCGCGCGCCGCCGGGCCAGCGCGGGTCGGGCGGGTTCGGCCCGTACCCCAGGAAGTCGCGGGCGTGCTCCGGCGGGTCGGGGACGGCGGCGGCCATGCGGCAGCCTCGCGCCGGCCGCCCCCTGAGGTCAATGCATTCGTGCCGGGCGGGATCGGCGCGAACCCGCCCACTGCCCGAGCAGCGGGCGGGGCTACGCGTGCGGCATGGCAGCGACGCGAGCGCTCGGCGCCATCCTGGCCGGGCGCAATGTGCGGTGCACGGCGCGGGACCATGACCACTACGGCTGCATCGTCGCCGTCTGCAAGGCGGGCGGCACCGACGTGGGCGAGGCGATGATGCGCAGCGGGCGGGCGGTGGCGTTCCGGCGCCACCCGCACGACTACGTGGCGGCCGAAGCCGCGGCGCGGCGGGAGGGGTTGGGGCTATGGGCCGGCCGCTTCGCAGCGCCAGAGGGCTGGCGGCGGCGGGCTCGGCGACGACGTGTCGCCGCCCGGCACCGGCTGCACGCGGATGCTGCGGGCGGGCGGTGGCGGGCGCCGGTGCCGGGGCTGTGCTGGCCGGAGCCTTCCGGGTTGGCGTCTCTGTCGCGAGAGGCGCGGCGCCGGGCCGACCGTGCGCCACCGCCCGCCCCGATCGCCGCCGGACGCAGGGGCGGATGAGAGGTGCGCGTGAGGCGCTTGGCCGTTCGAGGCAGCGCCTCGAACGTGGCGGCTACGGCACCGTCAGAGGCACGCCTCTGACCCGTCGTGATCGCCGACGCCTCGGGCCGCGCGGTCGCCTTCGGCATCGCGCCCGGTCAGGCGCACGAGGCGCCGCAAGCCGTGCCCCTGCTGAGGCGCCTGCCCGATGTCCCGGGGTGGGTCGTGGCCGGTCGCAGCCTCAGCAGCCATGCCTTCCGCGAGCGCGTCTGGGGTTCGAGGCATGCCTCGAACCGGCGCGCGGCCCGCCCGCCATCCCACGAAGGTGACCAAGGCGCCGGTCGCCTGTCCGCCGTGGATCTACGCCAGCCGCAACCGCGTCGAGCGGCTCTGGAGGCGGCTCAAGGGTCCGGGGCACCGCCCCGGACCGCGCTGTCGCCACCCGTTATGAGAAAACCGCGCGCTCCTTCCTCGGCGCGCTCAGCCTCGCCGCCACCCTCGACTGGCTCAAGCGCCAACAGGCCCTAGCAGTAGACGTAGTCGGGCATCGTATCCCCCTCGGCCGACTTCATGCCTTCGGCGCGATGGCGCTACCGATCTCGGCCAGGATTTCCGCCGTGTGCTGGCCGAGGCCGGGCGGGCTCCGCACCGGGCCGTCCCGCGCCACCGCGCGCCAGGGCATGCCGGCGATGCGGATGCGGTTGCCGGAGCCGGGCGGGTACTCGACCTCGGGCAGCATGTCCCGCTCGAGGAGCTGCGGCAGCGCCAGCACCTCCGGCAGCGTGTTGATCGGCTCGGCGGGGATGCCGGCGGCGTCGAAGGCGGCGAGCCAATGGGCCGCCGGGCGGGTGGTCAGCACTGCCTCGATCGCCGGCACCAGCGCAGCGCGGTTGCGGTTGCGCGAGGGCTGGTCGGCATAGCGCGGATCGGCGGCGAGCGGCGCGAATTCGGGCAGCGCCACCAGGCTCGCCCAGGTCTTGTCGTTGGTCACCGCGACGACGATCTCGCGGTCGGCGGTGCGGAAGCTCTCGTAGGGCGCCATCAGCGGGTGCGCGTTGCCCCAGCGGCGCGGGGCGCCGCCGCTCATCCCGTAGGCGGCCACGGACTGGCCCATCAGCGCCACCAGGCCGTCCAGCATGCTGATGTCGAGGTAGCGCCCCTCCCCCGTGCGGCCGCGCTCCATCAGCGCGCCGAGGATGGCGATGGCCGCGGAGAGGCCGCCCATGGTGTCGGCGACCGGCGCCGCCGCCTTCACCGGACGCCCCTCGGGCTCGCCGGTCTGCGCCATCAGCCCGCCGACCGCCTGCACCATCAGGTCCACGGCCGGGCGCGACGCCATCGGCCCGGTCTGGCCGTAGCCGCTGATGGAACAATAAACGATGTCCGGCCGCACCGCGCGCACCGCCTCGTAGTCGAGGCCGAAGCGGCGCACCGTGCCGGGGCGGAAATTCTCCACGAACACGTCGCAGGTCCGCGCGAGCGCGAGGCAGGCCGCGCGCCCCTCCTCGGTGCGCAGGTCGAGCGCCACGGAGCGCTTGTTGCGGTTGTAGCCGATCAGCGTCGGCCCGGCGTCGCCGGCGAAGGGCGGGCCCCAGTAGCGCGTCTCGTCGCCGGCGCCGGGCACCTCCACCTTGATGACGTCGGCGCCGAGGTCGCCCAGCACCATGGTGCAGAGCGGCCCCGCGAGCGCCCGCGTGGTGTCGAGCACGCGGATGCCGGCCAGCGGCCCAGGTCGGCTCATGCCGCTGTCCCCACGAGGAACACGGGCAGAAGCTGCCCCGTCTCCAGCACGCGGAAGTCAACCCGCGCCGGTGCCCCGATCGCGACCGGGCCGGGCTCGGCGACGAAGCGCGTAAACAGGTGCACGCCCTCCTCCAACGCCACCAGCCCCACCGTGTAGGGCACGGACCCGGCGAAGTCGGAGCTCGGCGCGCGGTGCACCTCGCTGAAGCTGTACACGGTCCCGCGCCCGGAGGCCCGCCGCCACGTCAGGTCTGGGGAGCCGCAGTCGGTGCAGACGATGCGCTTCGGGTGGAAGCACTTCCCGCAACCCGCACACCACTTCAGCACCAGCTCGTGCCGCCGCACCGCCTGCCAGAAGCCGGCGGTCTCGGGCGAGGGCTGGTAGAGGCCGATGAACCAGTCTCCCGCCCGCAGCGGGACGCCGCGCGACCAGTCGGTGACGCCGGCGCCGGCGGTCGTCGTCCCTGCGCTCATCGGGTCGGCTCCTTCGAGACGATGACGACGGAGTGGCACGCCATCGGGCCGCCATGCCCGTGGACGATGCCGCGTTCGACGTTCGGCACCTGCCGCCCCTCGGCGCGGCCGTGGATCTGGTCCACGACCTCCTGCAGGTTGTAGAGCCCCTGCGCGACCTGGCCGAAGGAGAGATAGCCGCCGATGGTGTTGAAGGGCAGGCCGCCCTCGTAGGCGATGCCGCCGTCGGCCACGAAGCGCCCGCCCTCGCCGGGCGGGCAGAAGCCCAGCTCCTCCAGGATGATCAGGTTGGCGAAGGTGAAGGGCGCGGAGCTTTGGGCGATCTGCATGTCGCTCGGGCCGACGCCGGCCATGGCGTAGGCCTGCTTCGCCGCCACCGCGGTGCCGGTGCGCACCAGGTTCGGCCCGTCCTCGAGCGGCGCGAAGCCCCAGCCGCCCATGCGCTCGCCCACCCATTCATGCGTGCTGCACTGGCCGAACCCGGCGAGCCAGGTGACCTCCGCATGGCGGCCGCTGCGCGCCAGCTCCGCGCGCGTCAGCACGACCGCGGTGGCGATGCCGCCCGGGTACCACACCGCGCAGTCGAGCAGGCGCAGCGGCGAGGCGATCATGCGCGAGGCCAGCACGTCCTCGACCGTGATCGGCCCCTTGTGGCGCATCGCGGCGTGCGGGTGGTCGAGCGCCCAGCGGCGGTTCTCCACCGCGACCTGCGCGCACATCTCCGGCGTCGTGCCGGTCTCGTGCATGTAGCGGCAGGCGAACTGCGCGTAGAGGGAGGGCGTGGAGGCGCCGTAGGGCGCCTCGAACTGCAGGTCGCCCTCCCAGGCGGCGTTGGAGCCGACCTGGTCCATCCAGATCCCGCTCGCCTCGTTGGTCACGCAGAGCGCGTAGTCGATGACGCCGGCATGCAGCGCCAGCGCAGCGAGCTGAAGGGTGCCGAGAGCGCCGCCGCCATGCGCCGTGACCTCGGAGTTGAAGGTCGGGCCGATCTTCAGCTCGTTCAGCAGCGCCTGGTTGTACTGCAGCACCATGTAGGACTGCGGCGTGCGGCCGGTGAACAGCGCGCCCACCTCCGACCGCTTGATCCCCGCAGCCCGCATGGCGCGGACCGCCGCCAGCGCGCCGAGCTGCAGGGGCGTCTTCGGCCCGTCCGGGTCGTCGCGCCAGGCCATGGCGCGGCCGATCCCCACGATCGCGGCGGCGTTGCCGATGCCGGTGTCCGCCATCGCCCGCCTCCTCAATCCACCCGCGCGCCGGAGGCGGCGATGACCTCGCGGTACCGCTCGATCTCCGAGTTCGTGAAGGCCGCGAGGTCCGCCGGACCGGCGAAGTAGGGTTCGGTCCCGCTTGCCGCGAGGGCGGCACGGATTTCAGGATCGGCCAGCGCGCGGCGGCTCGCCTCGCTCAACGCTTCCGCGACCGTCGTCGGCGTGCCGGCCGGGGCAAAGAGCGCGAACCAGGGGATGACGACGAAGTTCGGATAGCCGGCCTCGATCATCGTCGGCAGGTTCGGCAGCCAGGCGGGCCGCGTCTCGCCGGTGGTCGCCAGGGGCACAAGCCGTCCGGTGTCGATGTGCGGCTTGAGCGGCTGGTAGGGATAGAACATCAGCTGCGTGCGCCCGGCGAGCAGCTCGGCGAAGACCTGGCCGCTGCTCGCATAGGGCACGTGGATGATGTCGATGCGCGCCTGGGTGCGCAGCGTCTCTCCCGAGAGATGGGCCGAGGTGCCGCTGCCGGTCGAGGCGAAGTTGAGTTGGCCGGGGCGCGCCCGCGCCAGCGCGACCAGCTCCGCCACCGAGCGCGCCGGCACGTCCGGATGGACCACGAGCACCATCGGCTGGCTGGCGATCCGCGCGATCGGGGCGAAGTCCGTCACCGGATTGTAGGGCAGGTTCCGGTAGAGGCTGACGTTGATCGCGTGGGTCTGGCTGCCGGCGAAGCCCAGGGTGTAGCCGTCGGGCGTGGCACGCGCGACGGCCTGTGCCCCGACGATGCCGCCCGCCCCGGCGCGGTTCTCGATCACCAGCGGCTGGCCGAGCAGGTCGCCGAGCTTCGGCGCGAGCTGCCGCGCCAGCAGGTCGGTCGCGGTGCCCGGCGCATAGGGGACGATGAGGCGGAGGGGCTTGGTCGGATAGCCCTCCGCCGCGTGCGCCGCGCGGCGACCGAGCGCGAGCGCGGCGGCGGCGGAACCCAGGAGCGCGCGCAGAGCGGCGCGGCGGGGTGCTCGCATCAGACGTTCTCCTCCCTGCGCCGCATTATTTCTCGCTGCGGGCCGCCGGGCTGGCGCTCGCCCGGCGCCTTGGTATTCTTCCGGATTGCGGAAGAAGCTTCGTTATCCGGAAGTAGAGGGGAGGCCAAAGGGGTTTGTCAACGCGCTTCGCGGGCCTGGAGCCCGAACTGGTGCAGTCCCTCGCCAAGGGCCTCGCGGTCATCGAAGCCTTCGGGCCCGACGCGCCGAGCATGACGCTGAGCGAGGTCGCACGCCGCGTCGGCCTGACGCCGGGCTCCGCGCAGCGCATCCTGCGCACGCTGGAGCGGCTCGGCTATGTCGGCAGCGACGGGCAGCGCTTCTCGCTCCGTCCGCGCACGCTGCAACTGGGCTACGCCTACCTCTCCGCCCTGCCCCTCGCCGCCGTCGTGCAGCCGCTGCTGACGGCGCTGACCGAGGCGACGGGCGAGACCTCCTACCTCGCGCTGCTGGACGGCGCGGACGTCGTGTACGTCGCGCGCGCCACGGCGAAGCGGCTGCGGCGGGACTACATGTCGGTCGGCACGCGCCTGCCGGCGCACGCCACATCGCCGGGCAAGGTGCTGATGGCGGCGCTGCCGCCGGAGGCGCTCGACGGGCTGCTCGCGCGGGTGGCGCTCCAGCAGCGCCTGACGCCGCGCACCATCGCCGACCGCGGCGCGCTGACGGCGGAGCTGGTGCAGGCGCGGCGGCGCGGCTACGCGGTGAACGACCAGGAGACCATCATGGGCCTGCGCTCGATCTCGGTGCCGGTGACGGTGGGCGGCCGCGTCGCGGCGGCGCTCGGCATGAGCACCGAAGTCGCGCGCGTCACTATCGCGGAGATGGAGGCGAGCTTCCTGCCCCGCCTGCGCGAGACCGCGGCCGCGATCGCCGCCGCCATGGAGGCCCGCGAGCGCGGCGAGAGCCTCACCATCGCGCCCTGGAGATAGCGGCGGCGTACGGGCAGCCACCTGCAGGTCCCTGACGGCAGGTCATCCTGTGCGCATGGGCGCCAAGAACGGGTAGGTCGTCGGCATGGCCGCACGATGGGGCAGCCGGGAGTGACGGGCGCGTGGCCTCCCTGGGCGTGCCGGCCCAAGACCGGGAATCAGGAAAGTAGTGCCGGCAGGCGCTGCTCGAGGTCGTCAACGAGCACCACCATATCCGTCGGGTGCGGCAACGTCGCGACGAACTGCATCGGCATGACCGCGCTGGTAACCAGCAGAGGCGCTAGATTGATGCGGGAGGCCTCCATGCCGATCACGCGGGCGAGTGCGGTGGGGTTGTCGCGCAGCCACCCATACCGTTCCATGTGCCGGCACAATTTGTCCTTCCCAGCGTCGTCCGAGGCGACGCCGCGGTACTCGGAGAGCTGCGCAGCGATCTCCCCGACGGTACGAGCGGGGCGCACCCTCTTGCACTCCGCGACGAACACGCGGCCCGACGGGCGGTGCCACGCGAGCACGTCCACGTCGCTCTGCCGCAGCGACCGCGCCGCCTTCGGCACCCCAAGCTCCGACATCCACACCGACGTCCACACCTTCAGCCCGCAGGCGCGCATCGGGTCAGCGACATCGGCCTCGAAGGCGCTGCCCGCCACCTCGCCCCCCGGTGACGCGGGCGAACCAAGGGAGCGCCCGGCCCGGCGGTGCCGGTCCGCCCGCGCCTTCACCGCTCAGGCCGCACGCCCATCGCGATCGTACGCTCGTCCATGCGCGGCTCGTGGCGCAGGCCGCGGCGCACCGCCCAGGTGTTGGTGTACTGCAGCAGCGGGATCAGCGGCACGCGATCTGCGAAGTACGCGACTGCCTCGCGCAACAGCGCCTCGCGCCGCTCGTCGTCCAGCGTCGCATTGGCGCGCTCGACCATCGCGTCCAGCGTCGGATCGGAGTGCCGCGTCATGTTGGAGGCGCCGGTGAGCTTCTGCCGGTCGTAGGTCCCCAGGATGGCGATGAGCAGGTTCGACGCCTCGCCCGTGGAGCTCCCCCAGGCGCCGACCTGCATGGCGAATTCCTGCCGCGACCGGCGCGGCACGAAGGCCGTGAAGGGCATCGCGTCCACCTGGGTGCGCACGCCGATGCGCGACCACATCTGCGCCACCGCCTGCGCGAGCCGCGCGTCGTTCTGCCAGCGGTCGTTGGGCGTCGCGAGCGTCAGCCGGAACCCGTTCGGGAACCCTGCCTCGGCGAGCAGCCGACGAGCGCCCTCGGGATCGTAGGGCGGCGGACGCACGTCGGGGTTGTAGCCGAAGGCGCCCTCCGGCAGCCACTGGCCCGTCGCCGTAGCGGCCCCCTCCATCACCCGCTCAACCAGCGCCTCGCGGTTGATCGCCATCGAGAGGGCGCGGCGGACACGCACATCACGGAAGGGGTTGCGCGGCAGCGGCGTGCCGGCGTTGTCGGTGACCTGCGGATGCGGGCCCTCGCGCGAGTAGTCCGGCGAAAGGAAGACGTTGCGCAGCGCCGCGATCTCGGTGACGGTGATCCGCGGATCGCGCTGCAGGCGGGCGCGGTCGCTGGTCGGCACTTGGTCGATGAGGTCCACGTCGCCGGCCAGGATCGCCGCGGTCCGCGCGCCGTCGTTGAGGATCCACCGGTAATTCACTCGTGCCCAGGGCTCGCGCTCGCCCCAGTAGGCGTCGTTGCGCACCAGGTCGACCCGCTCGCCCGACAGGTAGGCGACCAGCCGGTAGGGCCCGGTGCCGATAGCAGCGCGGCCCGAGTTGTAGTCCTCCGTCGCCGCGCCCTCCGCGGCGTGGCGGGCGATGATGCTCACGCTCGCGAGGTCGTTCGGCAGCAGCGGATGCGGCCGGTGCGTGTGCAGGCGGATCGTGTGCGGATCCACCACCTCGGCCCGCGCGATCGCCCGGGTGAAGGTGCCGAAGCCGCCGGGGCTGTTCGGCACCCTCGGTGCCCGTTCGAGCGTGAACACCACGTCGTCGGCGGTGAAGTCGCGCCCGTCGTGCCACTTCACGCCGCGGCGCAGCCGGAACTCCCACACCGTCTCCGACAGCGCAGTCCAGGACTCGGCGAGGCCGGGGTAGGTCCTCGCGCGGGCGTCGCGTTCGACCAGGCGGTCGAAGATGTGCATGCCCATCGAGAGGTTCGGCGCGAGGTTGTGGTAATGTGGATCGATGCTGGTGACCGCGGCGCCGACGCCGATGGTGAGGGTCTGCGCCAGGCCGGAGGCCGGCGCCGCGAGGCCGAGCGCCAGGGCTGCGGCGGCACAGGCGAGGCGCGGCGTGCGCGGCGGCGACGCGGCGCTGGTGGGCGTCTTCCCCGTCATGCGAGCAATCTCCCGGCTGGTTTCGCGTTGATGCCGAACCTAACCAAGCGCCCGCGGCCCGCGCCAGCCCATATCAGGATCAGGCACCTGGCGCCCGTCGGGCGCGTCGCCCCGGCGCGCAAGCATGGACTTTCGGCGCCGCGCCACGGTTCGCGAAGCGCCGCAGGAACTTGACCGTCTCCGCCGGGCGCCCGCCGTGCCTGGTCCGCGCCGCGCATAGCCGTGCCAGGCCCTCGGGCGTGCACGGCCCTGTGCTCCAGCCCCCGTGCATGCGGCGGCGCCCGTTCGTCATCGCCGGGCCCCGGCACGGCGCACGGCGTGCCGGCACGCGTGCGGGCGCCGCAGCGCGGCACCGCGCGGAAATCCCCTGACGGGTTGCCATGCCGCAGGCGCCCCGCCGCTCGCTGCCCATGGGGTCTTTCGCCCGATCAGCCACCAGCCCCTCCCCCCATGGGCCAGCCTCGTCCCTGCCGCCGGCGGCCGGCGCCGCCACCGCCCCGACGATCGCCTGGGCGCCGGCTTCGACGTTCACACGCTCGATCCGCACCACCTGCTGCCCGGCCTTGCCGCGCCGGCGGTCGGGCGCCGCAAGCATGTCCGTTATCGCCCGCATCAGGTTCGCCACGTGGCGGAACAGCTTGCCCGCGACGTCGCTGGCTGCTTCGGCACCGGGCGACTGGCCTCTCGCCCCGCCTGCTCGACGCCGAGCGAGGCGCGGAATACTGCAGCGTCTCCCGGCCCCACTTCGACCGGCATTTCCGAGGCCCCCTGACACCGATCGCCGTCGGCGGGCGAGCCCTCTCCGATCTGCGCTAGAGAGCGCCGCGGGCGATGCGGCGGCAGCGCCATCAACCCCGCACGATTCCCTCGCTGCCCGCCTCCGCGCCCGCGCCTGGGCGGCGCAGGCTCGCAGGGCCACGCCGCCCACAGACGCCCCGCCACCCCCACCCCGCCGCAAAGGCGTTGCCACGGTCCGCAGCACCCTGGCCGACGCCGCAAGCCTCGAGATGCTGCGCGTGCCCTTCACCGGCCAGGCACCGGGGATCACCGTCGTGATGTCCGGACAGGTGGATTCGATGTTCCTCACCGTCGACGGGGCGGAGGCCGCCGCGCGCGACAGCGGGGTGAAGGTGCTCGCGGTCTCCGCCGCGCAGCGCATCTCTCTGCTGCCGAACGTGCCGACACTGCGCGAGCTCAGCGTGGAAGTGGGTGGCGGCAACTGGTTCACGCTGATGGGGCCGGCGCGCATGCCGTCGGACGCGGTGCAGCGGATCGCGGAGGCGACCGCCGAGGGGTGCGTGCCCCAGCGGTGTAGGAACTGCTCCGCGTGCAGGCCGCTGAGCCGAGCACCTCCACGCCCGAGGAGCTGCGCAGCTTCATCGCCGCGGACCGTGAGCGCTGGGGCGAGGTGATCCGCGCGCTCAACATCCGGATCGAGTGAATGCGGCGCGGCGGCACTCGCGGCGCCGCGCTGCGACGGCCCGAGCGGCGGTAACGGACACCCCTGCCGGGATCCTGCAGCGGCCTTGCGCCGATTGACCGCGAGCGTGGCCTGCGCGACGCTTTCCGCGTTAGCGGGAACGACGCGCGCGGCTCCCATGAGGCTGGCCGCGCGCCACGAGGGAGGATACGCCATGCCCTTGCTCGCCCGCCGCCGTCACCTGGTCGGCGGCGTCGGCGCCGCCCTCGCCACTGTGGTCGTCGGCGCATCGCACACCGCCCGCGCCGCCTTCCCGGAGCGGCCGGTGCGCATCGTCGTCCCCTGGCCGCCCGGCGCCTTCACCGACACCTCGGCGCGCGCACTCGCCCAGGTCATGACCGCCTCCCTCGGCCAGCCCGTGGTCGTCGAGAATCGCCCCGGCGCGACCGGCGCGATCGGCGCCGAGGCCGTCGCACGCGCCGCGCCGGACGGCCACACGCTCTACGTCGCCAGTGCGGAGACCCACGCGATCAACCCGCTGGTCCGCCGCGACCTGCCCTACGACCCGGTGGCGGATTTCGCGCCGATCAGCCTCTACGCCCGCCTGCCCGCGGCGCTCGTCGTCGGCCCCAGCATGCGCGAGGTCCCGGACTTCGCCGCCTTCCTCGCTGCGGTCCGCCGCGCACCCGGCCGGATCACCTTCGGCTCCTGGGGCATCGCCAGCGTCTCCCACCTGACGATGGAGAAGCTGATCCAGGCCGCCGGGCTGGAGATGCTGCACGTGCCCTTCACCGGCGCGGCGCCGGCGGTCGCCGCGGTCGCCGGCGGCCAGGTGGACGCGATGTTCCTCCTCGCCGGCACCGCGATCGGCGCGGCGCGGAGCGGGCGCGTGCGCATCCTCGCCCTCGCCGCCGACCGCCGCGCGGACCCGATGCCGGAGGTTCCCACCCTGCGCGAGAAGGGCGTCGCGGTCGAGGGCGGCAACTGGTTCGCCCTCACCGGGCCAGCGCGGATGTCGGCAGAGGTCGTGCGGCGGCTGGCGGACACCACGGCCGAGGCGGTGCGCGCCCCCTCCGTGCAGGCGCTGTTCCGCGCCCAGGCTGCCGAGCCGATCGCCACCACGCCGGAGGCGTTGCGCGACTTCATCGCTGCCGACCGCGAGCGCTGGACGGAACTCGTCCGCCGCCTGGACATCCGGCTCGAGTGACGCTGCCCCCGCCCCGCTGCCCGGTCGTGCGGGGCGCGCCGGCGCTCAGGCCGGCTGCTGCTCTGTTGAAAGACTTGCGCCGCTTCGGCGAGGAGTATGCGATTGTGGGTAAGGACGCGGATCACGAGTTCGCGTCCCTGAAACGCGTCGCCGCGAGCTGTCAGGGCTGACCCGAGGCGGTACTTGTGCTGGCTGAAGCCGCTCGCAGCATGCCAAGTGCTGGTCGTAGAACGGGCGCGGGAAGCGCTTGCGCATCGCGCGCCAGTATGGGGTTTTCGGCCAGCGCCGTCCCGTGCTGCGGCGGTTGAGGCGGATCGCGGTTTGGCGGACGCCGAGTTCGTCGCGGTGTAGGCGATGGTTGTGCTCGGCGTCGTAGCCCGCCCGCGTCAGGCAGGGCGGCACCCATGGCGACCAGCCCCGCCGTTTGCCGCATCGCCGGGGTGACGTCGGGCGAGTCCTGGCTCGGCCCGACGCCGGGCGCGGCGCCGAGGATCAGGTGCGAGTGGGTGTGCACGACGGCGGTGAGGCTCGGCCAGGCACGCTGCCGATGGCCCTTCCCGTTCGCCCGGCGGGCACCGAAGTTCGACGCTCACGTGCCGCGTCTCAAGCTAGTTCGAGG
>ERZ777003.3182-NODE-3182-length-16604-cov-11.719379_pt1 | contig 16604 bp, 13 predicted proteins | sample MGYA00374956_ERZ777003 | MGnify/ENA primary metagenome ERZ777003 (study PRJEB29302, sample SAMN06268252) | bioreactor metagenome | isolation source: Joint BioEnergy Institute, California, USA | place: USA:Joint BioEnergy Institute, California, USA | collected... | reverse complement strand
GGCGCATATCACACACCGGAGTTCTTCGTAAGTTCAAACAAAAAACAGGATCAACGCTGTGAAGGTAGTTAGCGTCTGAGTATAGCGAAGTGTGAGGAACACGTCTTGACAGCTTTTTCGCTGGTATCCGCCAAATAGTTTTGCCGATTCGGACGTTTGCGGCTCTACTTGCGATAGGGACTACGTAAATTCGGAGTTACAGGCTGGTGCTAAGTCCAGGAGGAATCGATGCTGCAAACCAAAGTCAAGCTGCTCTTGCTGGCGGTGGCGTGCGCCGGGCAGTATCAAGGCTTCGCTGCCAGCCTATTCTTGGGCTTTCCAAAGAATCTGCCGATCCAGGACGATCTAGCCAACAAACCTCTGCCGCAATGGCGCGACGGGGTTTTGGTGGTAGTTGATCGCTCCCCAGGCTCGCACATCGGGATCAGTACTTACGACCGCAGTGGACAAAGAGTTTCGACCTTATCATTTACCGTGCCGGGAGCAAAGCAAGTCTCCGTGCGCGGCTTTACCCGTGGAACAGACGGCACTATCGCGCTGTGTGGCAGGGTGGAGGACCATGAGGGACGGTCGGCTTCCTATCTGGCGTGGATTTCCGCGGACGGTACAGAGAAACAAGTGATTCGCACTTCGCCCTTCCTTGCTTGGCGGGTGGCATTTGCGGCGGATGGAACAAATCTGGACGCAGGGCATGGAGTACCGTCAGCCGCGGGCACCGGGGGAAGCACCGAGGAAGACACTTGCGGAAGCTCTGAATGGAAATGCGGAGGTTTTTCACCAGTTCAGCCGGTCGGGTAAGATGCTCCGGGCGGTTGTAACGCAGTCGGAGATCGGCGAGCCCTTGGCCCTCTCTTCGGTCACGAGCATGTTTGAAGCCGTGCGCGACCGGATTGTCTGGTACTCCGACCTGTCCCGCGAATACATTGCCATTGCGCCGGACGGTTCCGTGGACAGGGTGAAGAACCTCGCGCTGCCGAACAACGAAAAACTCCTGGGGTCCGCGATCGGCCCTCAGGGCGAGATCTTTGCCAGCTCAGCCAACGGCACTACCTGGAGTGTGTCGCGGCTCGATCTGAGGCAGCGGACTTGGTCAGCTGTGTCTTCCGGGTCCATGGGTGACCGCAGCAATCCGCTCTACCGATTGACCTTGATCGGCGCCGAAGGGGATTCCCTGGTGGCAACCGGTAACGACGGCCGCCACGTGAGGTTTGTTGAAGTCACTCGACAGGAGCGTCGACGGTCTGCACTTCTTCGAGGGGTGATGGACATACCGGCATCCATCACCCCTTTTCTATTTGCGGACCGTTATCTTGCATGCGATGGAAGCGGTCAGGACTGCAGTGCGAGTGCGATCGTGAGCAGCCCGGCAACGAAGAAGATCAGCATCAGCCCGACAAGAAGCTTTGTCCGCGCATCGGCGCCTGCGAACTCCTTCCAGGCCCAAAGCCCCCACAGGATGCTTAGCACCGCCGAGCCTCTTCCGAAGGCGTAACTTGCGGCCGCGCTCAGATTGACTTCCGGAGCGCTCGTTGCAACCGCATCCGCCATCGCCCCGGTACACCACATCATGCCGCCCAAAATCCCCAGGGCATGCTGCCTGGCTTTCCCGCGAAAGTAGTCGGAGAACAGGAGCGGCTCGCCTTCAACGGGAAGATTCATGAAGAAGAGATTGAAGAGCAAGGTAGAGGTGAAAATGCCGGCCACGAAAACAAACACCAGGGCGTATGGACCCAGCCCGAACTCGCCAGCCTTGCTCATTGCGACCAGGGGATAGAACGACCCCATTAAGAGCCCGCTGAACAGGCTGAGCAGGATCCCCTTCACTGCCGCAGAGCCCTTGCGCTTCGGCTGCTTTCCTCGAACTGCTTTGGCCCCGGCGCCTGCAGCTATGTCCTCGTCTGACCTCACTGCTGCCCGAGCCTTGTAGGCGAGAGCTTGCACGATCACTGCGGCTGCTGTCAGACCTGACCCAGCCAGCAGCAGCATTGGACTTCCCGGCGAGCTTACGAAAGCGCTGACTGCGACTCCGACCACGGTGGCCACCCCGAAGACAAGCGGGAAAGCCACCGCCATGCCAGCTACAGAGATGGCAGCCACAAGCAGCATGTTCGCCAGATTGAAGATTCCTCCAGCGACGAAGGCGTAAAGGATCTGGCGTTTGCTTGCCGTCAGCGTAAGGTTGTCCAGAAAGGAGAGCTCATGCCCAAAAGACCCGAAAGTAAACGATGCAATCAGCGCAGCCAGCAGGGCTCCGAACGCGTAGTCGAAATAAAACAGCTCAAAGCGCCACTTTCCCGCGAGCTTGAGCGTGTTGGGCCACGAGCCCAGCATCAACACCGAAACAATCAACAGGAATAGTACGCCCGCGTACGTATCGGGAAGGATCATCCAAGCCTCATGCGGAAAGCCGAATGTACTATGTTGCTCCTTCTCGGGTCAAGGCACGCTCAGCCGAACGGCAGTTCTCACGATTCGAGGTACAGCCTCGAGTAATGCAGACACTTCTTGACGTTGTCGTCTTCGAGCCTGCGCAGTGACCGAGGATCGAGGCCGTCGATCGTTGGCAGCGGACCTTTGGAGGATTTCGCAAGCTGCAGCGTTCGAGCCAAGTCCTTGCCCGAGCGGTCCATCGTCGCCCAATACTTGGGGGTCAGACAGGGAACGCGAAGGGGATTTCTGGTAATCATTTCGAGGGTCAGCCGGGTCTTGGGGCGAGCCTTCCTGATAAGGCCGACGATGCGGGGCAGATCGAGGATTCCTTCGCCGAGAGGCACCTCAGACAGCAAAAATCCCTCGGAATACTCCGCGAGAGCCATGTCTTTGATGTGGGTCGAAATGGTGTAGGGGGAAAGCCGCTCCACCAGGTCGTAAGGATTGTCGAGCAGGGAGATATTGTTGCCTGTGTCGAGACAAACGCCGAGATACTCGCTCGAATATTGCTTCAAAAGGTCGACAAACTCATCCGTGGTCCAATCTTTGTGGTTCTCGAGAGCGAGGGGGAAGCGCTCGCGTTCAGCGATCCGGAGACCGCGCTCGATCGCGGTCTTCGACTCGGCGACGAACTGCTTCCATGCGGACAGGCTGTCGAACGTCTCATACCGTCTTCCCGAGAGGCAAGCAGCGCGGACAACGAGCGCTCCGGCGGTCTTGGCTCCGCGCAGCGTCGCCTCGAAGGCTTGGACATTTGTCCGCGGAAGGCCGATCATGACCTCCAGGTACATTCCCGTTTGTTCAAGTCTGCGACGGAGCTTGGTAAGGTACGCTTCGTCGGTGGATGACAGAGGCGCCTGGATCCCTCCCGCTCCGAGCGAATGACAATGTTCGAGGAACTCGAGGGTATCCCTGGGGCGCCAGCCCGTCATGTAGGACGTGGTCGCGATACCCATCGCGGAGCGCGGAGCCGCAACCCCGGATGCGGCCGTGCCCATCAAGCCCAGAAAGAGACGCCGGTTCATAGCTTCAACCCTCGTAGTACGTCATCCCACGGTTTCCGGTAAGGCCGTTCGAGCATCGCCTCAGCCTCCCTGTCTCCGATGATCGTCTGCTTTTCGTTATCCCACCGAATCTTGCGCCCCAGCCGCAAGGAGATATTCGCCAGGTGACACGCGATGGCCACCTGATGACCGTCTTCGACATCCGCGATCGGCCGCTGCCGCGACTTCACGCAGTCCAGGAAGTTCCGCGCGTGAAGCCGGAACTGCTCGTCCGAGGAGCCTTTCACAGTCATCGGCTCGATCCACCGCTCCGGCTTCGTTTCCGACCGCTGCACGCCGCCGGTAGGATGCCCGCGAAAGACGGGGACTGCGTTGCTCGGGTCGATCTTATCATCCGCGTAGACCTGGAAATTCGCGCGGGAGATCGTCATGGAACCCTTGTCCCCGAAGAACTCCAGCCCCGCGCCGGCACGTGTTCCCGCACTTCCTTCCCGATGCGACCAGAGCGCCGTAAACCCGTCGTATTCGTAGAGCGCGTCCTGCGTGTCCGGCGTTTCGCCGTCATCCTGCAGGACGAACCTACCGCCGCTCGACGAGACCGCTAGCGGGCCCTTCACACGCAAAGCCCAATGCACGATGTCGATCTGATGCGCGCCCAGGTTCGTCATCTGGCCGCCTGAGTAGTCCCAGAACCAGCGGAAGTGATACAGCGCGCGGTGCGGGTTGTAAGGACGCTTCGGCGCGGGTCCGAGCCACATGTCGTAGTCCAGATCGCTCGGCGGCGTGCCGTCAGGGGGATTGCCGAATCCCGGCATTACGTTCCGAAAAGAGCCCATCCGAACCGAATGAATCTTCCCGATGTAGCCCTTGCGCAGGAGCTCCGCCGCCTGCTGGTAGTGCAAGCCGCTGCGCTGCTGCGTGCCCACCTGGACCACCCGGTTCCAGCGCCGCGCCGCCTTCACCATCCACTCTCCCTCGCGGACGAACAAAGTCATTGGTTTCTCAACGTAGACGTCCTTCCCTGCGGCGCAGGCAAGAATGGTCATCAGCGCGTGCCAGTGATCCGGTGTGGAGACAACGACAGCCTGAACGTCGCGATCCTCCAGCAGCTTTCGAAAGTCTTTGTAGCCCCTAGCGCGGCCGCCGCAGGCCGCGATCCCTTGCTCCATCCGGGGCTGGTAGACGTCGGATACGGCCACCAGATCCGTGTCGCGTTCGTTCTTGAAGTCATGTACGTGCTGGCCGCCGATCAGGCCGTATCCGATGAAGCCGAGTCCGACCCGGTCATTAGCGCCCAAAACTCGCGAGTAGGATGCTGCCGTAAGGGCACCCAGGAATGCTCTTCTCGTCTCCGCCATGGGCGCGATTCTATCACCGCCGGCAACAGTATGATGAGAGGGACTATGCCGAATGCCATCCTCGATTCCCAGGACCCGTCGCTTTTTGATGTCAGAACAAAATCACCCGGACCCGTGGGTTCGCTGCCGCTAACCGCCGAGATGCTGCTCGAGCGGCCCTCCGGCGATCTGTTCGGATGGACTCAGAATGCGGGCATGGGTTGGGATCCCGCAAAACTGGGCGGCAAAGAGTTCCTGCTGCTCAGCACCCATGGAGGTCTGCGAGCGCCGGATGGAACGCCGATCGCTCTTGGCTATCACACCGGGCATTGGGAAGTGGGACTGCTGGTGCAGGCGGCTGCCGAGGAGTTGAAGGCGCGCGGCGCGGTGCCTTTTGCCGGCTACTGCACGGATCCGTGCGACGGCCGCTCGCAAGGCACTACCGGCATGTTCGACTCTTTGGCTTACCGCAATGATGCCGCCACCGTCTTTCGCCGCCTGATCCGTTCTCTGCCAACGCGATCCGGCGTCGTCGGCGTGGCCACCTGTGACAAGGGTCTGCCGGCGATGATGATGGCGCTCGCGGGCACCTGTGAGCTTCCCTGCATCCTCGTGCCCGGTGGAGTCACGCTGCTGCCGGAAGCGGGAGAAGATGCCGGACGTGTCCAGACAATCGGCGCTCGTTTTGCGCACGGGCAGATCACGCTCGAAGCGGCTGCTGAGGCCGGATGCCGCGCATGCGCGTCGCCTGGAGGAGGATGTCAGTTCCTCGGGACGGCCGCGACGTCTCAAGTGGTTGGCGAAGCGCTCGGCATGTCGTTGCCGCACTCTGCGCTCGCGCCCTCGGGCCATCCGATCTGGCTCGATATGGCGCGCCGATCGGCGAGAGCGATCCTCGAACTGGAATGCCGCGGCATCCGGATGAAGGATATCCTCACGGAGGATGCGTTGCACAACGCCCTTGTCGTGCATGCGGCGTTCGGCGGCTCCACGAATCTCGTGATCCATCTTGCAGCCATCGCTCATGCCGCACGTCTTCCACGGCCAACTGCGGACGACTGGGCTCGGATCAACCGCCAGGTCCCGAGGATCGTCGATGCGCTCCCAAATGGACCGCGTCATCACGCGACCGTCCAGGTCTTCCTCGCTGGCGGCGTGCCAGAGGTCATGCTGCACTTGCGCCGCGCCGGACTGCTGCGGACTGACGTTATGACCGTCTCCGGTCTCACCCTCGGCGAAACGCTCGATTGGTGGGAGTCAAGCGAGCGGAGGGCGCGATTGCGCGAAGCGCTTCGGAATCGCGACGGCATTGATCCTGATGACGTGATTATGTCGCCCGAAGCTGCCAAGGCGCGCGGCCTTACTTCCACCGTCTGCTTCCCCAAAGGCAATCTGGCGCCCGAGGGCTCCATTATCAAGAGCACGGCGATCGACCCGAGCGTCGTCGATGCCGACGGCGTGTACCGAAAGGTTGGTCCGGCGCGCGTGTTCACCACCGAACCGGCGGCGATTGCGGCGATCAAGCGGGGAGAGATCAAACCAGGGGACGTCCTGGTGCTGATTTGCAGGGGACCGATGGGGTCCGGCATGGAGGAGACCTACCAGTTGACCAGCGCGCTGAAACACCTCGACTTCGGCAAACACGTGGCGCTGCTCACCGATGCCCGCTTCAGCGGCGTCTCGACGGGCGCCTGCATCGGTCACATCTCGCCGGAGGCGCTGGCAGGCGGGCCGATCGGCAAGGTCCGCGAGGGTGACCTGATCGAGATTATCATTGATCGAAACCGCCTCGAAGGATCGGTCAATTTCATCGGAACGAAGGAGTGCCGGGTGACACCCGAAGAAGGCGCCCGCATCCTCGCTGAACGTCCGGAGAGACCGGACCTCGCTCCGGATTCCGACCTGCCCGATGAAACCCGTCTTTGGGCCGCTCTTCAGGAGATAGGGGGAGGTGCCTGGGGCGGATGCGTTTTCGATGTGGACATGATTATTGAGACCCTGAAGGCTGGCCGCAGCCTTCGTAAGGAGGCTGTGCGATGAAGTGGCAAGACGATTCAGAACTATTCGAACTTCTCCGCTCCCGGCTGTTCACCGCAGTTGTTGGCGATATTCTCGACGAACTCGGCTTCAGACACCAGTTTCTTCCGCAGGAGATTCAGCCTCTCCATCCGGATATGGTCGTGGCGGGCCGCGCCATGCCTGTTCTCGAGGCCGACTTTCCCGAAGGCGGCTCCGGCAACTCACCCCTGAGCGCGAAGCCTTTCGGCCTGATGCTTGAGGCGCTGGATGATCTGAAGCCGGGCGAAGTGTATGTTGCCTCCGGCGGTTCGCCCACATACGCGATGTGGGGCGAGCTCATGTCGACCCGGGCGATGCGTTTAGGCGCAACAGGCGCAGTTCTGGACGGGATGTCCCGTGACACTCACGGAATCCTGCAGCTTGGTTTCCCGACGTTTTCGCGTGGCAGATACGCCCAGGATCAGCGCGCCCGCGGAAAGGTGGTGGATTTCCGGCTGCCGATTGAGATTGGAGGCGTAACGGTCCGTCCCGGCGATGTGGTTTTTGGTGATATCGACGGAGTCGTTGTCGTGCCCTGTCAGGCAGAAGAAGAGGTGTTCCGAAGGGCACTGGAAAAGGTCTCTACCGAGAACCGTCTGCGCACGGAAATCGCCGAGAATGGCATGAGCGCAGTGGAAGCCTTTCGGCGCTTTGGGGTGATGTAGGCGCTAGGCATGTTGCGTTGCAGCGCCCAGCGCGTCGAGGTGTGCCTGCGCTTCTTTCGCCCGGAGAGACATCCCGAGGCCGGCAAATAGATCGCGTGCGGCTGTGAGCATGGAGCGCGCGGCTACCAGCTCTCCCTTTTGCGCATAGGTCAGTCCTATGCCTTGGTAGGTATCGGCAATACCATCCTGGCATCCGAGCTTCTGGTTCAACTCCAGTGCCTTGCGGAAGGTCTCCTCAGCGCGAGTGAGGTCGCCTCGTTTCAGGTAAAGCTCGCCAAACCTGTCATAGTTGTCGGCCAGCCCTGACCGGAGGCTAAGCCGATCATTGATGTCGATTGCCTTGGCCAACATCTCTTCGGCGAGCTTCGTCTCGCCCCGTTCGAGAAAGATATCGGCCAGGCTACCAAAGTTCGATGCCAGTCCTGCCATACGGCCGAGCTTTTCGTTCAACTTGATGGCCTTGAGAATCATCACCTCAGCGCGGTTCAAGTCGCCCCTCTCCTTATAGATCCCGCCGAGATTCGCGTAGTTTGCCGCAAGCCCCTCCACTTGATTGATGCGTTCATTGATCTCCACGGCCTTTCGCAGAGACTCCTCCGCTTCATCGAGGTGACCCTTGAGGAGCAGAATTGCGCCGAGATTTCCATAATTTACTGCCAATCCCTCGTCCCGTTTCAGCTCCAGATTGATTTCAACCGCTTTCCGGGTCATCTCCTCCGCGCGATTCAGATCGCCTCGGCTGTGGTTGAGAATTCCGAGACTTGCGAGAATCGATGCAACCCCTTCCTTCCTGTTCAGACGTTGATTGATTTCAAGCGCCTGGCTGTATAAGCGCTCGGCCTCCAGCAAGTCGCCACGCAGCCGGCGGATCCTGCCCAACTGGGTATAACCCATGGCCTTCCACTCCTCCCCTGCTGACTCGGAAAGCTCGATCAGCCGCTCGAACATCGCTTCGGCCTGAGCGAGGCGGCCTACACGCACAAGGAACCGCCCGTAGGCGTCGAAAGCGTCAGGCGATGTGCCTGAAGCGATCGCCCGGGCATACAGCGCTTCCGCGTCAGTCAGGGCTCCTTCGTTCGCAAGCCGCCCTGCTATTTCGAGAAGCGGATTCCGGCGAGTCTGCGGGAGAGGTATGGATTCGGCCGGCTGGGGCAGGGCAAGTTCCGAATCCGCCGGCGGAGTTACACACCGTGGCTTCGCGGTGGCGCCGTGTTCATGATCATAGAGCCACCTGGCCAGATGGCGCCGCAAGTGCTGTTCGAACGCATTGGGATCGTCGAAGGTGGTAAATAGAATCGATCGCTCGGCTTCCAACTGCCGCTTGAAGTTCAGAACCTTCTGGAGCTGTGGCCCGGGATCGGCCAGCTTCCCAGGGTCGACCGCCTTAAAGAAGGCGGTCACCTGTCTCATCGGAGCGGTAGCGTCTTCGAGCAGCGTCATGGCAAGCCGGAACTCCTCTTCCGTCCCTGATGTGTACTTCGGATTGGGTCCGGCTTCGGTTGGCGAGCCCCATTGGTCCCAAAGGAGCAGGACGAAGTAGTCGCATTTCTTCAGCTCTTCGTTAATGAGCTCCTGCGGACGTCCGACTCCGCCGAGAGTGTCCTCCCACCCGACAGGCTCAAACATTGCCCCACGCCTGACGGCGGCCTCCTTGTTGTAGCTTTCTACGGTTTCCCGGAAGAGCTGCCGCTCCTTCTGGAGCCCGCTTGGGCTGGCGATGAACACACGGTAGCCTGTCAAGGGGAAGGGCATGCTCGAATCATACAAAAGTTCTTAGGAGTTCCCGCGGGTTATTCAGCGTTTCGCCGAGTGAAGACGTGGGCGCTAGGCGTGTTGCGTTGCGCTGCCCAGCGCGTCGAGGTGTGCCTGCGCTTCTTTTGCCCGGAGAGACATCCCGAGACTGGCAAATAGATCGCGTGCGGCTGTGAGCATGGAGCGCGCGGCTACCAGCTCTCCCTTCTGCGCATAGGTCAGTCCTATGCCTTGGTAGGTATCGGCAATACCGTCCTGGCGTCCGAGCTTCTGGTTCAACTCCAGCGCCTTCCGAAAGGTTTCCTCCGCGCGAGTGACGTCGCCTCGTTTCAGGTAGAGCTCGCCAAGGGCTCTATAGTCGAGAGCCAGCCCTGCGCGACGTCCGAGGTGTTCATTGATTTCGATTGCCTTAGCCAACATTTCTTCGGCGGGCCCTGTTTCACCCCGTTCGAGATAAATATCCGCCAGGTTGCCAAAGCTCTGCGCCAGTCCGTCCAGACGGCCGAGTTTCTCGTTCAACTTGATGGCCTTGCGAATCATCTCCTCAGCCCGGTCGAGATCGCCCCTCTCCTTATAGACCCCGCCGAGATTCGCGTAGTTCGTCGTCAGCCCGTCCACTCGATTGATGCGCTCATTGATCTCGACGGCCTTCCGCAGTGCTTCCTCCGCTTCGTCAAGTTGGCCCTTGAGGAGCAGAACGACGCCCAGATTCCCGTAGTTTGCCGCCAATCCGTCGTCCCGTTTGAGCTCCAGGTTGATTTCGAGTGCTTTTCGGGCCATCTCCTCAGCGCGCGCGAGATCGCTTCGGTTGCGGCTCACAAGGCCGAGGCTTGCCAGATTGGATGCAATGCCTTCCTTCCTGTTCAAACGTTGATTGATTTCGAGCGCCTGGCTGTACAGACGCTCGGCTTCCAGCAAGTCGCCGCGCTGCCGGCGGATCTTGCCCAAGCCGGCATAAGCGGCGGCCTTCCACTGCTCTCCCGCTGAGTCGGAAAGCTCAATCAGCCGCTCGAACATCGCTTCGGCCTGAGCGAGGCGGCCTACCCGCACAAGGAACTGTCCGTATGCGTCGAAAGCCTCAGGCGATGTCCCTGAAGCGATCGCCCGGGCATAGAGCGCTTCCGCATCAGTCAGGGCGCCTTCGTTCGCAAGCCGCCCTGCTTTTTCAAGAAGCGGATTCATGGGAGCCTGTGGGAGAGGTGCAGACGCGGCCGGCTGGGACGGCGCGAGTCTCGTATCCGCCGGCGGAGTAAGAGACCGTGGCTTCGCGGTGGCGCCGTGTTCATGATCATAGAGCCATCTGGCTAGATGGCGCCGCAAGTGCTGTTCGAACGCGTTGGAATCATCGAAGGTGGTGAATAGAATCGATCGCTCGGCTTCCAACTGCCGCTTGAAGTCCAGAACCTTCTGGAGCTGTGGCCCCGGATCGGCCAGCTTCCCAGGATCGACCGCCTTGAAAAAAACGATCATTTGCCTCATCGGAGCAGAGGTATCTTCCAGCAGCTTCATCGCAAGCCGGAACTCCTCTTCCGTCCCTGATGTGTACTTCGGATTCGGTCCGGCTTCGGTTGGCGAGCCCCAGCGGTCCCAAAGGAGCAGGACGAAGTAGTCGCACTTCTTCAGGTCTTCGTTGATCAATTCCTGCGGACGCCCGACTCCCGCTAGAGTGTCCTCCCACCCGACAGGCATAAACGTTGCTCCGCGCATAATGGCGATCTCTTCGTTGTAGCTTTCTAAGGTTTGGCGGAAGAGCCGCCGCTCCGGCTGAAGTCCGCCGGGGCTGGCGATGAACACACGGTAGCCAGTCAAGGGGAAGGGCATGGAGGAATCATACAAAAGTTTTCTAGAGTTCCCGAGGGTTATTCAGCATTTCGCTGAGTGGCAGGGAAGGCCTAGATGGTGGGCTTTGCGTCGTGCTCCTCGCCCAGCTTGTCGACGTGGATTGCTTCGAGCAGCTGGGTGAGCCTGTCGGCCAGGGTTTCTGCTGCAATGCGCCGCAGCTCTTTTACCTGCTGCATCGCTTCGATCCGCCTGCCGACCAGTGTCAGGGTGACCCCTAGGCTGTAGTGGGCTTCCGCGTAATCCGGCTGGAGTTCAATCGCTCGTTGGTAGGCGCTGATTCGCTCCGCGCTCCGTCCAAGCTTTCCCTTTGCAAAGCCGAGATGGAACCAGGCTTCTGCGAAATCGGGTTTTGCTTCCACCGCTCCCTGCAAGTTCCGTGCGGCGCTGTCGTAGTTTTCCGTCCAGATCTGGCCGAGCGCCAACTGATAGGTTTCTTCCGCCTCCGGGTTTCGGGCGTTTGCCCACTCCTCGATCGAGCGCAGCGCTTGGGGCTTAATCTTGTCGTCCTCGATGGGCACGGCGAAGGCCACGTACCGCGTTCCGGCGAACTGGGGAACTAGAACACCCAGTATCTTGTCGTCGCTGTCCGTGACCGGTGCTCCTGCCAGTGATTCCGGCACGGTTCCGTTGAGCTCTGCGACCAGTCCCGATCCGGGAATGTCGCGAACCGATTTCAGCTCGAGAACGTGAACGCCGGCGTTGAGTTTCGCCGCTGCTGGAATATCTGCGGTCCGCCACTCAGAAACAGACTCGAACGGCTGCTCGACCCACAGACGGATCAGCCCCGCTCCCGGGTTGTCTGCCACCACCCAGCGAACTGTTTGCCGAGGGCGGGACCCGTCGCTGACTTCCACCCGCCTGGCGCCCATCAGAATGCTCCGCGCCGTGACGACGTGGCCTTCGCCCAGCGCGACGCCGCGCCCGGATCGGAGCTCGCGGCCATCAGCACCGTACGCCACCACGCGCACCGAAGGCTGCGCGAACCCGAGAGCGCAAAGAGCAAAGCCGACGGTGCACAGTATGGCCGACAGCCTCATGCGGGGACCTCCAGCTACTTCGATATCACAGACGCTGCAGGCGGCGGTAGCGTTGCCCTCCCAATTTACGGAAAGCATACACATCCTAACGGGTCAATCCTATCAATCACTTGCACATCCCAGGACGCCAATCGGTTACCATAAGAAACAAGCGTTCATGTCCCTTGAAATCGATCTAAAGAAGACAGTTAATCTTCCGCGCACGGATTTTCCCATGAAGGCGAACCTCACCCAGCTGGAGCCGCGTCTCCTGGCGAGGTGGGAGGAAAGCAAGCTCTACGAGCGAATTCGAAAGGCACGGGCAGGCCGTCCCCTGTACGTTCTCCACGACGGTCCTCCTTACGCCAACGGCAACATTCACCTTGGCACTGCCTTCAATAAGATCCTCAAAGACTTCATTGTCAAAAGCCGTAGCATGGCGGGATTCGACGCCCCGTTTGTGCCCGGATGGGACTGCCACGGGCTTCCGATCGAGATCAAGGTAGACAGTGAGCTCGGCAGAAAGAAAGCGTCCATGACGCCGGCGCAGATCCGCGCCGAATGCCGCGCCTACGCTGCGAAATACGTCGACATTCACCGCCGCGAGTTCAAGCGCCTGGGAGTCTTTGGCCGCTGGGACGATCCCTACCTCACAATGAGCGCCGAGTACGAGGCCGTCATCGCTCAAACTTTCGTCGATTTCCTGGACCGCGGCTACGTATACAAAGGGCTTAAGCCGGTCAACTGGTGTATTCGGGACCGGACTGCGCTTGCGGAAGCCGAAGTCGAATACGAGAAGCATACGAGTCCGTCCATCTGGGTCCGTTTCCGCCTTACTTCCGAACCCGAGAGGATTGATCCCGCGCTGGCCGGGCGCAAGGTCTACGGCCTCATCTGGACCACCACGCCATGGACCATTCCCGCCAACATGGCCATCGCCTACCACCCGAAATTCGAATACTTGGCGGTGGAGGTTGGGGAAGAGGTCTACATCGTCGCGGCTGAGCTGCTGAAGGCGACGGCCGAGCGCTGCGGTTGGATCGACCCGCGGGAGCTGGCGCGGTTCCCCGGCGAGCGGATGGAAGGTGTCATCTTCCGTCATCCGTTTCTTGATCGTGATTCCATCGGAATCCTGGCAGACCATGTCACGCTGGAGCAGGGCACAGGCGCTGTCCATACGGCTCCCGGACACGGACAGGAGGACTACGTCGTCGGACGCCAGTACGGAATTGCGACATATTGCCCCGTCGATGCCCACGGCCGCTTCTTCAATGCGCCGGGAGCGCCCGGTCCCTTGCCGGAGGAACTGATCGGCAAGAGTGTCTGGGAGGGCAACCAGATTGTCATCGGTCTGCTGCGGGCAAGCGGTGCGCTGCTGGCTGAGAAGACGATCGAGCACAGCTACCCGCACTGCTGGCGGTGCCATAACCCGACCATCTTCCGGGCCACGGAGCAGTGGTTTATCGGGATGGACCGGAACGAGCTCCGGCAGGCCGCGCTCGACGCGATCAAGAAGGTGCACTGGAAGCCGGAATGGGGCGAAGAGCGGATCTCCAACATGGTGGCCATGCGCCCCGATTGGTGCATCTCGCGCCAGCGGGTCTGGGGCGTGCCCATTGTTGTCTTCTACTGCGAGCGCTGCCAGGAGCCGCTAACAGACAGGAAGTACCTCGACCGCGTCATCGACCTTTTCCGCGAGCACTCATCGGACATCTGGTATGAGCGCTCGGCAGCGGAACTGCTCGGCGAGGACGCAGTCTGTTCCTGTGGGGGCAGGGAATTCCGCAAGGAAACCGACATTCTCGACGTTTGGTTTGACTCTGGTTCGAGCCATCTGGCCGTCCTGACCGAAAAGAACAAACTTCCGTGGCCAGCCGACCTGTACCTGGAAGGCGGGGATCAGTACCGCGGATGGTTCCAGAGCTCCTTGCTCATTGGCGTCGGGCTGAAGGGCGGGGCGCCCTATAAGAGCTGTGCAACCCACGGCTGGACGCTTGATGCCGAGGGCCGGGCGATGTCCAAGTCGCTCGGAAACATCATCGAGCCCGAGAAAATTATCAAGCAGTACGGAGCCGAGGTACTCCGGCTCTGGGTGGCCTCTGTCGAATTCACGGAGGATGTGCGGATCTCCGAGACCATGCTCATGCGCCTCTCTGAGGCGTACCGGAAGATTCGCAACACCTTCAAGTATGCGCTTGGCAACCTCGACGGCTTCGATCCTGCAACCGACGCCGTTCCTGCCGGCGACATGCTGGAGATCGATCAGTGGATTCTGACGCGAGCGGAGCGGCTGGTTGAACGCTGCCTGGCCTTCTACGACGAGATGGAGTTTCATCGCGTCTACCAGGCGTTGTACAACTTCTGCGTCACGGATCTCAGCGCGATTTACTTCGACGTTCTGAAGGACAGGCTGTATACCTCGCCGACCAAATCGCATGCACGGCGCAGCGCGCAGACTGCGCTTTACCGGCTAACCTGGGCGCTGGTCCGGCTTCTCGCGCCGATCCTTACGTTTACGATGGAAGAGGTGTGGAGCTACATGAAGCTCCCGGCAGGCGCTCCCGACAGCGTTCACCTGGCGGTTTTCCCGGAACCTTCCGAATTGACGGAGGGTCTCACCGACGAGGCTCGTGAGCGCGCAGGGAACTGGGAAAAGCTGATTCCGGTGCGGGAGCAGGTGCTGAAGAGTCTCGAAGTCGCGCGGCAGGAGAAAGTGATTGGTGCTCCGCTCGAAGCCCGGGTCCACTTGCGGGCAAACGGCAATCTCTATCCGCTGCTCGAGCGCTACGCATCCGAACTGCCCGGTCTGTTCATCGTTTCACAGGTAAGCCTCGACAACCATACGGATGAAGCTGCTCTCTCAGTCCATGTGGAGCGGGCCGAGGGTACCAAGTGTGAGCGCTGCTGGAAATACACGAAAGATGTTGGCTCGAATCCCGAGCTGCCGACCGTCTGCGCCAACTGCGCGCGGGCTGTGGTCGAGATGACAAATGGCTGAGCTCAAGTCGCCTCGGATTCTTGCGTTCACTCTGGCGGGCATCGTCTTCCTCGTCGATCGCCTGACGAAGTCGTGGATCGAGGCGGCTGTCTCACCCTGGGAATCCCTTGTGGTGATTCCGGGGTTTTTCCAGATCATTCATACTCGCAATCCGGGCGCGGCATTCAGCCTGCTTGCCGATGCCAGCCGCGAGGTGCGGCTGTTTGTGCTCGTCGGAGTGTCGCTCGCCGTGCTGGCTTTGATCTCTACGCTGTTGTGGAATGCTTCCCATCACCTCTCCAATGAGCACCGGATCCTGCGGACTGGCCTTTCGCTGGTACTCGGAGGAGCCCTGGGCAACGTCTATGATCGTGTGGTGAGTGGCGCGGTAACGGACTTCCTTGATTTCCACATCGCCGGTTGCCACTGGCCGACGTTCAATGTCGCGGACAGCGCGATCACGGTCGGTGCCGGTCTCATGCTGTTGAGCATGTGGCGCGGGCGTCAGGAGGCAGTCCGTACCTAATGTTTCCGAAGCTGATAGAGATCAATGGGTTCTTCTTACCCACCTATGGTTTCCTCGTCGCGGTTGCTTTCCTGGTAGGACTATGGGTGACAACCCGTCTGGCGCGTCGGACCGGGGCGAACGCTGAAGTCATTACAAATCTCGCCATTTATTGCGCGCTGGCGGGAATCGTCGGCGCCAAGCTGTTTCTGTTTCTGTTCGACGCCGGATATTATCTCCAGAACCCGGGCGAGATTCTTTCGCTCAGTACCCTGCAGGCTGGCGGCGTGTTCCACGGGGGCCTCATTCTCGCGCTCATCACAGCGATTTACTACATGCGAGCCAACAAGCTTTCCGGCTTTGCAACGGCGGACCTATTTGCCCCTGGGCTCGCTTTGGGGCACGCTATTGGCCGCATCGGCTGTTTTGCTGCAGGATGCTGCTGGGGCTCCCGGTGCGACCGTTTCTGGGCGGTGACGTTCACGAATCCGCATGCTCACGACATCGTTGGCGTTCCGCTCAATGTGCCCCTCCATCCGTCGCAGCTCTATGAAGCAGGCGCGGAGCTGCTGATCTTCGGCATCCTCTACCGTGCGATCGGACGTCCTCATCGTCCTGGCTCAATCCTCGGTCTTTATCTTGTCCTGTACTCGATTGCTCGTTTTCTGGTGGAATTCGTGCGTGCACATGAGCAGCCGCTTGTTTATGGTCTTTCCCTCGCGCAATGGATTGCGGCTGGGTTGTTTGTTACCGGCGTGTGGCTGGTATATCGTCGAAGGCATCATCAGGTTGTAGCAACCGTCTGAAGCGCAATCATCATGGCACGAATCTTCCCATTCCGCCCGTATCGTTACAGCGCTGCCGCTGGCCCCCTCAACCGTCTTGTCACGCAGCCCTATGACAAGATCACGCCAGAAATGCAGGCGCGTTACCTTTCGCTAAGCCCGTACAATCTGGTGCGGCTCATCCTCGGAGAGCGCTTCCCGACCGATTCGGAGACGAATAACGTTTACACCCG
>ERZ777003.3181-NODE-3181-length-16607-cov-117.156114_pt1 | contig 16607 bp, 12 predicted proteins | sample MGYA00374956_ERZ777003 | MGnify/ENA primary metagenome ERZ777003 (study PRJEB29302, sample SAMN06268252) | bioreactor metagenome | isolation source: Joint BioEnergy Institute, California, USA | place: USA:Joint BioEnergy Institute, California, USA | collected... | reverse complement strand
TGGCCTGTTCCAGCGTTTGCAGAAGGTACGCCCGTTGTTCGTCGTCGGGCAGCAGTTTAACCTGTGCGATGAGCTTCATATATGAAAGGATAACACAAATGTGCGAGCTATGCAACTGGCGCTCCGCGCCCCGTTTTTCCTCCCCACAGCTAAAGCTGCGGGCTTCCAAACGGAGGGGTCGGTGAAATTTAGCAAAATTACCTCCAAACATTTTGCAAATGTCAGACCGTTCCTTATACTAGAACGTGAAATATGGCGACGATCAAAGTCGCACCTTTAATCACAATAACCGTTTGTTACACGAAGGAAGGTCACAATGAACCGTTTTGTTAGATATGTTGCTCTCCTCGCGCTCCTTCTGAGCGTAATCGGCGCGGTAGCCGTTAGCGCACAGGAGACGGTCAACATCACCATTCGCTGCAAGTCCAGCCCTCCGGAAGAAGACTGGCGCTGCAACAACTTCGCCGAAGTCGAAGAAGAAGTTGAAGCCGAACTCGGCATCGAGCTGAACCTGACCCTGCTGCAGGACAATATCGACTGGGGCGACTACAAGAACGAGTTCGTGCTTTCGTCGGAAGCCGGCACGCCGCCCGACATCATCCTCTCCGGCCATGAAGACATTGGCGCGTGGGCTGCTGCCGGGCTGATCATTCCGCTCGACGACCAGCTCGACCAGCATCCCGAATTTGAAGACTTAGTGCCGACCCTGTGGGATTCGGTCCGGTATAAGGGCCAGATCTGGGGCATTCCGCAGGACGCCGAAGCCCGTCCGATCTTCTACAGCAAGCTGCTGCTGGCCGACCTTGGCTGGAGCGAAGAGGAAATCGAGTCGCTGCCGGAGCGCGTCCTCAACGGCGAATTCACCTTCGAGGACATGATCCAGACCGCGAAGCAGGCGGTTGACGAAGGCGTTGTCGAGGAAGGCAACGGCTACTGGCACCGCACGTCCAACGGCCCCGACTTCCTGTACTACTACTACGGCATGGGCGGCGAGATCGAAACCGAAGACGGCGTCCTGATCTTCGATACGGAAGCCGCGCGTAAGGTCTACGAACTGTTCGCGCGACTGGTCGAACTGGGCGTCACCCGTCCCGACATGCTCGGTCTGGACGGCAACACCGTCTGGCATCCGGGTGTGGCGAGCGCCGAACAGGTTCTGTTTGCCTCTGGCGGCACGTGGAACTGGCCGAACTGGGCGCTGAACTTCGTCGCGGATCGTGGCGGCAACGACTACCTGATGGAGAACATCGGCCTGACGCTCATCCCCGCGATGGAAACGGGCCAGGCGCTGACGCTGACGCACCCGCTGGTCTACATGATCAGCAGCCAGAGCGCCCATCCGGACGTGGCGCTGAAGCTGATCGCCGCCGTCACGACGCCTGAGGCCAACAATCGCCATGCTATCGCCAGCTTCCACCTCGGCATTTTGCAGTCACAGCTCGAGTCGGAAGAATACATCAACAACCCGCAGATCAGTGGCGCGCACTACATGCTCGACCACACAACCGCGCTGCCCAACAACCCGTACTGGGGAACCTGGTCTGAAGCCTACTACACCGGCATTCAGGCTTCCCAGAGTGGCGACCTGACTCCGGAAGAAGCAGTAGAAGCCGTCGTCACTCAGCTTCAGAACGAACTGGGCGACAACGTCATCATCCGTTAGCGATGGCAGGAGAATTTAAAGAAGTGGGAGGGGAGATTTCCTCCCCTCCCATTACCCGGACGAGATCTGCCGCAGGCGCTCCGCCGCGGCGGCGAGCAAGATCGCGCGGGCACCTGATCGCATATGGCTTCATGGCCCCCGCGGGCCTGCTCGTATTGTTGTTCTTCCTTATCCCCGTCGTGCTCATCGTCTTTCTGAGCATGACGGACCTGGCTCACTCGAACTTCACGACTGACCTCACACGCATGAATTTCGTCGGTCTGGCGAATTTCCAGCGCTTGCTGAGCGATCAGTTCGTGGGCAAGATTTTCTTCAATACAGTTTTTTACGTCCTGTTTACGCTGGCGCTGTTTAACGTTGGGCTGGCACTGGTTATCTCGTTGCTGACGGTGCACATCAACCGCCGCGCCGGGATGTTTTTCCGCGCGTTGTGGATTCTGCCGCGCATCACGCCCGTCATCGTCTACATTCTGATCTGGCGACGACTGATCGCGGAACCGCCGTTTGGCATTATCGCCCAGTTCAACAGCATGCTGGGCCAGGCGACGCCAAACTACATTACCGACATGCCCTGGATAGTCGTGATTCTGGTCAACGGCTTCATCGGGGCCAGCTTCGGTATGATCATCTTCACGTCGGCCATCGAGTCGATTCCGAAAGACCTGATGAACGCCTCGCTGGTCGATGGCTCGACGGCCATGCAGCGCATTCGCTATGTCATTCTGCCGCTGTTGCGCTGGCCGCTGCTGTTCGTAGTCACCTACCAGACGCTTTCGCTACTGACATCGTTCGAGCAAATTCTTGTTCTGACAAACGGCGGTCCCGGCCTGTATCGTACGGAAGTCTGGGCGCTGACGGCCTATCACCGGGCGCTTTCGACGTATTTCGGCAACGCGCAGTGGGGGTACGGCTCGGCGTTCGCCCTCGTGCTGGTTGCCATCGGCGTCGTGATGGCAGTCATTTACATGCGCGTCTTCCGCTTCGACGAACTGGTGGCCGAACCCAAAATTGAGGACCTGTAGTTATGACGAGTGTGACGACAGCCTCTCCGGCGCTGGAACAGCCGCAATCGCGCCTTGACCTGCGCCCACTGGCAAACGCGCTACGCAGCGGGGTGATCGTCGCCCTGTCGCTGGCCGCTCTGGTCGCGCTGCTGCGTCTTGTCCTGCGTCCGCTGATTGCGTCGACGGGTGTTGAGGAAAATCTCACGCGCGTCCTTTCCGACGTCCTGCTGGCGTTTCTCCCCTATCTGACCTACATCGCGGCTGGCAGCGCCGTGCGGAAATTCGTCCGTACCTCGCTGATTTCGGCGGTGGCAAGCGCCGTCGTCGCGGCGGCGGTTCTCTACGGCGGCATCACGCTGGCGCAATCGGTGCTGAACCTCGGCGCTTTTGCTCCCGCGCAGTCGCTGGAAATGGAACTGGTGCAAACGCCGGACGGCATTCTGGTAGAGTCGGTCACGCCGGACGGCGCGGCGGACATCGCCGGTTTTCAGCCCGGTGACCTGATCACCGGCATTCGCCGCGACCCAATCGACCTCGAAGGCCTCAACCGTCTGATCAGCCAGTCGAACGTAGGCGATCCTATTCGCCTGCGATTCATCCGCGATGGTGAAGAATCCCAGCAAACCGTGCGTGTGACGCTGGCCGAGACGGTTAACGAACAGGCCATCGTCACCGGCTTTTTCATCGCGCTTGCGTTCAGCGTCGTGGCGATCTTCTGGCCCGGCAAGCTGACGCCGTATGTGCTGATTATCGGTTCGCTGCTGCCGCTGATCGTCGGCTATACATGGCTCATCATCGCTACCTTCTCGTACCGCACCGAGGGCCTGAAGCCCATCGGTGGGTTAACGCTCGATAACTGGAAGTTCCTGACCGAGCGTATGGAGTCGATTGAGAGCGTATGGCCGATCACGCTGAACACGTTGGCCATAGCGATCTTCATGACCGTTCTGGTGCTCACCGTGTCGTCGATGGCGGGATACGCGCTGTCGCGTATGAACTTCCCCGGCCGGCGCACGTTCCTGTCGTTCACGCTGATCCTGCATGGCTTCCCCGCCGTCACGCTGCTGATCTCGATCTTCTTCGTGCTCAACTTCATCAGCAAAATACCCGTGCTGGGCGGGATACTCGGCTATAACACCCCCGGCGGCATCGCGCTCGTCATGGTGGCGTTCGAATTGCCGCTTGGCATCTGGCTGATGAAAGGCTTCTTCGACAATATTTCCTGGGATATGGAGCGTTCGGCGCTGATCGACGGCGCTTCGCGGTGGCGCACCTTCTGGGAAATCATCTTGCCCCAGATTCGCCCCGGCATTCTGGCGCTGGGAATCTTCGCCTTCATTTCCGGCTGGAACGCCTACCTGATCCCGCGTACCTACAGCATCGGCACGAACACGGTGACGCTTTCGGTGTTCCTGAAGCAGTTCATTGATGACACCGCGCCGGTCAACTGGAATATGGTAGCGGCGGTCGGCCTGTTCCAACTGATCCCGGTCTTCATTTTCTTCGTCTTTGCTCAGGAATATCTGCTCAACATTTACGCGGGCGGCATGAAGGGTAGCAACTAGCCGCTACGGCAGGAATAAAACTTATGGACGTTTCGGTAGAAAATCTCACCAAAAAATTTGGCTCGGTCATCGGCGTCGACAGCCTGAATCTGGACATTCGGGAAGGCGAATTCGTCGCCTTTCTCGGGCCGTCGGGCTGCGGCAAAACAACCACGCTGCTGATGATCGCCGGTATCTACAAGCCGACGACCGGCGTCATCCGCTTCGGCAATGAAGTTGTCAACAACGTCGCGCCGAAAGACCGCAATATCGGCATGGTGTTCCAGAGCTACGCGCTCTACCCGCACATGACGGTGTTCGACAACATCGCCTATCCGCTGAAACTCAAGAAAATACCGAAGAAAGAGCAGCAGGCCCGCGTGCAGCGCGTGGCCGATGCGATGGGCATCGGGCATCTGCTCGACCGCCGCCCCGGCCAGCTTTCGGGTGGCCAGCAGCAGCGCGTCGCGCTTGGACGGGCGCTGGTGAAAGAGCCGGATATCCTGCTGTTTGACGAGCCGTTGTCGAACCTGGACGCTCGTCTGCGCCTGACAATGCGCGGCGAGATCAAGCAACTGCAAAAACGCCTCGGCATCACCTCGATCTATGTGACGCACGATCAGGTCGAAGCGCTGACGATGGCCGACCGCATCGCGGTGATGAATCTGGGCAAGCTGCAGGCGTTCGACACGCCGGAAGCCCTGTACCACCGGCCAAAGACGCTTTTCATCGCCGAATTTATCGGCAATCCGCCGATGAATCTGCTCAAAGCGGAACTAACCCGTTCCAATGGCGACCTGGCCGCGCAAGCGTCGACGCTGACTCTGGGTATCGGCAAGGAACGCGCGGCCATGCTCAACAACGCGCCGAAGCAGGTCATCGTCGGCGTGCGCCCGGAAGACATCACGCTGACCAACGAAGGCGGGATCGAGGGAACGGTGATCGTTGTCGAGCCGCTGGGCCGCGAGGATATGCTGGATGTTCAGGTAGGCGATCAACGTCTGATCGCGCTCGCCGATACCGAACTGCGGATTAAGGCAGGTGATAAGGTGCGGCTGCGCGTCGATGTAGACGAACTCCAGTTTTTCGATCCACAAACGGAACAGTCGCTACTGTGGAACTAACGCGCCGGTGCGCGTAAAATCGTTCGTCAGAGGATAAAAGCTTGTCCGGTAGTGACGATGAAATCAGGCCAGCAGTAACCGCAGGCCGGTGGCGGAAGAAGATGCATCCTCTTTCTCGAAAGCTAACTGGTTGGTACTGGAGCACGAGATAGGGATGATGGTTCCGGCGTTACGGCGGTTACTGCTGGCCTGTATCTTCGCCAGCCAACACAATCGACCCGCTTTTATGCCCCCAGTCACGGGGGTATTTTTTGGCGTTGCGCCCGCTTAGAAAGAATGGCACACATGATCGCACATAACGATGGCCTGAACACGCTTGACCAGAGCATTCCCGATCCTGACGATTACGCACTCGCCTTACGCCACGCGCCGCGCATCCGCTTCGACACCCGCGAGCCGTTCATGCCGTCGGTTGTCGGCTACACCGTGTTCCGTGACAGCGGGCCGTCGCCGTCGTTTCCGCGTGACATCACGCTGAACGGCGAGGCAAAGACCGTTATCGAATACGCGATCTGGTGGGACTGGGACATCCAGCATCTGTACGAACTGGAACATATCTGGGTCTGGCTCGACGAGAATGACAACGTAATCGCGAGCGAAGCAAGCTGGCACGGCGGCCTGCACCCGATGGTGGACGAAAACGGCAACCCGCCGATGGAACACGGGCGAGTGACCGTTTATTCCGAATCCGGCAAACATGCTTTCGCGCCATCGCCGGCCTGGCTGTTGGAACGCGCGCCGCGCACGCGCCAGAGCTGTGGCCCGAAAGCGGGGCGAATGGGCGTTCTCGTCACTCCGCTCTTTGAGGGAAAGATCGCCAGCCGCACGCCGCTGGCGAACCGCGCCGTTCACAGCTACCTCCAATGCCATGCGTTTGAGCCGTCATTTGAGTACAACAAGGTTTTCGATCTCGAGTCGGTCGTTCATGTGCCGTGGGCGCAGTTACAAGCGTGGATTCCACAGCGAGTCGCCTGGTGGGCCGACGAACTGGTGCGAACGCTTCCGCCTAACAGGCAACACCTGTACAACATCGCGCATCGCGGCGCTTCGGCCTACGCGCCCGAAAACTCGCTCGATGCCTTTCGCAAGGCGGCGGAAATGGGTTCCGATCTGGTCGAGGTTGACATTCGCTTCACCGCCGACGGCGTGGCGGTTGTCACTCACGACCAGACGCTGAAGCGTGTCTACGGCATCAACGGCGCGGTGTCTGACCTGACGCTGGAAGAACTGTACGCCATCACGCCCGAAGGCATGGCCAGAGTGCCGACCTTCGAAGAAGTGGCGGCGATCTGCCACGAATTGCAACTAGGCCTCTACCTCGACATCAAAGAGGTCAATCTAGAGACAACGCCGCAAATTCTGGAAACGCTTAAGCGCTACGGGCTGCTGAAATACAGCATCGCCGGCTCGTTCGTCGCCACATGGGTGGCAGACATCAAGGCAATGGAGCCGAACCTGTTCACTTCGATCCTGTTCGGCGCGACGAATGTCGACCCGGTTGCGCTGGCCAAGTCGGTCCAATGCGATTACGTGCACCCGTGCTGGGAACGGCGCGCGATGGAGCCGCACAAACTGCTGACGCCGGAATGGATCAAGCGCGTGCACGACGCCGGGCTGGGCATCGTCTGCTGGCATGAAGAACGCCCCTCAGAAATTGCCGCCCTGCGCGCGCTCGGCGTGGACGCCATCTGTTCCGACATGCCCGATCTGCTGGCGACATATCCAGCCTTCTGTGATTGAGGGCACTGACAGGTTCCTTAGGCATTTTTCAGAGCTGCGGTTGGGACTTCATTTCCGGTTGATTGTCCGGTTAAATGTTATGAAGTCTTTTAGCAGCTATAGCGAAAATCAAGCATTCTCCGCCTGGATGGGGCCAGTACATGACAATAATCTCCGACAGCATCGGCCCGCGCGAACGCAATAACTTCAATCACCTGGTCATGGAGAGCATCTGGTTCGGCATCGCCGTGGTGACGACGAGCCAGTTCCTCTCGGTCTTCGCCATTCGGCTGGGCGCAACGCCGCTGCAACTGGGATTGCTGGAGTCAATTCCGGCGGTCGTGCTGATGCTATCGACGTGGGCAGGAGACTGGTGGCGACAGCGCAGTAGCGACACCGTGCAGGCCATTCTGCTGCCGTCACTGGGCCGCCGGTTTACCTTTCTGCTGCTGATCTTCACGCCATTCCTGCCCCAGCCGCTGCAAGTGCCATGGCTGATCTTCTCGGTCACGCTGCCGGCCATTCCGCAAAGCATCGTCGCGGTCATCAATCCGGTGATGTGGCGCGAGGCAGTAGGCGATGGCCATCTGACCGATCTCGTCAGCCGCCGCTCGATCGCCCAAAACGTCGCTACCAGTGTCAGCGGTCTGGCCTTTGGCTTCTGGCTGGAACAGGCAGCATTTCCGCAAAGCTACCAGATCATGTACGCGGTCGCGTTCGTTCTGGTGCTGATGAGTCTCTGGCATATCAGCCGCGTGCAGACAGCGCTGCCGGAAAAGGTCATAGACCATCCGGCAGCCGACCCACACCGCAGCGCTGTATCGCCGTGGCGCACGCGCGGCTTCCAGCACGTCGCAATCGCCGCGCTCATCAGTTATATCGCGCACTATTCCCTGCGAGCGATTATTCCGCTGCGGCTGGTTGAGGAGATGGGCGCGGGCGAGTCGTTCATGGCCCTCTACTCGCTTGTGCGGCTGGTTACGTCCGTTGGCGTCGCCCTGCTCACCAGCCATCTCGTCAAGCGTTTCGGCAACCGTGAAATGCTCGCTCTGTCCATTTTCATGATGGCTGCCGAAGCGCTGATTCTTTCCCAGAGCCAGTCGTTATATCTCACCCTGCCGGCAGCGGCGCTCGGCGGGGCAAGCTGGACCATTGTCAGCATCAGCCTCTACGGCTATCTAACGCAACATACTGCCGCCGAAACCCGCTCGACCGCCGCCTATAGCCAGACGACCTATTTCGCCATGATCGCCGGACCGATGATCGGCAGCGCGCTGGCAAATGCAGGTATCCCGCTGGTCACGGTGCTGCTGCTCGGCGCGGGATTTCGCTTCATATCCAGCATCGTCATTCACCTGCTGGATGACTAGCAAAAATCCCCGGCTCACGGATACGGGATCAGTTCAACCTGCGGCAGGAAGCGATCGACGTCTTCGCGGCGGCAATCGGCAGTGCCGGGCATCAGCAGTACGGCGGTCGCCGCCGCCACGCCCAGCCGCAACCCCTCCTCAATCGGCTGCCCGCGCTCGATGGACGCCGCCAGACCCGCCAGCACGGCATCGCCCGCGCCCGCCGGGCTGACGACTTCCACTTGCAGCGGCGGAATGCGGTAGGCGCGGTCGGGCAGGACGGCAAGTGCGCCCTCGCCGCCGAGCGTAATGACAGGCGACGCGCCATAGCGCTCATACAGGGCGCGACCGGCATGGTATGCGTCGTCCAGAGAATGTATCGTTTTCCCCGTCACCTGTTGCAGCTCGTCACGATTGGGCTTGATATAGGTTGGGCCGGCTTGCAACCCGGCGCTCAGGTTCGGCTCGGCGGCGTCGAAGATGACCGGAATGGCACGCGCGCGGGCCAGACCGATCAGATCGCTGTAGAACGATGGCTCAAGCCCCTTCGGCAGCGTTCCGCCCAGCACCACGCATGACGCGCCGTCGAGCGCGGCCAGATAGCGCTCGCGCAGGGCATCGACCTGCTCAGGCGCAATCTCCATGGTCGTCGTGGTGATGGTGGTATGTGTGTGGTTCGCCTCGTCCACGATGACGACATTGATGCGCGTGTCGCCTTCAACCCAGATGAAGTCCGGCTGCGCTCCGCGGGCGAGCAGCATGGCCTCGACTTTTTTGCCGGTCGGGCCGCCGGCAAAGCCAAGCGCCAGGCTTGGAATGCCCAGCTCGCCGAGAATCCATGAGGCGTCGGTCGGCTTGCCGCCCATGCTCTGCAGCGTACGACCGGCGCGGATGGTGGTGTTCGGCACAAGCTCCGGGATGAAGACGTTGAGATCAATTGTCGTGTTGGCCGTGACCGTGACGATCATGGCCTATTCCGTGAAATGGGCGCAGGCGTTTTCCATCGCTTCGCGCTCGGCGGCGAGCAGGTCGCTCTGGCCAAGCAGCTTGCCCATCATGATGATGTAAGCGTTAGTGTCAAAGCGTTCCACCGCGTCGAAAGCCGCGTCGAGGTCCTTGCCGATGCAGAACACGCCATGCCACGGGGCGATGACGCCGGCAGCCTGCTTGCGAATGCGCTCCACCTGCGGGCGGATGGCGTTGGCGACATTCTCAGCCAGTTTGTCGCTATGGGCCGGCGCGTAATCAATGCAGGGCACGGTTCCGAACTTGCGCGTTGTTTCCAGCACCGGGGGCATCGAGCGAGACATGGCAGCGAAGACCAGCACGTTGCGGGCATGCGCGTGAATGACGCCTGTCCCATATTCGCCAAACTCGCGATGCAGGCGCAGGTGTACCTTGCTTTCGCGCGAAATTTCGCCGTCACCCACCAGAATGTTGCCATCCATATCGACGACCAGCACGTCTTCGGGCTTCAGGTTCCACTGCTTCCTGCTGCCGGCATAGCGCGGGCTGAGGCAGATCAGGTCGTCGACGCGCGCGCTCAGGTTGCCTCCGGCGGCGTCCGTCAGGTGGCGCTCGTATAGCATGGCCCCGAAACGAGCGATCTTGGCGCGCATTTCAGCGATTTTCGGATTCGATACAATGACTTCCTGCCGGGCAGCGTCCATAGGAATGGCTACTTTCTCATCAATGCTTCAACTGTTACACCGGATTATAGCGCACCCGCGCCGGGCGGAAAGGCGCGCATGACACGACACCTCATGTCGCAACAAAAGCGAGCCAGCCCCCTGACGCCCCGGCGGCTCAAATTTCCCCGGCATGTTATGCTTGTTCGAGAGAGCAAACCGCGCCATCAGGAGAGTTGCCATGCGTTTTGAGTTCGCCACTGCCACGCGCATTATCTTTGGCAAAGGCACGCTGCAGGAAGCGGGCCGGGAAGCCGCCGCGCTGGGAAGCCACGCGCTCGTCGTCACCGGGGCCAACCGCGACCGCGCCACCCGTATGATCGAATTGCTGGAAGCCAGCGACGTGAAGGCTACCGTCTTTCAGGTTGACAGCGAACCGACGGTTGACACGGCGCTGAAGGGCGTGACGGCGGCGCGGCAGTTCAACTGCGATCTCGTGATCGGCATCGGCGGCGGCGCGGCCATCGACGCCGGTAAAGCCATCGCCGCGCTGACCGCCAATCCGGGCGAACCGCTCGATTATCTGGAAGTGATCGGCAAAGGGCAAAGCCTGTCCCGGCCGCCGCTGCCATATATGGCCGTTCCGACAACGGCGGGAACCGGCGCGGAAGTCACACGCAACGCCGTTCTCGCGTCGCCGGAACACCGTGTCAAGGTCAGCCTGCGCTCGCCGCTGATGCTGCCAAAGCTGGCGCTAGTCGATCCCGAACTGACGTATTCGATGCCGCCGGAGGTGACGGCGATGACCGGCATGGATGCGCTGACACAGGTGCTGGAGCCGTTCGTCTCGGTCAAAGCGAACCCCCTGACCGATGCGCTGTGCCGCGAAGGCATGGCAAGGGCCGCCCGCTCGCTGCGCCGCGCCTTTGAAGAACCGACGGATGCCGCCCGCGAGGATATGTCGCTGGCGAGTCTGTTTGGCGGGCTGGCGCTGGCGAACGCGGCGCTGGGCGCGGTGCATGGCTTTGCCGGGCCGCTTGGCGGCATGTATCCCATTCCGCATGGCGTGGCATGCGCTCGCCTGTTGCCTTACGTGATGGAAACGAACATTCGCGCGCTGCGCGAGCGCGAGCCGGACAACCCGGCGCTCGCCCGCTATGCAGAAGTGGCGCGTATCCTCACCGGAAACCCGGATGCGACGCCTGAAGACGGCGCAGCCTGGGTCGCAGAGCTGTGCGAAGCGCTGAAGATTCCGCGCCTGTCGCAGTTTGGCGTGGCGTCCATTGACCTGCCCGACATCGTGGAAAAGTCGGCGCGCGCCAGCAGCATGAAGGGCAACCCGATCAAGCTGACCGAGGCCGAACTGACGGAGATTTTAGAGCGCGCCTTGTAACGGAGCTCACCGGCGGTTCATCGACCTGTTGCGCCCGTCTGGCCGAAACGGACATGACTCGGCCCGCTAAAAGAGCTTTAGGGATCGGTTTCGTGCCGTCGTTTGCGTTACAATTCGAGCGTCCATCTGCAATAGCACGACTGACAGGTATCCATGACCGACCCCAGACACGGCGGCATCGCCATTCTCGATTTTGGCTCGCAGTACACGCAGTTGATCGCCCGGCGTATTCGCGAACAGGGCGTCTATGCCGAGGTCTTTCCATACGACGCCGACCCGGCAGTGGTGAACCACCACGAGCCGAAAGGCTACATCCTCTCCGGCGGGCCGAGCAGTATTTATGACGACGATGCGCCGCAGTTACCGCCGTTTGTGCTGGCGTGCGGGCAGCCCGTGCTGGGCATCTGTTATGGTATGCAGGCGCTGGCGCACGCGCTCGGCGGTGTGGTCGCCCCGGCCCGGGCGCGGGAATACGGCCCGGCGCAGATCACCACGACCGGCGATAGCCCGCTGTTCCACGATCTGCCGCAGACGCTGGCCGTATGGATGTCACACGGCGACCGCGTCGAACAGCCTCCGGCGGGCTGGACGACGCTGGCCGCGACCGCCAATTCGCCCTACGCCGCGATGGGCCAGCTAGAACGCGGCCTGTATGGCGTACAGTTCCATCCGGAAGTGGCGCATACCCCTCAGGGCGAGCAAATCCTGCGTAATTTCCTGTTCGGCGTCTGTGGCTGTTCGGCCAACTGGTCGCCCGCGTCGTTCATCGAGGACGCTGTTACCCGGATCCGTGAACAGGTCGGCGGCGAACGGGTGCTGCTTGCCCTCAGCGGCGGCGTGGACTCGGCCGTCGCGGGCGCGCTGATCCACCATGCCATCGGCGAGCAACTGGTGAGCGTATTCGTCAACACCGGCCTGCTGCGACTGGGAGAGCCGGAACAGGTCGTCAGCGTTTTCCGCGGCGGTCAGGGCATGAACCTGATCGCGGTTGACGCGACCGAGACATTTCTCGACGGCCTGCGCGGCGTGACCGAGCCGGAAGCCAAGCGCAAAATCATTGGCCGGCTGTTCATCGACACGTTTGCGGAAGAAGCGCGCAAGCTGGAAAACGTGCGCTTTCTGGCGCAGGGCACGATTTATCCCGATGTGATCGAAAGCGCCAAGAGCAGCAAACAGGCGAAGGTCATCAAGAGCCACCATAACGTCGGCGGCCTGCCGGACGACCTGCAGTTTGAACTGGTAGAACCGCTGCGCGATCTGTTCAAGGACGAAGTCCGCAAAGTTGGCGCGGCGCTTGGCCTGCCAGACTCGATTGTCTGGCGGCAGCCATTTCCCGGCCCCGGACTGGCAGTGCGCTGTCTGGGCGAACTGACGTGGGAGCGGCTGGAAACCCTGCGCGCCGCCGACGCGATCTTTCTGGAAGAACTGGATGCGGCAGGGCTGCTGCGAAACAGCACGTCCCAGTGCTTCGCGGTATTGCTGCCGGTGCGCAGCGTCGGCGTGATGGGTGACAACCGCACCTATGAGGAAGTCATCGCCCTGCGCGCCGTGACGACCGATGACTTCATGACCGCCGATTGGGCACGGCTGCCCTACGACCTGCTGGCAAAGGTAAGCAATCGCATCGTTAGCGAGGTCAAAGGCGTCAACCGCGTCGTCTACGACATCAGCAGCAAGCCGCCAGCGACGATCGAGTGGGAGTAGCGGCCAATCGCTGCCGTTTACTAGCCAACATGATTAGCGTATAGGCGCATTGGATAAGAACAAGGGCTGCCCGTCATCAGGACCGCCGACGATCACACCATCCCGAACGTAAACGCCTTCAGGCAAATAGCCATCGATTGTGACCGGCTCAATTCTCAGGTCCAGCAACGCCTCGTCACGGTACATCCAGGCGAATACAGCCGGAAACACATCCTGCAGAACCGTTATCCGGTCATATTGAGAGTAATCTTCTTCCGGCCAGCGTATCGCCAGGAACGTGCCGAAACGGTCCTGAATGTCCAGCCGGTCGATCTCTGAGGCCGAATAATGCGTCAGGCGATAACAGTTCTTAGTGAGATATGGCCCGTGATCGCCAGCCACGATGATAATGGAATCCGGGTCGCTCGCGATGAGGGTTTCTACATCCTGTCTCATTTCTGAATTGGCTCTTCGTAACTTTTCTTCAAACAACTGCGTCTCGTCGGGAAGACAGGCGCCGGAGTCTTGGCTGTGGCCAGGAACCAAAGAATGGGTATAGACGAATAGCGGATCCTCACCCGGATTGGCAAAGACTTCTCGCTTTGCCTGAACATATTCGGTGTGCTCGATGGCTGCCAGATCAATATCAAACCGAAATTCTCCCATCAGAATCCTGGCGATAAGCGACTGGTGAACAGGAAAGGCGATGTTGTGTGGCGTATAATAATCGTATAACGGGCCATTAAACCGGAAGAAATAATTTGTTTTGAAGAGGCCGGCTGTCCGGTAGTCCAAAGATCGTAAGAAGTGCTGAACCGTTCCATCACCGTTTACGCCCAAGCTTTGACGGCTGGTATTGGAAATATTGAGCACCCGGTTCATTGTGGCCAGGGAGGACGCAGCAACTGAATATGCGTGGGGATAAAGCGTAAAACCCTGCTCTGCCAGAAACTTTTCCTGGTCACTATTGTCGATGCCATAGCTCAGCATGATTTCATTTGGGACATAGGCATCATAGACCAGGAGATAAATATTGGGCGTTGACCGGGGCTGCTTTCCCTCAACCGCGACTGCCAAACGGTTTTCGGCAGCGGCTTCTACAACGGGTTCAGAAACCGGACCACTATTTTCGGTCATGAACGCCAATGCAAGGTAGCCTACCACAAATACCACAACGACAAACGTCAGGTCGCGCTTGTCGTTGAGCCTAAGAAGAAACCAGGTAACTATCAAAACAATTGCGAAAAAAGTGAGTTGTATAAAGATGTTGCCTTCACCATACCAAGATTGTGATGAACTGATGGTAGCCATGTTAAAGACTGTAAACACATATGCATGAGCGACACTGACCAGCAGACGCGGCGACGAATACCGGCCAAGTAGCCATGGAATAATCACCACCAGCCCAACTGAAATGATCAAAAATATTGTCAGGATAACGATGAGATCAACAACACCTATAATTTCCCTATTCGCAATTAAATATTGGGCGATAGAAGCCATAGGCAACATAGCAACCAGCAGATAGCCGCTTACATCGGCGACGTGCGCTGGAACATCGTGTTTTACAGCTGTAACGGTAAAGCGAGCCAGCCAATGGGCAAGCAGAAAAACAAGAATGAGAGCTATTGATACCCACACAAAAACAAAGGAAAAAACACTGTTGACGCTGTGAGGATCGGGTACGAGTATCCAAAGGACAGCAACCGATAAGGCGCTGTAAAGCAATAACAGCACACTTGGTATTACCGCGTTCCTGTATATAAACGCGGGCTGAAAGAAGCGCGTTACAGCGTTGTTGACTTGAAGTTTCATTGTTTGATCCGTTTGATCCCCAGATTTGGCTATCTTCTTTGGAGCAAAAATAGCGTGCGCTGGCTATCCTGAAGTGGAACCTCTTTGAGGATTGCGAACTCATGCGAAAAGGCGTCGCGAAAACCATCGATGGTGTAACCCGGGAAGATGTCATCCCGCGAGGCCAGCAGTCGTTGAACCTGAGAGTCGCTTTTGGGTACAAACTCGATGATCAGATAGCGGCCGAGCGCTGCCATTGTCCGGGCGATCATGCGTAATGGCACGTTATTTGAAATTGCCAGATGATGAATTAAGGCCAGCGCCATCACCAGATCAAAAGGCCCGCGACGGAAAAACCCCGAACGCTCCTGCCCATGCCAGCCGATGTCTGGAGAAGGGTTTGTGATATCCATGACCAGCGGCAGAATATGTGTCGTCCCGGCCCTTTTCGCTTCGAGATAATTGAGCTCGACAGCACCGGGATCGAAGTCTGCCGAAATGACAAGGCTGTCGTCCCCATCGGCCAAACGGCTGAATACCCCCGTGTTTGCCCCCAGATCAAGTATGCTGGTGGCAGCTACCTCCCGCATCAGGCTCTTTACTGTCTGTTTCTTGGCTTCAAACGAGGCATCAGAATAATTTGTATGCTGATAATACGCTGACCAGTCCGTGCTTTTCGGGCTCCAGGTTAACTTTCGGATCGTGCTCTCGAGATTATCAATCAGCCCCAACAGGCCGAGTTTGCTTATCCTGCGCCCGGCTTTCTTTTCCTGCGAACCAGTCCCCGCATAGCGCGACTGCGCCCCGGCGTGAAGATGAATATGAGTCAGCAGGCCGGGCTTGAAACGGGTGGAAAATGGAAGCAGCCGGCTGGCTAGATCCAGAGGAATGCCATCGATAAACTGGGTCAGCAGCTTGCTCAGCCGGATGTCGACCAACGACATCAATGCCAATGGAGCCAGAAAATGCTGACAGAACTGGCGGTAACCAACCCAGGGGGTTCCTTCTTCATAGCGCGTGAAACTCAGCGTGTCAATTAAAATCGGACGCCCGCGGTGAAACTGGATGTTGTAGGCGCTGGCATCCTTGAGAATCATGCCATGCTGTAACGCTTCTCTTTGCAACCTGAGCGTCAGCAAGGCAGCATCTTTATACTGCGAGAAACACCATTCGTAAGGATAGGAGATAAACCGGATTGGTTCGACCTGAACGACTTTATAGACCGTTGCAGGATCAGCAACCGGGCCGCTAACTTCGGTATGCTCAACGACCAGAGATTGGCTGACCAGCTTCTCAAAAAGCCCCGATGAAATCAGGTGGTCGTAGTCCGATTTATACACCTGGTTTATCTGCCGGTAGATTTGCCCGCCAGATTCGAAGATAAATCCGGCGGGATCGCGAAACGACGCCGGATGAATCTCATGCATCTCCAGAACCACCGGTGTGCTCGCGCTGATCGTGTGGCCTGTGGTCACTTCGCCGGAACCACGATCTGACTCGTTGCCAGTTCAGTCGTAGGAAGACGCCAACGCCCAGTACCGCTGCCAGAATGGCCTGCAAAACGACGCTACCCGACCCCGGATCTAAATACACGTCAAAATCTCCTTAACTGAAGTCGCAAATATGACACTAAGTACATAATAAGACTAAAATGATAAGTATGTGTTGAGATACTGCCAATGTTAATAAGTGCGCCAATCGTGACT
>ERZ777003.3172-NODE-3172-length-16656-cov-8.927474_pt1 | contig 16656 bp, 15 predicted proteins | sample MGYA00374956_ERZ777003 | MGnify/ENA primary metagenome ERZ777003 (study PRJEB29302, sample SAMN06268252) | bioreactor metagenome | isolation source: Joint BioEnergy Institute, California, USA | place: USA:Joint BioEnergy Institute, California, USA | collected... | reverse complement strand
GCAAGGTCGCCGGCGCCGCCCTGCTCCCCGGCGGCCCCGCCGCGACCGCCTTCCTCGGGGCCCTGCTCGGCGCCCTCCTCGGCGCCCTGGCCGCCGCGCTCGCGCTGCGCGGCCGCCGCTGAGGCCGCCGGCGGGCGCCCTGCCGGCCCGCCGCCCCGCCGCGGCGACCGCCGCGCCGCCGTCGTCCTGCCCAGGTGGTGCATGCGACCACCCAGGCAGGACGATGCCCCCGCGTGCGCGCGGCCGTCGCGCCCGCCGCCTACGGCGCGACGACGCGCACGGGCCGCTTCGGCGCCGGCGTGTTGCGGCTCTTCGTGTAGCGGACCTCGCCGGCCGTCAGCGCCGCGCAGATCGCCGGCACGTCGCCGACCTCCAGCGCGCCCGCCCAGTCGTCGCCGGCCGACCCCAGCGGCGCGTCGACGACGAGCAGGTCGGCCGGGCGGCCGACCTCGAGCAGGCCGGCGTCGAGCCGGTAGACGCGCCCGACGCTGCCGGTCGCGGCGGCGATCGCGAGCTCGACCGGCAGCCCCTCGAGCGAGACGAGCTCGGCGATGAGGTGGAGCATGCCGAGCGGCACGACGCCGGTGCCGGTCGGCGTGTCGGTCGAGATCAGCAGCCGGTCCTCCCTGCCGTGCTCGCGCGCGAGCCGGCAGATCTCCAGCGCCGAGCGGAGGTTGCCCGCCATCGCGAGCTGGAGCGCGACGTCGCCGCCCTCGACGACGATCCGCTCGTTGTCGTCGCCGACCATCGCGGTCGGGCCGCCGTTGACGTGGAAGCTGACGTGGGCGCCCATCGCGATCACGGCGGCGGCGTCGATGCGGTCGAGCGAGCCGGGGATCGAGCCGCCGCCGGTGTGGCAGGTGACGAGCAGCCCCGCCGCGCGCGCCGCGCGCGCGACCGGCACGTAGTCCAGCGGCGTCTCGAAGCCGCCGAAGCCGGCCTTCGCGAGCCACACGCCCTCGGCGCGCAGCTCGTCGAAGTCGGCCCGCGTCAGACCCGGCTCGAGGATCACCGAGCCGGCGTGGACGGTCACGCCGGCGGGCCGGAAGCCGGCGAAGCAGCGCTGCGCCGCGATCGCGAGCGCCTTCACGCCAGCCGGGTCGCTCGGGCGGCCCGGCACGTGGACCTCGCTCGCCGTGATCGCCCGCGTCGTGCCGCCGTGGAGGTAGCTCTCGAGGTAGCCGACCGTCCGCTGGCGGGGCGTGTAGTCGCCGAAGGTGATGTGGACGTGCGAGTCGATCAGGCCGGGGATGACGCCGGCGCCGCCGGCGTCGAGCACCTGCGCGTGGTCGCCGGGCGCGACGTCCTCGGAGGAACCGATCCAGGCGATCGCGCCGCCGTCGCAGATCAGCGCGTCGCCGTCGAGCGGCGTGCCGGCGAGGTCGCCGCGGTGGGAGCGGCCGATGTTGACGATCGCGACGCTCATGCCGCCGCCCCGCTCGCGGTCCCGGCCGGCTGCTCCAGGTAGGCGCCGCGCGCGAGCCTGATGCGGTAGCGCACGAGCGCCTTCGGCATCGCGTACGCGACCGCGCCGATCAGCCGGCCCGCGCGCGTCGCCACGGCGCAGAACCTGCGCTCCTCGACCGACCCCTCGACGACCTCGATGCGGTCGGCGAGCGCCGGCAGGCCGACGGTCTGGAGCCTGACGCCGAAGTGGTCGGACCAGACGCTCGGCACGGCGCGGTACGCGGTCTCGGGCCCGGAGCCGCGCAGCAGCGTCCTCGCCGCCGCGGCGCCGGCCTCGACGGCGTTGGTCCAGTGCTCGACCCGCATCGCCAGCCCGCCGAAGAGCGGGTTGGGCCAGCGCGCGACGTCGCCGGCGGCGACGACCCGCTCGGCGCCGACGGCGGCCAGCGCGGCGTCGCAGACGACGCCGTCGTCGAGCTGGAGGCCGGACCCCTCCAGCCAGCCGGTCGCCGGGGCGGCGCCGATCGCGACGACGACGACGTCGGCCTCGACGCGCGTGCCGTCGTCGAGCATGGCCGCCTCGAAGCGGTCGCCGGCGACCGTCTCGGCGACGGTCCTGCCGATCAGCAGCCGGACGCCGTGCTCGACGAGCATCGCCCGCGCCGCCTGCGAGACCGGCTCGCCGGCGATCGCCAGCGGCGGGTCGAGGCTGGCGATCGTCACCTCGGCGCCGAGCGCCCGCGCGGTCGAGGCGACCTCGACGCCGATGAAGCCGCAGCCGACGATCAGCAGCCGGGCCGGCGGCTCGCCTGCGGGCCGCGTCAGCTCGGCGCGCAGCGCGAGCGCGTCGTCGAGCGTGCGCAGCTCGTGGACGTTCGGCAGCGCGACGTCGAAGGCGGCGAGGCGCCGGGGCGCGCTGCCGGTCGCGATCACGAGGCCGTCGTAGGGCAGCTCGCGGCCGGCGGCGGTCGCGACGACCCTGCGCTCGAGGTCGAGCGCGACGGCGGCGTCGCCGAGCACCCACTCGGCGTCGAGCTCGTCGCGGCCGGGCAGGGCGACGTCGGCGGCCCCCATCTCGCCGGCGAGCAGCTCCTTCGACAGCGGCGGGCGGTCGTAGGGCCGGTGCGGCTCGTCGCCGAGGAGCGTGAGCGCGCCGGCGTAGCCCTCGCGCCGCAGCGCCTCGGCGCAGCGCAGGCCGGCCAGCGACGCGCCCACGACGACGACGCGGTGGAGGTCGGGCGGGGACGGCTCGCTCATGCGGCTGCTCCTTGGCTGGCGGTCCTCCTGCGCGGCCGCGGCCGACGCCGGGCGCGGCGGGGCGGGGCGCGCAGGCCGTACGAAAGACTGGTTGAAGACTACTGTATTCAGTATCATCTTGGAATGAGCACTTCCGCGATCCCGGTCCGCCTCGCCGCAGGCGACGGCCGCCACGTCTGGTTCTCCGGCAACCTCGTCACGATCAAGACCGGCGAGGGCCGCGGCGCCGGCATGACGGTGCTGGAGGCGCGCATGCACCCCGGCCACGCGCCGCCGCTCCACTACCACCGCGACGAGGACGAGGCCTTCCACCTGCTCAGGGGCGCGATGCGCTTCCGCTGCGGCGACGACGAGTTCGACGTCGGCGTCGGCGACTTCGTGCTCGTGCCGCGGGGGACGCCGCACGCGTTCAAGGTCGGCCCCGAGGGCGCGCACACCCTCCAGGTCGCCAGCTCCGGCTGCCTCGCCGGCTTCATGGAGGCGGCCGGCGAGCCCGCGCCCGAGCCGGTGATGCCGCCCGACGCCGACTTCGACCGGGCGCGCGTCGCCGCCGTCGCCGAGCAGTACGACATGGTCGTCGTCGGCCCTCCGCTGCCGTGAGGGTCGAGATCGCCGGGGCCGGCTTCGCCGGCCTGACGCTCGCGACGGCGCTCGCGCGCCGCGGCTGGGCGGGGCGCGTCCACGAGCGCGCCGACCGGCCGCGGCCCGACGGCGCCGGCATCTTCCTGTGGGAGAACGGCCTGCGGACGCTCGCCGCGCTCGGCCTGGAGGAGCGGGTGCTCGCGCGCAGCCACGCCGCCGACGCGTGGGAGGAGCGCGACGAGCGCGGCGCCGACCTCGGCTACCGCCCGTTCCCGCTGCCCGGCGGGCTGCGGATGGTGACGATGACGCGCACCGACCTCCACGCGCCGCTGCTGGCGGCGGCGCTCGAGGCCGGCGTTGAGCTGCGCACCCGCTCGAACGTCGTCGACGCCGACCCGGCCGGCGCGCTCGTCACCGACGACGGCCGCCGCTGGGAGGCCGACCTCGCCGTCGGCGCCGACGGGATCCACTCGCGCGTGCGCGACGCGCTCGGCCTGCTGCGGGAGCGGCGCGCCTTCGACGAGCTGACGATCGTCCGCTTCACGGTGCCGCGGTCGCGCGCGCCGGGCCGCGACGGGATGTGGCGCAACTACGTCGACCACTGGAACCTCGCCGCGCGGCGCCGCGTCATGTACGTGCCGTGCAACGAGGACGACCTCTACCTGCTGCTGGCCGCCCGCCGCGACGACGCGGCGGCGACCCGCCAGCCGCTGGACCCGGCCGTCTGGTGCGCGAGCTTCCCGCTGCTGGAGCCGGTCCTGCGCGAGCTGCCGGCGGCGCCCCACGTCGACCGCTACGAGGTGGCGATCGCCGAGCGCTGGTCGCGCGGGCGGGTCGCGATCGTCGGCGACGCCGCGCACGCGATGCCGCCGACGATCGGCCAGGGCGCCGGGACGGCGATGACGAACGCGCTCGCGCTCGCCGAGGCGCTCGCCGACGCCCGCGACGGCGCCGCGATCGCGCGGGCGCTGGCGGGCTGGGAGGCGGCCGAGCGCCCCGCGACCGACGCGACCCAGGAGGCGTCGCTGGCGCGGATGCGCTCGCTGTTCCCCACCCCGGGCGTCCGCCGCGACTCCTGGGGCGAGCGGCCGCTGGCCGCCGCCGCGCGCCGCTAGCGGCCCGCGCCGCGGCGGCTCACGACGCCGCGGCCTCGGCCGCGTGGGCGGCGCGCTCGTCCCAGCGGTAGCGGGGCGTCCAGCCGAGCACGCGGCGGGCGGCCGCGCAGTCGGCCAGCGCGGCGCGCGAGCCGGGCGGCGGCGGGGCGCCGTCGCGCCACGGCACGTCCGGCAGGTGCGCGGCGACGAGCGCGTGGACGTCGCGGTCGCTCGCGACGTCGGGCCCGCACAGCAGCAGGCGGGCGTGGCCGCCGGGCGGCGGCGGGCAGGTGACCGCGCGCGCGAACGCGTCGGCGACGTCGCGCACGTCGACGAAGACGCCGAGGTGCCACGCCCTCCCCCGCGCCGGCCCCATCTCGGGCACCTGCGCGAGCGCGACCCACTCGCCCGGCTCGACCACGTAGACCGGCCGCAGGCAGAGCGTCACGAGCCCGCTGTCGCGCGTGACCGCCTCGCACATCTCCTCCGACAGCCACTTCGACAGCCCGTACGGCCGCGCCGGCAGCCCCGGGTGGCCGTCGTCGATCGGCAGGTAGCGCGGGTCGCGCTCGAGCATCCCGAGCGCCTTGCCGGAGGAGGCGTGGACGACGCGGCCCACCCCCTCGGCCTGGGCCGCCAGCAGCACGTTCCAGGTGCCGCCGACGTTGACCTGCATCACCTGGTCGGGGATGTCCTCGCGGTCGCCGGGGATGCCGGCGAGGTGGACGATCGCGTCGCACCCCGACGCCGCGGCGCGCACCGCCGCGGCGTCGAGGATGTCGTCCCCGGCGGCGAGGTCGAAGCCGACGACCTCGTGGCCGGCGCGCTCGAGCGCCGCCCGCGTCGGGCGCCCGACGACGCCCCGGTCGCCGGTCAGCAGGACCCTCACCCGTCGAGCCCGTTGCGCGGCGCCGCCAGGCTCCTGGCGGCCTCCGCGCCGAGGCCGCCGAGCACCCGCTCGCGCAGGTCGTCGCCGCCGCGGACCCGCCGCATGCCGCGGATGCCGAGGCCGCCGTCGGTCTCGATCACGCTGCCGGTCATGATCGCGCCCTGCGTGCGCGAGCCGGCGAGCACGAACGCGGCCGCGTGGTCGGACGGCTCGGCGTGCCGCGCCAGCGGCGTGACGCGCTCGACCTCGCGGTCGGAGTTGGACTCGTGCACGTGGGCGCGCAGCGGCCTGCCGTGCTCGTCGGTCCCGAGCGCCTCCGGCAGCGTGATGTTCGTCTTCGTCGCGCCCGGCGCGACCGCGTTGACGCGCACCGTGGGCGCCCACTCGTGCGCGAGCTGGCGCACGATCCCGAGCGCGGCGTGCTTGCTGGAGATGTACATGATGCCGCCGCCGTCGGGCCAGAACGAGGAGTTCGACAGCGTCACGACGAGCGCGCCCCTGGAGGCGACGAGCGCCGGCAGCGCCGCCTTGGCGCCGAGGATGACGCCCTTGACGTTGACGTCGTAGACCTGGTCGTAGGCGGCCTCGACCCGGTCCTCCGGGATGTTGGCCAGCTCCCTGAACATGTCCGACAGGCCGGCGTTGGCGACGAACACGTCGAGCCTGCCGAACGTGTCGACGGCGTGCCTGACGGCCGCCTTGTTGTCGGCCAGCGAGCGGACGTCGCAGCGGATCGTCGTCACCTTGTCGCCGTGCGCCGCCGCCACCTCGGCGAGCCGGTCCTCGGCGACGTCGGCGACGCAGACGCGGGCGCCCTCGGCGACGTAGCGGTCGACGACCGCCCGGCCGATGCCCGAGCCCCCGCCGGTGACGATCGCGACCTCATCTTCGAGCCACAGCATGCGTTGGTCAGCTTCCTCTCTCGGTCTGGTCAGATCCAGTCGACGAGCACTTCGAGCGTGCCGTCGACGATGCGCGCCTCGATCGGCTCCAGCGGCTCCTTCGCCGGGCCCTTGACGACGCTGCCGTCGTCGGCGTTGAAGCGCGCGCCATGCATCGGGCACTCGATCAGGCAGCCCCGCGGCAGCCGGCCCGGCACGAGCTGGAAGTCGGAGTGGGGGCACGTCGCGTCGTAGACGTGCACCCCGTCGTCGGTCGTCGCGACGATCAGCTCCCGGTCGGCGACCACGTGCGTGGTGAGGTAGCCGGGCCTGAGCTGATCGACCGCGACGACGGGCGTGAAGACGCCGGCGGCCTCCATCAGAACAGGACGCTCAGGTTCGTGTTCGTGATCACCGTCTGGTCGACGAGGATCGTCCGCCTGCGCACGAGGAAGCCGGCGTCGGTGTCGGCCCGCACGAGCCGGTCGAGCCGCTGCCCGGTGAACAGCTGGTAGTCGAGGTCCTGGCGCGTGCGCGTGACCATGAAGTTCACGCGCGCGGCCAGCTCGCCGTCGTCGCCCTCCTGCAGGCGCAGGTTGGCGACGTAGTGGCGCGTGCGCGACGGCGGCGTCTCCGCCCACGCGAACTCGGTCTCCAGCCGCTTGACGCGCGTGACGAGCGTCGCGTGGTCGTCGACGAAGAAGTCGACGTCGTGGAAGCCCTCGCCATCGGTGAGGAACTGGGTCGTGCGGACCGGCATGCGGTACTCGACCTCGGGCGCGAACAGCTCGACCCACTCGGAGAAGCGGTAGGCGTCGAGCAGCTCGGCCTCGTGGTGGAGGAACTCGAGCACCCGGCCGTAGGTCTCGGTGTGCGGCAGCACCGGCGTCATCGCCGGGTCGCCGATCCGGCGGCCGAGCGCGCTCATCGGGCCGCCTCCGTCCGCGCGCCGACGGCGTGGTCGCGCAGCATGTGCGTCCGCCACGCGGCGTACCAGCTCCGGTGCGTCATCTCGCCGTAGGCGCCGGCGTACGCCCTGCCGGGGCCGGGCCAGCTGTCGTCGACCGGCCGCCCGATGCCCATCTTGTGGTGGAGCGGGAAGCGCCTGGCCGCCGGGCCGAGCGCGGCGCGCGTGCAGTCCTCCCAGTTCTCCATGTCGTCCTGGTCGTAGATGCCGGCCGGCCCGAACGTGCGCACGTACGTCTCGTACGAGGCCTTGCGGAACTCCGGCGCGGCGTCCCGGTCGACCGCCAGCCACGACCACATGCGCGTGCGGGTCGGCGACAGCGGCACCTCGAGCCGGAGGTTGAGGAACGGCACGTCCCTCTGGCCGAGCGTGCCGCTGCTCATCAGCTGCAGCCAGTGGAAGTTCGGCCAGACGGTGCCGGCGCTGTAGGCGCACTTGCGCGCCATCTCGACCTGCTCGGGCGAGAGGTGCTCGCGCATCTTGGCCCTCAGCTCCGGCGGCAGGCCGAGCAGCTCGTACTCCTCGGTCGGCGCGCCGGCGGTCAGGTGGAGGATGTGCCCCTCCTCGGCGACGATCATGTGGCCGTGCGCGGCGAAGTCGGGGTTGTTGGGCAGCATGCCCAGCTCGACGAGGCTGTGGTGGGCGCTGAAGACGTGGAAGTTGTCGGTGAAGTTGTCGGTCGCGAACTTCCAGCTCGTCTCGACGTCCCACACCTGCGGCGTGCCGACGATCTCGATGCCGCCCGTGCGCCCGACGATGATGTCGAGGTAGTACTTCATGTTGCCGAGGTACGCGTCGAGCGACGGCGCCTGCGGGTCCCAGGTGGCGAAGATGAGCCCCTGGTAGCTGTCGAGCTGCGCGACCGGGATCAGCCCGAGCTCGTCCTTGTCGAGCTCGCCCTCCCCGTAGTGGTCCTCGGCGAACGCCGTCATCAGCCTGCCGTCGTTCTTGTACGCCCAGCCGTGGTACGGGCAGCGCAGGAACGAGACGTTCTCGCGGTCGGTGCGGCAGACGCGCATGCCGCGGTGCCGGCAGGAGTTGAGGAAGGCGCGGACGACGCCCTCGTCGTCGCGCACGAGGATCACCGGGTCGGTGCCGCAGGTGCGCGACACGAGGTCGCCCGGCTCGGGGATCTCGCTCTCGTGGCCGAGGAAGAACCACGCCCTCGCGAAGATCCGCTCCTGCTCGAGCTGGTAGATCTCGGGGTCGGCGTAGATGCGCCGCGAGATCAGCCCCTCCTCGGCGCGGACGAGGTCCTCGATCGCCTCTCCGTTGGAGAGGATCGCGTGGGACGGGGGATGGGCGGTCGTGCTCATGGTCCCTCCTGGGTGGTGGCGGTGGCGACGGGGGAGGCGGAGCGGATGAGCTCGCGCACGCGCGCCGGCGTCAGCGGGCAGCTGCGCACGACGACGCCGTGCTCGGCGAGCGCGGCCTCGACCGCGTTCGCGATCGCGGCCATCGGGCCGATCGCGCCGCCCTCGCCGAGCCCCTTGACGCCGAGCGGGTTCAGCGGCGAGGGGACGTCGACATGGGCGAGGCGGAAGTCGGGCATCTCGCCGGCGGTCGGGAGCAGGTAGTCCATGAAGCTGCCGGTGCGCAGCTGGCCGTCCTCGTCGTAGACGAGCTCCTCCAGCAGCGCGCCGCCGATCCCCTGCATCGTGCCGCCGACGACCTGGCCGTCGGCGATCGCGGGGTTGACGGGGCGGCCGCAGTCGTGCGCGATCCCGTAGCGGAGGAGCTCGACCTGGCCGGTGCGCGGGTCGACGGCGACGACGGCCGCGTGGACGCCGGCCGCGTACGTGACCGGGCCGGGGTGGTGGAGCGCCTCGGCGTGCAGCCGCGTCGGCGCGCCGGCGGGCCGCCGGGGGTTGAACGGCGTCAGCGCGCCGGCGATCCGGGCCAGCGGCAGCGCGCCGTCCTCGTCGGGCTCGATCCCCAGCAGCCTCGCGGCGCCGTCGATCTGCTCGCGCAGCTGGGCGCAGGCGGCCGCGACCGCGTTGCCGCCGACGACGAGCGAGCGGCTCGCGAGCGTGCCGAAGCCGACCGCGATCGCGTCGGTGTCGCCGCCGACGACCTCGATCGCCTCCAGCGGCAGGCCGAGCGCGTCGGCCGCGATCTGCCCGAGCGTCGTGCGGTGGCTCTGGCCCTGCGAGGCGGCGCCGGTCGCGATCCGCACCCGCCCGCTCGGCAGCACGGTCGCCGACGCGCTCTCGAACGGGCCGACGCCGGTCCCCTCGACGTAGGCGGCGTAGCCGATGCCGACCCTGCGGCCGGCGCCGGCCCGGGCGGCCCAGTCCTCGTCGGCGACGAGCTCGCGGGCGGCGCGCAGGAGCGCCGGGAAGTCGCCCGAGTCGTACGTCTGCTCGGTCCCGTCGCGGTAGATCATCCCGGTCCTGTACGGGAGCGCCGACGGCGGGATCGCGTTGCGCTCGCGCAGGTCGGCCGGGTCCATCTCCAGCGCGCGGGCGAGCCGGTCGATCGCCCGCTCCATCGCGAAGACGGCCTCCGGCCGGCCGGCGCCGCGGTAGGGCGCGGTCACGCCGGTGTTCGTGACCGCCGCGCGCAGCTCCACGTCGACGGCCGGGATGTCGTACATCCCGACGAGGTGGGTGAGCGAGTTGTACGGGACGACGAGCCCGAGCGTGTTGTACGCGCCGCAGTTGTGGACGATGCGGTCGCGCAGCGCGAGGATCCTGCCGTCGCGGTCGGCGGCGAGCGCGATGCGGTGGACCTGCTCGCGGCCGTGCGTCGTGGCGCTGAAGTGCTCGGAGCGGTCCTCGATCCACTTCACCGGCCGCCCGAGCCGAGCGGCGACGAACGGGATCACGAGCTCCTCCGGGTAGATCGCCCCCTTGGGCCCGAAGCCGCCGCCGACGTCGGGCGCGCGCACGTGGAGGGTGTCGGGGGCGCGCCTGAGCGCGCCGGCGAGGAAGTCGCGCAGCTGGTGGGGCGTCTGGGTCGAGGACCAGACCGCGAGCCGGCCGTCGTGGGGGTCGGGCGACGCGACGACGCCGCGCGTCTCGATCGGCGAGGCGATGTGGCGGTGGGAGCGGAACGTCTCCTCGATCACCACGTCGGCCTGCGCGAAGGCGGCCTCGGGGTCGCCCCTGACGAAGCGGTAGCGGAGCGCCCCGTTGTCCTCCCAGGTCGGCTCGACGAGCGGCGCGCCCGGCTCGAGCGCCGCCTCCGGGTCGACGACCGCCGGCAGCGGCTCGAGCTCGACGTCGATCAGCTCGAGCGCGTCCTCGGCGAGGTAGCGGTCCTCGGCGACGACGACGGCGAGCGGCTGGCCGACGTAGGTGACGCGGTCGGCCGGGATCGCCGGCATCGGGTGGACGCGCGAGGTGGCGCCGGTCGACTCCGCCACGGGCGGCGGGACGATGCGGGCGATCTGGAAGACCATCGGCTCGAGGTGCTCGGCCAGCTCGGCGCCGGTGTGGACGGCGACGACGCCGGGCGCCCGGCGGGCCGCCTCGACGTCGATGGCGACGATGCGCGCGTGCGCCTGGTCGCTGCGCAGGAAGGCCGCCTCGAGGCAGCCGGGCGGGTGGATGTCGTCGACGTAGCGGCCCTGGCCGCGGAGGAGGCGCTCGTCCTCCACGCGCGGGACGGAGCGGCCGACGAGCGGCTCACGCCTCGCCATCGCCCCTCCCCTCCGCGCCGGCGGCGGCCGGGACGCCGGCGCCGGCGGCGAGCGCCTGCTGGGCCCGGCGGGCCGCCGCGACGATGTTGCGGTAGCCGGTGCAGCGGCAGAGGTTGCCCGCGAGCGCGTCGAGCAGCTCCTCCTCGGTCGGCTCGGGGGTGCGCTCCAGCAGCGCGACGGTCGTCATCAGGAAGCCGGGCGTGCAGAAGCCGCACTGCATCCCGTGAGCCTCGTGGAAGGCGCGCTGGACCGGGTGCAGCGCGCCGTCGGGGTCGGCGAGCCCCTCGACGGTCGTGATGCGCGCGCCGTCGGCCTGGACGGCGAAGACGAGGCAGGCGCGCTGCGGCTCGCCGTCGAGCAGGATCGTGCAGGCGCCGCAGACGCCGTGCTCGCAGCCGACGTGGGTGCCGGTCAGGCCGGCGTGGCGGCGCAGGAAGTCGCTCAGCAGCAGCCGCGGCGGCACCTCCGCGGCGACCTCGGCGCCGTTGACGGTGACGGTGATCGGGATCGGGTCGGTCATCGCTGGTCCTCTCCGCGCCCGCGGGCGCGCTCCCACGCCTCGGCGAGCGCCGCGACGGCGAGCTCGCCGGCGACCTCGCGGCGGTACTCGGCGCTCGCGTGCAGGTCGCTGACGGGGTCGATCGCGGCGACGACGAGCGCCGGCACCTCGCCGAGCCGCTCCGCGGGCGCCGCGCCGTCGAGCAGCTGCTCGACGGCCGCGATCCGCCGCGGCCGGTCGCCGACCCCGAACAGCACGAGCCGCGTGCCGGCGGCGGCGCCGCCGACGGCGCGCATGCCGGCGACGGCGCCGACGAGCGCGAAGTCGCCGCGCCGGCGCGCCAGCTCGCGGAACGCCCAGCCGGCGTCGGCGGGCTGGGCCGGGAAGGTCACGGCCGTCAGCAGCTCCCCCGGCTCGAGCGCGACCTCGTAGTAGGAGACGAAGAAGTCGTCGGCGGGGACCTCCCGCACGCCCTGCGCGGAGGCGACGGTCATGCGCGCGTCGAGCGCGAGCGCGAGCGCCGGCAGCTCGGCGTGCGGGTCGTGGTGGGCGAGGCTGCCGCAGACGGTGCCGCGGCTGCGGATCTGCGGGTGGCCGATGTGGCGGATGCCCTCCGCCAGGACGGGGAACGCGTCGCATGCCCGGCGGTCGCGCAGCAGCTGGGCCTGCGTGACGGCCGCGCCGACGGTCAGCGCGCCGTCGGGCGCCCACCGCAGGCCGCGCAGCTCCGGGACGCGGCGCAGGTCGACGAGCACCTCGGGTGCGGCGAGGCGGAAGTTCATCATCGGCACGAGCGACTGGCCGCCCGCGATCACGCGGACGTCGCTGAGGTCGTCGGCCAGCAGCTCGAGCAGCTCCGGCAGCTGCGCGGGCGCGTGGTAGGCGAATGGGGCCGGCTTCATCTCTCTCCAGAAGGCACGAGACGGTGCACAGGCAACTGTATACAGTATTGTTGAGACAAGCAAGCGCGTCACACCGTCCGCCGGAGCGCGTATCCTCCGGGGCGTGCAAGGCCCACCCATCGCTCCCACTCCCGAGCTGCGCAACCGGCGCACGACCTCGGACCACATCGCCGACGCGCTGCGCCAGGCGATCAGCAGTGGCCAGCTCGAGGACGGCGCGGTCCTCAACCAGGTCGAGCTCGCCGAGCACTTCGGCGTCTCGCGGGTCCCGGTGCGCGAGGCGATGCGCCGCCTCGAGGCCGAGGGCCTGATCGAGGCGTCGGCGCACCGGCGCGCGGTCGTGCGCGGGCTCAGCCTCGAGAGGATCGCCGAGGCCTACGAGCTGCGCGGGCTGCTCGAGGGCCACCTCGCCGCCGCCGCGGTGCCGAACATGGACCGCGCGCGGCTGGACCGCCTCAGCCGCCTCAACAGGCAGCTGCGCGAGGCGACCGACCACGCCCGCTACCTCGAGCTCAACGCCGCCTTCCACCAGACGCTCTACGAAGCCGCCGGCAGGCCGCTCGCGATGGAGCTCGTCGAGAACCTGCGCCTGCGCGCCGAGCGCTACGTGCAGATGTGGAGCCGCGGCCGCGGGCTCGACCGCGCCAGGCAGGTCGTGCGCGAGCACGCCGCCATCATCAGGGCCGCCCGCCAGGGCGACGCCGAGGGCTGCGGCGCCGCGGTCCGCGAGCACATCGAGCACACGCTCACGGCCGTGATGGCGCTCCACCGCGACCAGCTCGCCAACGGCAGCTGAGCCGCCCGGGGCCGCCGCTGCACCGGCCCCGCATCCCGCGCGCGCCAGCGGCGCGCCGCGCCGGCCCGAGCCCGACGCCCGGCCGGCGCGGCCGCTCGCCGCGGGCGGCGGCGGCGCCACCAGACCGCCGCCGCCCGCCCCGCGATCAAGCGGGGAAGAACTCCTCGAGCCTGATGTTGCGCCACACCTCCTCGGGCACGTCGACGGTCTCCTGGAACGGCAGCCCGACCGGCTTGGTCGCGTCGATCATCCACTTCGCGTTGAGCGCGCCGTTCCTCGTCGGGTCCTCGATCGAGTAGGCGGCCGGGTCCAGCTCGCAGGTGTAGGCCTCGGGGATGACGATCACGTCCTTGTCGGCCCGCACGCGCGTCGCGACCGCCCACATGACCCTCATCTCGTCGTACGGGTCGATGTCGTCGTCGACGACGACGCAGAGCTTGACGAACGGGTCGGCGCCGAGCGCGGTGAGCGCGGCGTTGCGCGCCTGGCCGTCGTACTCCTTCCTGATCGAGACGTAGCAGGCGAAGCGGCAGCAGGCCGAGAACGGCATCGAGACCGCCTTCACCGACGGCACGACCGCGCGCACCTTCGACAGCAGGTTCGCCTCGCGGCCGACCATGCCGATCAGGTTGTGCTCGGGATGGGCGTTGAAGACGTCCTGGTAGATCGCGTCCCTGCGGCGGGTGATCGCCGTCACCTCGACGACGAGCGTGTCGTGGGCCGGGCCGAGGTACCACGAGAACTCGCCGAACGGCCCCTCCCACTTGCGGACCCTCGGCAGCAGCTTGCCCTCGATCACGATCTCGGCGTCGGCCGGCACGTCGATGCCGAGCGTCGCCGACCTCGTCATGCGGATCGGCTCGCCGGCGAGGCCGCCCGCGACCTCGATCTCGTCGACCTCGAGCGGCCCGCGGTACTGGGAGGCCATGTAGAAGGTCGGGTAGTGGCCGATGACGATCGCGATCTCCAGCGGCTCGTCGCGCTGCTCCTGCTTGTGGTGCATGTGCCAGATGTGGCTGTAGGCACCGGGGTCGAGGCGCAGCTCGCGCGGCCCGATCACCTGGATGCGGTAGATGCCGGCGTTGTAGGCGCCGTTGTCGGGGTCCTGCGCGACGGTCACGCCGGAGGAGATGTAGGCGCCGCCGTCCTCGCCGCAGTGGACGATGCTCGCGATCCTCGTGACGTCGACGTCGTCGCCGGTGAGGACGATCTCCTGCACGGGCGCGTCGTCGACGCGCTCGGGCTCGATCATCGTGCCCTGGCGGGCGTCGTAGGCGTGGGCCAGCCCCTTGCTGTCGGTGTCGAACAGCAGCGCGAGCCGGTCGCGATGGCCGAGCGCGTTGCCGAGCACCGGCACCTCGCAGCCCTTGACGTTCTCGAACAGGACCATCGGGTACTGGCCCTGGTCCTGGAACTTGCGCAGGACGCCCGTCAGCTCGAGGTTGGGATCGACCTCCTTGGACGTGCGCAGGAACTGCTGCGGGTGGCGCTGCTCGACCTGCTCGATGAACGTCCGAAGATCCTTGGGCACGTGCGTCTTCCCTCCGTGACGGCAGGCGGACGCGGGCGCGGGCGCCCGGTGCGCGACCGCCTCTTGAATGAATACAGTTGCCAGTAGCCTACTGACCGGCGGTCACCTGTCAAGCTGGATGCGATGAGCGAACCGAGGAGCAGACGCGCGGCGCCCCGCGCCGCCGGCGCGCGACCGGCGGCGGGCCCGGAGGCCGGGCGCCAGACGCAAGGCGCGCCCGCCCCCGCCGCGGACACGAGGCCGGGCGCGCGGCGCGCGACCGGCGGGCGGGGGCGCGAGCCGCGCGGCGCGGGCGGGCTGCCGGCCGCCCCGAACCGGCGCGAGCAGCTGCTCGACGCCGCCGAGACGCTGCTGGCCGAGCGCGGCCTGCGGGCGCTGACCGTCGACGACGTGACCGCGCGGGCCGGCGTCGCGAAGGGGACCTTCTACCTCTACTTCGCCGCCAAGGGCGACGTGCTCGTCGCGCTGCGCGAGCGCTACGTCGCGACGATGCACGCCCAGCACGCGCGCGCGATCGCGCAGCTGCCGCCCGACGACCACGTCGGCCGGCTCGACCGCTGGATCGCCGAGGCGATCGGCGGCCACGTCGCGCACGAGCGGCTCCACGACGCGCTCTTCCACCACGACCTGCCCTCGCTGGCGGTCAAGACCGGCGTCGCGCCGGCCAACCCCCAGCTGGCGCTGCTGCGCGAGATCCTCGAGGCCGGCGTCGCCGCCGGCGCGTTCGCGCTCGCCGACGCCGAGACGACCGCCGTCCTCCTCTACGGCGCGATGCACGCCGCCGTCGATCTCCTGCTCGACGGCGACCGCCCGCTCGACGTCGCGCGGGTCGTGCGCGCGACCCAGCAGCTCGCCCACGGCGCCGTCGGCGCCCGCCCCGCCGCGCGCACCGTCCCGCCGACCCCGCCGGGCGGCGACTAGGGGACGGTCCTCCGGCTGGCGAAGAGCGGCGACGGGAACCTCGGCAGCACGCGGCGGCCGCCCAGCCACGCGGTCAGCCGCTCCGCCTCCGCCGCGAAGGCGCTCAGCGCGTCGGCGCCGACGTCCTCGAGCGGCTGGAGCTCGACGACGCCGTCGGGGTCCTGGCGCCAGCCGCCGACGATGCGACCGTCCCACCACATCGCGGGGCCGCCGTTGCCGGTGCTGTCGAACAGCTGGGCGCGGTGGGGGCCGAGGTACCAGTCGCGCTCGGCCCAGCCCATCGTCGTCGGGTCCAGCGGCGGCAGCAGCGCCGCCCACGGGGCGACCGGCGGCGGCGGCTCGAGGTCGTCCGGCAGCAGCCAGCCGCGGCGGCCGCCGCCGAGGTCGACCGCGACCGCCCTCAGCTCGGCCAGCGCGCGGCGCACCGCGGCGAGCGTCCCGCCCAGCCACCACTTCAGGTCCTGCTCGGTGCCGGGGCCGAACCGCTCCAGCCAGCGGCGCACGAGCGCGCGCACGCCGTCGGCGGGGTCGCGCGGCGCCAGCGGCGCGCCGAGCCAGCGGTCCATCGCGGCCCAGCGCGGCCGCGAGACGGTCCAGCCGCCGTCGTTGGCGGCGCGCACGATCCGCCCCTCCGCCGACAGCACGGTCAGCACGCGCGGGGCGAGCGGGACCCTGCCGCCCCATGACCGGCCGACCCCGTGCTCGAGGTGGCCCTGCAGCCCGGGGAGCTCGTCGCGCAGCTCCTGCATGCTCGCGATGCGGCCGTCGGCGAGCGCGGCGACGACGGCGTCGCCGGCGCGGGCGAGCCAGGCGGCGCCGTCGGCGTGGAGGCCGGCCCGCTCGACGTCGGCGATCAGCCGCCGCCGCTCCCGCTCGGCGACGCGGGCGCTCGCGCCGGCCTGGACGTCGTCGAGCGCCTCGCGCGGGACGGCGAACAGCGTGCGGCGCATCGCCATGTGCTTGACGAGCGTCCGCTCCGCGTAGAGCGCGCGGTCGACGTCGGCCGGCGTGAGCCCGTCGACGCGCGCCCACGCGGACAGGTAGACGGTCGCCGGGTCGGTCGCGTGCAGCGCGACGACGCTGCGCGCCGCCTCGACGACGTCGCCGGCGCGGGCCTCGGGCGCGAGCCGGTGCCGCCACGCGAGCCGGGCGCGCCGCTCGCTCGGATCGATCCTCCGCATGCCGCCATCCTCGCCGATCGCCCGCGCCGCCAGCGCCGGCGGCCCGGCGCCCCCGCCCCCCCCCCCCCCCCGCCCGCCCCGCCCCGTCGCACGGCCCGCCGCCCCC
>ERZ777003.3168-NODE-3168-length-16669-cov-14.781329_pt1 | contig 16669 bp, 12 predicted proteins | sample MGYA00374956_ERZ777003 | MGnify/ENA primary metagenome ERZ777003 (study PRJEB29302, sample SAMN06268252) | bioreactor metagenome | isolation source: Joint BioEnergy Institute, California, USA | place: USA:Joint BioEnergy Institute, California, USA | collected... | reverse complement strand
CCAGGCTGCAGCTCGGCTGCGACGGGGCGGCGCTCCAGCCGGCAGGCGAGCCGACGACGCCCACCGACAGCAAGAAGGTCCCGGCCTGGTTGCCGATGTTCGTGAGGACATGGGTGAATGACAGGGTTGTAGGCTGCGGCCAGCCGGCGATCCGCGTCTGGCCTGGCGAGAGTGCCGGCACCGCCACGCCGACCACGACAGCGGTATCGGTGTGAGTCTGCGGTGTTAGCGAGATGCTGGACTGTGCGCTCACATCGATCGTGTAGCTGCCGACACCCTGGCCGTTGGGCACCAGGACCATCACGACCACCTCGCGGCTCTCGCCTCCCGCAAGGGTGAGCGGCTCGAGCGGGGCAGCCGTCCATCCACTGGGCGCCACGATCGCGAACGTGAAGGTGTCAGGTTCATCGCTGCTGTTCGTCAGCGTGTGGGTGAACGACACCGTCCGGCCTGGCACACCGTTGTTGACTATCGGCTGTGCGGCCGCGCTAAAGGTGAAGTCCCCGGCAGCTTTGTTGGCGAAGGTCTTGGCGGGCGTGGGAGCGTCTGCGGCGCTGATTGGCGGGGCTGAGGGCACGCCGACTATCAGCAGTGCCACCAGCACAACGTGGATAATAGACATACTGAGGCCTCACCGATCGATTGCTACTGCACACGGGCTTGTTGGAACGGCAGCGGTTCCGGTGAGGCGGGAAGGGTGCTGGCGCCACGCCCCCGAGCACGAAAGCGGAGTGTGTCGATGTCACAGCAGCACATCCAGACTGGCCGAGAACGGCGCGCCGGTGTGGTGCTCTACATCTCCGCTTTCACAGGAGCAGAGGAACGTATCGGAGTTCTCTATCCAGCGCGATGGGAGGCGCGAGCCGAGGAGAAGCTGAGCACCATGTTGGGCAGAGTAGCTACGAGTATACGTCGACAGCGCTGCTGGGTCAAGGACAGCATAAACAGGCGGGGACATCTACTTGGCGATGCCCTCGCCTGATGCTGACAGCGCGTGTGCCGGGGCCGCCTGCTGCGCCGAGCTCCGCTCGTGGTGGGCGGCGCCTCACATTGTCAGCGAGTGTATCCGACGGCATCGCCCCTGTCAACGCGGAAGCACATCGCCGGGCAGGTGGGGCGCTGAAACGCTCGGTGCGATGCTGCGGGCTTGCAGCACACCGGCGACCACCTAGCATCGCCGCTGCAGCGTGGCCTAGCGCTTGGTGTATAATATACACCTGCTGCCCATTGTCGGTCGCCTGGCCTGTAGTTGCCGGGATACCGTGGTGGGCAGTCCTGCTGTCAGAGTGTCAGGGGATATGGACTAGCACAACACCTTAGTACTCACCCGGTTCGGATGTTGGCCGGTTCCGACCGGTCGTGCGGCTGTCCTTCCGCGGCCGGGGAGCTCTCTGCCTAACGGGCTGCACGCGGCCGCAGCGGTCGGTCTCGAGGCCAACTCCGCAACCGAGGTTCTGGAATGATCTTCCGGTCATTGCAGGAACCCCCAAATCGACCGGCTCCGGTGCTCGTCGCCACGGCGTACGGGCCGGGATCGGTGGTTTCGCTCGTCGCGCATCAGCGGCGGGCGTTGGAGTTCGAGACTAAGGAGAGAACCATGCGAATCGCGCAAGTCGCCCCGTTATACGAGAGCGTTCCACCCGTAGCCTATGGGGGTACGGAGCGCATTGTTCACTATCTGACCGAGGAGCTCGTCGCGATGGGACACGAGGTCACGCTCTACGCCTCCGGCGACTCGCGGACCTCGGCGAAGCTCGTGCCCGTCTGCGCGCGCTCACTGCGGCTCAACCCCAACTGCGTGGACCCGATCGCGCATCACATCGTGATGCTCGAGATGCTGCTGCGCGACTACCATAAGTACGACGTCATCCACTTCCACATCGACTTCCTCCAGTACCCGCTTGCTCGGGCCCTGCGGCTGCCGCAGCTGACGACGCTGCACGGCCGCCTCGATCTGGCGGATTACCAGGCCGTCTACAACCGGTTCCGCGACATGCCGGTGGTGTCGATCTCCAATACGCAGCGCACTCCGCTGCCGCAGGCCAATTGGATCGGGACCGTGTACCACGGCCTGCCCGAGAACCTGTACCGGTTCTCGCCGAACGGCGGGGACTACTTCGTTTTCGTCGGCCGCATCTCACCGGAGAAGCGCGTCGACCGGGCGATCGAGATCGCGACGGCCCTCGGCACCAAGCTCAAGATTGCGGCCAAGATCGACAAGGCCGACCGCGAGTACTTCGAGAAGGAGATCGCGCACCTGTTCGACAACCCCCTGGTCGAGTACCTGGGCGAGATCGGCGATGCGCAGAAGTCGGATCTCATCGGCGGCGCGCGCGCGCTGCTCTTCCCGATCGACTGGCCGGAGCCGTTCGGCATCGTGATGATCGAGGCCATGGCGTGCGGGACCCCGGTCATCGCCTTCCGCCACGGCTCGGTGCCCGAAGTGCTCGACGACGGCGTGACGGGGTTCATCGTCGACGACATGCCCTCGGCCATCGCGGCGGCCGCGCGGGTGCACGAGCTCGACCGCCATCGGGTGCGCCAGGTGTTCGAGCAGCGCTTCACGGCGCGGCGGATGGCCACGGACTACCTCAAGCTGTACCGGCGGGTCTCCGAATCGAACCTGATCCCCTTTCCCGGGCATCAGGTTGCGGCCGGCTCCCGCAATGTCGGATGACGGCAACAGGAGGTGGAGAGGCTCGAATGAGAGGCGAGGTTAGGAGAACGAGCGGCTCTGCAGGGAAAACCGCCTAGAGCGAGCCGCAGCCTTCTTCGCGAGGGAGGACGCGAGAGGGCATGCTCCGACACTCACTGCGTGTGCGCCCTGTCTGCGCACACGTGAGCTGTCAGGTGTTGTGCTAGGACATACGCTGACACTACGAGGCCCGAGAATGCTCTGTTCTCGGGCCTCGTAGTAGCTGGGGAGGCGAAGCCTCTCCAAAATCTCTTTTCTGCCGCTCTGTGGCGGGGAAAAAGTTTCCATGGAGGGCCGAAGGCCCTCCACACCTCCCAGAAGTGCTTTCCGAGGAACGAAAGAAAGGGGATGGTACCCCCAGCGGGATTCGAACCCGCGATCTCCACCTTGAAAGGGTGGCGTCCTGGGCCACTAGACGATGGGGGCACTGGCCAGGTATTATAGCAGGGTGTGCCGAAAACGCAACAGTGAGGCCTGCGGCACGCTGGTTGCCGTGATCCCGACGGGATCTGCGCCGAGCTGACGACGCGAGCGTGATATGTTGCAAACGGTCAACCGCTGGGCCGCGCCGGCCGCCCTGATCGCAGCGGGCGCCTGGCTGCTCCTCCAGCTTGCGGGGACGAGCTGGCTCTTCGTGCGCCACGACTGGGCCGCGGTCACGTTCCCCTACCCGCTGGACTACGGTGAGGGGCCGCTGCTCGACCAGGCGGTCGGCCTCGCGCAGCTGGAGAACATCTACCGGCCGGATCTCAGCGCGCCGCCGTACAGGGTGGCGAACTACCCGCCGCTCTTCCCGCTGCTGCAGGCGCCGTTCGCGGCCATCGTCGGCCCGGCGTTCTGGTACGGCCGCGCCATCGCCGCCGCGTCGGCCCTCGCCGCGGCGCTGTTCATCGGGCTGACGCTGCACACGCTCACGCGCGACATCCTCGCCGCTGTGGTCGGCGGCCTGCTGCTGCTGGCCTTCCCCTACATCCTGCACTGGTCGCCCCTCAACCGGGTCGACTCGCTCGCGCTCGGGCTGAGCACGGCCGGCCTGTTCGTCGTCGCCCGCTGGCCGCACCGGCGCGCCGGGATCATCGCCGCCGCGCTGCTGCTCACGGCGGCCATCTACACCCGCCAGTCCTACGCGCTCGCCGCGCCGCTCGCGTCGTTCGTCTGGCTGCTGCGCGAGCCGCCGCGACGGCGCGCCTTCGAGCTCGCGGGGCTCGTCGCGGGCCTGGGCATCGCGCTGCTCCTGCTGCTGCAGCTCGTCACCGGCGGCGGCTTCTTCCTCCACACCGTCGTCGCCAACGTCAACCCGTTCTTCTGGGGCAGCGTGCGCTACCACGTCGACGAGATGGTCACGCACATCTGGCCGCTGCTCGGAGCCGCCGCCGTATTCGCGCTGGCCGGCGCCGTCCTCCGGCCCGCCGCCTGGTGGCTGATCGCCCCTTACCTGCTCGGCGCCGCCGCCTCGGCGCTGACGATCGGCAAGACCGGCTCGAACGTCAACTATCTGTTCGAGCTCTGCGCTGCCCTCAGCCTCGCCGCCGGCGCGATCCTGGGCGCGGCCGGGCGCTCCCGCTGGCTGCAGGCGCTCCTCTGCCTCGGCCTGGCGCTCCAGGTGAGCGTGATGGCCGGCTGGTCGCGCGAGAACTACGAGGGGCGGGTGATGGACAAAATAGCGCAGCGGGACGAGATCGCCCGCCTGCTGGATATCGTGCGCGAGGCGCCGGGGCCGGTGCTGGCCGACGAGTACATGGGGCTGGTGCCGCTGGCCGGCAAGCGCCTGCAGTACCAGCCGTTCGAGTTCAAGCAGCTGGCCGAGGCCGGCGTGTGGGACGAGCAGCCCTTCGCGCGCCAGCTCGACGAGCACGCCTTCCCGGTCATCCTGATCTACGACCCGCCGACCTGGAACTCGTTCGGCGAGCGCTGGACCGGGCGGCAGCGGCTGTACATCAGCACCGGGTACCGCGCCGCAGAGCGCCTGGCGGATACGGTGGTGTACCGGCCGCCGGAGTGACGCCGCTACCCCCTGCCCATCAGCCCTCTGATCAGCAGCTGCGCCGTCGCCAGGTTTGTGGCCAGCGGCACGTTGTAGAGGTTGCAGACCCGCAGCAGGCTCTGGATGTCGGGCTCGTGCGGGTGGGCGTAGAGCGGGTCCACCAGGAAGATCACCCCGTCCACCTCGCCGGCCACCACCCGCGCCGCGATCTGCGAGTCGCCGCCGAGCGGCCCCGAGAGCATGCACTCCACCTCCAGCCCCAGCTCATCGGCGATGCGCCGCCCGGTGGTGCCGGTGGCTATCAGCTCGCAGCCCGCCAGCTGCTCGCGGTGCGCCCGCACGAAGGCCACCATGTCGTCCTTCTTCCGATCATGGGCGATCAGTGCCAGCCGTGTCATGGTTGCTCCCTACGGCAATGTGGTATCCTGTGAGCCGGCCACGTTGGCCGGAATGATGCTGTGTAATTTACAACCATCTTCCATAAGCCGCCCTACAAAAAGGTAAAAAGGGCTAGACTGTAACGAAGCCGTGTGCTACACTTCCACACTGGATGTCGCAGCGCCGCCGGAGGCCCCTCGCGGGCCCCCCGCAGCCATGAGCGGGTGCCTGAGGGCGCCCATCGCGGAGGTGTTGTCCATGTCGACCCGTCCACATGCAGCGCGCGCCTCGCTCCTGTTCGCGCTGCTGAGCATCACGCTTGCCGCGTGCGCGAACCTGGGCGCTCCACAGCAGCCGACCAACCCGCCCGGGCCGGCCGGCCAGCCAGCTGGCGTCGCCTCCTACCCGGGCCCGGGGGTCGCTGCGACTGTCACGGCTATTCAGGCCCAGCCGACGGTGGACACGGCGCAGACACCCCAGACTCAGCCGACGGCGGACGCGGCGCAGACGCCCCAGGGCATACCGACGCCGGACACGGTGGTGGGCAGCCTGCTCGGCCCCGAGTGGACCGTGGCCTACAGCGGCGATCTGAACCGCGACGGGCGGCCGGACGCGGTCGGCTGGGCCCCGGCGCCCGGCATGATGCCCGGGCAGACCTTCCGCCAGCCAATGTACACGAACTACGCCGGCCCGGCGAGCCAGGTCGTGATCGTGCAGGCCGGCCCGGATAACCGGCCGCAGATCCAGTTCCTGGCGACGACGACCCGGCTGACCGCCGGCAGCACCGTGCTCTACAACTTCGACGCCAGCCGGGCGCCGGCGGCCTTTATGGTGCGCGTGACCGCCGCCGGCCCGACGCTGCTGGACGTCGTGCAGGTCGACGGCGCCGGGGAGCCGATCGCGCAGGGGATCGGCATCCGCTGGGTCGATGGCGCCTACCGGCTCAGCGCCGGGCCGGGCAAGTAGATGCGCACGCTACGGGACGGTCGCCTCGCAGCGCGCCTCGGCCTGCTGCGTATCGAGCGAGATGTCCTGCAGCAGCTCGCCGTTGACGGCGATCGCGCAGCCGACCGCGCCTGTGTCGCCGACGCGCTCCACGCTCACCACGAGCTGCCGGCCGGCGCGGGCGCGGAACCCAAACGTCCAGGGCGGCTCGAGGTTACGCTGCTCCTGTACGCCGATGTCGTTGAGATAGCTGATCGCCACCTGTGGCGCCGTGCCAGTCACGCGATACTCGACGCGCGCCGAGCGCGGCGCTGCGGGAGGTGACTGAGGTGGTCCGAGTGTTGCGAAGTAGATCGTGAGCGCCGCCGCCAGGCCGCCGACGGCGAGCGCCGTGAGCCAAATATTCCTACGTTCTGTCATCGTCTACGCTCCTGCGAGGCCGGCCGGCCCAGCGCCGCCACCACGCTCGCACGCGCAGTATAGCATGTAGCGTCAGCGCCGGCCGTCGCAGGCCGGGACTGCCCGGCGCTTCTTCCTACGAATGGGCGGGTAGGTGTCTATGGCGGCGGACTCGTCTGGAAACGACACGGCTACCCGCGGGGCGCCGGCAGGGCGGCGCCCGATGGGACTCTGGCAGCGCTATCTGAGCGTCCGGTCGGACGACATCGTCCGGCAGACGATCAACCGCGGCTTCCTGCAGGTCGTCGCGCTGCTGGCGCTGCTGGCGCTGATCGGCGCCGTCACCAGCGCCATCCTCGGCGAGCCGCTGCGCTTCGTCATCGCCTACGTGGCCTACATCCCCCTGGCGGCGGCGGCCGCGCTGCTCGCGCGGCGCGGCGGCCTCAGCGGCGCGAGCCTGCTGGCCCTGACGCTGGCGGTGCTGATCGTGTTCTCCTACCGGCCGACGTACTACGTCGAGCCGATCGCTATCCACGTGCTGTTCCTGCTCCCGGCGATCATCGCCGCCCTCTTCGTCCACCCCAGGGCCGGGTTCGCGGTGATCGCGGTGCAGGTGGTGCTGTTCGGGGCCGCGCTGCTGCTGTACGGCATCGACGCCGGGCGATCGGCGCGCTTCCTGACCCTGGCGACGATCAACCTGGCGGGGATGATGGTGCCGGTGTACGTCGGCGCCCGGCTGTTCCGCGAGACGGTGGGCAGCCTCAACCGGGCCCGCGCCAGCCTCGACGCGCAGGTCTCCGCGCAGACGGCCGATGTGCGCCGGCTGAAGGCCCTGCGCGAGCACGACATCACCGCCGTGGTCCACGATATCCACAACCACATGCAGCTGGTGCGCTCGGCGGTGGACGAGCTGCTGATGGACGCCGAGGAGGCGGGGGCGGACACGGCGGCGCTGGCGAGGGCCGAGCGGCGCGCCGGGTTCGCCATGCGCGCGGCGGTGAGCCTGGTGAACGATCTGCGCACCGCGGTGCTGCTGGAGAACGCCGAGCTCCGCGTGCAGCGCCAGCCGACCGACCTGGCGCTGCTGGTGCAGGGCACGGTGGACCAGTTCGCCACGCAGATCGCGCAGGCCGACATCCGTGTGACGCTCGAGATCGCCGACGATACGCCGCTGGTGTGGGTGGACTCGGCCAAGCTCGAGCGCGTGCTCGTCAATCTGATCGGCAACGCGATCAAGTACACGCATCCGGCGAGGTCCGGGGCGGGCGAGATCTACCTTCAGCTCGGGCCGGCGGAGAACGGCGTGCGCCTGGTCATCCGCGACAACGGGCGCGGGATGGACGCCACCGCGCTCGCGCGGCTCGGGCGGCCGTTCACGCGCCTCGCGTCGGCGCGCGGCACCGACGGGATGGGGATCGGCGTCTACATCAGCCGCGGGATCGTCGAGCTGCACGGCGGCTCGCTCAGCTTCGCCTCCGCCGGGCCCGGGCAGGGCACCGCGGCGACGATCTGGCTCCCGATTCGCGGCGACATCGCGGCGGAGCGCGAGGAGTCCGAGCTGGAGGCCGGGGGCTAGGCCGACACCGCCGGCTCAGCGAGCGGTCAGGCGCACCATGTCGAACGCCGCGCCCGCCAGCAGCGACGCCAGGCCGACCGACACAGCGCCCGGCGCCACGTCGAACGTGCCGATCGGACGCCCCTCCCAGGCCACTGCGAGCTGCGCGCCGGTGCGGCGCAGGCGCCACAGGTGCGGCTCGGTCGCGTCGAAGGCGTCGGGCAGCGGGTGGCGCCGCTGTCCACTGGCATCGCTCCAGACCAGCTCCCACCCGCTCGCGCCGCGCTCGACCGCCAGACGCGGGCCGGGGTCGCCGGCGCGCGCCGCGGGCAGGATCGCGTACCCGCAGCCCTCGTGCGAGCGCGCCGCCCGCGCGCTCACCGCCAGCTCGTAGTCCTCGAAGCGGTGGCCCTTGAGGACCAGCGCCTCCGCGCTGCCCGGCTCGCCGTGCAGCGCGCCATCCACGACCGACCAGCGGCCGCTGGCCGGCCGCCAGCCGAGCTCCTCGGGGGCCAGCGGCTCGTCGAACAGATCCTCGAAGCCGACCGTCAGCGCGAAGCCGGCGAACGCCGCCGCGCGCCCGCTGGTGCGCAGCGCGACGAAGGCGGGCTCCGATGCGCACTGGCCGCGCCACTGCAGCTCCCCCTCGCCGATCGACAGGCGCACCCGCTGGCCGTCGGCCTCGGCGCGGAGCAGCTGGTAGGCGTCGGCCGCGAAGCTCGCCGGGAGCTGCAGGCGCTCCTCCTGCCAGCCGCCCTCGCCGTTCCACAGCACAGTCGCGCTGTGGTCGGCGGGGGTGACGAGCAGGTACAGCAGCGCCCCCGCCTGGCTCTCGAGGCTCAGGCCGTAGGACGCGCCGCTCGGCGCCGACGGGGCCGGCTCGGCCAGCGCCCGCGCGCTCACCTCGGCCACGAAGCAGGGCGCGGCCAGCGTGCACCGCGCCCGCGCCGGGTGCAGCGCGTCCTCCTGGAGCGCCGCCCCGCCGCTCACGCGCCAGCTCCCGCCGCTGCACTCCCACCCCGGGCCGAGGCCGCTGGCCCGCTCCTCCTCGAAGAAGTCGGCGAAGGCCGGCGGGGCGGGCGCCGGCTGCGGCTCGTCGCTCGGCCCGATCACGACGATCCGCTCGCCGGCCCAGTCGAGCGGGTCGATCGCCATCGCGCGCCCGCCCTCGACCCAGCGGTGGTACACGCAGTATAGCTGGCGGTTGTCCGGCCCGCGGACCACCGAGTTGTGCCCCGGGCCGATGATCCGGCCGGGGACGGTGCGGATGATCGGCAGGATCTTCTCGCCGTCGGCGTGCTGCTCCCACTCGTCCGGCCGCTCGATGCGGTCGCTCGTCGCGAAGCTCACGCCGTACGTCGGGTGCTGCCAGTTGCCGGCGCTGAACATCTGGTAGTAGCGGCCCTTGCGCTTGAGCACAAACGGCCCCTCGACGGTGTGCCAGCGGACGCCGCCCTTCTCCTTGCGCTGCGGGTCGTACACCTGCCAGTCGTAGCGCGCGCGCGTCACCGGGCGCGGCGCCCCCGCGGGCGTCAGCGGGTCGCGCAGGCGCACCATCGCCGTCCCGGTGCCGATGTGGGTGTGCTCGAGGTAGTCGGTGGCGTAGAACAGATAGCGCGCGCCGTCGTCGTCCACGAAGATGTGCGCGTCGATCGCGAACGGCTCGCTCGTGAGCCGCCGGCCCGAGTCGACGAACGGCCCGGCGGGGTGATCGGCCACGGCCACCCGCACGGCCATGTCCTTCAGCTCGTCGCCGGCGCTGTAGTACATGTAGAAGCGCCCGCCGTAGTAGCTGACCTCGGGCGCCCAGTAGTGCGGGTAGCCCTCCGGCAGCGGCTCCAGCGCGCCGCCGACCTCCTCCCAGCGGACGAGGTCGCGCGAGCGCAGCACGCCGAAGCAGCGCCCGTCGCGCCAGACGCCGGTGCAGTAGGCCCAGTACTCGCCGCGCCACTTGAGCACGAACGGATCGGGGAAGTTCTCGCGGTAGACGGGGTTTGCGTACGTTTCAGCCATCTTCCCGGCCTCCGGTGCGTCTGTCTCTGACCAGGTGGCGGGGCGGCAGGGTGACTCCTTGACGCCGGAGACGCGGATCGGGCCAGATGGTCAGCGCGTCGCCGCGTCGGCGCTCAGCGGCGCCGGCTGCGGGTCCACCGTCGGGCCGATGACGTCCGGCCGGCCGTCCTGCCACTCGATACGGTCCAGCCACATAAAGCGGCGGTTGCCGCGCGTGCCGTTGTTCAGCACCTCCCAGGCATGATACACCAGCCAGGTTACCCCATCGATCTCGATCACGGCCTGGTGCCCGGGGCCGACGACCAGCGGCGGCCCGTCCAGCTTGCTCACCAGGATCGGGTTCTCGGGCGCGTCCTCGCACGGCCCGACCGCCGTCTCGCACAGCGCGTAGCCGACCGCGTAGTCGAGGCTGGCGTAGCTGTTGGCCGAGAAGAACAGATAGTAGGCGCCGTCACGCTCGACCATCGTCGGCGCCTCCACCACATTGCCCTCCCAGACGGCGTCGTTGCGCACCAGCCGCACCGGCTCGCCGGTGAGGCTCAGGCCGTCCGGCGCGAGCGGCTGGACGTAGATGTAGGTCGGCATGCCGCAGCAGTTGCCGTCGTTCTTCCAGTACAGGTAGAGCTGCTCGCCGTCGCGGAACGGGTGCGCGTCGATCGAGCCGCCCTCCTCCACCTGGCAGACCAGCGGCTCATCGCTGGCGGAGCGGAAGCGCTCATCCAGGCTCGCGGCCACCGCCACGCCGATGCACTGGCGGCCCGACTCGGCGTGGCGCGCGGTGAAGTACAGCACGTACCGCTCGCCGACCTGGATCACCTCCGGCGCCCACACGTCGGGCCGGCTGAGCCGCACCCACTTCGGCAGCGCCGGCATCGCGTCCGGCAGCAGCTCCCAGGTGATCAGATCCTCGGAGCGGGCCATCTGGACGTTCCGGCCGCTGCTGTTGGTGGCGTAGGCGTAGTACACGCCGCTGGCCGCGAGCACCGCCGGGTCCGGGAAGTCCTGCCGCAGCACCGGGTTCTGGAACATCTCCGCCCCGGGCGGCTCCGCAGTCGCCGGCGCCGAGGTGGCCGGCTGCGCCGTCGGCTGGGCCGCCGGGGCGGGCGTGGCGGCGCCGGGGTTCGCCCCGCCGCACGAGACGAGCAGCAGGATCAGGCACACCAGCGGCCAGCGGCGGACGTTCGCCTGCCATCGGTCGTCGGTGCTCATCTCAGCGCCCCGCGAGGCCGGTCGTGGCGACGCTGCGGACGATATAGCGCTGGAGCGCGACGTAGATCACCAGCACCGGGATCGCAGCGATCGTCGCGCCGGCCATCATCTGGCCGTACTCCGAGGTGTAGGCGCCCTGCAGCGTGCGCAGGCCAGGCGGGAGCGTCTGGAGCTGGCGGTCCTTCAGCACCAGCAGCGGCCAGAGGAAGTCGTTCCAGCTGGCCAGGAAGGTGATCACCGCCAGGGTGGCCAGCGCCGGCTTGGCGAGCGGCAGCGCGACCTGCGCGAAGGTCTGCAGCGCCGACGCCCCGTCGATGTGCGCCGCCTCCTCCAGCTCGCGCGGGATGCCGTTGAAGAACTGGCGCAGGAAGAACACCCCGAAGACCCCGGCGAGCGCCGGGACGATCACGCCGGCGAAGTTATTGAGCCAGCCCAGGTTCGCCACGGTGATGAAGTTCGGCACCAGGAACATCATGCCCGGCAGGAACAGCGTCGCCAGCAGCAGCGCGAAGATCGTGCGCCGGCCGGGGAACTCCATGCGCGCGTAGGCGTAGGCCGCCAGCGAGTCCACGATCAGCGTCAGCAGCGTGACCAGCGACGCGACGATCAGGCTGTTGACGAACCAGCGGCCGATCGGCGTCGAGGGGTTGCCGAGGATGCGCTCGTAGTTCGCCAGCGTCACGGTGCGCGGGATCCAGTCGATCGTCTGCGAGAACCACTGCGACTTCGGCTTGAGCGAGGTCGAGAGCATCCACAGCAGCGGCATCAGGAAGACCGCGGCGACCGCGATCATGATGGCGTAGAGCACGATGTTGCGGATCAGCTTCGACCGCTGCGTGCCCGGCGCCGGCCGCGGCTCGGCGAAGGGGCGTTCTGGAGCTACAGTCGTCATCTTCGTTCCTATGTGCGCTCACGGAAGATGCGGAAGTTGGCGTACGAGAACGCGATCATGATCAGCGCGGTCACGAACGACATGGCCGCGGCGCTGCCCTGCAGGTTGCGCTCGAAGCCCTCGCGGTAGATCCGCACCATCACCGGCTCGGTCGCCCCGCCGCCGCCCGGCTGCGCCGGCCCGCCGCCGGTCATGATGAACGGCTGGATGAAGAGGTTGAACGACGCGATGATCGACGTGATCACGATGAAGATCAGCACCGGGCGCAGGAGCGGCAGCGTGATGCGCCAGAACGACTGCACGCCGGTGGCGCCGTCGATCGCCGCGGCCTCGTACACGTAGTCCGGGATGTCCTGCAGGGCGGCGAGCAGGATGATCATGTTGAAGCCGCTCGTCCACCACACGGTGCAGACCACGATCGCCACCCAGGCCCAGGGCATGGTCGAGAGCCAGCGCGGCGGCGTGACCCCCCAGCTGGCCAGGTAGTAGTTGATCAGCCCGCCCTGGCTCTGGAAGATCCACCACCACAGCAGCGCCACCACGGCGCCCGAGAGCGCCCAGGGAGCGAAGTAGATCGCGCGGAACACGTTGGAGCCGCGGATGCGCGTGTTGAGCAGCAGCGCCAGCCCGAGCGGGATGACGATCAGGAAGGGCACGCTGTAGAGCACGAACTCGACGGTGTTGCCGAGCGAGCTCCAGTAGACCTGGTACTGCACGCTGCCTGGCGTGAACAGGTTGGTGTAGTTCTGCAGCCCGATGAACTGGGTGTTGTTCGGGCGCAGGTAGTCGTACTGCAGGAAGCTGATGTACAGGCCGTTGAAGAACGGGTAGCCGACGAACACGGCGAAGACGAGCAGGTGCGGCAGGATGAACAGGTAGGGCGTGATGTTCAGGCGGCGTCTTCTGGAGACTGCCGGCGCGCTCGTCTCCCTGGGTTGGACGGTCGTTGCCATATGCTGCGCTCTCTTCAGTAGCCAGTATTGGGGAGCCAGCAGCCAGCGCTGCGGTGGAGATGGTGCAGCCCTGGTTCCTGGCTCCTGACTACTCGCTAGCGGCCGGTGGGCGCCTCGCCGTAGTTCTGGCGGTTCTGCTCCAGGATCTGGTTCGCGCGGGTCGCGGCGTCGTCGAGCGCGGCCTGGACGTCGGTCGTCGTGCCGGCCATCACGGCGCTCACCGCCTCGCCGAGCGGCGCGAAGGCGTCGCCGATGCCCGGGACCGACGGCGGGAAGAAGGCCGACTCGACCGACGGCGCGATCGACGCCTGCGGCTCGATCGCCAGGAACTCCGAGCTCTGGCGGACGCTGTTGCTGGCCGGGATCTGGCCCGCGCGCGCCCACTCCACCGAGTTGTCCAGCAGGTAGCGGATGAAGATGCCGGCCGCGGCGTCCTTGCACGGGTCGGGGTTCGCCTGCTGGGTCAGGGCCAGCTGGTGCGAGCCGGCCCACACCGCCATCTGATCGCCCATCTGCGGGACGGCGGTGGCCATGCCGTTGAACTCCACGCCCTCGCCGGTGAGGTTGGTGGTCTGCCAGATGCCGTTCCAGACGATGCCGACCGTGCCGGCCTTGAAGGCGTTCAGCTCGGCGTCCACCTCGAGGTTCGGCTGCGAGTACTGCTCCTGGAGCTCCTTCATCAGCGTGAGCGCCTTCACGCCCGCCTCGCTGTTCCAGGTCGCCTGCGTGGCGTCGTCGCTGAACTCCGTGCCGCCGTACTGGTGGAGCAGCATCTGGAAGATCTGCTGCACCGGGAAGCCGGTGGTGATCATGAAGCCGTTGTTGCCGTTGCCGGTCACGGCCTGGGCCGCCTCGGCGAACTCCGCGCTGTTCGTCGGCGGGGAGCTGATGCCCGCCTGCTCCAGCAGGTCGGCGTTGTAGAACATCACCATCGGGTGGATGTCGAGCGGGATGGAGTAGCGCTGGCCGTTCACCTCGCCCGCGGCCCACACCGCCTCGGGGAAGTCATCGCCGGTCATCCCCAGCTGCTGCACCAGGTCGTCCATCGGGCGGATCACATTGCGGAACGCCTGGGTCGCCACCTGGTCGGCGTGGATCACCGCCACCTCCGGCAGCGTGTTCGACGCCGCGGCGGTGCCGAGCTGGATGTAGTACTCGGCCTGGCTGGTCATCTGAACCTGGATGTTGGGGTTCTCCTGGTTGAAGCGGTCTACGATCTGGCCCATGAACGGGCCGTCCGGGCCGGTGAAGGGGTTCCAGTACTGGAGCGAGACGTTCGCACACTCGGCCGGCAGGGCCGCCCCACCAGTGCCGGTCTCGCCGCCCCCGGCCGGCGCGGTGGTCGCCTCGGCCCCGCCCTCGGCCGGCGCGGTGGTCGCCGCTGCGCCGCCGTCCGTCCCGGTGCCGGTGCCCTGGCCGCCGCCACACGCCGCGATGAGCACTGCGACCATCGCAAGCGCCATAACGAGACACCATCGTCGAACCGTGGCTGTCATCTGCACTCCTCCGTATGAAGCAATCGGTGAGCCGTGGGTTGGAATGAAGTAGAGTGAGGGAGGAGTCGCAAGATTCGTGCCGTTCCGCGGAGGCGCGGCCGGCGTGGGTGGGGGAGGGGGCGGCCTCGCCGCCCCCGGGAGTGTGGTTCGCCGCCCTAGGCGCCGATGAAGCGGCGGTAGATCGTGTAGAGCTGCTCGAGGCTGTTGATGTCCACCCACTCCTCGTCGGAGTGCAGCCCGGCCCCGACCGGGCCGACGCACACGGAGGGGATGCCGCGGTCGCCGTAGAAGCGCGCGTCCGTGGCGAAGTGCTCGCGGTAGAAGCCGGCGGGCGCCTCGGTGACCGTCTCGATGCAGCGGGCCAGGCGCTGGACCTCGGGGTGCTGCGGGTCGGTGTTGAGCAGCGTGCCGGAGCCGCCGCTCCGCTCCACGCGCGCGCCGGGGAAGCACTCCGCCACCGCCGCGGCCAGCGCCTCCGGGGTGTCCTCGGGGATGTGGCGGATGTCGAGCGTGAGGGTCACGGTCTCGGGCAGCCGGTTGGCCGCCTCGCCGCCCCGCACCAGCGTCGGGACGACCGTAGTGACCCACGCCGGCCCATCGGGCGTCGGGAAGCGGCGCTCGAGCGCCGCCAGGCCGTCCCGCAGCCCGGCGATCGCGTTGACCCCCTCCCACGGGCGCGAGCCGTGCGCCGGCTGGCCCAGCACCGTCACGTCGAACCGCACCACCCCCTTGTGCGCGTAGCAGATCTCCAGGTTGGTCGGCTCGCCGACGAGGAAGAACTCGCACGACCAGCCCTGCTCGGCGATGTGCCCGGTGCCGTGCACCCCGCCGATCTCCTCGTCGCTGACGAACTGAAAGCCGACGTCCGGCGGGTCGGGCAGCGCCGCCAGATCCTTCAGCAGCCGCATCATCACCGCGGCCGCGCCCTTCATGTCCTGGCTGCCGCGGCCGTAGATCCGCTCGCCGCGCACCTCCGGCCGGTACTGCTCCGGCCGCGCCGGCACGACGTCCAGGTGGGCGTTGAGGAAGATCTTCGGCGCGCGCGTCTCGCGCAGCGTGACGACCAGACACGGCTTGCGGTCCGACTCGTAGCGCTGGATGTGGACGCCGGGGATGGCGCGCACGTAGCGCTCGACATAACCGATGACCTCGGCCAGAGCCTCCGGGCGCTCGGCGGTGGACGGGATGGCGACGAGGTCGCAGGTGAGCTGTACCAACTCGTCGCGGATGGGTGAAGGCATGGTGTACTCCGCGCCATCAGGCGTTTACACGGTGAGCGATGCTGTCCATTCTAGCGAGTTCTCACCTAAGCGCAACCCGGAGATCGCCCGCGGGCACGACAACGCCCGGCAGCAGGCCACCGATCGGTTCAGTGGTCTGTCGCCGGGCGTCAGAACCCAGTGCTCGCCTCCGGAAGCGGCGCTAGCCGTCGGCCGGCATCCAGTCCCCATCCTCCGCGCCGGACGGCGGCATGTCGGCGGTGGTTATCTCGCCGCGCATGCGGCTCGCAAGATTGAGGATCGACTGGCCGTAGGTGCAGCCGGGGTAGGCCCACTTGCTGTTGAGCCCCTGCCACGTCCGGGCCGTGCCGCGGTAGGTGGTGAGCGGGCGGTAGGAGAGCGCGTGGGCGATCAGCTTGCGCTGCTCCTCGTTCGCCTCCTCATCGCGCAGCGCGTAGGCCAGCAGCCGGCCGAGATGGGCTGGGATCGATTCCTGCACCCAGTCGGGGAAGCTGACGCCCTCGCGCCAGATCAAGCTCCTGTCGTCCCAGGCCCAGTGCGGGCCGGGCTGCGGCTCGGTGCCGGGTCGCGTCGCGCCCGTCACGCCGATGCCGGCCGGATTGCGGCGCGGCCGCTGGCACCACCAGGAGGTGAGGCTGCCGGTCTCGTGCGCCATCTGCGCCAGCGCCGTGAACCAGTCCACCCCCACGCTCTCGCCGATGCTGCGGTACGCCTCGCAGATCACGCGCACGTCATACTCGGTGTACCCCGCGGGCGGCGGGATCACCGATGCGCGCGGCACAAACCAGGCCACGGCCTGCTCGACGGTGCCCCTAGCCGGCCCGATGATCGGCGCGTCAGGCGTCGGCTGAGGCCAGGGCGGGCCGCACCGATCGATGCCGGGAGTCGGGCCCGGGACGACGGTGGGCG
>ERZ777003.3166-NODE-3166-length-16692-cov-6.313758_pt1 | contig 16692 bp, 18 predicted proteins | sample MGYA00374956_ERZ777003 | MGnify/ENA primary metagenome ERZ777003 (study PRJEB29302, sample SAMN06268252) | bioreactor metagenome | isolation source: Joint BioEnergy Institute, California, USA | place: USA:Joint BioEnergy Institute, California, USA | collected... | reverse complement strand
CCTTCTTTCCAATTTAACTGGAACTAAGGACTCCGTCATTCGGGGGCAAGCTCAATTCCATCCCAAGTTCAGTGCCGCGGCCATGCGCGCCTATTTGATCAAAATGTACTCACAATTACAGGGAGGCGAGCGATTCTTGCACCTGCTCGACAGTGTTTGCGACACAGCAGATGCTGCGCGGCTCCTTGCAAGGTTTGCCAGGTTGGCCCGCGCCGAAGCGACGCGGGGCGCATTCGGTCATTGCCTGAGGGCCGCGGCGCAAGCGGCGGCTAGCGCTCTTTCGAACGGCCTATTTCCCCCAAGTGGGTGTACCGGAACCCGTCGTGGTACTTGAGTCCGTACCCCAGCGCCCGATCAAACCCGATGTGAGCCACCCAGATGATGCCTGCGATCGTGGCCCAGGGTGTGGCCAAGAACACGCCAAGTGCGAGACAGGCGAGGGCTCCCACGTATGAGTGGGCGGCGTTGTAAATGAAGGCGCCCGACCTTGGGCCCGCCAGATAGCCCAGCAGCGACAGATCGGGGATGAAGAAACACAGGAGAAACAAGCCCCATCCGCTACCCCAGCTGGAATAGGCAAGCAGGCTCACCACCAATACCACCAGCCCTTCCACCCTCAATAACACCCGAACACCACCCGAAGCCGCATTGGCATGCACGATTCGTTTTCCTTTCAAGAGACTCAAATTCAATTCATCGGCGGCAGAAACCTGTCCACCCCTGTCACACCAGTGCGAAACGTCCGCTATCCCGCCTGCGCGGCGGGTCCGGCCGCTGGTTTTCCACCATTCCGCGTCCGAACCCGTTCGATACCTCGCCTATTATTTGTCCCACATGGAGCAGGAGCGCCGTGTAGGCACTAACACGCCACGATGACGCTGCCCACCAGGCTCGATGCCGACTGGTTTGCCAGGGTGCTGGGTGCAAGACCATAGCACAGGCGTGGCCTGCTAGCGTGTCGCCACGCCCTTGCAGTCGGCGCTCACCCATTTTGCCTCGTGCGAGATTTCATTGACAAAATCTTCGCCGTTGACCTTGCCCTTCATGGTCATGGTGCTCTTGTAGCTCTTGGGCGTGGCGTCCCACACGCGGCCCGATACTGTCCATTTGCCCTCGGGGTTGGTGCATGTCATGCTGAAGGTGCCGCCTTCGCGTGAGCCCTTCCAGTCCATTTTCGAGCACTTCATGTCGGGATCGTCGATGGCGGGACGTAGTTCGGCTTTGGCCTTTTCAGGGGTCACGCACTCGCGGATCACGTTCGGCTGCGCGATTGAAATGCCCGAGTTGCCCATCACCGCCTCCATCTGCTTGCGCTGCTCGGGCGGCAGGTTCTTCAGGGCTTCGAAAGCCTCCGCCATCATCTTCGCCATGGCGCTATCCTGCTTGATGGTGATTTCCCACAGCCCTGGTTCCCGCTCTGGCATGGACGAGGCAGCAGAGACTGTACTCGCTGCAAGAGTGCTTACGTACATCGCAGCGCATATGCTACGCACGATACCTGACATGATGATTCCTTTTTGCTTCTGTTATTCGGTTCGCTCGAGGGTATACAACGACTGCGGGGATCCTGTTCCGCGCAAAGTGAGCTTTTTGCCCGCAGGGTCGAGATAAACCTCAAAAACATCCGTGGTCGGCTGCCCCCACCATAGGTAGGTCATTTCCAGCCTGCCACCACTCACCCGGTAAGTGCCCTCCAGGGCATTCAGAACAGTGCCGATGTACAGGGCCTGTTTGTACTCCCCATTCGGCTTGAACTCCAGCGAGCCACTGACGCCGCGTGTCTCGCTGATCGTGCCACGCGAATCGGCAAAGGCCACGGCGAGGTACTTCCAGGTGTCGACCAGCGCCGCTACCTGGGTATTGGCCCCTGCACCTGGCGCCGGAGTAACCGGCGTTTGCGAGGGCGCCGGCTGCGGTGTGGTCGGAGCGGGATCCGGTCGCACCGGTTCGGGTACGGTAGGCTGTGGCGCCACGGGCTGGGGCACAACCGGTTGTGGCGTGACGGGGTGCGCTGGGGCGAGCGTTGACGGACTGGTGGGCGGCTGCACGGGCTGGGGTGTGTTTGGCGCGGGAGAGGCCGACGCGCCAGCATTTACGCCTGTGCGCCATTCGATTCCGAGCGGATTGCTGCCGGTGGGCGCTGGTGCAACCGGCGCGGGAGCGGAGGACCCGCCCACCCACTCTACTCCCAGCGGGTTGTTCGTCGCGGGTGCGGGGGCCGCCGGCGGCGGTGCCGATGTCGGGGTGCCTCCCACCCAGTTCACCCCCAGGGGATTGCTACCACTGGGCGCGGGCGCAACCGGCGCGGGAGCGGAGGACCCGCCTACCCACTCTACTCCCAGCGGGTTGGAAGCCTGGGCCAAAACGCTTGCGTGGGAAAGCGCAGCCAACGCCACCAGGCATACCCACGACCGCACCGACAATCCATATGAAGTCTGCGTCATCATCTTGATTCGCGTCTGTTCCTGTTCCGGATGTGACCGGTTCCTGGCAATGTTGCGGGATCGTGCTAGGAGCGTACGCACGACATGGACGAGCGTGGGTCTCCGTTGAAGATGAGATCGATTTGCGCCTTGCCCGTACTCTTGATGGAAAACTTTCCGACCGCGTTCGACAGGGTGCCCGTGAACGTCATGCGACCGTCGGCTGCGAGGTGGTAGGTGCCGCTCTTGTTGCCCACGGAATACTGGCGGGCGTCGCGGATGACGACATCGGTATAGGTGTAATTCGTCTGGCCGGCATCAAAGGTATAGCAGCCGTACTTCCCCGGAGGCACCGAGGTTGGCTGTGCCTGCGCGGCTGGTGCCGTCTGGGTGCTGGCTGCTGGCCGCAGACGCTGCACGCTGACCCATTCGTCCCAGTTCGGCCCGAATCCATCGTACGAGACCTTGCAGTTGCCGAGATTATCGGGCCCATCGATGACCTTGCCCGGGAACCACTGCCCTACGTTCAGAATGGAGACCGCGCGCCCCTTGTCGCAAACGGAGTTCTCTTGGCCGGCGCGTTGGTGTGCCCCCGATGGCTGCGCCTGAGCCGACCGCACCTGACTGGAGTTCGAGTTGGTGGCTTGCGCTCTGGCTTGCGGGCTCTTGGCAAATTGGGCAGTGCTGGGCGTGCTGGCAGCCCTCACGTCCACACCGGTAGCACCCTGGACAATCTGGTACCACGCCGTCTCCATGGAATGGATGGCTTCGCGCACCGTGTTGGTCCGCTCCGCGCCGCAAGCCCCCCCGGCAAGCTTGCTGGCGGCAGTCGAGCGGGCCTCCTGGCGCTGCTGCTCGAGGGTTGCGAGTATGGCCTGAAGCTCCGTGGGCCTGAGTCCGAACGCATCGAGGCCGCGCGTGAACGCCGAAGACAACCGGGAGGCATCGATGCCGCAGTACTCGGCAGCCCCCAACGCGAATCCCACGTCGCCTCCGGCCTTTTGCAGCAGTTCGAAACTGACACCGGGGTTGGCGGCGGCGGATACAGGGATAAATATGGCGGCGAAGAAGATCTTATATCTGGACATTTGAGTGTAATTGTTTCCAGAAACGTTGATGAAGCGCCCTCGCCACGACGCATCACTGACGGGCACTACTGCCAACGAAGCCCGTCGAGCCGCTACAGATCATGACGGTTGGCCGGTTTGCGTGTCATACAAGCATACAACGGCAACCGCGCCGCGGGTAGCTGGCAAATACGGTTCATGGCCCACACGACATGATTGCAAAGGTGCGTGAACAAAAACGGCGCGTAATCATACGCGCCGCAAATTGCCTGGCTCACAATTCTTTCAGGGCAAGGCCGTTCACGCGGTAACGGTCATCCCTTGCGCTGCCTTGACCGTGAAAGTACGTGCGCCTGCCTTGATGACGGGGTCTTCAGCAAACCAGCCCGCCACCTCTTCAGCCGTTTCAGCGCGACAGAAGAGCACGCCCTGGATCTCACCCGGCGCATAGTCAGGAAACTTCCAGCCGCACTCGATACGGCCCGCGCGCAGCAGGCCTCGCAGGAACTCGACGTGCTCCGGGCGATGGCGGTTGCTGCTTTCCACATCCACCATCGTGTAAATGACTGCAAACAGATTCAATTGCTTCTCCACACGTCAGCAAGCGTGCTCACTCGACCTTGATGTTGGCATCCTTGATGATCTGGGCCGCGTTCGCCATGTCTTCTTCGATGAACCTGGCGAATTCGGCCGGCGTGCTGCCGATCGCGTCCAGACCCATGTCGGCCAGACGGGCCTTCATTTTTGGATCTTTCAGGATGGCAGCCAGCTCGGTGGCCAGTTTCTCCACCACTTGGGGCGGCGTACCCTTGGGCACCACCAGACCCTGCCACGCGTAGGATTCCAGCTGGGGATAACCCGCTTCCCCGATGGTTGGCACATTCGGCAGCGTGGCGGCGCGCTCACCGCTGAGCACGACCAGCGGAGTCAACCGGCCGTCGTTGAAATACGAGCCCAGGCTGGACACCGTATTGATGGTGAAGGTAATGCGGCCCTCAACGATGTCGGGCAGCGAATGGCTGATTCCCTTGTAAGGAACGTGCATCACCTTCATGCCCGTGTCCTTCGCAATGCGCGCTGCCACCAGGTGCAGCGCCGATCCCACGCCGCTGCTGTCGTGCGTGACCTGGTTGCTGGCGTTCCTGCCATATTCGACAAGCTCGGAGAACGTTGAGACGGGCACTTTCTTGCCCGCTGCCAGGACGAGGTTGACGCGTCCGATCAGGCTGACCGGCTCGAAATCAGAAACCTTGTACGGAATGTCCTTGTACAGCGAAGGGTTGATGGTGAACGCCCCAATGGTGATCAGCATCGTGTATCCATCAGGAGCGGCGCGCGCAACTGCCCCGGTTCCGATCATGCCGTTGGCGCCCGAACGGTTGTCGATCACGATCGGCTGCTTCAACCGTTCGCTCAACTCTTTCATGATCTCGCGGGTGACGAGGTCGGTATTGCCACCTGCCGGATACGGCACAACTACGGTGATCGGGCGGCTCGGGTACTCGTCCGCTGCCGCGGCCAGACCAGGCACGCCCAACAGCACACTCGCCAGTGCGGGTGCCAGAAACTTGCGAATCAGCATGGATGTCTCCCTATGAATGAGTCTTGCATGATCGTCGCCAGGTCCCGACGCCGGCGCTCAGGCCCACGGACGATCAGAAAACGTGAAATCGCCGTGATATGCCTTGGAAATGCGTGCCCAGCGGCGTCCGCATTCGCGCGACGCTTCGGCATACTCTTCAGGCAGCTCGGTGTATGGGGGACGCAGCGGGCCGCAGCTGGAATAGCCTGCCGCGTTGATCCGGGTCTTTTCCACCTGGATGTTGTACTTGGCGAACTCCGGCGGGTTGTCGAAAATGTACTGAACCGGCTCGTTGGCCCAACGAATGGCCGCGGCCAGTTCGTCGATGGCATCCTGTCGGCGCTCCTGGATGGCGCGCATGATGGCAACCGCGGGGGTGGGATCCATGGCGGCGGCCGTCGCCCAGCACGCCGTGGTTGTTTCCGGGGCGATGGCGTAATACTCATGTACCACCATATCGATGGGCATGAAGTTTATTCTGCCCTCCGTGGCGGCCAGCAGTTGGGCAAGACCTTGAACCCGCGAGTATTTGGCGGACGTCACCGTGGGGGCCCTGCGGGCAACCTCCACCCAGAACTCCAGCGGAAAGTCGTAGCGGAATGCCCGTGCGTTGGCGTACGCCATGACGGCCAGGTCCGGGAAAAGCCGCGAGATCTCCTCGTAGAAACCCACGGCTTCGCCGGTGGTTACGGGTTGCCACATGGGCAACCCCAGCAGTGTTCCATCGGCACCGAGGTCGCGAATCTTGCGCAGGCGGCGCACCGCCTCGTGAGCACCCAGCGCCGTAGCCCCCACCAGCACCGGAACGCGCCGGTTCACGGTTTCAAGCACGCACTCGACGAATGCATCGTAGTCGGGTTGCGACAGTGTGGCGCATTCTCCGGTGGTGCCAAGAACGATGAGCCCTGACGAGCCGTCACGGATCAGGGCGTTGATGACCCTTTCGGTTTCATCGAGATCCACCGTACCAGTGGCGTCGTAGCGGTCGGCACCGGCACGTGCCGGCGTCGGAATGATGGCGTACAGACCCTGGTACTCTTTGGCAGTCAGCATATCGATTCCCCTGAAGACTGGATGTTCAGTCCAGCTTCACATTGACGTTCTTGATGTAGGTGAATTCCAGCAGTTCCGCGAAACATTCTTCGCGCCCGATTCCCGAGTGCTTGACGCCACCGAAAGGCGCCCCCAGGAAGTGCTGGCTGGAGTTATTGATCCAGACATAGCCCGTTTCGATCCGACTGGCTGCCCGATGGGCGGTGGTCAGGTCGGATGTCCAGATCGAACCGGTCAGTCCGTACTTCACGCGATTGACGACACTGAAGAGCTCGTCTTCATCGGACCACCTGAACACCGCCATCACGGGCCCGAACACTTCTTCATTGGCCAGCTTCATGTCGGGACGCACGTCGGCGAACACCGTCGGCTCGTAGAAGAACCCCTTGTCGAGTGGCGGCTGGGTGGGCCGCTTGCCCCCGGTGACCAGGCGTGCACCTTTGGCGATGGCGGAAGCCACGTAATGTTCGACCTTGGCCAGCTGGGCGGCGCTGACCAGTGCACCCATCGTGGTGTCCGGATCAGTGGGAATGCCCGGGCGGTGGCGTTGGGGCAGCAGCTCGACAACCCGCTCCAGCACCTCGTCGTGGATGGACTCGTGCAGGAATACCCGGCTGGTCGAGCCACAGCTCTGACCCGACCAGGTGAAGTTCATGCCATTGATGATGCCGTTCACGAGCTTGTCGATCCTGGCATCGGGGTAGGCGATCAACGCGTTCTTCCCACCGAGCTCCAGCAAGACCGGCTTCAGATCGGAAGCCGCCGTAGCCATGACTGCCATGCCGGTGGGGACGCCGCCGATCAGCGTCACCTTGCGCACCAGAGGATGACGGCACAGGGCATCGCCACATTCGCGCGTGCCGGTGAGGAGGTTGATAACACCAGGAGGGAAGATGTCGCCAATCAGTTCGGCCAGGCGGAGGATGGACAGTGGCGCCTGGTCGGGCGCCTTGATCACCACCGTGTTGCCGGCCGCCAACGGAGCAGCGATGCGAGCGGCAGCAAACATCAGGGGATGGTTGTAGGCGACGATGCGCGCCACCACGCCCAGAGGTTCGCGGATGGTGTAGTTCAGGTTGCCGTTGCCCATGGGGATGGTCTCGCCCTTGATCTCCGAGGCGAGGCCGGCAAAGTAGTCGAGCGAGTCTGCGGCAAAGTCCGCGTCGGCGGCGAGAGCCGAAATCGGGTTGCCGTTGTTGAGCGCATCCAGCAGCGCCAGCTCGCGCGAGTGGGCGCGCAGCACTTCGGCCGCTCGGCGCAAGAATCTGGCGCGTTCGCGGGGCGGCGTGGCAGCCCAGGCGGGAAACGCTTTGTGAGCAGCCTGCACCGCCGCATCCACATCGCCCCGACGCGCCTCGGGCGCTGTGGTGATCACTTCGTTGTAGGCGGGGTTGATGGTTTCGAGGAAGGTGTTTTCCAGCGGAGCATGCCAGCCGCCGCCATAGAAGAGCGCTTTGTGGGAGGGAAGAATGCCTTCGGGAATCTCGTTGTTACGCATACTCGTGAGCGATTACGAACGCCAGATCGGCTGATTCCGCTGCAGTCTAGAGAGCCAGCATTTATCAGACAATACTATTTGAATTATTCTTTGAATCAAGTTTATTGATAAATAGGTCCGGCTGCGCGCAAGCGGGGCCACGGGGTAGCACCGAATGAAAAACCTCGATCTGCAAATGCTGCGAGTGCTCGACGAGATCTACAAGACCCGCAGCCTGTCACGCACTGCCAATCGCATGGGACTCACCCAGCCCGCCGTCAGCATGATTCTGGCGCGCTTGCGCGCACATTTCGAAGACCCTCTCTTCGTCAGGGTGGGCCACGAAATGCAACCCACGGCCCAGGCGGAAGGCATGCGCGAACATGTGCGAGCATCCATCGCCGCGCTCGAGTCCACGCTCAATTACCGTGTTCGCTTTGACCCTGCAACCAGCGAGCGCGTGTTTCGAGTGGCCATTACCGATATTGGCCAGATCGTGATGGCCCCACGGCTGCTCAAGACGTTCTGGAACCGCGCGCCAAAGGCCGGCATCGAGCTTTCCCACATCAGCGACCGCACGCCCCAGCTCATCGAAGCGGGCCTGGTAGACCTTGCCGTAGGTCCGGTTCCGAACGTGCCCGAAGGCTTCTTCCAGAAAGCCATCTACAAGGATGTCTTCGTGTGTCTCGCGGCGCGCGACCACCCGCGCATACGCGGACAATTGACTCTGGACGACTTCTTACGCGAAGGTCACGTGGTGGTGATCAGCTCGAGCTTCACCCACGTAGCCGTCGAGCGCGAACTGGAGGATCATCGCATCCGGCGCCGCGTGGCCGTGAGACTGCCCAACTTCCTGCTGCTGCCCCAGCTGGTGGCCACCACCGAACACATCACGATGCTGCCACGCCGTGCGGGTCTGGCCATGGCCAGCGCCGATCCACGCCTGGTGGCCTACCCGCCCCCGCTGGAGCTGCCCGGCCATACCATCACCCAGTATTGGCACAAACGTCAGGCGCAGGACTCGGGCAACAAATGGCTGCGCGAGCTGTTCGTAGAACTGTTCGCCGACCAAAGGGTGCGCAAGCCGTAACATCAACGCATACCTGAAGAAAACGCCCGGCCAGGCCGGGCGCAGAACGCTTGCATCCGTACCCGCGCCCAAACGGAAACACCTTCGGGCACAGGTAGCTCAGGGCAGTCAGTCGACGGTTGCACCCGTCTCGTTGACCACCTTCTTCCACTTCTGGCGTTCCTTGTCGACAAAGTTCGCGAACTGCTGAGCCGACATGAGCTCGGTGATTCCGCCCAGCGTATTCAGCCGGTCCTGGAACTCCTTGGTCTGAAGAATGCGTACTGTGGCTTCGTTGATCGTGTTCACGATGTCAGCGGGAACCTTGGAACTCGTGGCGATGCCGAACCACGCCTCGGTGTTGAAGCCCGGATAGCCGAGCTCCTCCATAGTAGGCACATCGGGGAGCGACGGGATGCGGTTGCTCGAAGTAACTGCCAGCGCCTTCAACTGGCCTTCCTTCACACGGGGAAGCGCGCTGATGCCGATCAGGAACATGGTGTCGACATGTCCGCCGATAAGATCGACCGTGGCCGCGGCATCACCCTTGTATGGTACATGCACCAGGTTCACGCCAGCATCCTTCTTGAAGAGCTCTCCGGACAGATGGCTAAGATTGCCGCTGCCGGGCGAGGCATATGTATAGCCGCCCGACTTCGCCCTGGCCAGGTCCACCAGTTCCGTCACATTGTTCGCCGGAAACGAAGGTTTCACCACAAGCACATTCGGAACCTTGGTAAGCAGGGCAATCGGGGCGATATCCTTGGCCGGGTCATATGGCAGATTCTTGTAAAGCGCCGGATTGGTCGCCAGCGTGGACGTTGACGCCATGAAAATGGTGTAACCGTCCGGTTCCGCTTCCAATGCCGCCGCCACGCCGATATTGCCGTTTGCCCCGGTGGCGAAATCCATCCTGGGCTATACCGGCTACCCGCATCTGATCACCCGCAGGCTGGTACGCCCGTCGGTCGTGCGTACGGTGAGTGCCGTATTTCCGCGCAACAGGGAACGCGCTGTTACCGCCGAGAACTTCCTGGCATTGCTGCAGCAGGAATTCGGCAACATCAAGCCTGGCCCGCTTCCGGGAGTACATTGAGGGGCGCGCCGCCCCCACCCGTTACGCGGCCGGCAGCAGGCTGCCCGTCACCTCGACAACCGGCGTGGCCAGCTGCGCCATGGGCCTGACCGCGAAGTGCGGCGACGCAGCCAGTTCCTTGAGGTCGATGCATACGTAGTTCATGCCGCCCCCGTCGCGCAGGAAGAACCTGCGGCGTTCGAGGTCGGAGATGCTGGTCCAGCTGGTGAATTCGGAGGGCACGTGGCCCAGGTCTTGCCCCTGGAACTGAAGGTGCGAGCTGCCGACCTCGGGTGGATCTACCGTAATGCCGCGCGGACGATCGAAATTATTCATGATGTGCGCCACCATTTGCACGGCGCGATCCGGCTCGGTCTGCTTCTCGGCGAAGGAGGCGTAGAACACCGCACGGATGAAACGGTCGACAGACGTATCCGACGCGGGCAGGCCCGCCTTGGCAATGCCCGCCCCCGGCTGCTCGGCGTCGAAGTTCATGAAGCGCGCTTTGGAGCGGTCGACGTTGGTCAGGAACGTGTAATTGTTGAGATTCGTGAGGTGCCACGAGAACGGGGGCGCGTTGGTGAGCACGCCCACGGGGTTGTCGTACACCGTGCGCACGCCGTGATGAAACTCGATGACGAGGCTCGCGCCAGTGGCGTCGTGCACCGCGTAGTGGAATGGCATCTCCAAGCCACCCAGGATAGCAACGGGCTGGAGCACGATCTGCAGATCATTGAGCGCGGCTTTCACCTCTCTGACCGTTGCGAACTGCCCAAGCAGGTACGTTCCCAGGTCGGCTGCCGAGATCGCGGGGCGGGTGGCGTCGAGCTCGGGCCTGGGACCGCCGGCCTGCGAGTAGGCCTGCACGCTGAAGGTCAGCCCTGCATCGTTCAACCCTTCAACCACCTTGAGGTCGTTAATGCCCAGCGGCACTCCCGGGGCTGGAATGGCGTCCGGCATGCTGACTGCGACAATAGCGTGGCGCGTACGCCATTGGCTGCCGGGGTGCCCCGTGACCGCCGAGGCAAGCTGCGTGCCCGCGGGGAAGTAAGCCACCTGGTACGGCAGATCGACTGCCAGTTCCAGTGTGCGGCCAAGATAGGGGCGATTGCTGGCGTCACGATAAAGGAGGGAAGTGCACATGCAGAAGTTCCGAACAGGTTTGACGGTTCCGGGCCGCCGGCCCAGGCACACAAAGTCCGCTGCCAGACGGGCAGCGGGGTTGGCGACCGCTGCTTCGCCGGCGCATCTGCCAGCATAGAACAGCCCGCGAAGAACGACAACGCCATCCGCGCGGGTTGTTGCATCACGGCTTGCTCCCGAGGCGGCACAACGATTCCCTCGGCAACGCACCGGTGGCATTACCCGACAATTGAAACCGGGGCATGGTACGAAAGAGGCTCCGCGCCCGTGCCGAAGCATCGATAGCGGAGCCTCCGATTGACGCATGGGCTGCCGGCGGACAAAGCCGCACACCTCAGAGCTACATCATCGACGGCAGCCAGAGGGAGATCCAGGGGACCATGATCAGCAGCGCGAGCCGGACGATGTCCATGATCCAGAACGGCGTGACGCCCTTGTAGATGGTGCCTGCCGTGACGTCGGGGATGACCGCGCTGATCACGAACACGTTCATGCCCACCGGTGGGGTGATCAGGCTGATTTCAGTGACCACCACAACCACGATGCCGAACCAGATGAGCACCATCTCCGGCGGCATCATGAAACTGAAATCGAGCGCCGCCACGATGGGGTAAAACACCGGCACCGTGAGCAGGATCATGGACATGCTTTCCATCACGCAGCCCAGGACCAGGTAGATCACCACGATCACGAAGATTACGGCCAGGGGCGAGAATCCCTGGGAGGTAATCCACTCGGTGAGCATCAGCGGCGTCTGCGCCATGTTGATCAGGTTGGAAAAGATTACCGCCCCGATCACCACGGCAAAGACCATGCCTGTGGTGCGTCCGGTTTCTACCAGGATGTTGAAGAACAGCCGCCAGGTGAGCACCCGGCGTGCGAGAGTAATGACCAAGGCTCCGAAGGCGCCGATACCGGCCGCTTCGGTAGGGGTGAACACGCCGCCATATATGCCGCCAATGACCAGGATGAACAGCGCCGCAATGGCCCAGACATCGCGCAGCGCACGCAGCCTCTCGGCCATGGTTTGGCGGCGTCCCGGCGGACCGGCCTTTGGGTTGATCCACGTGACCACGACCACCGCAGCAAGATAAAACAGGATGCCCAGCAAGCCCGGCAGCAGCCCGGCAATGAACAACTTGCCGATATCCTGTTCCGTCATGAGGCCGTAGATGATGAGGATGACGCTAGGAGGAATCAGGATGCCCAACGTACCACCCGCCGCAATGGAGCCGCCCGCCAGCGTGGGCGCATACCCGTACTGCCGCATGGACGGCATGGAGACTTTGGCCATGGTAGCAGCCGTGGCCAGGCTGGAACCGCAGATGGCACTGAAACCGCCGCAGGCAAGGATGGTGGCCATTGCCAGCCCGCCGCGGTAATGCCCCAGCAATGCATAGGATGCGTCGTAAAGCTGACGTGACAGCCCCGCCTGGGTGATGAGGTTGCCCATGAGAATGAACATGGGCACCACCGCCAGGCTGTACGTCATGCCAGTTTCGTACGCGGTGTTCGCCACCATGGCGGCCGCAGCGTTCCAGTTGACGAGAAAGCCAAAGCCGGCAAACCCCACGAGCCCCATCGCGAACGCGATGGGCACGCGCAGTGCCATCAGCGCGAACAGCACCAGGAAAGCAACAATGGTAATGGTCATGAGGGTGAACCCGATGATGTACCTGACACTGCCCCCTCATCGGGTGAGGTCGCCCGGGCACGCCCCACTGGCAGGATGCCTGCCGCCTGTAACAAGAGAATCAGCGCGGCCAGTGCGCTCATGACGCACATGAGCCAGTTGAGCGGCGCCAGGGGAATGAGCAACGAGGCCGTCGCATCGCCGAACTCCATGGCGTCCACGGCTTTCCAGCCCAGATGCCAGCCGAGAAACGCCATGCACACCGCTGCCAGCAGCGCAATCAGGCGCTCGCGCTGGACGGCGAAATGCCGGGACAGTACGGCATCGAACAGGTCGACGGCAATATGTTCGCGCCAGAGCGACACCAGCGGCAAGGCGCAGAACACCAGGGCCGCCAGCATCATTTCCGTGATTTCAAACGAACCGAGTACGGGCCGATTGAAGAAATACCGCCCGCACACGTCGACCACCGTAAGCGCCATCATGGCGAACAGCACGGCAGCCATGATGGCATTCAGGACGCGGACGAGCCTCTCGACAAAACGTGGTAGCCGAGCAGAGTCGTGCATAAGCGCGGGGCCTAGTTATTCTGCTTGGAATATTCGGCCTCCAGCTCGGCCGTGAGCTGACGCAGTTCGTCGAGCGCCTTGCGGCCGTCCACACCGCGTTTGTTGGCCTCGGCAACCCACGCGGCCTCGATGGGGGCAGTACGATCACGGATGGCCTTCATCAGCTCGTCGGACGCCGTTTCGACCTGGATGTTGTGCTTTTTCATGACGTCGAATGCACCCTTGGCGGCATCGTCGTACGACTTGCCGGCCATGCGAGCAAAGTGTTCACCCGAGAGCCGCATCAGCAGTTCCTGGTCTTCCTTTGGCAGACTGCGGAATTTCTTCTCATTGATGGCTAGGAAGAACGAGGTGTTGTAGAGGCCACCCGGAATCTGGGTACCGTACTTGAGGACGTTCTCAAGCTTGAAGCCTTCGATGGAGTCGTTGGTGAAGAGGACGCCATCGGCCACGCGGTTCGAGAGGATCTGGTAGACCTCGGACGCGGGATGCAGCAGCGGGCTGAAGCCCAGCGCCTGCGCCACTTCGTTCACCACACCACCCCCGACGCGCATCTTCTGCCCCTGGAAGTCTTCGATGCGGGTCATGGGCTTGGAGGTATGGAAGATGTGACCTGGCGTGTGCGTGTACAGGCTGAGCAGTACCACGCCACGGTGCTCGTTGGCCTGCTCGAGGTATTTCTTGTAAATGCGCCAGTACGCGGCCGAAGCGGCCTCGCCCAGGTTGCCGGTGAAGGGAAGCTCCACGATCTTGGTGAGCTCGAAGCGGCCCGGCTGATAACCGTGCACCCCGTAGCTGATGTCGGCCTGCCCTTGACGCACCACGTCGAACGCCGCGGCGGGCCGCCCGATGGGCGCCGGCAGAATGGTGACCTTGAGCCGCCCCTGGGACTCTTTCTCGACCTGTTCTGCCCACGGCTTGAGCGCGTTGGTGACGAAGAAGTAACCCGGCGGCAGCCAGGACGATACGGTCAGTTCGGTAACCGCCATGGCACTTCCGGCAACTCCTGTCAGGCTCAACGCCAAAGCTGCCCTGCCCATAAACCTGGAAAACCTCAACATTGCTGTCTCCTCTTCTTTCGTCAGGTACTGCAATCTGCTGTGCAGACCGGTCTCGCTAGGCTGAAGGACCTGATATTGTCATGCGAATGCGTTAACGAAACGAATTGGTGCTACTACTCATTCGAAGCTCGTCTGCTTCGGGCTTACCGACAATGCGGTGAGTATTGAAACAGCTGAAAGGATCGTGAATTGTTCACGCTTCACTTGGGCGTTGGAAATACTCCAAAAGGGTGAATGTTTTGTTTCTACAAAGTGCCGTCGTACCCGATGCCGCCACGGTAACCGCCTGGCGCTAGATGCGTGCGCCGGGCGGCACTTCCAGCCCCAGCAGCATTCTTCCGTATAGCTCGCCAATGGGTTCCGGCTGGAACAGGAAGTGCGTGCTCATCGCATGCAGGTCGCGAAACAGGCGTTCCATGACCGACCCTTCCGGCAGCAACGACCCGCCACAGGCGGCAAACATGCGTTGCGCACTGGAAACCGCCTGGCGTAACGCTACCACCAGCCGCATCCGCAATGCTGCTCGCTCTTCCAGCTCGATCGCGCCCCGTTCGGCGAGCGTCAGCTCGAACCGGCGCGCTTCCAGCAGCAGGGTGTCGCACAACATCTGCATGGTGGCGGTTCCCGCGGCCACGTCGATCTGCGAAACGGGTTCGTCGATCTGTCGCATGCGGGTGGCTGCCCGTATGCGATTCATCACGAGCTGACGGAATTCATGCGCAACACCACAGGCCGTTCCCAGCACTGCCGCGAGCCCGGACATCATGAACAGCTGATTGACCGGACTCGAATAGATCGGCTCCTGATTGCGGGAGTGGGGGTGTTTGCCTCCTTGCTGCATGATAGACCAGGACATGCAGCGATGTGCTGGCACAAACGCCCGGGAAAGTGCCACATTCTTGCTGCCCGTACCGCGCATTCCAAGCACATGCCAGCTGTCGTGATCGATGACGAACTCTTTCTGTGGCACCAGCACCACGTGCTGCTGTGCGCAGCCACCCCCGACATCGGGGATTTCGATGAGCAGTGCCACCCAGGTTGCGACATCGATGCCCGAGGCATAGCGCCATTCGCCAGACAGGTACAGGCCTGTATCGCACAGTTCCACCTGCAGGTTGCGCCCCACGCCGCCCGTCAGCACCGGCACGATGACCGGCTGGCTGCCCCGGAATACTTCGGCCTGCGCCTCGTCGGAGAACTTTCCCAGCATCAACAGATTGGCACTGCCTAGCCCCGCAATCCAGCCGCAGGATGCACAGGCTTCGCCGACCGCCAGAACAGCCTCCCAGATATGGTCCAGGGCAAGCCCCAGACCGCCGTGGCGACGCGGGATAGCCATGCGAAAGAGCCCGGTTTCAGCCAGGCGCTCGAGCACATCTGGCGGTATGCGACGCTCTTTCTCGATGCGGCCTGCCTGTTCCCGTAACCAGGGGACGACCGCGCAAACCGCGTCCACCGCAGGATTGATGCGACCTTCGCGTATGCGACTCATTAAGGCATTCATGATATTGAACCTGATGAAGGATCCATGAAAGATCGGCGCGGACGCCGAACCATTACGACGGGCATGCCCGAATGAACGCAATATAGGTACGATGGCATGTACACGCGGTATCCCGCGATACGAAGATCCTCCACCGGGGTCCTGTCATTCACCCTTGCGGCGATCCGCACAACGCATCCGAGGCCACTGCGATGACCACCGAGAGAGGAACCTGGAGACTGCCTGAAGGGCAGGTCGCACTACTGCTGAAGCATGCGCACTTGGGCAGCGAACGGCGCTACCGGGCGGGCCAGGTGCTGTACGAACAAGGCACGCATGCACTGGGTTTTTACCTGCTGCTTGAAGGCATGGTGCAGGTGTCGATGATTACCGCGGACGGCCTGGAGGTGATTCTCGAACTGATGGGACCGGATACCGTTCTTGGCGAAGGCGCGGCGTTTCCCTCGACGCCGAAGTTCTCGCGCGCCCAGGCGCTCACCGACGCCCGTGCGATCGAGTTCGTGCTGCCCGACATGACCTCAGTGTTTCGCGAATACCCCGAATTCGGGGCCGCGGTTTTCGAAATCAGCAGCCAGAAGCTGTCGATCATGATGCGCCGCTTCATCCGCCTGGCATCACGCCGGCCCGAAGATCGCATCCTGGAGCTGCTGGAGCGTTTATCCCATCATTTAGGCACACCCCACCCCGCCGGCACGCGGATCGATTTCCATCTCACCCACGACCAGGTGGCGGCAATGACGGCCACTTCACGCGTCACGGTAACGCGGGCGTTGCAACGCCTGCGCAAGGAAGGGCGGGTACTCGAAGCAGGCCGGAACTGGATACTCGTACATGATGGCGCCGCGACGACCGGGACAAACCCCACCGGTCAGGCACTTCAGGAATCGCCGCGCAGCGGCGGTGCATATCTCCCCTGAAAATACATCAGCGGCGGAAGGGCGCGCATGAGGCCATAGGTTCTGATCACCTGGCCTACGAGCATTTGACATCCTCCCCGGCCTTAAGGCTGGGGATTCCTACGGAGTGTTGCGTTGAT
>ERZ777003.3164-NODE-3164-length-16711-cov-7.046470_pt1 | contig 16711 bp, 13 predicted proteins | sample MGYA00374956_ERZ777003 | MGnify/ENA primary metagenome ERZ777003 (study PRJEB29302, sample SAMN06268252) | bioreactor metagenome | isolation source: Joint BioEnergy Institute, California, USA | place: USA:Joint BioEnergy Institute, California, USA | collected... | reverse complement strand
CGGTGCCCTTCAGGCCGAGCTTGCGCGCCACGCCGCGCTTCGCCTTGAGCGTCGCCTTGCCGGACTCGACCCCCATGCACGGACCCTCGACCACGAGCCCCTTGCGCAGGAAGTCACGCAGGCTGGCCTTGCCCGGCGACTCGAGCTCGGCGAACGGGGTCGCGTTCGGCGGCGTCGTGTCGCGGCCCGGGCCGTCACCGCCGCCCGGGTCGCCGGCGCCCGGGTCGCTAGCGATCGTGAACGTGACCTGCTTCCACTCCTCCTCGTTGCCCGCGAGGTCGGTGGCATGGAAGCGCAGGGTGTGCGCGCCCTCGGCGCTGACCGTGATCGGATCGGAGTACTCGGTCTCGTCGCCGTCATCGAGCTGGTAGGTGATCGAGTCGACGCCCGAGCCGCCCGCGTTGTCCGTCGCGGACAGGCTCACCGTCACCGGGCCCGTGTACGTGCCGCCGTCACCCGGCGAGGGCGGGTCGAAGGTGGCGCTCGTCGTGGGCGGCGTGACGTCCTCGCCCGTGCCCTCCTCGACGTTCACGGTCCCGGTCATGCCCGGGTGCAGGGCGCAGTAGAACGGGAACGTCCCCGCGGTGTCGAACTGCCGCGACACCGGCGGGGTGCCGGGAGCGCGAAGTCCGGGCTGACGCGGCCCGAGGGGATCGGCCGGTTGGGGCGCTCGCGCGCGTCGACCTCGCGGTCCGCGTAGTCGTTCAGCGCCATCCCCGCTAGGTAGAAGCAGGACGACGCCGCGGCGAGCCCCGCCGCGCGGGGAATGTCGCGCGCCTGCCCCGAGGTGGCCGCGCCCACGAACACGTCGCCGGGCACGCTCAGCACCGCCGGCAGGCGGACGAGCTCGGCGACGTCTTGGGCGGCGGGCATCGTCATGGCCGCGCGCTCACACCCGCACCCCCGAGCGCACCCACTCCAACAGCATCAGGTGCTGGCGCTCGAGCGCGTGCTCGTTCGTCCCGGCCGGATCCTTGAAGAAGAAGGCGAGCGAGGGAAGGATCCCGCCCTCACCGCGCGCGATCGCCAACGCCGAGAGGCGGGCGAGGTCGATCACGAGCGGCGCTGCCAGGGTGGAGTCGCATCCCTCCCACGTGAACTGCATCTTCATCCGCACCCCGAGAAAGCCCTCGAAGGCGATGTGGTCCCAAGCGGTCTTCCACTCGCCGAGGTCGCGGACGTTCTCGATCCGCACCGGGGCCTCGACGGAGTAGCCGAGGATCTCCTCCAGGCAGCGGCCCTTCGACTCGAGCTTGGCACTCGCGCGGACGGGATCCGCGAGGGTCTCGCCGTCGCCGCCCCCGAGCAGGTTGGTGCCCGCCCACGAGCGCACGCGCAGCGCGCGCGAGGCGAACGCGGGCGCGAGCGCGGCCTTCAACAGGGTCTCGCCGGTCTTGCCGTCGCGGCCGGCGAGCGGCACGCCCGCCGCCCGGGCGAGCTTGGTCAGCGCCGGCAGGGTCGGGCCGGTCGACGGCGTGAACTCGACGAAGCCGAAGCCCGCCTCGATCGCCGCGAGCGCGTAGAGCGAGCTCGGCGGGAGCACGCCGAGGCCGCGGTCGAGGGCGGCGCGGAGCTGGTCGGGGTCGCCGTGCGCCGGGTGCGGCTCCACCGGCGGCTCGGTCGAGGAGAGGTTGATGACCACGCCGCTCGCGAGCCCGTTGCGCTCGCGGAACTCCCGCAGGTCGGCTACCGCCCGGTCGAGCGCCGCGCGCGGCTGCGCGCGCGCCTCGTGCCAGGAGATCCCCGGGCGCAGGTTCGACTCGATCCGGGCGAGGACGTCCGCCACCGCGGCCGGCAGGCCCGGCGGGATCGCGCCGCCGTCGACGAGCCGGTTGGCCCGCAGCGCGACCGGGGTCTCGACGACGTCGTGCCCGCCGAAGACCAGCGCGCCGACCTCGGGCAACCCGGCTCCGTCGAACTCGGGCCGCTCCGTGACCAGCCCGGTCGCGGGAGCGAGCCCGGCGTCGAGCGCGGCGGCGCCGGTGATCGCGGTCGTCGCGACCGAGCCGCGCGCACCGAGGAGCCAGACGCCGTGACGCGCGCTCACGCCGCCACCATCCTCGGCGTGGCGAACCGCACGCGCTCCGTGGTCAGCTCGCGGACGGAGATGCTCGGGTAGCCCAGCTCGGCGAGCCGGGCGACGATCCCGTCGAGCAGCACCGGCGGCGCGCTCGCCCCGGCGCTCAGGCCGACCACGCTCGCGCGCTCGAGCCACTGCGGGCGCAGCTCGGCGACGGCGGGGACGAGGTGGGCGCGGGCACCCGCCGCGCGCGCGACCTCGACCAGCCGGTTGGAGTTCGACGAGTTGCGGGCGCCGGCGACGAGCACGACTTCCGCCTCGCGCGCGATCGCCTTGACCGCGGCCTGGCGGTTCTGCGACGCGTAACAGACGTCCGCCGGCCCCGGCCCGACGACGTCGTCGAAGCGATCCTCGACGGCGGCGATCAGGGAGGCGGCCTCGTCGAGGGCGAGCGTCGTCTGGACCGCGTAGGCGACCGGGGTGTCGCGGGGAACGGGGAGCGCCTCGATCTCCTCGACCGACGCGACGACGTAGGTCCGATCGGGCGCCTCGCCGCGGGTCCCCTCGATCTCCTCGTGGCCGCGGTGGCCGACGAGGACGATCACGCGGCCGGCCGCCGCGTAGCGGCGTACCTCGGCGTGGACCTTCGCGACCAGCGGGCAGGTCGCGTCGATCACGCGCAGGCCGCGCCGCCGCGCCTCGGCGCGCACCTCGGGGGAGACGCCGTGGGCGGAGAAGATGCAGACGGCGCCCTCGGGAACGTCGTCCGTGGCGGCGACGAAGCGGGCGCCCTCCGCCTCGAGCTCGGCCAGCACCTGGGGGCTGTGGACGATCTGGCCGCGGACGTAGACCGGCGGGCCGTGCTCGGCGAGGGCGTTGCGGACGGCGGCGATCGCCCGCTCCACTCCGGCGCAGAACCCGCTCGGCCGCGCGAGCAAGACCTGGCCTTTCACGCGTTGCGGCGCCGCAGCGGCCCGCATACTTCGCCCTCCTCGTCTCTCCTCCGTCGTCCTGGGCGCGACTTTAGCGCGCTTGTCAACAAAAGTCCGTCGACGAAAAAGCCAAAGCCCGCCGGGGCGATCTGGTATCAACGCCTGGATGGAATTCCGCCGCCTCGGTGACTCGGACCTCGAGGTTTCCGAGATCTCGCTCGGCTCCTGGCTGACCTACTCGGGCGGGATCGAGCGTGAGCAGACGAAGGCGTGCACGCGCGCCGCGTTCGACGCCGGCATCAACTTCTTCGACACCGCGAACGTCTACGGGCAAGGTGCGGCCGAGGAGGCCTGGGGCGAGATCCTCGCGGACTTCGACCGCAGCTCCTACGTCCTCGCGACGAAGGTCTACTTCCCGATGTCGGAGACGGACAGCGGGCTCTCGCGCGAGCAGATCCACAAGCAGATCGACGCCTCGCTCGCGCGGCTGCGCACGGACTACGTCGACCTCTACCAGTGCCACCGCTTCGACGTGGACACGCCGATCGAGGAGACGATGGAGGCGCTGACCGAGGTCGTCGAGGCCGGCAAGGCCCGCTACATCGGCTTCAGCGAGTGGACGCCCGAGCAGATCCGCGCCGGGCTCGAGGTGCCCGGCGCCGCCAAGTTCGTCTCCTCGCAGCCGCAGTACAACATGATCTGGCGCTGCCCCGAGGCCGAGGTCTTCGGGCTCTGCGCGGAGCACGGGATCTCACAGATCGTGTGGTCGCCCCTGGCCCAGGGCGTGCTCACGGGCAAGTACGAGCCGGGCAAGCCCCCGCCCGACGGCTCACGGGCGACGAGCGAGGAGATGGCGGTCTCGATCGAGCGCTACCTCGATCCGAGGGTGCTCACCGCGGTCCAGGCGCTGAAGCCGATCGCCGAAGAGGCCGGGCTGACGATGGCCGAGATGGCCCTCGCCTGGTGCCTGCGCCGCAGCGAGCTCGCCTCGGTGATCATCGGCGCCTCGCGCCCGGAGCAGGTCCACGCGAACGCGGCCGCCTCGGGGAAGAAGCTGACCGACGACACGCTTGCCGCGATCGACGAGGCCCTCGCCGACGTCGCCGTGACCGAGCCCAGGCTGGCCGGTTTCGCCCGCGAGGGCGTGACGCACCGCCAGGCCTAGCCGCCGCGGCGGCCGAGGAAGATCGCCGCGGCGATGTAGGCCCCGCCGAACGTCGCCGCGAGGATGCCCACGGACTCGTTCTCCTCGCCGATCGCGGCGGAGACGAGCCACCAGCCGGTCACCACCGCCCACATCACGAACCCGCCGAAGGCGAGCGCGCGTACGTTGAGGCTGCGGATTCGCTCGTCGCCGTAGCCGGCGACGATCTTTACCGCCTCGCTGCGGGGGCGGCCGAAGTGGAACACCAGGATCGTCACCCACCCCCACGCGGCGGTGATCACGCCGGCAAGTGGCCCCTGGGCGATCCAGAAGATCGCGGGGATGAGGACCCCGAGCGCGATTGGCGCTCCGTATCTGACGGCTGTCCGCGGGTTCATGGTCACGGTCACCTCGAGTCTCCTTCCTCAGGCCGGAACAGGTCCTCGATCCGTGCGCCGAAGTACCTGGCGAGCGCGAAGGCCAGCGGCAGCGAGGGCATGTAGCGCCCCGTCTCGATCGCGTTGATCGTCTGCCGCGAGACCCCTACGGCCTCGCCGAGCTCCTTCTGGGAGATACCCGCCTGGGCCCGTCGTTCTCTGATCTCGTTCTCGATGGTGTCAAGCTACCTTGACATCGCTCCTATGTCAAGGGAACTTGACACACGGGCAGAGCGCGCCCGCGTTCAGGCCGCGCTCACCGCCTTGGCCTTCGCCGCGAGCTGGCCGCACGCGGCGTCGATGTCGCGCCCGCGCGTGAGCCGGACGGTCGCGGGCACGCCGCGGCGCACGAGCTCAGCCCGGAAGGCGTCGATCGCCTCCCGGCTCGAGCCCTCGTAGCGGCCGCCGGTCGGGTTGTACGGGATCAGGTTGACCTTGAAGGCCTCGTGCGGGGTGAGGATCGCGGCGAGCTCCCGCGCCTGCCCGGGGTCGTCGTTCACCCCGGCGAGCATCAGGTACTCGACGTAGACGCGCTTGCGGCGCGCCGCCCGCCAGGCCCGGCACGCGTCGAGCACGTCGCGGAGCGGATAGCGCTCGTTCACCGGCATGAGCTCGGAGCGAAGGCCGTCCTCGGGCGCGTGCAGGGAGAGCGCCAGGCGTACCCGCGGCCCTTCCTTCGCAAGGCGCTCGATCCCCGGGATCCAACCGACGGTGGAGACGGTGGTGTGCGAGGTGGCGATGCCTATGTCCGGCAGGCGCTCGGAGGCGGCGAGGACCGCGTCCACGTTCATGAGCGGCTCGCCCATGCCCATGAACACGCACTGGTTCACCGCCTCGATGCGGCGGAAGTGAAGGGCCTGGTCGAGGATCTCCGAGGCGGTCAGGTTGCGCCCGAACTTCATCTGCCCGGTGGCGCAGAAGGTGCAGGTGAGCGGACACCCGGACTGGCTCGAGAGGCAGAGCGAGCGGCGCCCGTCGCGGTAGCGCATGAGCACCGCCTCGACGGGGCGCCCGTCGGCCGTGGCAAACAGGGCCTTCTCCGTCCCGTCGACGGACTTCGCGGTGCGCTCGTGGGCGAGCGTCGACAGCGGCACGGCGGCGGCGAGCCGCTCGCGCAGCGCCGCCGGGATGTTCGTCATCTCCTCGTAGGAGGCGGCTCCGCGCGCGGCCCACTCCCACACCTGATCGGCGCGGTACTTCGGCTCGCCCGCTTCGGCGAGCGTGCGCTGGAGCAGCTCGAGATCCACGCAGCGAGTGTAGGTCCGCCGGGACCCGCGCTCAGCGGGCCTTGACGCGGAAGCGCTTCTTCGCCGGCGTCGGATCGACGTTGCCGGCCGGGTCGATCGCGCGCACCCGGAAGGTGTGCTTGCCCTTGCGCTTCACCTTCTTGCGGTAGGGCGAGGTGCAGGGCTTGAACTTCTTGTGCTTCTTGCCCTTCTTGCCCGGCTGCTTGAGCGAGCACTCGAAGCGCGCGTTGACGTCGCCGACGACCTGGAAGCGGATCTTCGTCTTGCGCTTGCGCTTCACCTTGCGCTTCGCCTTCGTGATCTTCGTGTCGGGGGCATAGGTGTCGCCGAGGACGCGCATCACCTGGGCGTCCGCGCTGGCGCCGTCGAACCAGGACGCGCCGACGACGATCTTGCGGTCCGGTTGGATCGCGACCGCGCTCCCACCCTCCCAGGCGTCCGCCGTGCCCAGGAACACGAGGCCGCCCTCGCCGAACTGAGGATCGGGAGTGCCGTTCGGCAGCAGCCGCAGCAGCGCGACCTGATCGTCCCCGGAGCCGGTCACGGTGCCGGCGAGGACGATGCGGCCGTCGTCCGCGATCGCCACGTCGCTGACGAAGGCGCTCTGCCCGATCTCCATCGTGAGCGAGCCGTCGCCCGCGAAGCTCGGGTCCTGGGCGCCGTCGGGCAGCAGGCGGGCCACCCCGAACTCGAAGTTGAAGGGAGCGCCGGTCGAAGCGGCCAGGACGATGCGCCCATCCGGCTGGAGCGCCAGGCTGGCGATCTCGGGGGTCTGCGTCCCGAGCCCGACCGGCGCGATGCCGTCGCCGCCGCCGAAGCCCGGGTCGAGCGAGCCGTCGGGGCGGTAGCGCAGGACGGAGAGCTGCCCGTCGATGGAGCCGGCGACGAGCAGGTTCCCGGAGGCGTCGAAGAGCGCCCCGAGTCCGCGGTCGTCGGTGCCGGCGTTCGTCAGCACGAAACCGGTGCCGCCGAGGGAGGTGTCGAGCGCGCCGTCACCCCCCAGGCGGGCGACGTATGCGTCGTTCGCCCCACCGGCGGTGTTGTCACCGGTGTGGCCGCTCAGGTACGTGCGCCCGGCGGGATCAAGGGCCACGCTCCTGACCTGATCGTGGGTGCCGCCGATGTCGTACATGACGATCCCGTCGCCCGTTGCGTTGGGCGGGTCGTTGCCGAATGCCGGATCGAGCTCGCCCGCCGGCGTGACCCGCATCGCAAACGACTCGAAACCCCCCATGTCGAAATAGAACCCGCCGACGGTGGCGGTGCCGTCGGGCGCGAACGCGGCGCCGCCGAAGCCCGAGAACCCGCTTGGCGCCGCCTTGGCGTAGAACTGGCCGCCCGAAGCAAACGTCGGATCGGGCACCCCGGCCGGCGTGAGGCGGACGACGCCGACCCCGTTGCCGGCGCCCATGCCGGAACCCACGATGCGCCCGTCGCCCAGCACGGCGATCGAGCTCACCGCTTCGGACCCCACCCCCGGGCCCCAGCTGATCGTGACGGCGCCACCCGTACCGAAGCCCGGATCGAGCTCGCCGTCCGCGGCCGCGGCGGCCGGGAGGACCGCGAGACCCGCAATCCCCAGGCACGCGCAGGCGGCGAGCCTCGCGATCATCGGGAGGATCGTCTCACATCAGCCCGCGGGCAGGGCGAAGAATGCGATCGCGGCGAAGTGCGCCGCGGCGGCGGCGATCACGAGCACGTGGAAGATCTCGTGGTAGCCGAAGACGGACGGCCACGGGTTCGGGCGCTGGGCCGCGTAGATGATCGCCCCGGTCGCGTACAGGGCGCCGCCACCCGCGATCAGGATGCCCGCCACCACCCCGGCCTCGGCGACGATCGCCGGGAAGCCGAAGGCGCCGATCAGCCCGACCGCGATGTAGACGGTCGCGCTGACCCACTTCGGGTGCTGCGTCCAGACCAGCTCGACGATGGTCCCCGCCAGGGCACCGCTCCATACGGCGATGAGGAGCGCGGTGGACAGCGGAGGCTCCATCACGAGCAGCGCGAACGGCGTCACCGTCCCCGCGATGAGGAAGAAGATCATCGTGTGGTCGAGGCGGCGCATCCACAGCCGCGCCGACGGCCGCTCCCAGTTGTGGACGTGGTAGAGCGCGCTCACCCCGAAGAGGGCGGAGAGGCTGACCGCGTAGATCGCGACCGCGAGCTTCGCCTCGGTGCCCTCCGCGGCGATGATCAGGCCCGCGCCGAGAACGAGGGAGACGAAGAACGCGTACTCGTGGGAGACCCCGCGCAGGCGGGGCTTGACCTTGGCGATCTGCTCGGCCGCCGCGGCCCGCGCGTCCGCGACCTTCCCGGCCGCGGCATCGCGCGCGTCGGCGACCTTTCCGGCCGCGGCATCGCGTGCCTCGGTGACCTTCTCCACCGCCGCGTCGCGGGCATCCGCGACCCTCCCGGCGGCAGCGTCACGGGCGTCGGCGAAACGCTCGCGCGGGTTCCCCATGGCCCAGAGAGTACCCCGGCCGCCCCCGTTCCAGTCGTAGCGAGGCGGGAATTTCTCGCCTGTGAGCCACTAGATGTAGCGGGTGGCCCTGAGGAAGACACTAGGCGGCTCTAGACTCCATGGGGATGGAATGTCCGCGCTGCCAGGGACCCACGAAGGTGCTCGAAAGCCGGCGGGCCGAGGACGGTACCGCCCTGCGCCGGCGGCGCGAGTGCGCCGAGTGCGGCCACCGCTTCACCACCTTCGAGCGGCGCGCGCCCGAGGCCCTTTGGGTCCGCAAGCGCGACCGCTCGCGCCAGCGCTTCGACCGCACGAAGCTGCGCGCCGCGCTGCTGCGCTCGACCCACAAGCGCCAAGTCGCACCGGCCGAGGTCGAGGCGCTCGTGGACCGGGTCGAGGTCGCGATCGCGACCGCCGGCGGCGAGCTGTCGGCGGACGACGTCGCCGGCCTCTGCCTGCAGGGGCTGCGCGACATCGACGAGGGGGCCTACCTCCAGTTCCTCGGAACGCTGCCCGCGCCGAGCCCGGCGGCGTTGTTGAAACCGGAGTTTGCGAATTCGTCGGCGGCCGGTTCCGTCCGAGGCGCACGCGACAGTTCATCGTTACCCGCGCAAACGGGTGGAGAGCACTGAAAGTCTTGGAGTAGAGGAGTCAGAGGATGCCGGAAATCGCTGCAAAAACCGTGAATTTCACCGAGGGAGGCCTGACGGTCCAGCGCCGCCACACGACCCCGGGAGTCCACCCCTTCGACGAGGTCGAATGGGAGCTCCGCGATGCGGTCATCGGTGATCCGGAGAACCCCGTGTTCGAGCAGCGCGGCGTCGAGTTCCCGAAGAGCTGGTCGCAGAACGCGACGAACATCGTCGCCCAGAAGTACTTCCGCGGCCGACTCGGCTCCGAGGAGCGCGAGCGCTCCGTCAAGCAGATGATCTCCCGCGTCGCCGGGACGATCGCGAACTGGGGCCGCGAGGGCGGCTACTTCGCCTCCGAAGAGGACGCCGACGCCTTCGAGATGGAGCTCATCCACATCCTCCTCCATCAGAAGGCCGCGTTCAACAGCCCGGTCTGGTTCAACGTCGGCTTCGAGGAGAAGCCCCAGTGCTCCGCCTGTTTCATCCTCTCCGTCGAGGACACGATGGAGTCGATCCTCGAGTGGAACACCAAGGAGGGCCAGATCTTCCGCGGTGGCTCCGGCTCCGGCATCAACCTCTCCAACATCCGCGGCTCGGTCGAGCCCCTGTCGAAGGGCGGGCTCGCCTCCGGCCCGGTCTCCTTCATGCGCGGCGCCGACGCTTGGGCCGGCACGATCAAGTCGGGCGGCAAGACCCGTCGCGCGGCGAAGATGGTCGTCCTCGACGTCGACCACCCCGACATCGAGGACTTCATCTGGTGCAAGGCCAGGGAGGAGGACAAGGCCGCCGCGCTGCGCGACGCCGGCTTCGACATGTCGATCGACGGCGACGGCTTCACCTCGATCCAGTACCAGAACGCCAACAACTCGGTCCGGGTCACGGACGAGTTCATGAAGGCGGTCGCCGAGGACGGCGAGTGGAACCTGATCGCCCGCACCGACGGCTCGGTGACGAAGACCGTCCGCGCCCGCGACCTGATGAATCAGATCGCCGAGGCCGCCTGGCGCTGCGCGGATCCGGGCATCCAGTACGACACGACGATCAACCGCTGGCACACTTGCCCGGAGTCGGGCCGGATCAACGCCTCGAACCCGTGCAGCGAGTACATGCACGTCGACGACTCGGCCTGCAACCTCGCCTCGCTCAACCTCATGAAGTTCCGCCGCGCCGACGGCACCTTCGACACGGAGGAGTTCGAGCACGCGGTCGACATCGTCTTCCTCGCGCAGGAGATCGTGGTCAGCCCGTCGAGCTACCCGACCGAGGAGATCGGCCGCAACGCGCGGGCGTTCCGCCAGCTCGGCCTGGGCTACGCGAACCTCGGCGCGCTGCTGATGGCCGACGGCGTCCCGTACGACTCGGACGAGGGCCGCAACATCGCCGCCGCGATCACGGCGCTGATGACGGGCCGCGGCTACCGCAAGTCGGCGGAGATCGCCGCCGCGGTCGGGCCGTACGACGAGTACGAGAAGAACCGCGACGCGCACAACAACGTCATGCGGATGCACCGCGATGCCGCCTACGAGATCCCGGAGGAGGGCATCAAGGGCGACCTGCTCGAGGCCGCACGGCGCGCCTGGGACGAGGCGATCGAGCTCGGCGACGAGCACGGCTACCGCAACGCGCAGGCGACGGTGCTCGCGCCGACCGGGACGATCTCCTTCCTCATGGACTGCGACACGACGGGCATCGAGCCCGACTTCTCGCTGGTCAAGTTCAAGGAGCTCGTCGGCGGCGGGCAGATGAAGATCGTCAACCGCACGGTGCCGATGGCGCTCGAGACGCTCGGCTACACCGAGGCGCAGATCGACCAGATCGTCGCCTACATCAACGAGAAGGGCACGATCGTCGGCGCGCCCGAGCTCAAGGAGGAGCACCTCCCGGTGTTCGACGTCGCCGTCGGCGAGCGGGCGATCTCACACGCCGGCCACATCAAGATGATGGCCGCGACCCAGCCGTTCCTGTCCGGCGCGATCTCGAAGACGGTCAACCTGCCGGAGACGGCGACCGTCGAGGACATCGCCGACGCCTACACGATGGGCTGGGAGCTCGGGCTGAAGGCGCTCGCGATCTACCGCGACGGCTCGAAGACGGCCCAGGCGCTGCGGACCGACGCGCAGAAGGAGAAGAAGGAGCCCGAGGTCAAGATCGTCGAGCTCCCGCCGGAGCGCCGGCGCATGCCGCAGGAGCGCGAGTCGATCACGCACAAGTTCTCGGTCGGCGGCCACGAGGGCTACATCACCGCCGGCAAGTACGAGGACGGCTCCGTCGGCGAGATCTTCCTGACCGACATCGGTAAGGAGGGCTCGACGATCAAGGGCATGATGAACGCGTTCGCGACCGCGGTCTCGATCGGCCTCCAGTACGGCGTGCCGCTCGAGACGTTCGTGCGCAAGTTCAGCTACATGCGCTTCGAGCCGGAGGGGATCACGAAGAACCCGGAGATCCCGTTCGCGAAGTCGCTGCCCGACTACATCATGCGCTGGGTCGCCTCGCGGTTCATCGACGACCCCGAGGTCCACGAGGAGCTCGGCATCCTCACCTCCGAGGTGCGGGCGCGCAAGGAAGCCCAGCAGGCGCTGTTCAGCCCCGACACGATCGGGCCCGCCAACGGCGAGGGGAACGGCAACGGCAACGGGAGCGCCAAGGATGGCGAGCCGGGCAAGCCGGTCGCAGCCGCCGCGGCGATGACCGATACCCCGCCGGTCGTGCCCGCGAAGGTCGGCATGGGCGGCGACCTCGGCCCGGCGTGCGAGCAGTGCGGAGGGATGATGCAGCGGACGGGCAGCTGCTACACGTGCTCCTCCTGCGGCAACAACACCGGCTGCGGCTGATCGCCGGCCACAAGCACTGACCCGAAGAGGCGGCGGTTCGCGCCGCCTCTTCTTTTTGGCAATCGCGCAACAGGTGATACGGTCACCCGCGTGGGGGATCCCGGGGGAGCTCTGAGGGGCCGCGGACGCCATCGGCGTGCGGTCGTTGTCGCCTTTGCGCTCGCGCTCGTCGCCGCGTCCTCCGCGGGGGCCGTGCAGCACGACAACGAGTTGATCTCGCGGGCGTCGGGCGCGTCGGGAGCGGACAGCATCAACGGCTTCAGCCTGGAGAGCTCGATCTCCGCGGACGGCCGCTATATCGCGTTCGACTCGAACTCGAACACCGTCGATCCCGAGGACGACGACAACTTCATCAGGGACATCTTCGTCCGCGACCTGAGGACGAAGGAAACGATCCTCGTCTCGCGTGCATCAGGCGAGTCCGGTGCCCTCGGCAACGGCGATTCGTCAGAGCCGTCGATCTCGGCCGACGGGCGCTATGTCGCGTTCGTCTCGAAAGCCAGCAACCTCCATCCCGACGACGGCGATGGGAGCCTGGACGTCTACGTCCGCGACCTGCAGGCGAACACGACGACGCTCGTCTCGCGTGCCTCAGGGGCCGACGGCGCAAAGGGAAATCTCGAGTCGCGAGAGCCGTCGATCTCGGGCGACGGGCGCTATGTCGCGTTCAGCACTCTGTCGACGAACCTCGAGGGCAACGGCCCGTACGTCTACGTCCGCGACCTGCAGGCGAACACGACGACGCTCGTCTCGCGTGCGAATGGCGCCGATGGCGCCCCCGCCGCTTACAGCGCCCAGCAGCCCTCGATCTCGGCGGATGGCCGTCATGTCGCGTTCAGCTCCGAGTCCGACAACCTCACACCCGACGACACCGACGCGGGCTTCTGGGACGTCTTCGTCCGCGACCTGCAGGCGAACACGACGACGCTCGTCTCGCGTCCATCGGGCACCGAGGGCGAGAAGGGGAACGACGGCTCCGATGACCCCTCGATCTCCGCAGACGGCCGCTATGTCGCGTTCAGCTCATGGGCGTCCAACCTCAGCACCGAAGACGCGGATTCGGCCGGCGACATCTTCGTGCGCGACCTGCAGGCGAACACGACGACGCTCGCCTCGCGTGCGACGGGGGCGGCGGGAACGCCGGGTGATTGGGACTCGAGCGAGCCGTCCATCTCCGCCGACGGCCGCTACGTGGCGTTCCGCTCCGACGCCACGACCCTCGATCCCGACGACGAGGCCATCCATCCGGACGTCTTCCTACGCGACCTGCAGGCAAGTACGACGACGCTCGTCTCCCGGGCTTCGGGTGTCACCGGTGCGGCCGCCGACGCCCCCTCGTACAAGCCCTCGCTTTCCGCCGATGGCCGCTTCGTCTCGTTCACGAGCAACGCGGAGCTCCACCCCGACGACACCGAGTCTTCCGGCGACATCTACCGCCGCACGCTGCTCCTCGACCCACCCGTGAACCTGAACGCCCCGACGCTCACGGGCTCCCCGGTCCCCGGAGGGACGCTCTCGTGCGATCCCGGCGAGTGGTCCGACGGAGCGATTGCCTTCAGCTGGCGCCGCGACGGCGCCGCGGTCGCGGGCGCCACCGACGCCTCCTACGTCGTGACGGACGCCGACGCGGGACGCTCGGTGGATTGCCTGGTCACCGCGACCAACGCCGACGGCTCGACCTCCGCGCCTTCCAACGCGATCTTCGTGCCGGGCGCGCCCGTTCAACCCCAGACCTGCAAGGGCAAGCGCGCGACGATCGTTGCGACGCCGGGCGTCCCGGTGGAAGGGACGGATCGCAACGACGTGATCGTCGGCACCGCGGGCAAGGACGTCGTCCGCGGCGGGGGCGGAAAGGACCTCATCTGCCTCCTGGGCGGCTCGGACTCCGCCAAGGGCGGAGCGGGCAACGACACGATCGTCGGCGGCCCCGGCAACGACAAGCTCAGCGGAAACGCGGGGAACGACAAGCTGCTGGGCGGGGGCGGCAAGGACAAGCTGCGCGGCGGCGCCGGCAACGACACACTGCGCGGAGGCGGCGGGCGCGACAGCTGCCGCGGCGGACCGGGGCGAAACGCGCTCAGCGGCTGCCCGTAGCGTGCGACGCGCGTAATCCGGCCGACCGGCAGGAATCGCGCCGCCCGGGGCGTACTCGTCCGGGATGGGCGAGCCGCAGACACCGGCTCACGCAGGCGACCGCTCGGAGGTCGAGTTCGGGCGGGTCGTCGCTTTCAGCGACGGCGTCTTCACGATCGCGATCACGCTGCTCGTCCTGACCCTGGAGATCCCGCCGGGCAGGGACCTGGCCGACGAGCTGGCGGAGCGCGGCGACCAGTTCCTCGCCTACTTCATCTCGTTTGCCGTGCTCGCCCGCTTCTGGCTCTCCCACCACCGCTTCTACGGGCGGGTCGAGAGGTTCGACGGCCGCCTGATCGTGCTCAACCTCTTCTACCTCGCGTTCATCGCGCTCTTGCCCTTCACCACCGAGGTGCTCGGCAGCTACGGAGACGACTCGCTCGGCGTCGCCATGTACGCGGCCAACCTGGCGATCATCAGCGCCTCGTTCGTGGTCCAGATCCACTACTGCTACCGGCAGGGGCTGATGCGCCCGGATGCGGCCGACCGCGCAGGCGACACGGGGCCCGAGAACTGGACCGTCACGATCACCTTCGCCGCCTCGATCCCGGTCGCGTTCCTGAGCCCGACGGCCGCGACCCTGATGTGGCTGTCGATGTTCTTCGTCGGGCGCCTGCTGGCCCAGGGCGGCCGCCGCGCGAAGGCCGGCTAGCGACGCCACGGCCGACCGGCCGCGGGTCCGCGACGAACGGATAGATTCCCGCTCCGTGAACGGGGCGGAGATCAAGCCCATCGACCCGACGCGGCCGCCGCGGGGCTGGCGGCGGTTCGCCCACAAGGTCTCCAACACGAGCTTCGGCCGCGGGTTCGGGATCAACGTCGCCGCCAAGTGCGACCCGTTCCTGATGAAGCTCACCGGCGGGCGCCTCGCCTTCACCGCGTTCTTCCCGCTCGTGCGCCTGGTGACCGTCGGCCGCAAGAGCGGGCTCGAGCGGATCGTGCCGCTCGTCTACTTCACCCAGGGCGAGGAGGTGATCCTCATCGCCTCGAGCTTCGGCCGCGAGCGCCATCCCGCCTGGTATCTGAACGTGAAGGCGAACCCGGAGGTCGAGCTGATCGCCGGCGGCAAGCGCCTCCCCTACCTTGCCCGCGAGACCGAGGGCGAGGAGCGAGAGCGCCTGCTCGGCCTCGCCACGCAGCTCTACGCGGGCTACGGCGACTACCGGAAGCGCACCGCCGGGATCCGCGAGATCCCGGTGCTCGCCCTGCGCCCCCGCTAACCCTCAACCGCATGGAGCTGTCCGCCGTCCACGTAGGGGCGGCGGAGTTAGGCCCGGGGAAGCATGCCGCAGCCGCGAAGCGGCGAGGACGCTGACCCGGGCATGCCGCCACCGCCGCTCACCCAGGCACGGACCTGATACGACCAGACTTAGATCGCTCAAGTCGCCCTGTATTATTCCTTCAGAAAGTAAAGCTTCTTACGAAGGGTACGTTCATGCAGCTCCCCCTGATTCCCCTCGACGACTCGATCCTCTTCCCCGGCATGACCGCGACGATCGCCGCCGACGTCGGCGATGCCGAGCGCGTCTTCGTCCTCCCCCGCAACGACGGCGAGTACGGGCGCGTCGGCACCGTCGCCGAGGTCAGCGACGTAGGCCGGCTCCCCGGCGGCGTGACGGCGGCGACCGTCACCGGCCTCCATCGCGGGATCGCCGGGACCGCGACGCCCGGCCCCGACGGCCAGCTCCTGATCGAGGTCGAGGAGGTCCACGACGGCATCCCGGCCGGCGAGCGCACGAACGAGCTCGAGCGCGAGTACCGCGCGATCGTCGAGGAGATCCTCGAGCTGCGCGGTGACGACGGCCGCATCGCCGCGTTCCTGCGCTCGGTCACCAACCCGGGGCCCCTGGCCGACACCACCGGCTACAGCCCCGACATCTCACTCGAGGACAAGCAGCGCTTGCTGGAGACGATCGACGTGACCGAACGGCTGGCACTCGCGGTGGAGCTGCAGCGCGAGCGCCTCGCGGAGCTGCAGGTCCGCCAGCGCATCCGCGACGACGTCGAGTCCGGGGCGCAGAAGCAGCAGCGCGAGTACTTCCTGCGCCAGCAGATGGAGTCGATCCGCAAGGAGCTGGGCGAGGACGACGCCTCCGTCATCGAGGAGTACGAGAAGAAGATCGAGGAGCTCCCGCTGCCCGAGAAGGTGGAGGAGCAGGCCAAGAAGGAGCTCCGCCGCCTCGAGCGGATGGGCGACCAGTCGGGCGAGGCCTCGATGATCCGCACCTACCTCGACACGCTCCTCGGCATGCCGTGGGGCAAGCGCTCGGAGGAGCGGCTCGACCCGGTGCACGCGCGCGAGGTGCTCGACGCCGACCACGCGGGCCTCGAGGACGTGAAGGACCGGATCACCGAATACATCGCGGTCCGCCGCCTGCGCCGTGACCGCGGCATGACCGACGAGGGCCGCGGCGCCGGCGCGATCCTGACCCTGATCGGGCCGCCCGGCACCGGCAAGACCTCGATCGGCGAGTCGATCGCCCGCGCGACCGGGCGCGAGTTCGTGCGCATGTCGCTCGGCGGCGTGCGCGACGAGGCCGAGATCCGCGGCCACCGGCGCACCTACATCGGCGCGCTGCCGGGCCGCCTCGTCCGCGCGCTCAAGGACGCCGGGACGATGAACCCGGTGATCATGCTCGACGAGGTCGACAAGGTCGGCGCCGATTGGCGCGGCGATCCCTCGGCCGCGCTGCTCGAGGTGCTCGACCCCGCGCAGAACCACTCCTTCCGCGACCACTACCTGGACGTCGAGCTCGACCTCTCCGAGGTGCTCTTCATCGCCACGGCGAACGTGGCGGAGACGATTCCGGGCCCGTTGCTCGACCGCATGGAGGTCGTGCGCTTCGACGGCTACACGACCGACGAGAAGGT
>ERZ777003.3163-NODE-3163-length-16716-cov-4.993578_pt1 | contig 16716 bp, 13 predicted proteins | sample MGYA00374956_ERZ777003 | MGnify/ENA primary metagenome ERZ777003 (study PRJEB29302, sample SAMN06268252) | bioreactor metagenome | isolation source: Joint BioEnergy Institute, California, USA | place: USA:Joint BioEnergy Institute, California, USA | collected... | reverse complement strand
AGAAACTGACCTGCGGTTTTTCGGGGCGTTATCTTGCCGTGATCAACCTTGCAGGCAGTCTCAGCCCGTCAGTCACCTTAGACCAATTTTGGCGGAAGAACACTGGCGTTCCGAGCGGGCGGTCGGGTGCTGGAGCCGCTGACGGGGCCCGGGGGTGGGGGCGATGCGGGCGGGGAAGCCTCCGGTCTGCTCCTGCCGGGAGGCCCGGCAGCCTTGAGGGGCGCGCCGGTGCCTGAGGGGTTGTCGGCTCTCCGGAGCGCTTCCCCCGGAAGCCCGCCGACTCCCTTTCCCTGGCGGTTCACCTCCTGGGGAACCAGCGCCTCTCTTTCTTCCTCTGACAGGCACCGCCCCGGGACCCGGTGCCCACCTTTTCCCAAAAGGGATGTTTGTGGTTATTTGCCCCTTTCTCCCCCTTTCCGCACTTCCCTTCCCCGGAGGAGGGTGGCCAGGTGGACCGGGGTGGCCTGGGGGTGGGCCTGGGCTACCTGGATGCGGCAACTGAAGCCCTCCGTGAGCACCGTGTCCTCCTCGCCTGCGGCACGGACCGCGGGGAGGAGGCCCTGTTCTGCGCAGGCCATGGACACCTCGTAGTGGCCTTCGGCGAAGCCGAAGTCGCCGGCGAGGCCGCAGCAGGCCGCCTGGGGGACCTCGACGCGCGCTCCGGCGCGTTCCAGGAGGGCTCGTTCGGCCTGCCAGCCGGATCCGGCGTTCTGGTGGCAGTGGACCTGGGCGACCACGCGCCCTCCGATGCGGGGCGGCTGCCAGTCGGGGGTGAACTCGGCGAGCGCCTGGGCGAGGGTGCGGACCGCGCCTGCGACCTCGGCGGCCTCGGCGGTGCCGAGCAGGCGGGGCAGCTCCCGGCGCAACTGCTCGGTGCAGCTCGGCTCCAGGCCGACCACGACCGCGCCCGCGCGCACGGCGGGCAGCAGGGCGCGCACCGTGCGCGCCGCGGCGGCCCGCGCCGTGCCGAGCTGGCCGGTGGAGGTCCAGGTGAGCCCGCAGCACAGGCGGGCCGGACTGTCGAGCACCTCCCAGCCCGCGTCCCGCAGCACCGCGCGGCCGTCGGCGAGCACCTCCGGGGAGAAGGCGGGGTTGAAGCTGTCGGTCCACAGCACCGCGCGCGGCCGGTCGGTGGTGAAGCCGCGCCGCAGGGGGACGCGGTCGACGCGGGCGGCGCGCCGCCGGCGGCGGGAGGCGAAGACGGGCAGCGCCCGGCGCCGGTCGATCCCGGCGGCCCGTTTGAGGAGTGCGGCCAGCGGGGAGAGGGCGGCGGCGTTGACGAGCCCGGGCAGGAGTCCGGCGGGTTTCAGCCAGAGGGGCAGCCAGCCGAGCGTGTAGTGGGTGCGGGGGCGGAGCCGTCCCCGGTAGTGGTGGTGGAGGAACTCGGACTTGTAGGCGGCCATGTCCACGCCGACCGGGCACTCCTTGGCGCACGCCTTGCAGGACAGGCACAGTTCCAGGGCCTCGCGCACCTCGGCGGAGCGCCAGCCGTCGGTGACGACCTGTCCGGCGAGCATCTCGCCCAGGACGCGGGCGCGGCCCCGGGTGGAGTCCTTCTCGTCGCGGGTGACCTGGTAGCTGGGGCACATCGCGCCGGTGTGGGCGCGGCACCTGCCGACGCCGACACAGCGGCGCACGGCGCGGGCGAAGTCGTCGCGGTCCTCGGCGAGGTGGAGGACGGTGCGGACGGGTTCGGCCATGGCGAGGGGGCGCACGTCGGCGTCGAGGGGGCGGGGCCGTACGACCGCGCCGGGGTTGAGGGTGTCGTCGGGGTCCCAGGCGTGTTTGGTGTCGGCGAACGCGGCGAGCAGGGCGGGCGAGTAGACACGGGAGAGCAGTTCGGAGCGGGCCTGGCCGTCGCCGTGCTCGCCGGAGGGCACGCCGCCGTGGCGGACCACGGCGTCGCAGACGGCCTCGGCGAAGCGGCGGTAGCGGGCCACGCCGTCGGGGGTGGTCAGGTCGGTGTTGAGGCGCACGTGCAGGCAGCCTTCGCCGAAGTGGCCGTAGACGGGTCCGCGCAGGCCCTCCTCGCGGCAGATGGCGTCGAAGTCGCGCAGGTAGGCGGCGAGGTTCTCGGCGGGGACGGCGGCGTCCTCCCAGCCGGGCCAGGCCTCGTCGCCGGTGGGCGGGCGGGTGGCGAGTCCGGCGGCGTCCTCGCGGATGCGCCACAGCCGGGCGCGGTCGGCGGGGTCGGTGACGACGAGGGTGGAGCGGACGTGGGGGGCGAAGGCGCGTTCGGCGCGGCGGGCGGCGGCCTCGGCCTCGCCGGGGGTGTCGCCGCCGAACTCGACGTAGAGCCAGGCGCCGCCGTCGGGCAGGTCGGCGACGCGGGGGCCGAGGAGTTCGGTGTCCATGCCCTCCACGGTGAGCGGGTGGTAGGCGAGGAACTCGTGGGCGATCTCGGCGGCGGCGTAGCGGTCGGCGCAGCCGACGAGGAGGAGGGCGCGGGCGGCGGGGGCGGGCACGAGGTCGAGGGTGGCGGAGGTGACGACGGCGCAGCCGCCCTCGGTGCCGACGAGGCTGCGCGCGTAGTTGCGGCGTTCGGGGAGCAGGTGCTGGAGGGGGTAGCCGGAGACCTGTCTGCTGAAGCGGCCCAGTTCGGTGCGGATGGGGGCGAGGTGGCGGGCGGCGACGTCGTCGAGGGCGGCGGTGAGGGTGCGGTCGGGCAGGCCGTCGGGGGTGGTGATGCGGTCGGCGGTGACGGTGCGGCGGCGCCCGTCGGCGGTGACGACGTCGAGGGCGGCGACGTTGTCGGCGGTGGTGCCCCAGGCCACCGAGTGGGCGCCGCAGGCGTTGTTGCCGATCATGCCGCCGAGGGTGCAGCGGTTGTGGGTGGAGGGGTCGGGGCCGAAGGTGAGGCCGTGGGCGGCGACGGCGGCGCGCAGGGTGGCGAGGACGGTTCCGGGTTGGACGACGGCGCGGCGGGCTTCGGGGTCGACGCTGAGGACGCGGTTGAGGTGGCGGGAGGTGTCGACGACCACGCCGGAGCCGAGGGCCTGTCCGCCGCAGGAGGTGCCGCCGCCGCGCAGGGTGACGCCGACTCCGGCGGTCCGGCAGATCTCCAGGACGGCCGCGATGTCGTCGGTGTCGCGGGGGTGGACGACGCCGAGGGGGGCACGGCGGTAGATGGAGGCGTCTGCGGAGTAGAGGGCCCGGGCCAGGGGGGAGAAGTCGACTTCGCCGCGGACGGCGGCGGCGAGGTCGGCGGCGAGGGAGGCGTGTTCCTGGGATGCGACGGTGGTCATGGTCCACGTCTACCCCGCCTCGGCCCCGGCACCGGTGCCGGGGTCAGGGGCCGGGGCGCCAGCACAGGTGCGGGGGGATGCCGGTCTTGCGGAGGTCGTCTTCCAGGAGGGGCGCCCAGTCGGGCCGCCAGCGGGGGTGGCGGGCGCGCATCTCGGCGCGCAGCGCCTGCCACTGGGTGTGCAGGACGGCGGCGGTGGGCCACCAGTCGGGCAGGCGGTCGTAGGCGCGGTCGGCGCGGGCTCCGGTGGCGGTGGGGCGGATGCGGGCGTAGAGCCAGGAGCCGTGTTCGGGGTGGGTTTCCGCGGTGCGCCAGGCGGTGAGGAGGTCGGAGAGTTCGGGGTCGACGGGGCGGCCGTCGGGGTCGAGGAAGCCGCTGCGGGCGGCGGTGGCGGGGTGGGGGTCGTGGTCGCCGAGGTAGGCGACGGCGATGCCGTCGGGGTGGCGGGCGCGCAGCCAGTCGGCGACCCGGTCCAGGGCGGTGCCGGGGTCGGGGGGGGGGCGGTGCTGTTCGGCGGCCTGGCGCATGGCGGTGGAGAGGAGGCGCTGGGGGGCGCCGGTGAAGACGACGCGGCGGTCGGCGGGTTCGCCGTGTCCGGCGGGCAGTTCGGGGCGGGTGGCGCCGGGGGCGACGCCGCAGGTGCGGGCGGTGTCGAGGGCGGCGCGCGGGTCGGGTTCGCGGGTGAGGGCGGTCTCGTCGAGCAGGCGGGTGAGGGCGTCGACGTGGGCGCGGGTGACGGTGCGGTCGCGGGCGGCGCGGTGGAGGTCGTCGAGGGCGCGCACGGCGTCCCGGTAGCGGTGGGGGTCGACCAGGTCGAGGTAGGCCTCCTCGACGCGGCCGCTGCTGTGGCACTGGCCGGGGTCGGCGTCTGCGGGGTGGGGGGCGCGGGCCCAGGCGGTGCCGTTCCACCAGAAGACGTAGGCGACGGTGTCGAGTTCCGTCATGACGTCGTGGAGCCAGTCCCAGGGCAGCCAGTCGGGGGCGCCGGCGAGCAGGTCGACGGGGGGAACGTGGAGGTGGGTGTCGCTGTGGTGGTCGCGGCCGTAGATCACGGCGCGGCCGCCCTGGACCCAGCTCATGCCCCAGTAGCCGGTGCCGGCGTCGATGCTGAGCAGGCCGGTGGAGAGTCCGTCCCGGCCGCACCAGAATCCGAGGTGGGAGAGGTCGGGGACCGCGGCGGCGAGGACCGCCTGGGCGGCGGCTCCGGCCCAGACCGCCTCGGGGTGCTCGGTGAGCGCGGCGACCATCGGCTCCCTCCTTGCCCTACCGGTTCGGTGGCAACCGGTTGGACGCGGTTTCCGAACCGCTGGTTCCCTCTGGAGGGGGTGGTTTTTCCCGTTTTCAACTTCCCGCGGGGCGGAGGGTCTGCCATTTCCGCTGATCACAGGGTGAAAGGGGAAAACCTCAACTTTCCCTGCTGAACCCATTGACATCTATGAAGCGTGCCACAAATAATGGGTATCGACCGCTTGGGAGCGCTCCCAAAAGGTCAGGAGAAGATCCCTTGTTGGGCGGTGGCCGCCTTCCTCCACTCCTCCCATCCTCAGGGTGGCCACCGTTCATCCCCCAACAGGAGGTCTTTGAGCCCCCCTCTGACCGGCGGCCCTTCCCGGGAGGGCCGACCCGGTCGGACCGGAACCTTCACCGAGGATGGCTCACCCCCACTTGAGCCACTCCCAGAGGGGCCGGGGTGCGTGCGGGCGCCCCGGCTCTTCACCCCCCGAAGGGCTCGTCTCCGATGGCTTGAGCCAGCCCTGGAAGGGTTGGGGTGCGTGCGGGCGCCCTGACTCTTCGCCACCTAGAGCTCGCCTGGAGACTTGAGCCACCCAGGGGCCGGGGTGCGTGCGGGCGCCCCGGCCCCGACTTCTTTTTGCCCTCTCCTTACCCTCTTTCCCGTCTCTTCACTCCTGTCCCCGTCCGACTCGGCTCACTCGGCGGGCTCGAAGCTCTCCGACATCCGGTCCAGCAGCGCCGCGCCGGTCTCCTCCCAGTCGTCCTCCGGGTAGACCAGGAACAGCGCGTACCCCTTCTTCTCGGTGTGGAAGCCGCGGTTGACCGCGTGCATCTGGCGGCCGTTGCTGGTGAAGGTGAACTCCCAGTCCGAGGCGGTGACGTAGCGCTCCATGGACGGGTGGTCGCTGTACTCGATGCCGATCAGGTCGTAGTTCGAGAAGCGGCCGGAGGCCCCGCGCGCCTGGTTCTCCCAGTCCTCCTTGGCGTCGTCGCCGGGCGAGTCGGTCTGGTCGACCTGGAGGTAGCCGCCGTCGGGGTTGCGGAAGAAGACGCTGCTGCCCCGCCGCTCCACCGACCAGCCCTCCGGGACGTCCAGGGAGAAGCCGGTGGAGTCCTCGTGCCGGGTCAGCGGCGGGCCGGAGTAGTCGTCGCCGTCGTCCCTGTCGTCCTTGTCGCCGTCCTCCGGGGCGGGCTGGGACGGCTCCTCCGGCGCGGCCTGCTGCCCGTCGGACTCCGGCTCCGGTTCGACGGTCTCCTCGTGGGAGGTGGTCTCCGCCTGGTCGCCGCCCGAGCGGCTGCCCAGCGCCGGGGGCACCAGCAGCACCACGGCGGTGATCACCGACACCACCACGACCAGCGCCAGGGCCACCAGGCCGGCGGTGACCAGCCCGCCGCCGCGCCGCCCCGGCTGCTCCTGCGGCGCCTCGTCCAGCGCCAGCGCGCTGGTGTCGTCGACGGTCATGGTGGGGTCCGACTCGGACTCGGGGGCCTCGCGGACAGGGCGCGAGGAGCTCGACGAGCCCGTCGGGGACGCGCTCATCACCACCCGCTGCAACTCCTCGACGGCCTCATGGACCGTGGGGCGGCCCTGCGGGTCCTTGTCCAGCAGCCGCTCCAGCAGCGGGCGCAGCGGCCCCGCCTGCACCGGCGGGGGCACCTCGTCGACCACGACCGCGGTGAGCGTCGCCATGGGCGTGGCGCGCTGGAACGGCGGCTTGCCGTGGACGGCCGCATACAGGGTGGTTCCCAGCGCCCACATGTCCGCGGCCGGGCTGGCGGGCTCGCCCCGCGCCTGCTCGGGCGCCAGGTAGCTGGGCGAGCCGAGCAGGCTGCCCGTGCGGGTCAGCTTGCTGCTGCCCTCCAGGTAGGCGATGCCGAAATCGGTGAGGACGGCCCGGTCCCCGCGGGCCACGAGCACGTTGCCGGGCTTGATGTCGCGGTGGACGATCCCCCGCTGGTGGGCCACCGACAGCGCCGCGGCCACCTGGAGCCCGATGTTGGCGGCCCGCTCCGGGGTGATGGTCCCCTCCTCCTTGATGATCTGGCTGAGGGAGCGGCCCTGGACGAGCTCCATGACGATCCACGGGAATCCGTCCTTCTCCACCACGTCGAAGACGGTGATGATCGACGGGTGGCTGAGCTGGGCTGCGCTGCGGGCCTCCCGCAGCATGCGGGCGCGCAGGACCTCGATCTCCTGCGGTGGCAGGTGCTCGTTGATGGTGAGCTCCTTGATGGCCACCGGCCGGTCCAGGAGTTCGTCGATCCCTTCCCAGACGCGCCCCATCCCTCCCTCACCGATGAGACTGTGCAGCCGGTAGCGACCGGCAAGCAGGAAATCGGGGGGTCGGGGGGAATCATTGCTCATCGGCGGCTTCCTCGGTCCTGGTGCTGGCGCGGCCTACCGGTGCGGCGCCCCATCCGGATTTTAGAAGGATCAGCCCCCCACATCCCCATTCCTGCGGGCGCTGTCGCCGCCTTCGTCTCCGTTCCGTTGGAAAAACCGGGCCGACCTGCGGTCTTTTGACGACGAAAGCGGAGCAACCGGTTTTGGTCGCGCGGTTTGCCCGGCGGCCTTGCCCGCCCCGGCGCCTCGCCGCATACGATGGCACCGTGATTTGTCCTAAGTGCCAAGGCCGCATGCGCACCTTCGACCGCATGGGCGTCCACATCGACCAGTGCGAACGGTGCCGGGGCATCTTCCTCGACGCCGGCGAGTTGGAGCAGATCGTCGCCGCCGAGCAGCGCCACTACGCTCCTCCCCCGCCGCCGCCTCCGCCCCACGGCGCACCGCCCCCTCCGGCCTACCACCACCACCGGCCGGACTCCCCCGCCCCCTACGGCTACTACGCCGACTCCCCCGGCCCCTACGGCTACAAGCGGCGCCGCAAGAGCTTCCTCGAGGAGCTGTTCGACTAGACCACCGGTCCGTGAACCTGATGATCTGCGCCCGCTGCGGCGCGTACACGGACACGCCCGTGGTCGAGCCGGACGGGCCGGTGCTCCGCTGCACCGAGTGCGGGCACCGGCAGCCGTTCCGCAGGCTCCCGCTGTTCTCCGTGACCGGCCCCAGCGGCACCGGCAAGTCCACGGTGGGGCGGCTGCTGACTGAGTGGCTGTCCGACCGCTACGTGGTGGTGGAGCAGGACGTGCTGTGGGTGGGCGGGCTGCGCGACCACTCGCCCGACCACCGGCTGTTCCGGTCCACCTGGCTGCGGATGGCCGCGATGATCCACCAGAGCGGGCGGCCCGTCGTGCTGTGCGGCACGGTCGTGCCCCCGGAGTTCGAGCCGCTGCCGGAGCGGGCGCTGTTCTCCGAGATCCGCTACCTGTCCCTGATGTGCGACCCGCAGGTGCTCGCCGAGCGGCTGCGCGCCCGCCCCGCCTGGCGGTGCTGGGACGAGCCGCGCATCGCGGAGATGCTGGAGTACGCGGAGTGGATCCGGCAGAACGCCGCGACCATGTCCCCGCCCGTGGAGCTGCTGGACACCACGCACGCCTCCGTGGCGCAGACCGCCAGGGCCGTGTGCGCCTGGATCACCGGGCAGCCCTTCCCCGAGGGCTGACCGGGACGGACCGCCGCCGCGCCGGGTCAGTCCGCGGCGGAGGGGCGGAAGCCGCGCAGCCGCAGGCTGTTGGAGACCACGAAGACGCTGGACAGCGCCATGGCCCCGCCCGCGATCATCGGGTTGAGCAGGCCGACGGCGGCCAGCGGCAGCGCGGCCACGTTGTAGGCGAAGGCCCAGAACAGGTTGCCCTTGATGATCGCCAGGGTGCGCCGCGACAGGCGGATGGCGTCGGCCGCGGCGCGCAGGTCGCCGCGGACCAGGGTGAGGTCGGCGGCCTCGATGGCGGCGTCGGTGCCGGTGCCCATGGCCAGTCCCAGGTCGGCCTGGGCCAGGGCGGCGGCGTCGTTGACCCCGTCGCCGACCATCGCCACCGTGCGGCCCTCGTCCTGCAACCGCTTGACCACGTCGACCTTGTCGGCGGGCAGGACCTCGGCGACGACCTCGTCGATGCCGACCCGCTCGGCGACCGTGCGCGCCACGGTCGCGTTGTCGCCGGTGAGCAGGATCGGCCGCAGGCCCAGCCGACGCAGCCGGGCCACGGCCTCGGCGCTGGTGGGCTTGACCTCGTCGGCGACGGTGAGGACGCCGCGCGCCCGGCCGTCCCAGGCGACCGCGACGGCGGTGCGCCCCCCGGCCTCGGCCTCCTCGGCGGCCCGCGCCAGCTCCTCGGGCAGCTCCACGGCCCACTCGGCGAGCAGCGCGGCGCGTCCGACGACGACCGCGCGGCCCTCGACCACGCCCTGCACGCCCAGTCCGGCGGTGGCGGCGAAGTCGGCCACCGGCGGCAGGTCGCCGAGGCGGTCGGCGGCGCCGCGGGCCACGGCCCGGGCGACCGGGTGCTCGGAGGCGTGCTCCACGGCCCCGGCCAGGCGCAGCACCTCGGCCTCGTCCTCGCCGTCGGCGGCGACCACGCCGGCCAGGGTCATGGTGCCGGTGGTGACGGTGCCGGTCTTGTCGAGCACGACCGTGTCGACGCGGCGGGTGCTCTCCAGCACCTCGGGTCCCCGGATGAGGATGCCGAGCTGGGCGCCGCGGCCGGTGCCGACCAGCAGCGCGGTGGGGGTGGCCAGGCCCAGCGCGCACGGGCAGGCGATGATGAGCACGGCCACGGCCGCGGTGAACGCCGCCTCCACGGGGCCGCCGGTGCCCAGCCAGAAGCCGAGGGTGGCCACCGCCAGGGCGATGACGACGGGCACGAACACGCCGGAGATGCGGTCGGCGAGCCGCTGCACCGCGGCCTTGCCGCTCTGCGCCTGCTCCACCAGGCGGGCCATCTGCGCGAGCTGGGTGTCGGCGCCCACGCGGGTGGCGCGCACCACCAGGCGTCCGCCCGCGTTCACCGTGGCCCCCACCACGGCGTCACCGACGCCGACCTCGACCGGCACGGACTCGCCGGTGAGCATGCTCGCGTCGACCGCGGAGGCGCCCTCCTCCACCACGCCGTCGGTGGCGATCTTCTCACCGGGGCGCACCACGAAGCGGTCGCCGACGGCGAGCCGGTCGACCGGGACGCGGGTCTCGCGGCCGTCGCGCAGGACGGTGACCTCCTTGGCGCCCAGGTCCATCAGGGCGCGCAGCGCGGCTCCGGCGGTGCGCTTGGCGCGGGCCTCGAAGTAGCGGCCGGCGAGGATGAAGGTGGTGACCCCGGCGGCGACCTCCAGGTAGACGGCGTCGGAGCCGCCGGTGCGGGAGAGGGTGAACGCGAAGGGCTCCATCGTGCCGGGCATGCCCGCGTCGCCGAGGAACAGGGCGTACAGCGACCAGGCGAAGGCGGCCAGGGTGCCCATGGACACCAGCGTGTCCATGGTGGCCTCGCCCAGGCGGAGGTTCTTCCAGGCGGCGGTGTGGAAGGGCAGGGCGCCCCACACCACGACCGGCGCGGCCAGGGCCAGCGAGGCCCACTGCCAGTAGGTGAACTGCAATGCCGGGACCATCGACAGGGCGATCACCGGGACGGACAGCACGGCGCTGACCAGGAGCCGGGTGCGCAGCGCGCGCAGGCGGGCGTCCTCGGGGTCCTCGGCGGCCTGCTCGTCGCGGGGCGGTTCGGGCAGGGCGGCGGTGTATCCGGCCTTCTCGATCGCGGCGACCAGGTCCTCGGGGGTGACTGCGCCGCCGTACTCCACCGTCGCCTTCTCGGTGGCGTAGTTGACGCTGGCGGTGACCCCGTCGAGCTTGTTGAGCTTGCGTTCGATCCGGTTGGCGCAGGAGGCGCAGGTCATGCCGCCGACCGACAGTTCGATCCGGCTGGTGCCGCGGGCGGTGTCGCTGTTCATCGGTCCTCCTGCTCGTGCACGGCCGCGGGCGCGTCCGCGGGGCCGAGCGGGCCGACCAGCGTCCCCGCCCAGAAGGCGGCTCCGAACACGGCGGCGAGCACCAGCCCGTAGACCCCGAGCCTTCCCAGCACGCTCACTCCTGCCTCCTCCCGCTGTCCGCTGCCCGCCGCAGCGGCTTCCCCCACGGAAGCAATATACCCCCACAGGGTATTCCCGGGGGCGGGTGCGCGGTCAGCCGTCCGACTGGCGGGCGAGCGCGCGCAGCTCGGCGACCTCGGCGCGCAGCGCCCGCAGCTCGGTGAGGATCTCCTCGCGCCGCACGCCCTGCGCGGCCTCCTTCTCGTCGTCGCCCTCGTGCTCCAGCGCCTCCACCGCGACCGCGATGAACAGGTTCAGCGCGATGAAGGTGGAGGCGAGGATGTAGCCGACGAAGAAGACCCACGCCAGCGGTTCGTGCTCGGTGACGGTCTTGGCGATCTCCCCCCAACTGTCCCCGGTCATGATCTGGAACAGGGTGAACAGGGAGGTGAACATGTCCCCGAAGTAGTCGGGGGAGACGTCGCGGAACATCTGGGTGGCCATGACCGCCGCCACGTACAGCAGCAGGGTGACCAGCAGCGCGATGGAGGCCATGCCGGGCAGGCCCTTGAGCAGGCCGGCGACGACGTGGCGCAGGCTGGGGACCACCGACAGCAGGCGGAGCATCCGCAGCACCCGCAGCATCCGCAGCACGGCGAACGGCCCCGAGGTGGGCACCAGGGCGATCCCGACGATGATCAGGTCGAACCAGTTCCACGGGTCGGCGAAGAAGGCCCCGCGGTAGGCGTAGATGCGCAGGGCCAGCTCGACGACGAAGAACAGCAGGATCGTCAGGTCCACCAGGCGCAGCAGGGGGCCGTAGTCCGACATCGCCCCCGGTGAGGTCTCGACTCCCAGGACCAGTGCGTTCACCGCGATCAGCGCGATGATGCTCGACTGGAACCAGCGTGCGTCAACAAGATCGCGGACGCGTTCGGGTGCGATCACGGTTCTCCGCTCTCGGTCGCTACGGCGAATTCGGCGGATGAGAGATTACTGAGCGCCTGTTACCCCTGGGATTCCTGGGACTCCCTGAAATCCCCTGTTCTCCTTCCCTTCCGGCTGCTTTCCGCGACCGGTCCGGAACTCTGTGCGCTCTGCGGGCATCGGAGGGGTAGAGGCGGGTCACGGAGGAGGGAGCCCGATGGAGCAGAAGCAGTCGATTCCGCTGGGTCTGGGCATCGGCACCGGGATGGGGATCGCGCTGGGCAGCCTGGTGGGCCTGGCGTTCGGGGTGCTGCCCGTGGGGATCGGGGTCGGTTTCGCGGCCGGTTCGAGCACCGGGATCGTCCTGGGCGTGCTGTTCGGCAGGCGCGATCCCGACAGGTGACCGCGCACGGTGCGTCCGGGCGCGACGGGGACACGTCCGGGCGCCGTGCGGCTCTGGTCGCGCAACGGGAGGGGAACAACCACTGTATGTGATTAGATGATCAAAAATTCAGAAAAGAGTGCATATGGGCGAAACCCCCCACGACAGTGTCCCTACCCCGTCCTTCGACGTCGTCCTGCGCGGCTACGACCGCGCCCAGGTGGACGAGTTCGTCGCACGACTGCGCGCCGCCGACGGCGGCACCTCCCCTCCGGAGCGGCCGGCCTTCGCCGTGGTGCTGCGCGGCTACGGCCGTGGCCAGGTGGACCGCTGGGTCTCCGGGGCGACGGGCGCGGCCCCCAAGGAGCGCCGCGCCGAGCCCGGGGGCGTGCGGCTGCCCGGCGCCTACTCGGTCCCCGTGTTCGACGTGGTGCTGCGCGGCTACGACCGCCGCCGGGTCGACCCGCTGCTGCGCCGCGTCGCGGCCACCCTCGCCGGGGACGGCTCCACCGCGCCCGTGACCCGCTCGGAGGTCGAGGGCGTGGAGCTGCGCCCGGCCCTGCTCGGCTACGACCGCGCCCAGGTGGACGCCTGGCTGAAAGAGACCCTGCCCCGCCTGCCCGGGTGACGGCCCCCAGCGGGAACCGGTCCCCCGCCGCCGCCGTCGAAGGCGGAGACGACGGTACGCGGAGGTGGTCATGGACCGCAGGAACACCAACGGCGCGGCGGCCGGAGCGGCGGCCGGACTGGGGACGGGGCTGCCCTTCGGCGTCGCCTTCGGAATCGCCGTGGACAACCTGGCAGCGGGCATCGGCGTCGGCCTCGCGCTGGGCGCCGGCCTCTCCGCCGCCCTGGGGGCCGCCCTGGCCCGCCGGAACGCGGGGGAGGAGGGGAAGCCGCCCTCCGAGGAGTGAACGGGCGGCGCCGCCGGGGTCGGGGAAGGCGACCCCGGTCCGGCGCCCAAGCGGCACGGGCTCGCCGGTGCGCCCGGCGGGTCGGCCGCTGACGCGGCGCCGTTGCCGCGCACCGAAAACGCCCGGGACCGTGAGGGTCTCGGGCGTTGGTTCTGCTTGTCGGAGTGGCCAGGGGCGGGGTCGAACCGCCGACCTTCCGCTTTTCAGGCGGACGCTCGTACCAACTGAGCTACCTGGCCCCAGCCACGCTTGACGTGAGCCGAGCGGTCCTGACGGGATTTGAACCCGCGGCCTCCACCTTGACAGGGTGGCGAGCACTCCAAACTGCTCCACAGGACCTTGTTATTCTTTTTGTCCGCTTTGTCCGCGTCTTTCCTGATTCTATCAGGTCTTCCGCGTCCTCCGCGCGGTCTTCATTCTGCCAGACTTCGACAGTGCTTCAGACCGTTCGTACCCCCAACGGGATTCGAACCCGCGTTACCGCCTTGAAAGGGCGGCGTCCTAGGCCACTAGACGATGGGGGCCTCGACGACGACCGAGCCGTCATTTCCCGCTGCGTCTTCCGTCGGGGACGGGTTAAGCATAGGGGACTCGGCGACCAAGTGCCAAAGCGGTTTGCCCGGCACGTCACCTTGGCGACCCGGAGGCGCCGGGGGACGGCACCGGGCTGGGGGAGGCGCTGGCCTCAGGGCTGGGCGGGGCCGTCCCCGACGGCGTCGCCGTCTCCTCGGCGGGGGTGATCTCCCGGTCCGGGTCCTCCTCCAGGTGTCGCTCGATCTGCACCGAGCTGAGGCCCAGACCGCCCAGGGTGATGTCGTCCCACGCCTGCAACCGCTTGGTCTCGGCGTCGAAGTAGAGCACCGACGCCTGGTAGGGGGTGGGCTCGTCGTGCTCCAGGCCCCGCAGCCCCGCGCCGCCCGTGGAGCCCTGCACGAAGAACCGGGTGCCGGTCTCGCGCACCTGTGTCCAGCGGTTGTGGCCGTGCCCGGACAGCACCAGCGGCACCAGCCCGCTGAACGCCTCGCCCTGCAACGGGTCGTGCAGCACCGCCACGTCCACCGGCACGCCGGCCTCCTCGACACGGCGCGCCTGCTCCGCGCCGATCGCGGCGACCTCCTCCTCGGTCGGGTTGTCCAGCGCCTTGTCCGGGGTGTAGCGGGGGTCCCCGGCGCCGTAGAAGCGCAGCCCTGCCACCTCCACCACGTCGTCGTCCAGCACCACCGCGTTGGGCTGGGCGGCGACCGCGCGCTGGGTGCCCATCGAGTCGTGGTTGCCGCGCACCCACACGTAGGGGACGTCCAGGTCGGCGATCCGGTCCATGAAGACGTCCTCGGCGGCGCTGCCGCGGTCGCTGATGTCCCCGGAGTCGACCACCGCGGCCACCTGGAACTGCTCGGCCAGCGAGCCGACGACCTCCCAGGCGGCCGGGTTGAGGTGCAGGTCCGAGACGTGCAGGATCCGGATGGTGGAGGGGTCCTCCTCGTAGACCGGCAGCGCCGACGTCACCTGGTACAACTGCGAGACGTTGGCGACCAGTCCGGCCAGTTGCGCCTGGTACTCGGAGAAGCGGTTGATCACGTCCTCGGCGCTGCCCACCACCTGCGGGGCGCCCGCCAGCAGCCCGGTGTAGCGGGGCTCGGCGATCGCCCGCGGGTTGAAGGTGAGATAGGCCACCCCGCCCGCCGCGGCCAGCATCGCCAGCGCGGTGAGCGCGCTGCCCAGGCAGCGCAGCCAGTTGCGGAAGAGCAGCAGGGACACCAGGGCCGCGGTGCCCACCGAGAACAGCACGGCCCGCCAGGCCAGGGCGACGACCCCCTCTTTCAGGTCCGCGACGATGCTCGCGCCGAGCCGGTTGATCGAGTCCGGGTTCTGGAACATCTCCTCGGCGGCGGCCAGCCGGATCTCGGCGATCGTGGCCTCGAAGCGCAGCGGCGCGGCGTGGGTGTCGAAGGCGAGCTTGCCCAGCGGGGCGATGTTGATGACGGTCTCGCCGCGCCACGACGGGCTGACGCTCAGGTCGACGTCGGCCGGGCCGACGGGGGTGAGCACCTGGCCACCCACGGCCAGCCCGACCCACCCGCCGACGATCCCGGCGAGGACCACCGCCGCGGCGCGCCAGAACCGCCCGCGGCGCACCCGGCCGAGCCCGGCCCGCAGCCTCCGCCAGGTCTCCCGGTGGAAGGCCCGGCCGATCCAGGCCGGGACCGCTCGCCGCTCCACAGCGCCGCCTCCCCAGGTCGCCAGTGCTTCCGGACGCCGCTGCCCGGTCTCCTTCGCTTTCCCTACCCCCGTGGCGCACAATACGGGATGTGCTCCAAACCTCCCGCCGCCACTTCGAAGAGCTCGTCGCGGACGCCCTGGACTCCATTCCACCCGAACTGACCGACTACATGGACAACGTGGTGATCACCCTCGCCGAGGACCCGCCCGAGCCGGGCCTGCTCGGGCTGTACGAGGGCGTGCCGCTGACCGAGCGGGGGGACAGCTACAGCGGGGTGCTGCCGGACCGGATCCTCATCTACTGGAAGGAGATCCTCGCGATCTGCGACACCGCCGAGGACGTGGTGGAGGAGGTGCGGATCACCGTGGTCCACGAGATCGCCCACCACTTCGGCATCGACGACGAACGGCTGCACGAGCTCGGCTGGTCCTGATCCGTCGTCATTTGCGGGGACAACCTTCGACACCATCAGCCGATCCCGGTTTCGGCGACGGAAAACGACAAACAAGTCCGCGATATTTCCATAAACCGCTTGCCAATCCCGCCTTCACCAGGGACGCTATGTCATCGAGTAGCAACTCAAAGTGATTGAGCGCGAGGGATGGGCGAAGAGTGCACAATCCGCGGGCGGGCGGCTTCGGCCATGGCATTCCACGACAGAGCGACGGCCGGCACGAACGGCTGCCCCCGATCGACGACCCCGCTCCCACCGGTTCCCCCGCATCCCCCGACCCCCCCTCCTCCGACTGGCGCCGAGGCTACCGCGACGTGCTGCGCCTCGGCGAGTTCCGGGCCCTGTGGCTGGCTCACGCCCTCTCGATCACCGGCAACTACCTGCTGAACATCGCCGTCACGGTGCTGGTGTTCCAGCGCACCGACTCGGCGCTGGCCACCGGCCTGACCCTGGCGCTGACGTTCCTGCCGCCGCTGATCGCGGGGCCGCTGCTGTCGGGCCTGGCCGACCTGCTGCCCCGACGCCGCGTCATGATCGCCAGCGACCTGGTGCGCGCCGCCCTGGTCGGGTGCATCGGCATCCCCGGGCTGCCCCTGGAGGTCATCTGGCTGCTGCTGTTCTGCTCGGTGCTGCCCACCATCCCCTTCGGCGCCGCGCGGGCCGCACTGCTCACCCAGATCGCCCAGGGGGAGCGCTTCGTCGCCGGGTCCACCCTGATCAACGTCACCTCCCAGGCGGGCTCCCTGGTCGGCCTGGCCGCCGGAGGGGTCCTGGTCGCCCTCGTCGACGCGCGCCCCGCCGTGCTCGGCAACGGGCTGACCTTCCTCGTCTCGGCGGCCATCGTCACGCTGTGGGTGCGGCCCCGGCCCGCCCCGGCCGCCTCCCCCGAGTCCGACCGCCCCACCCTGTGGCAGATCACCCGGGACGGGCCGCGCCTGGTCTTCCGCGACCCGCGGCTGCGCACCCTGGCCCTGCTCGCCTGGCTCGCCGGCTGCTACATCATCCCCTACGGCACCGCCACCCCGATGGCCGCCGAGATCGGCGGCGGACCGGCGACCGCGGGGCTCATCATGGCCTCCCCGGCGATCGGGGCGGTCCTGGGCGGGCTCCCGCTGACCCGCCTGGTCCCGCCGCGGGTGCGCACCCGCCTGCTGGGCCTGCTGGCCGTGGTCGCGTCGCTCCCGCTGACGGTCTGGATCCTCCAGCCGCCGCTGTGGGCGATGGTGCTGCTCCTGGTGGTCTCCGGCATGGCCGCCTCCTACCAGTTCGTGGCCAACGCCACCTTCGTGCTGTGCGCTCCCCCGGTCGGCCGGGGCGTGGCGTTCGGCCTGGTGGCGGCGGGCCTCCAGGTCGCCCAGGGCATCGGCATCGCGCTGGCCAGCTTCCTGGTGGAATACACCAGCCCTCACCTGGTGGTCACC
>ERZ777003.3160-NODE-3160-length-16728-cov-21.242968_pt1 | contig 16728 bp, 11 predicted proteins | sample MGYA00374956_ERZ777003 | MGnify/ENA primary metagenome ERZ777003 (study PRJEB29302, sample SAMN06268252) | bioreactor metagenome | isolation source: Joint BioEnergy Institute, California, USA | place: USA:Joint BioEnergy Institute, California, USA | collected... | reverse complement strand
GGCGCCGTCGAGGACGCGCAGCGAGCGCTCGACCTCGACGGTGAAGTCGACGTGGCCCGGAGTGTCGATGATGTTGATCCGGTGGTCCTTCCAGTCGCACGCCGTGGCCGCCGAGGTGATCGTGATGCCGCGCTCCTGCTCCTGCTCCATCCAGTCCATGGTCGCGGCGCCCTCGTGGACCTCACCCAGCTTGTGGGTACGACCGGTGTAGTAGAGGATCCGCTCGGTCGTGGTGGTCTTGCCGGCGTCGATGTGCGCCATGATCCCGATGTTGCGGGTCTTCTCTAGTGGGAAGTTGCGTGCCATGCTGTCTCTAGAGTGTCGATCGAAGTTTTTCGGTGAGCGGGCGCCCGTGCCGCTCATCATGAGGAGGACGATCCATTTGTCGCCGGCGGCTGAGGGCACAAAAAAGGCCCTTCCGGGCCCGGCCGCGAGCGACGGATCACTATAGCAGAGGCATTGTGGCTTTCGAGGGCCTGAAATGCGGCTGAGAGAGCCGGACGCGGGGGACCGGGAGGAAGGCCGGCGGCGCGCGCCCCGCCGGGCGGCGCGCGGTGAGCGGCGCGGCGCGGCGCGGGGCCGCGGCGAACGCCGTGGCGGGCCCCTCGCGATCGTGGCCGGAGCGGCCGGGGCGGCCCTCGCGATCCTGCGCGAGGCCGGCGCGATCGCGCTCGAGATGCTGCGCATCCCTGCCGGGATCTACATGGGGGTCGCCGAGCGCGCTGGCGCCGTGGTGCTCGCCGCCTGGCGCGTGCTCGTACCGGTCGCGCTCGCCCTGTGGGCGCTCGGGCGCAGCGCCGTCCTGTTCGGGGCGCGCACGTTCACGCCGCTGCGTGCGACCCTGCTCGCCGCCGCGGGCGTCGCGGCCCTGCTCGCGGCGTCGCAGTTCGTCGACTACACGGCGACCCAGATCAGCACCGACGCCTACGCGGAGGTGGACTCGATCGCGCCGCCGCCGGAGGTCTCCTCGGAGCGCACGGGCGCCGCCCACGCCTGGCTGGGCCTGCCGATCGCGGCGCTCGCCCTCGTGGGCGTGGCCGTCTGCGCCGCCCGGCGGCGCTGGGGGGCCCTGCTGCTGGGCGCGCTCGGGGCGGCCACGGTGGCGCTCAGCCTGCTCGTCGACATGCCGAAGGGGCTCGAGGAGGGCGAGGCCGCGATCGCGTACGAGGGCGCCAAGGCGACCCTGCAGGGCGGCTTCTGGGCGCAGCTCGCGGCGGGGGCGCTGCTGATCGCGCTGGCGCCGCTGGCCGCGGCCTACGGCGGGCCGACCGGCGCTCGAAAGCAGCGCGCGCGGGCGCACCGCGGCGCCCGGGCCGGCAGGGCGAGACCCGCGTCCCCGGTGGCGGAGGGCTGAGCGGTGGCGAGGACCGAGCGGCTGCTGCCATGGGCCTGCCTTTTGGCGGCAGCGCTGCTGTTCGCTTCGGAGCTCATGACGATGTTCGAGTTCGCCCCGCCCGGCGGCGAGGCGCTCGCCGCGCAGGACTCCGCCGAGCGGCACGGCAACGCGCTGTTCGTGATCGCCGGCTTCGCGGCGCTGTTCACGATCATCGCGGTCGGGGCGGGCTCGCAGCCGGCGGCGATGGCGGTCGGGGTCCTCGGCGCGGTCGCGCTCCTGATCTTCCTGCTCGGCGACCTGCCCGACGCGGGCCAGGTCGGCACGCTCGACGACGCCCGCCAGTCGTTCATCGACGCCGAGGCGACGCCCCAGGCGGGCTTCTGGCTGATGATGATCGGCTCGCTGGCGCTCGCGATCAGCGGCGTAGCGCTCGCCACCCTGAACTCAGACCAGCTCCGCGCGCTGCGCCCGGGGGCGCGGGTCGAGCCCGAGCGCGAGGACGACGAACCACCGCGCGCCGCGCGGCCCGCCGCGCGAACTCACGACCACCCCCACGCCCGAGATCGCACTTAAGGCTCTCGGGGGGGCCGTGACCGCGACCTCGCGAACCCGCCTCCCACGAGTTCGCACTTAGGGCTCCCGGGGAGCCGTAACCGCGACTTCGCGAACGTGGCGCTCGCGAGTTCGCGGTCTGGGTCCGGGGCTACCCTCCGCCCCGTGCCAGGCCCGCGCGACACCCCGGGGCTCCCCGCCCCTCCCCCGCTCGTCTTCCTCGGCGGGCTGCTGCTCGGGGGCGTGCTCGAGGCCTTCTTCCCCACCGACGCGCCCGCGTGGTGGGTGCGCGTGCTCGTGGCGGTCGCCGGCCTCGGCGGCGGCTACCTGCTCGCCGGCCGCGCGCTGCGCTCGTTCGCGTCGGTAGGCACGACGCCCAACCCGTTCGAGCCCTCGACCGCGATCGCTACCGGCGGCCCCTACCGCTTCACCCGCAACCCGATGTACCTGGGCATGGCCCTCGCCTACGTCGGGCTCGCGTTCGCGATCGGGATCCTGTGGGCGCTCGCGGCGCTCCCCGTAGTCCTGCTGGTCATCGACCGCGTGATCATCAAGCGCGAGGAGCGCTACCTGGAGGCCCGCTTCGGCGAGCAGTACCTCGCGTACAAGCGCCGCGTGCGGCGCTGGCTCTAGCGCCGTCGGGCCGGCTGCCCGGACTACCGAGCGCGGAGGGTCCGAAAAGCAGGGCTCGCCAACGAGGCACGCCGATCGGCGAAGCGAGCGTACTTGTGACGTACGTGAGCGAGACGATCGGCGGGACTCGTCCGCGAGCCCCAGCTTTGCAGCCGCCGAAGGCCTACCAGCGGTAGTGGGCGAAGGCCTTGTTGGCCTGCGCCATGCGGAAGATGTCGTCCTTCCGCTTCCAGGCGCCGCCCTGCTGCTGCGTGGCGTCGAGGATCTCGTTCGCGAGGCGCTCGGCCATCGACTTCTCGCGGCGCTGGCGGGCGAACTGCACGAGCCAACGCACGGCGAGCGTGCGGGCGCGGCGCGCCGGGACCTCAACGGGCACCTGGTAGGTCGCACCGCCGACGCGGCGGGAGCGGACCTCGAGCTGCGGCGTGAGCTCCTTGATGGCCTCGTCGAGGACCTCGACGGGCGGACGCCCCGTGCGCTCGCCGACGAGCGCGAGCGCGTCGTAGGTGATGCGCTCGGCAATCGACTTCTTGCCGTCCAGCATGACCTTGTTGATCACCTGCTGGACCAGGCGGCTCCGGTACCGGGCGTCCGGCTCTACTGGACGGATGGGTGCACGCGCGCGACGGGGCATCAGCTACTCACCCCTTCTTCACGCCGTACTGGGAGCGGGCCTGCTTGCGGTCCTGGACGCCGGAGGCGTCGAGCGTGCCGCGGATGACCTTGTAGCGCACACCCGGCAGGTCCTTGACGCGGCCGCCGCGCACGAGCACCACGGAGTGCTCCTGCAGGTTGTGCCCCTCGCCCGGGATGTAGGCGGTGACCTCCATCCCGTTGCTCAGGCGCACACGGGCGACCTTGCGAAGCGCCGAGTTCGGCTTCTTCGGCGTCGTGGTGTAGACGCGGGTGCACACGCCGCGGCGCTGCGGCGCAGCCACGCGGCGCTTGCGCCCCTGGCCGGACTTGAGGCCCGGGGTCGAAAGCTTCTTCGGGGGCGACTTGCGGCCCTTGCGAACTAGCTGATTCGTGGATGGCACGGCGGCGTAGGGTAGCGAACCCGAGCAAGGTACTCTGCCCAGCCCCATGTCAGAACGGCCGATACTGGCAGTCGACGTCGACGGCGTGATCAGCCTCTTCGGCTTCGAGGGCCCCCTCGAGCAGGTGCCGGGACGCTTCCACCTGATCGACGGCATCGCGCACTGCATCGCCCACGGGGTCGGGGAGCGGCTGCAGACGCTGGCCGCGCACTACGAGCTCGTCTGGGCCACGGGCTGGGAGGAGCGCGCCAACGACCACCTCCCCGCGCTGCTCGGCATCCCCGAGCTGCCGGTGCTCACCTTCGGCGGCCGCGCCCGGTTCGGCACGGCCCACTGGAAGCTGGACGCGCTCGAGCGGTACGCCGGCCCGCGCCCGCTGGCGTGGATCGACGACTCGCTCGACGACACCTGCTACGCGTGGGCGAAGCGGCGCCCGGCGCCCACGATGCTCGTCAAGGCGCGCTCCGACGAGGGGCTCACCGACGAGCACGTGAAGACCCTGCTCGACTGGGCGGAAATGCTCCGCGAGCCGGCGCCGGAGGACGGTTAGACTCCGCGCGATGGGCGACTGGGTCCCGATGTTCTACTTCGTGGTGATCCTGAAGATCCCCGTGCTCGTGCTGCTCTGGATCGTCTGGTGGGCGTGGCGCGCGGAGCACCCGGTCGAGCCCGCCACCGACGAGGGCGGCGGCAGCCACCGCTTCGGCAGGTTCCGCCGCCAGCCCAAGCGCCCGCGCGGCCCGCGCCGCGGACCCCACGCGCCCGGCACGGTACCCCTGCCGGACTGCCCGCCGGGCGGCCGCGTGCGCGTCTTCGTGCCGCCCGCCCCTGCCCGCGCCGCCTCCGCGCACAACGTGAAGCGCGGCTCCGCGGAGCCGGCCGAGCACTGACCCGCCCCAGCGCAAATCGACCACCCACAGCGTGGTCGAACCACCGCGTTGCGGGCCGAGATGTGACGAAAGGCGCACGGGCGCCGCAGAAGCGGGGCGCGCGGCGACCCGCGGCGCCCCGCCCCGCACCGGCTCAGGCCGCCGCGGGCTCGCCCTCCCGGGCCTCCGCCTTGAGCCGTCCCGCCGCGTGGGCCGCGGCGATGTAGCCGAAGGAGAGCCCCTGGCCGATCGTCGCGCCGGGCCCCGGGTAGTACTTGCCGAACGCGTTGCCGGCGCAGTTCCCGGTCGCGTACAGCCCCTCGATCACCTCGCCGCTCGAGCGCAGCACGCGCGCGAGGCCGTCGGCCATGATCCCGCCGCAGGTCCCCAGGTCGCCCGGCACCACGCGCACCGCGTAGAAGGGCGGATTGCGCAGCGCGCCGAGGTTCGGGTTCGGCGTCACCCTGGGATCGCCGTAGTAGCGGTCGTAGGCGCTGTCGCCGCGGTGGAAGTCGTCGTCGTGGCCCTTGTCGGCCATCAGGTTGAACCGCTCCACCGTCGCGCGCAGCTCCGGCAGGCCGACCTTCTGCCCCAGCTCGTCGAGCGTCGCGGCGCGATGCGCGAGGCCCTGCGCGTACCAGTCCTCGGGCAGGTCCTGGTGCGGCATGATCCCGCCGCCGAACACGTAGCGGTTGCGGTAGGTCTGGTCGAAGACGATCCAGGCCGGCAGGTGCGGGTCCTCGCCGTCGTCGAGGCCCAGCATGATCTGCCCCGCGGTCATGTAGTTGACCGCCTCGTTCATGAAGCGGCGGCCGTCGGGGCCGACGATGATCGACCCGGGGAGCGACCGCTCGGCGAGCAGGGTGCTCGGATAGCCGCCCTTCTTCACCGGCGGGATCGCCGGGAACCACCAGGCCTGGTCCATGAGCGTGAGCGCGGCGCCGTGGCTCTCGGCGATGCGGATCACGTCGCCCTCGTTGGCGGGGTTGGCGAGGCTCCAACCCGGCTCGAGCGCCTTCGCCTGGTACTCGTGGCGCATCTCGAGGTTGTGCTCGAAGCCGCCCGCGGAGAGCACCACCCCGCGGCTCGCGCGGACCGTCACGTCCTTCCCGTCGCGCTCGACCACGACGCCGGCCGCCCGGCCGTCCTCGAAGACCAGGTCGCGCAGCGGCGACTCCGTCCACATCTCCACGCCGCGCCTGCGCGCGGCGACGATCAGGCCCGCGGCCAGCGCCTGTCCGCCGGCCGCGTACTCGCGCTTGAAGAGCATCCCGCCCGCGCCCTGCGCGGCACGCGCCGCGGCCCTGACGAGCCCGCGCGGCTTGCGCGTCATCAGGTTCATCCAGCGGTAGTCGCCGCCGGTGACCGGCATCGGAATCGGCGCCTGGACGGGGGTCGGGCGCAGCTTGGGCCGGTCCGGCCCGAGCTGGGAGAGGTCGAAGGGCGCCGATTCGAGCGCGCGCCCGTACGCCGAGCCGCCGTCGACCTCAGGGAAGTAGTCGGCGTACTCGACCATGTGCAGCCAGCGATTGGGCAGGTTCCGGCGCAGCACCTCGATCGCCTTGGGCCCGTGCTCCAGGTGAGCCAAGCGGCGCTCTCGCGGCGCGGTGTCGCCCACGAGCGCGTCGAGATAGGCCAGGGCGCGCTCGCGGCTGTCGCGCACGCCGAGCTCGCGGAGGATCGGGTTGTCGGGGATCCAGAAGCCGCCCCCGCTCATCGCGGTCGAGCCGCCCAGGTACTCGGACTTCTCGACGACGAGCACGCGCAGGCCGAGCTCGGCCGCGGTGATCGCGCTGAGCAGGCCCGTGCCCGAGCCCACGACGACGAGGTCGACTTCCTTGGACGGTTGCGAATCGGTCGTCACTGCCGCACCTCCATGCGCATAGGTTCCACGATCGACCATAGGCGGCCCGTGGCCCCGCATATCCGGGGCGACTACCGATATGCATCCCCGGGGCGCGCCGCGCGTGACGTCGCCCGCGCGCCTTTCGTAACAAATCGCCTGGGCGCGCGGTAATCCGGCCCCCCTATGGGGGGTTGATTGCGCCTAGCGCAGGAGCACGCGGGCGCGCTTGCGGAGCTTGTAGCCGGCCTCGTCCTCGAAGGCGACCCGCACCTTGGCCCGGACCTTCTTCGCGAGCGGGCCGCCGCCCCGCAGCACCCGCGCGATCTCCCTCGCGTCGGCCGCGCGCTTGGGCTTGAGCGTCACCTGCTTGGCCTTACTGGCCTTGAGGTTGCCGCTCCACGGCGCGAGCGGGTAGTTGCGGCGGCCGACCTTGATCAGCCCGCCCGCCCTGGCCCGCACCGCCTCGGCGGCGCCCACGGTGAGCGCGACGCGCACCCGGAACCGCCCCTGGCGCTGCCTGGCCTTCGCCCGCAGGCTCGCCGAGTCCACGCGCGCCGGGGCCACCGGCTCCGCGACCGCCGGCTCGCTCTCACCGGCGACGCCGAAGGCCACGACCTCGACGGTGTAGGGCACGCCGTTCGTGAGGCTCTCGACCTGCGCCTGGCGATGGGCGCCCGAGACGGTCACGGTCCGCGACTCGCCGGACTCCGAGCGCGCGGTGACGCGATAGCCGTCGATCGGGCCGCCGTTCGCCTCGGCGGGGCCCCAGTTGACCAGCAGCGCGCGGTCGTAGGAGCGCACGACGAGGTCGGGCGGGGTGCCGGGCGCGCCCGCGACCAGCACCTCGTTCGAGGCCGCTGAGGCGGGACCGCGGCCGGCCTCGGTCTCCGCCGTCACCGTGAACGAGTAGCGCTTGCCGTTGGCGAGCCCGGTGACCGTCGCGCTGCGCTCGTCGCCTGAGACGACCAGCTCGCCGCCCGGCGTCCCCTCGATCACGTAGCCCGTGATCGGCTTGCCGCCGGTGCGCTCCGGCGCCTCCCAGGCGACCGTCGCCTCGCCGTCGCCGCCCTCGGCGGTGACGCGCTTTGGCGCCCCGGGCGCGCTCACGGGGGTCGCCGCCCCGGAGGCGGGGACGCCCTCGCCGACGGGGTTCACCGCCGTCACCGACCAGATGTGCTCGACCCCGTCCTCGAGGCCGTCGAACCGGAAGCTGCGCGCCGACGCGGGCAGCCCCTCGATCCGCCCGCCGGCCGGGTTGCCGTCGGGCGTGACCCGCACGACGTAGCCGGTGACCGGCGCGCCCCCGTCGTCGGCGGGCGGCTCGCACTGCAGCGCGAGCGAGCCGCCGCCCGCGCTCGCGCTCGCCTGCGGCGCTTGCGCCTGGCGGGCGACCGTGACCGGCGCCGACGCCTCCGACGCCGAGCTCGACGCCTGGCCGGCGCGGGCGATCACGATGAACGTCTGGTGCGAGCCCAGCGGCAGGCCCTCGAAGGTCGCGGTCGTCTGCGCGCCCGGGACCTCGAGCTCCGCGCCCGCGGGCTGCGCGCGCACCACGTAGCCGGTGACCTCGCCGCAGCTTTCCTCCGAGGGGTCCCACATGACGCTGACGTCGCCGCTCTCCGGGTCGATCGTGGAGCTCACGCTCCGCGGCGCAGGCGGCGGGCCCGAGAACGTGAACTCGACCGGCTGGCTCGCCGGCCCGGGGCCGTTGGCGTTCTCGGCGACGACGGTGACCGTGTAGGTCTCCCCGCAGCGGAGGTTGCGGATCGGCAGCGAGGTCGCCGAAGCGCCCGCCTCGACCTCGGTCGGCTCGCCGCTCGAGTCACGGAACGTGATCACGTACCGCGTGAGCTCAAGCTCCTCCCCGCCCTCGGTCCCGGTGTACTCCGGGCGCTGCCAGGAGAGGGTCGGCGGCACGGCGCCGGACACCGAAACGCCGCGCGGCGCCGACGGCCCGCCCGCCTGGAGCTCGATCGGCTCGGAGGGGTCGGAGACCGGCCCCGCGTCCCCGCCGTCCGTCGTGAACACGGCGAAGCGGTAGCGGCCGGGCTCGGCGACCCGGACCGTCACCTCGTAGCGGTGCGCGGCGTCGGCCTCCTCGTCCACCGGCACGACCACCGGCTCGCCGACGGGGTCGGGATCGCCGTCCCGGTAGGCGCGCACCTCGAAGGCTGCGCCCTGGGGCAGCGGGCCGTCGGGCGCCGAGAAGAACACGGCCGCCGCGTCGTCTTCCTGCTTGGCTGCAAAGACCTGCTGCGGCGCGTATGGCTCGGACCCGCTGCCCGACTTCACGCGCAGCGTGTCGAAGCCCTTGTTGTTGTCCTCCTTGATCTCGCGGAGCTCCCCGTCGTCGTCGACGCGCGCGAAGATCCGCTGGTTCGCGCCCGCGTACGCGGCGGGCACGCCCTGCCACTTGAAGGCGACCTTGCGGGACCCGCGCGCGGGGATGCCTGCGGACAGCTCGACCTCGCCGATGCGCTTGCCGCCCACGTCCGGGTCGCCCGCGTAGAAGCCGACCACCGTGCCCGCCGGGACCGGTGTCTGGGCGAGGCTGTAGTTGCGCAGGGTGACGTCGACGCAGACGCCGTCCCCCGCCTCCGGCTGGTACGTGGGGTTGGTCTCCGGCAGGCAGTCGCCTCCGTCCAGCTCGCGGAACCGCATGTCGCGCGTGCGGAACTGCAGGGCGTCGGTCGTGAGCGCCCGCGGCCCGTAGCGCTCGCGCTCCTGGTGGTTGGGCAGGATCATCGTCGGGTCCGGGAAGTGGCCGTAATAGCGGTCCCAGAAGTTCGGGACGCCGGTCTCGGCCAGGGTCTGCTCGGGCTCGACCGCGTAGTCGAGGACGAGCGCCCCAGACGGCGTGAAGTAGGAGAACGGCCTGACGAAGTAGTTCATCTGGCCGAGCGTCCCGTCGAGCTGGCCGAGCCGGGCCTCGATCCGCGTGGCCTCCCCGACCTTGGTGGACGAGGTCCGCAGCTCCTCGTGCTTGTACTCGCCCTTGACCTCGAGCTTCGCGTTGACGATGAAGTCGACCTCGGCCGACACCCCGGCCCCGATGCCCCACTCGAAGCTCGCCTCCTGGCCGCTCTCCGTGATCTTCTCGTGGGTCAGGGAGTAGGTGAAGTCGCTCGTCGGCGTGATCTGGAACTCGTCCTCGCCGAACGTGCGCGTGCCGGCCGCGACGAAGGGCACCTCGCGGATGTCCTCCGGCTTGATGTACGCGAGCAGGTTGCCGGGCTGGTGGTTCGTGCGGACCTTGGAGGTCAGGCTGTTGACGTCGATCCAGCGGCGGCGGGTGACGACCGGGCGGACCGTGACGATGCGCGCCTCGTCGCCATCGGCCTCCGGGTCGTCGTCGGGCCCGTAGAGCGGGTACTCGAGGATGTCGTACTGCTTGTCGATGACGTAGGCCTGGTCGGTGTTCTTGGCGGTCGCCGACACCTCGACCTCGTACGTCTCCGACGCGCTCCCCTTCTTCTTGAAGCCCCGGCCGACGTTGGTCTCGAGCGTCGCCTCGACCTTGGCCGGGCCGAACCCGGCGCCGGCCGAGGCGCTGGTGCTCACCGCCCACTGGTCGTTGATCTCCGTCGAGACCTCGAGCTGCTGCGTGTTGGTGCGGGTGTAGGTGCTCTTGAAGAAGCAGACCTCGGGAACGGCGAAGAGGTTGTCGCCGTAGCAGAAGTTCGGGTCGAAGACCTCGCCGTCGAAGATGTCGAAGTGCGTCGGCGACGCGTTCAGGATCACCAGCGGCTCCTGCGTGCGGACCGGCGTGTAGTCCGGCTTGCCGAGGCGGTAGACGCCCTTCCAGGCCGTGGCCGCGAGGACGACGTGGTCCGAGCGGTACCGGGCCGCGGACTGCGGCAGCTCGTGCGTCCGGAAAAACGCGGGCCGGTCGCCCACAGGCTCGAGCACGATCCGCCCGTCCTCGTCATCGACCGCCTTGCGCATCGAGGAGCTCACGACGTAGCGGGTCTCGGTCCCGCCGAGGACCCCGACCTTCGCTTCGACCACGGTGTGGATCCCGGGGGCCGCGTTCGAAGGGTCGTCGGGGTTCGGCAGGAAAGCGTTGTCGTCCACTTGGTCCTGCAGCGACCGTGCATCTGCGACCACGACGTTGGAGAGCTTGCAGTCGCGGGCTGAACTCGACTGCAGGTCCAAGGCGCCGGTGAACCCACGGTTGAGCGCGATCTCCCAGAGCCTCACTGCGCTGCCCGCCTCGTCGTCGTCCGGCTCTTCGCTGATCGCGCGGCCGAAGATCACCTCGTGGTCGATCGTGCAGGTGGCAGGGTCATACGTGACACCGGCCAGATCGCCGATGCCATCGCCGTCCAGGTCGCCGGCCTCGGCGAGGGAACCGTGCCCGAGGTTGTTGGGCGCCGAGCCGAGGAACGCCAGCCTGGGGCCAGCCGCGGAGCGTAGGATCACGTCACCTTCGTCGCCCGCCTCCTTTCCGTCGGGAAAGCCGACGGCGATGATGTCCCGGTAGTGGTCGCCATTCGGCAGGATCACGTTCTCAGTCGACGAGTAGCTGATCAGCACCTGGTCGTAGTGGCTCTGCTGCGCTGACCCGAGCCGGCGCGGAGTGGGGTTCACGCGCGGCGTGACGAGCGACACTTTCACGAGCTGGTGTGGGACGTCCACATCCTCGATCTCGGCTGGATTGCCGCCGGGCACCGGTGAGCGATCGAGGTGCGGGATCCGGTCGAAGGCCTCGTGGCGCACCCGCGTCGTCGCGTCGTCGCGCACGTCGTACAGGGAGATCACCCCTCGCTGGTCCTCGCCATTGCCGCCCGCCTGCGTGTAGAGGACGAGCTGCTCGCGCCCGAGCTGCAGCGCGTCCCCGGCCGCGATCTCGAAGCCGCGGAAGTCGGCGCCCTCCCGGACGGTCGTGATCCCCTCGGGGCGCTCGCCGAACTCGACCCACTCAAGCGTCTCCGGGTCGATGCGGAAGAAGGCCAGGTTGAGGGAAGCCGGATCGTCGGGAGCGTCGTTCCACGCGACGGCGACCTGCGGATAACCGTCGCCGAGGAAGTCGCCGACCGCCAGCGCGACGTCCGGCGGCGGATCTTCCTCTGGGTGAAGGATCGTTCCCAGCCGTTTGTACGCCGGTGCGCTGGCGCCGGGGTGGACGTACTGCAGACACACCTCGTTCCCCACGCCAGGGTGGTCGTCTCCGTCGTTGGCATCGCAGGCGAGGCCGACCCCGGCGGTGACCACTCCTTCCTTGCCGTCCGAGCGCATGCCCTGGCCGTCCGGGAGCTCTTCGGGGACGAGCGCCGCCGCGAGCATCGCGGGCTCCGCTCCGGCTCTCGTCGGCGAAAAGGCCGGGTTCGTGGGCAGGCTGCTGGTGTCGTTGGGGTCGTAGATCCGGGTGTGCAGGTCGTGTCCCGTCGTCGTCAGCACGTGAAACCGCCGGTCGCCGAGCTCTCGGTGGCCGTCGAAGCGGTCCAGGGGTTGCCCGGCCACGCGCGCGTAGGCGTCCCCGCTCTGCGCCCCCGCCGGCGGCGCGAAGGCCGCGGCGAGCAGCCCCGTAGCGGCGAGCAGACCGACCATGAACCGAAGCGGCGTGGCGGCCGCACGTCCCTGCACCTTCAAAGCACCCATCCCAACTGGGCCATCCCCCGGCCCGTTGTGAACCAATGACCTCGCGGCCCACGGCCGCAAGTCGCGAGCCTTTCAGCCCGCGGCGCCCGTGTCGCCGGTGACGACCACGGGGGTTTGCTCCCGGGCCTACTGGTTTTTCAGTACGTGCGCCGCGCTCGGGGGCGGCTCGCCGTCGGCGCCGGGCGGGTCGGCGAGGGCGCCGGCAAGCCCCTTGCGGTCGGTGCCGAGCTTGCCGTAGGCGTTGCGTAGGTGCCATTCCACCGTGCGCACCGAGACCACCAGCCGGCGGGCGATCTCGGCGTTGCCGAGGCCCTCCGCCGCCAGGCGAGCGACCCTCTCCTCGGCCGGGGTGAGCCCGTGGCATGCGCGCGGCCTGCGCCTGGGGCGCACGCCCACCGCGTAGAGCTCGCTGCGCACGCGCCGGACGAGCGGCTCCGCCCCGCACTCCTCCGCGATCGCGAGCGCCTCGAGCAGCGGTTCGCGGCACCCGTCGCCTTCGCCGGCGCGCAGGGCCGCGCCGAGGTCGGCCAGCGCTTTCGCCAAGGCGAGCCGCGCCGGCGAACGGCGCAGCACCGCGACCGCCTCGCGCAGGTAGGCCTCGCGGGCATCGCCCGCGTCGCACAGACCCCGGGCCCGCAGCGCCTCGCCGAGCAAATGCCCCGCCCCCGCGCGCCGGGCGCAGGCGATCTCCTCGTCGGCGAGCTCGCGGGCGCGCGCGGCGTCGCCCAGCGCGAGCGCGGCGGCCGCCGCGTCGCTTCGCCAGTGCGTGAGCGCCGAATCGACGAGGCCGTAGGGCTCGAGGTGGTCGCGAACGGCCTCGAAGCGCCGCAGCGCCTCCCCGGCGTCGCCGCGCGCGAGCGCGAGCAGGCCCCGCGCGCGAAGCACCACGGCGGTGGACACGGACTTCTGGCGCACGGACTCCGCGCCGGCGAGGGCCGCCTCAGCCTCGGCGAGCTCCCCGCGCTCGGCGTGGGCGATCGCGAGCGACCCCGCGCTCCACTCCAGCCACGCGATGAAGCCCGCCTCGCACATCGCGATCGCCTCCCGGAAGGCGGCGATCGCCCGGTCGAGCCGGCCGCGATGCTGATGCACCATCGCGTCCCACAGCGCCGCGTGGCCGATCGCGATGATCGAGCCCTGGCGGCGGGCGGACTCGCGCCCGTCGGTCACGACCCGCCCAGCGGTGTCCGCGTCGTCGATGCAGAGCAGCGCGGTCGCAAGCCACACGAACGCAAGCCCGTACGGGGGCGCCTCGGCGACCGGGCCGGCCCCCAGCGCCCCTCGGGCCAGGGCCAGCACCTCGTCCCGCGGGGCGCGGTTGATCGCGAGCATGCAGGCGCGCTGGATCTGGACGCCCGCGTGGTCGACGCCCTCGCCCCGGTCCCAGGCTTCCATGAGCTCCGCGAACCACCGGTCGAGCTCGGGCTCGCAGCGCACGGAGATGTTCGCGGCCGCCAGGTACTCGCAGAGCATGTCGTAGGCGAGCCCGCTGTCGAGCTGGATCTCGCGGAGGGCGTCCGCGATCGTCGCGGTCGCAGCGCCCGCGTCGTTGGCGAAGAACTGCGCGCGGGCCAGCTCCCGCAGCGCCCGCGCCCGCGCGAGCGAGCCGTCGATCCGCGGCAGCGCGTCCGAGAGCGTCGCGATCGCCGCGAGCTTGCCCGCGGCGACCTCCGCCTGGGCGAGGTCGAGCATGAGCAGCGGGTCGGGCTCGGCCTCGGAGAGCTCGGCGACGGCCCGCCGCAGGATGCGGACCGCCCGCTGGGGGTCGCCCTCGCGCAGCGCCGCGTGCGCGGCCCGCTGGAGCGTCGCGCCGACCCACTCGTCGCCGCTCGGGAGCGTGCCGAGGAGCTGCTCCCCGACGCGCTCGACCGGCTCACCGGCCTCGGCCAGAAGCTCCGCCGCCCGCCGGTGCATCCGGCTGCGCCGCACCGGCGGGATGTCCTCGTGCACGGCGGCGGCCGCGAGGCCCTGGCGGTAGGCGAGGGTGCCGTCGGCGTCGAGGAAGCCCGCGGCCACGAGGGCGTCCGCGGCGCGCTCGGCCCGCTCCTCGTCGAGCCCGGCGAGGGCAGCAACGCGGTTCAGCCCTGGGCCCTCGCCGAACACGGCGGCCGCCGCCGCCAGGCTCTCGGCGTCGGGGCCGAGCCGCCGCAGGCGGGCGAGGACCGAGCGCCCGACCGCGTCCGGCACCGTAGCTCCGACTTCCTGCGCCGCGTCCCTGGTCGGCGACGCCCCCTCGGCTCGCAGCGCGGCGGCGAGCGGCGCCAGAAACGACGGGGGTCCCGCCCGTGGCCCGCACACACGCGCCCACGAACGCGGGGTCCGGCACCATCCCGAGCTCCCGCTCCACGAACGCGCCCACCGCCTCCTCGCCGAGCTCGGCGAGCCGCAGCCGGCGGGTGCCGCGCGCGGAGCCGATCCCCGCGAGCACGTCGCGGGCCGGCCCGCCCTCGCCGTCGCGGACGCCGAGCAGCACGGCGACCGGCGCCTCCTCGACGCCGGCCGCCAGGCGCGCCACGAACCGCAGCGTGGGCGCGTCGATCCACTGGGCGTCGTCGAGCACGAGCGCGATCCCCCGGGAGCGGCCGAGCGACCGGGCCTCGAGCCGCAGCGTGAGCCAGGCGAGGCCCTCCACCCCCGCGGCGACGAACTCCTCGGGATCGGGCGGGGCGTCGCGCGCCGCGGAGAAGAGCGGCGCCGCGAGCGCGGCCGAGCCCGAGAGCAGCGACCGCCTGGCGGCGGGCTTGAGCCCCATGAGCGCGGGCTCGAACAGCTGACGGGCCGCACCGAACGGAAAGCCGGCCTCGAGCTCGGCGCCGCGCGCGGCGAGCACGGGCATCCCGCCGATCCGCGCCTCCTCGCGGGCGGCGTCGAGCAGGGCCGTCTTGCCCAGCCCCGCCCCACCGGCTGCGATCGTGACGGAGCCCCGCCCCACGCGCGCGTCCTCCAGGGCGCCGCGGACGACGGCCAGGTGCTCCTCGCGCTCGAGAAGCTGCGCGCCCCCCGCCGGTGATTCCCGTAACCCCAAAGGACACGGGACGTTAGCCGCCTGGGTGCCTGCCTGCGCCACCGCCTCCCCGCAAGGCCCCGCCCCTGCCCGCGCGCCTTTCGTCACACATCGTCCCGGCGGGCGGCTACCCGACCACGTCACCGGGGGCCAAATGGGTCGGGAGCCCCGAGGCCGGTTTGGCCCCCGATGGCGTGGTCGCCCGCACGCGCGCCGGGACGAGATGTCACGAAAGCCGCACGTCGGGGAGCGGCGCGGCCGCCCGCTCGTGCGCCTTCCGTCACATCTCGTGCCGGCGGGCGTCGCGGGGACCACACCCCACGGGGCCAAATCGGTCTGGAACGGAAGCGGCCGGGGCTTTTCGGCCCCGGCCGCCTCGCGCGTGGATTCGGCGCTGCTACGTGTGCAGCTCGTGCGCCTTTAGTCCTTCTTCTGGCCTTCGCCGCCCTCGATCTCCTGGGCGAGCTCCTCGAGCTCCTCCGCGAAGGAGGGGCCGAAGCCCTCGAGGTCGGCCGAGTCGTCGCCGTTGTCCCCGAGGCCGAGCTCCGCGGCGAGCTCGTCGGCGTCGAGCAGGTCCTCGTCCGGACGCTGCGCGGGCTCGACGGGCTCGATCTGGAGCGTGCGGTAGCGCTTCAGGCCGGTCGCCGCCGGGATCAGCTTGCCGATGATCACGTTCTCCTTGAGACCGACAAGTCGATCGCGCTTGCCCTCCAGTGCCGCGTCGGTGAGCACCTTCGTCGTCTCCTGGAAGGAGGCGGCGGAGAGGAACGACTCGGTCGCCAGCGACGCCTTGGTGATCCCCAGGATCCGCTCCTTGGCGCGCGCGGGCGTGCCGCCCTGCTCCTTGATCTGCTTGTTGATCCGCTGCAGGCGCTGACGGTCCTCGAGCTGGCCGGGCAGAAGGTCGGTGTCGCCCTTGGTCTCCACCTCGACCTTCTTCATCATCTGGCGCACGATCAGCTCGATGTGCTTGTCGTTGATGTCGACGCCCTGCGACTTGTAGACCTTCTGGACCTCGCGGACGATGTACGCCTCGCACTCGGTGCGGCCCTTGATCTCCAGGATCTCCGCCGGGTAGAGCGAGCCCTCGTTGAGCTGCGTGCCGGCCTCGATCCGGTCGCCCTCCTTGACGTAGAGCCGTGAGCGCGGGGGCAGCGAGTAGACGTGCTCCTCGCCCTTGGCGTCGGTCACCGTCACGCGGATCGCCTTGTCGGTCTCCTCGATCGACACGCGGCCGTCGACGTGCGACATCTGCGCCAGGCCCTTCGGCTTGCGCGCCTCGAAGAGCTCGACGACGCGCGGCAGACCCTGGGTGATGTCCTGCCCGGCGATGCCGCCGGTGTGGAACGTCCGCATCGTGAGCTGCGTGCCCGGCTCGCCGATCGACTGCGCCGCGATGATGCCCACCGCGTCGCCGAGCTCGACCATCGAGCCCGTCGCGAGGCTGCGGCCGTAGCACGTACGGCACACGCCGGTCTCGAGCTCGCACTTGAGCGGCGAGCGCACCGGCACCGTGGCGTCCTCGTCGTCCTTGTAGGCCTCGACGATCTCGGCGAGCTCCTTCTTGTCGATCTCCTGGCCGCGCTTGAGGAGCTCACGGCCGCGCTTGGTCGTGAACTTCTTCGCCGCGATCCGGCCGACGAGGTTGCGGTTGACCTCACCGTCGATGAAGAGCGGCATCTCGATGAAGTCGCGCGTCTTGCAGTCCTCCGCCCGGATGATCACGTCCTGCGCGACGTCGACCAGACGACGCGTCAGGTAACCGGAGTCGGCGGTGCGCAGCGCGGTGTCGGCCAGGCCCTTGCGGGCGCCGTGGGTCGAGATGAAGTACTCGAGCACCGACAGGCCCT
>ERZ777003.3158-NODE-3158-length-16733-cov-4.948075_pt1 | contig 16733 bp, 14 predicted proteins | sample MGYA00374956_ERZ777003 | MGnify/ENA primary metagenome ERZ777003 (study PRJEB29302, sample SAMN06268252) | bioreactor metagenome | isolation source: Joint BioEnergy Institute, California, USA | place: USA:Joint BioEnergy Institute, California, USA | collected... | reverse complement strand
CGGGATCAAGACCGACCCGCAGCGGCTCACCGCCCTCGTCATCCTCGGCATCCGCGACAAGGAGACCTTCCCGCTCATCTTCTTCCGCGAGAATTGCGCCGACGCCGCGCTGACCGAGGACGACGTCGATCCCGACTACATCCGCTCGGCCCGGGCAGTGCTGGTCTCCGGCACCCACTTCTCGAAGCCGAACCTCGACGCGATGTCGCGCAAGGCGATGCGCATCGCGAAGGAATACGGGCGCAAGGTCGTCCTCGACATCGACTACCGCCCGGTGCTGTGGGGGCTGACCGGGCTCGGCCTGGGCGAGGAGCGGTTCGTCGCTTCCGACAGCGTCACCGCCCACCTGCAGTCGATCCTGCCGGCCTGCGACGTCATCGTCGGCACGGAGGAGGAGATCCACATCGCCGGCGGCAGCACCGACACGCTCGAAAGCTGCCGGGTGATCCGGCGGCTGGCGCCGGACGCGCTGATCGTGGTCAAGCGCGGGCCGATGGGCTGCGTCGTCTTCCCCGGCGCCATCCCCGACGACATCGAGGCCGGCATCAAGGGCCCCGGCTTCCCGGTCGAGGTGTTCAACGTGCTCGGCGCCGGCGACGCCTTCATGAGCGGCTTCCTGCTCGGCTACCTCAACGGCGAGCCGATCGAGACCGCCTGCAAGTACGCCAACGCCTGCGGCGCCTTCGCCGTCTCCCGCCACGGCTGCGCGCCGGCGGTGCCGAGCCGGACCGAGCTCGAGTACTTCTTCGCCCACGGCAGCCGCCAGCGCGCGCTGCGGAAGGATGCGATGCTGGAGCACGTCCACTGGGCCACCAACCGCACCCGGGAGTGGCCGCAGGTGCTGGCGATGGCCTTCGATCACCGCGCCCAGTTCGAGGCGATGGCGGACGAGGCCGGCGCCGACCGCGCCCGCATCACCGCCTTCAAGGCGCTGTGCCTGGAGGCGGCGCGCACCGCCGCCGGCGACCGGCCCGACTTCGGCATCCTGCTCGACGACCGCTACGGCCAGGACGTGCTCGACGTGGCCACCGGGCTCGGCTGCTGGATCGGCCGACCAATCGAGGAGCCGGGCACGATCCCGGTCCGGTTCGAGGGCGGGCCGGACGTCGGCTGCACGCTGCGCGAATGGCCGGTGGCGCACACGGTGAAGTGCCTGATCTTCTACCACCCCGACGACCCGGAGCCGCTGAGGGCCGAGCAGGAGGCGCAGGCGCTGCGGCTGGCGGACGCGGCGCGGCGGACGAGCCACGAGCTGCTGCTGGAGATCATCCCGTCGAAGAGCAGCGCGCCGGTGGACGACATGACCCTGGCCCGCGCGATCGACCGCTTCTACGACCTCGGCATTTTCCCCGACTGGTGGAAGCTGCCGGACCCGGGCAGCGCCACGGCCTGGACCAACGTCGCCGCGGCGATCGACCGGCGCGACCCGTACTGCCGCGGCGTGCTGCTGCTGGGGCTGGACGCGCCGGCAGAGGCGCTGGAGGAGAGCTTTGCCCGCGCCGCCGCAAACCCCATCTGCAAGGGGTTCGCCATCGGCCGTACCATCTTCGGCGCCGCCGCCCGCGCCTGGTTCGCCGGCCGGATCGACGACGCGGAGGCGGTCCGGCAGATGGCGGCCGTCTTTGGCCGGCTGATCCAGAGCTGGGACGGGCTCAGGGCGCAGGCGAAGGCCGCGTAGGTGCCCCTGCCGGCCACCCCGGGCCCGGTGCGCACCCCGGACAGGCGAGCCAGCGAGCCTTGGATGCGGACGGCGGATCGGGCATGAGGACACGGAGAGCGGGCCGCGCAAGGCCGGCGCCAGCCGGCAGCCGCAGCGGTACGAAAAAGGACAGGAGAGACCGATGAGCCAGCTGCTGCTCAGGAACCACGAGCCGGACGCGACCGGCCTGGTCCATCGCGTCACCCCGGAAAGCGCGGGCTGGGAGCGCGTCGGCTTCGCCACCTACCGGCTGAAGCCCGGCCAGGTGGTGGAGCAGGCGACGGGCGAAAACGAGGTGTGCCTGGTGCTGATCGGCGGCAAGGCGACCATCACGGCCGGCGGCGACCGCTACGAGGCGATCGGCGAGCGGGCCAACCCGTTCGAAGGCAAGCCGTGGTCGGTCTACGTGCCGTGGCACGAGCGCTGGCGGGTCGAGGCGCTGACCGATCTCGAGCTCGCGGTGTGCGAGGCGCCGGGCGGCGGCGACTACCGGACGCGGCTGATCCACCCGGATCAGGTGAAGTTCACCACACGCGGCAAGGCCGCCAACACCCGCCACGTCTATGACATCCTGCCGGAGACCGAGCCGGCGAACGCGCTGCTGGTGGTGGAGGTGATCACCCCGTCGGGCTGCTGGTCCTCCTACCCCAGCCACAAGCACGACACCGACGACTTCCCCAACGAGACGGCGCTGGAGGAGATCTACTACCACCGCCTCAACCCGCCGCAGGGCTTCGCCTTCCAGCGCGTCTACACCGACGACCGGTCGCTGGACGAGACGATGTGCCTGCACGACGCCGACGTGGTGATGGTGCCGCGCGGCTATCACCCCGTCGGCACGCCGCACGGCTACGACCTCTACTATCTCAACGTGATGGCCGGCCCGAAGCGGGTGTGGAAGGTCAACACCGAGCAGTGCCACCGCTGGCTGCTGCAGGCGTAGGTGGGTTCGTTGCGGATTTCGGGAGGGCCCCGGGCCCGGCGCGCGGTGGCAGGGGCGGCGGCCGGCGCCGCGGTGCTCGCCGCATCGGCGCTGGCGCAGGACCGGCAGCCGCACGGGCTGTTCGACGACGCGCAGACGGCGGCGCCGCTGGCCGGCACCTGGTCCGGCGTCGAGGACACCTTCGACCTGCTGCTGACGCTCAACCCCGACGGCAGCGGCCGGGCCGACGCCTACGACCACCGGACGGGCCAGCACGGCGGACAGGCCCTGACCTGGGCGGAGGAGGCTGACCATCTGCGCATCGCCGTGGATGGCCAGGCCGAGCAGCGCTACCTGCTGGAACGCCTCGGCGCGGATGCCTTCCGCCTCGCCGGGGCGGACCTGGCGCTGGACACCCAGCTCTTCCGGCGCGTCACGTCGGCCGCCGCGGATGCGGTGCCGGCGGCATGGTTCGCCGGCACCTGGCAGGGCAGCGCCGGTATGGACAGCCTGACACTGGTCCTGCAGCCGGACGGCCGCTACCGCGCCACCCTGTCCGGCGGCGCCGGCCATGCCGGGCACTGGACGGCCGGTCCGGCCACGCTCACGCTGGCGCCCGACGGCGGACCGCCGGTCGACTACCGGGCGGAGGTAAGCGGCGGCCATCAGCTCAACCTCTCCGGCGGCGACCTCGACGGCTGGACGGCCTTCCTCGCCCGCACCGCCATGCCGGCGCCCGGCGACCCGATCGCCGGTCAGTATGTCGGCGGCGACATGACGCTGCTGCTGGAGCGGCAGGCGGGTGGCCTCTCGGCGCAGGTCTTCATGCGCGGCGAACCCGTGCCCGCGGACGCGACCCCGGTGGACGCGGACACGCTGGTCCTGCACCTCCCCGACGCCCTCGGCGGCGCGCGGCAGGCGACGGCCTTCTACAACGGCATCATGCTCGGCGACGGCACGCTCGCCTTCTGGCTGGAAAAGCAGTCGGAGCGCCCGCTGCCGCCGCCGGACGGGCTGGTCGGCGCGTGGCACCACCGCTACTGGGACGGCGCCGGCATCACCTATGCCTTCAGCGCCGACGGGCGCTACCTCGCGGCCCAGGCCACCGGCGACGGCGATGCGCCGCTGGTGACCGAAGGCGCCTACAGTCTCGACGGCGCGTGGCTGACGCTGGATCCCGAGTGCGCGGCACCGGCGACCCAGGTCGTCAGGATCGGCGGGCCGCAGCTCGTGCTCGGCGCCGATGCGTCCGACGCCGCCACCTACCATTTCGTGCCGGACTCGCCCGCGCTGATTGCGGCGGCGATGGCCGGGCGCGACGCGGCAGCCGCGGCGGAGGATGCCGCGTGGCAGGTGCGGCTGGCGCTGGCGCCGGTATCGGCCGGCGCGCCGGTGACGCCGCCCGCCGGGGCTCCGGCCGACCCCGACCCGTCAGCGCTCTACGCAGGCGCCACGGTGTTCGCCGCGCCGCAGGCCTATCTGTGGCAGTCCGACCATTTCTACGTTCAGATGCAGGGCGAGCCGGGGGTGCTCCACGCCGTCTCCGACGCGGAGCTCGTCTTCGACCAGGGCCTGGCTGCACGCATCGACTGGACGCTCGGGCAGTACCGCGACAGCATCCAGCTGTTCCTCTATCCCAACGGCCGGATGTTCCAGCGCATCGAGAACCACGCCGGCGCCGTGGTCGAGGCGGGCGCGGTGATCCCCACGGTTGCCGCCGGCTGGGCCCGCTACCGGATCGAGGACGGCCGCATCGTCTCCGACGCCGAGACGATGGACCTGCTGCGCGGCGGCCGGCGCGTGCGCTCCGCCGAGCTCTGCCTCGACAACGTCGCCTGGACCGCGGAGGAAGCGGGGGCGCGATAGCCGCGCCCCCGACGCAAGCCCCGGCGCCGTCGCCGGTCAGACGCGCATGTGCTGGGTGCGGCTGTGCTTGGCAAGGAACAGGTCGCCGAAGCGGGCGACCGGATATTTCAGCGCCTCGCCCGGCCGGTAGAAGCCCCTGATCGGCTCGATCTCGGCGTCGGCGTTGGGGTTGTGAAAGAAGGCGATGGACAGGCGCGAGGCCTGTGGCGCGTCCGCCGGCGGCAGCGCCACCCGGTGCATGTTCGACAGCCACCAGTCGTTGGTCCAGCGCATCATCAGGTCGCCGATGTTGCAGACGAAGCCGCCCGCCGGCGGATGCACGTCGATCCACGCGCCGCTGCGGGTGCGCACCTGCAGCCCGCCCGGCACGTCCTCGCCATAGAGGATCGTCAGCGTGCCGTAGTCGGTGTGCTCGCCCGCCCTGAGCTGGCCGGGCTCGGGCGTGCCGGTCACCGGCGGGTAGTGGATCGCCCGCATCGTGCTGGTGTGGTGGTCGAGGAAGCGGTCGAAGTGGTCCGCCGGCAGGCCGAGCGCCACCGCGAACAAATGCAGGATGTGGTTCGCGAGCCCGGTCATGGTGCGGTAGTAGGCCTCGAACGCGGGCCGGAGCCCGGGCTGCGCCTCGGGCCAGATGTTGGGGGCGAAGAACGCCCGCAGATAGGGCGTGCCGGCGAGGTCGTCCGGTGCCGGCTCGACCGGCCCCATGGCGAAGGTCTCGTGCAGGTCGGCCGGCGTCTTGAGGCCGATGGAATAGGCGAGCCCGCGGCTGCCGACATGGGTGTAGCCGCGGCTGACCCGGTCCTCCGGCTGCGGCGTCTGCATCTTCACCTCGTGCGGCAGCGCGAAGAACGCCATGACCTCGCGCCGCGCCGCGTCCACCGTCTCCTGTGGCACCCCGTGACCGGTGATGGCGAAGAAGCCGATTGTCTCGCAGGCCTCGCGGATCGCCGCGGCGGCGGCCTGCCGGCCGCCTTCGGTCCACGATTTGCTCAGATCGACGACAGGAACGGTGTCTTCGGTGTGCATCGGTCTCCCCCGGGAATCACGGCTGCCGGAACTCGGCAAGCCGGCGGCGCTGCCGGCCGTCGGCGTCGAAGTTGGCGTCATCCAGCCATGCCTCCAGCGCATGGCGGCATGCGGGCCATTCATCATCGGTGATCGCGTACCAGGCGGTGTCGCGATTGCGGCCCTTGTAGATGGTGGCGTTGCGGAAGATGCCCTCGAAGCGGAAGCCGAGGCGAAGCGCAGCCCGGCGCGAGGGGGCGTTGAGGGCGTCGCACTTCCATTCCAGCCGGCGGTAGCGAAGTTCGTCCATCGCGTGCCGCATCAGCAGGAACAGCCCTTCGGTGGCAGCCCGGCTGCGCTGGGCGTCGGGGGCAAGCGTGATGCTGCCGATTTCGATCACCCCGACTTCCGGCTGGATGCGCAGCAGCGCCGCGATTCCGACCGGCGCGCCGTCGCGGCGGGCGAGGTGGAAGAACAGCGGGTCGGGCTGGCCGGCGGCCTTCTCCACCCAGGCGGCGAAGGCACTCGCGTCCGGATAGGGCCCGTGGGCCATGTAGGTCCACAGCCGCCCGGTGGTGTCGCGGGCAAAGGCTTCGTGCAGCGCGGGCGCGTGCCGGACGTCGAGGGGCTCGGCGCGGGCGACATGGCCTTCGAGGGTGACGGGAACCGGGCGCGGCGCGCCGGTCCAGCCCGGCAGCGGAAGCCCGATCGGATCGCCGTGGCCGTTGCGCCGCTGGCGTTCCGGCAGGTCCGCAGGATCCTCGATGACCAGCGCCATGCCTAAGGGCCTCCCCTCTCCGGCGGGCTCGCCGCCAGGTCCACCAGCACGTGGGCCAGCACCCGCGCGCCGGCGGTCGCGTCCTCCGGCCGGCTGTATTCCTCCTCCGCGTGGCTGATGCCGTCGCGGCAGGGAATGAAGATCATGCCGGTAGGGCAGACGGCGTGCAGGTGGCGGGCGTCGTGGCCGGCCGCCGACGGCAGCTCCATCGCCTCCAGCCCCAGCACCCGCGCCGCCGCCGCGATCCGCGCCCGCATCGCCTGCGGGAAATGCAGGTTCGGCGCCCAGGCGATCCGCCGGACCTCGACCGTGCACGGCCCCGCCTCGGCTGCGGCGACCTCTCCGATGCGGCGGTCGATCGCCTCCAGCGCCGCGTCCTCCACATGACGGACATCGACGCTGAAATACGCCTCGCGCGGGATCACCGACGGCGCGTTCGGCTGCAGCCGCAGCATTCCGACCGTCAGCATCAGGCCGGGCAGCGTGCGCGCCTCGCGCTCCAGCGCGGCGATGATCCGCGCCGCCGCCATCATCGCGTCGCGGCGCTCGTCCTGCGGCACGGTGCCGGCGTGGCCGGCGGTGCCGCTGACGGTGATGCGGTAGCGTCCGGTGCCCTGGATGCCGGTGACGACACCGACCGGCACCCGCGCCCGGTCGAGCAGCGGCGCCTGCTCGATGTGCGCCTCGACGAACGCGGCGACCGGGAAGCCGAGTGGACGCTCCGGCACATCGGGCTCGGCCGCCCGCACCGCGTCCAGCGCCTCGCCGACGCTGACCCCGTCCGCATCCTTCACCTGGCGGATGGCGTCCAGCGCCCATTCGCCGGCGAAGGCCTTCGAGCCCATCATCCCCGGCGCGAAGCGCGACGCCTCCTCGTTCATCCACGCGGCGAGCAGGATCGGCCGCGGCGGGCGGATGCCGGCCTCGGCAATGGCGATCAGCGCCTCCAGCCCGGCGACCACGCCATAGGCGCCGTCGAACCGCCCGCCGGTCGGCTGGGAATCGATGTGGGAGCCGGTCAGCACCGGCGGAAGGTCCGGGTCCGCGCCCGCCAGTTCGACGAACAGGTTGCCCGCGGCGTCGGCGGAAACCGCGAGGCCTGCCGCCCGGGCCCAGTCCACCAGCTGCCGCCGGGCGCCGATCTCCTCGGGGCTGAGTGCCAGCCGGCAGACGCCGCCGGCCGGCGTGGCGCCGAAGCGCGCGAGCTCTTCCAGCCGCAGCCACAGGCGCGCGCCATCGACGGCCTCCGCCGCCCGCAGCGCCTCGGCCGCAGCCACCGCCATCACCGCCCGTCCAGATCGACGGTGGGCATCACCGTCGCGGGGTCGGCCCGCGGGTCGCGCCGGTCCCACCGGCCGGCCTCGACCTGGGCGATGAAGTCGCCGACCAGCCGGTTGAACAGCTCCGGCTCCTCCAGGTTCAGCGTGTGTCCGGACTTCGGCAGCACCGCCAGCCCGCAGCGCGGGATGGTGCGCTTGAGGAAGATGCCCGGCTGAAGGCAGTGGTCGTCCTCGTCGCCCGTCATCACCAGCACCGGGGTGTCCAGCGCCTTCAGCTCGGCCTCGAGGTCGTACAGCGAGGGCCGGCGCGCCTGCACGCCGCGCATGGTGTTGGCGGCGCCCCGCGCATCGTGGGTCGCCAGCCGGTCGGCGAAGGCCTGCCAGCCGCGCGGGTCCTTGTTCTGGAACTGCACCCGGCTGGGACCGAGCGCATAGGTCTTCGAGAACTCGGGCGAGCCCAGGGTCTCGAAGCCGCGGGCCACCTGCTCGCTGACGCCGCGGAAATAGGCCTCGTGCTGCTTCTCGGCGCCGTAGCCGGTGCCGGCGGCCACCACGGAGAGCACCCGGCCCGGGTGGCGCATTGCGGCGTGGAGCACGGCGAAGCCGCCCATCGACAGCCCCACCAGATGCGCCTTCTCCAGCCCGGCCGCGTCGAGGACGGCAATGATGTCGTCGGCCGCGCGCGCCTGGCTGTAGGAGGAGACGTCCGGCGGCACGTCCGAAGGCGGATAGCCGCGGGCGGCGAAGGTGACGCAGAGGTGCCGCCGGGCGAAGGCGGACATCTGCGGCTCCCAGGCCATGTGATTGCCGCCGAACTCGTGCACGAACACCACCGCGCTGCCCGCGCCGGCGGTCTCGTACCAGAGCCGCACCCCGTCGTCCGTCGTCGCCCACGCCATGGCGCCGTGCCTCCGTCAGATGATCGACGAGCGGGAGGAGATGCCGCCGTCCACCGTCACGATCGTGCCGCTGATGTAGCCGGCGCGATCGGAGGCGAGGAAGGCGATGGTGTCGGTGATCTCCCGCACGTGCGCCGGCCGCTTCAGCGGATAGCGGTCGAGCAGCTCGACGTAGCGGGACTCGTCGCCGAACCAGTCGAGCGCCCGCCGCTTCAGCAGCTTGTAGATGCGGTCGGTGTCCACCGGCCCGGGGTTGACGCCGACGACGCGGATGTTGTCGTCCAGGCTCGGCCCGCCGAGCGCGCGGGTGAACGCCATCAGCGCGGCGTTGCCGGTGGTGCCCGCGATGTACTGCGCGTCATAGCGCTCGCCGGCGTTGCCGATGTTGTTGATGATGACGCCGCCGCCCGCCGCCTTCATCCGCGCGTAGTAGAGCCGGCACAGCGCGATGTAGCCGAACACCTTCAGCTCCCAGCCCTCGCGCCAGGCCGGCTGGTCGATCGACTGCAGGTCGCCGCCGGGAATGACGCCGGCGTTGTTGACCAGGATGTTGACGTCGCCGACCGCCTCGACCAGCCGCTCGACGGCGCCGTCCGCGGTCAGGTCCATCGGATGCACGCGGACGTCGACCCCGTGCTGCTGGCGCAGGCGCTCCGCCAGCCGCTCCATCGGCTCGGCGCGCCGGGCCGTCAGGTGCAGGTGGACGCCCTCCTCCGCGAACGTCTCCGCCAAGCCTTCGCCGATGCCCTGCGAGGCGCCGGTGATCAGCGCCGTGCGCCCGGCCAAGCCCAGATCCATGCGTCACTCTCCTCAGTCGGGCGCTCAGAACAGAGCGCTGTCGGTGTTCATGCCGCGTGCGTGCTCCACCGCCTCGGGCAGCGCATCGCAGAAGGCGTCCGCCCAGGCTTCGGGCACGGTGGTGCTCACCTTGACGAAGCGGTCGCCGAAGGTGGGGGTGTGATAGCTGCCCTGCCGGATCATGATCTTGCGGACGGCCATCGCCTGGCACAGCGCCTCCGGCCGGATCCCGGCCTCGGTGCATTCGATGATCAGGAAGTTGCCGTTCTGCGGGTTGACCGGCAGGCGCAGCCCCGGCACGCGCTCGGCCGCGTCGCGGATGCGGTCCTGGTTGCGGCGCTGCCGGCGCAGCACCTCGGGGAACCACTCGGCCTTGTGCCGCAGGCCGGCGATGGCGGCCCGCTGCGCGAGGATGCTCGAGCCCAGCACGTTGGGCGGCGCGTCGGCCAGCCGCTGCACCATCGCCGGCGCCGCCACCAGCGCGCCGATGCGCAGCCCCGCCAGCCCCAGCCACTTCGAGAAGCTGGTGATGGTGATGACCCGCTCCGGCGCCAGCCGCGCCGCCAGGTGGTGCTCATGGGCAAAATCGCGGTAGGTGCAGTCCTGGATCAGGATGCAGTCATGCCGCTCGGCGATGGCGACGATCCGCTCGATCTCGTCGCGGGTGGCGACGGTGGACAGCGGGTTGTTCGGGTCGACGAAGTAGATCAGCCGGGTGGTCGAATCGATCGCCGCCTCCAGCCGCTCCGGATCCAGCCGGTAGCCGTGCTCCGGCCCGTAGATCGGGATCTGCCGCACCTCCGCCCCGATGGCGCGGGCGAACTTCATCGGCCACGCCCAGCTCGGATCGGTGGTGACGAGCGAATCGCCCGCCCGCAGCAGCGTGTGGCAGGTGTGGTAGAGGCCGAGCACGGCGCCGTCGGTGACCATCGCCGCCTGGCCCGGCAGGCCCAGGTCCTCGATGATCAGCGCACGCAGCTCCTCCAGCCCCACCGGCGGCGCATAGACGTGGAAGCGCTCGTTGTCGATCACCTCCCGCATCGCATCCAGCACGGCCTGCGGCGGCGTGAAGTGGTTGGTATTCTGGCCCAGCCACATCAGGCCGTCCGTGGATACCAACTGGTCGAAATGGCGGTTCCGCTGCTCGAACGGGAGCAAGGCGGTCTGGTCGCTCATCTGCTGCACATTCCCTGGTCAAAACCCTGCCCCGAGCGCGGGCAGTTGCACAGTTGGCATCCAATGAGCGGTCAAAGGCAGGCCAACTAGGTACCAGGAACACTCATTTGGTATTTCCTGCTTGTCAAGACCGTCCGTTCTCACGCACCATCGGCCGGTCACAGGCGCGCATCTGCCCATGGCGGGCGCGGGGTCAGGGTCAGAGCTTCGACGCCGTCCCGGGGGGCGCCGGAACCGCAACAGGAGGCCTTTTCCGATCATGGATCACACCACCATCCGCGCGCTCGCCCGGTTGGGCGCCGCCGCTGCCGCGCTCGCGGTCGCGGCCTCCATGCCGGCCGCGGCGCAGGACTTCCCCGAGGAGCCGATCACGATCGTCGTCAACTTCCCCGCCGGCGGCGGGCAGGACACGGCGGCCAGGCTGATCGCGGAATACGCCGCCCAGCGGACCACGGTTCCGATCGTGGTCACCAACGTCACCGGCGCCGGCGGCGCTACCGGTACCCGCCATGTCGCCGACGCGGAGCCGGACGGCTACACCGTCGGCATCATCGGCTCGAACTTCGTCGCACAGCAGTACATGAACGAGAACGCGACGACGGTGGACGAGATCATCCCGATCGCGCTGTTCGGGCCGGATCCGGGCGCGCTGGAGGTGCGGGCCGACACCGGCATCACCGACGTCGCCGGCTACATCGAGGCGCTGCGCGCCAACCCCGGCTCGATCACCAACGGCAACGACGCCCCCGGGGGCGGCTCCTACATCGTGGCCGCACTGATGGAGCGGGCGTTCGGCATCGAGATGACCAAGGTGCCCTACCAGGGCTATGCGCCGACGGTGGCGGGCCTGCTCGCCGGCGAGGTGATGTCGGCGACGCTGCCGGTGCACCAGTTCGCCGACCAGCACAAGGCCGGCGAGGTCATCATCCTCGGGGTCGCCGCCGACGAGCGTCACTTCCTGGTGCCGGACGTGCCCACCTTCCGCGAGCAGGGCTTCGACTTCGTCGCCGGTGACTGGCGCGCGCTGTTCGTGCCCGCCGGCGTGCCGGAGGACCGGGTGCAGTACCTCGAGGACCTGTTCTTCGAGACGATGTCCGACCCGGCCTTCGTCGAGGCGGCCAACGCGGCCGGCTTCGTGGTGACGCCGATGCGCGGTGCCGACACCCTCGCCCACATCCTCAGGACCGACGAGGAGTTCTATCCCGTCCTGCTGGATGCGGGCCTGGTGACGGTCAACCAGAAGGAAGAGTAGGGTCCGGCAGAGGGGGCGGGCAACGACGGCCCGCCCCCTCTCGCTGAAGGACCCGGGAGGACTCCATGCCACCGACGCCCGGCGCGGCGGAACCCGAACAGGCAGTTGCGGTTGCGCTGGACGCGGCCGCGCCCGAGGAGGTCAACACCCCCGCCCGCGACGTGGCGGTGGGGCTCTTCATTCTCGCGTGGGCCGTCGTCGGCTGGATCTCCGTTGCCGGCAATTCGCGGCTGTTCGGCGACTTCGGGCGCGACCCGGGCCCCGCGCTGATGCCCGTCGTCGTGCTCGCCATCCTTTCGGCCGGCGGCCTCGCCATCCTCGCCACCGCCATCGTCCGCCTCGTCCGCGGCGCCGGCCCGCAGCCGGCAGAGCGCACGACCTTCGGCGCGCGGCTGCGCCCGCATCTGGTTCCGGCGACCCTTCTCGTGACGCTCGCCGTCTATCCGACCGTCATGCACGCCATCGGCTATGCCGCGGCGACGGCGGTCTTCGTCCTCGGCTGGATCCTGGCCCTGAGCGGCTGGCGCTACCTGCCGCACGGGCGCGCGCGCCTGCTCGCCGCCGTTGCGGCCGTGGGCGCCACCGCCGCCGTGGTCGCGATCCTCTACACAAGCTTCGTCGTCGTCATCCGCGCGCCGCTGCCCTGACGGATACCCATGCTCGACCCCTTCTTCTCCGCCCTGGCAGCGATCCTCACCGACCCCTACCTGCTCGCGCTGTCGGTGGGCGGCGTCGTCGTCGGCACCGTTCTGGGGGCGCTGCCCGGCATCAGCTCGACGATGGCGCTCGCCATCCTGCTGCCGGTCAGCTTCGCCATGTCGCCGGAAGCGGCGATGGTGTTCCTGCTCGCCGTCTTCTCCTCCAGCGTGTTCGGCGGCTCGATCTCGGCCATCCTGCTCAACATCCCCGGCACGCCGGGCGCGATCGTCACCCAGTTCGACGGCTATCCGATGGCCCGGTCCGGCCGGGCCGGACACGCCGTCAGCATCGCGCTGCTCGCCTCCACCCTCGGCGGCCTGTTCGGGCTCGCGGTGCTGGTGGTGGTGGCGCCGGTGATCGCCGGCGCGGCGATGAGCTTCCGCAGCCCCGAGTTCGCGATGGCCACGGTCCTCGGCCTGACGATGCTCGCCTATTCCTCCCCCGGATCGACCTTCCGCGGCGTGCTGATGGGCGCGATCGGGCTGCTCTGCGGCATGGTCGGCTTCGACGCGCTGACCGACGTCTCCCGCTTCGACTTCGGCAGCGCCACGCTCCAGGCCGGCATCGACATGGTGCCGCTGACGGTCGGCCTGTTCGGGCTGGCGGAGGTGATGCGCAACCTCGGCCTGCGCCGGGAGGACGTGCCGGAGGTGCCGAAGATGGGCTCGATCATGCCGCCGTGGCGCACGCTGTGGCCGCTGTGGAAGCCGATGAGCCGCGGCTCCCTGGTCGGGACCTTCGTCGGGGCGATCCCGGCCGCCGGCTCCGCGATTGCGGTCGTCGTGTCCTATGCGCAGGAAATGCGGCTCTCGCGCACGCCGGAACGGTTCGGCAAGGGCGCGCCCGAAGGCATCGCCGCGCCGGAAGCGGCCAACCACGCCTGCGTCGGCGGCGCGCTGGTACCAATGATGACGCTGGGCGTCCCCGGCGACACGATGACGGCCGTGCTGATGGGGGCGCTGCTGCTTCACGGGCTGCGTCCCGGGCCGATGCTGTTCGCCGACAACCCCGACTTCGTCGGCATGATCTACAGCGGCCTGTTCTTCGCCGTCGCCGCGACGCTGGTCTGCAACCTGGCGCTGATCCGGGTGATCGTGCTGGTGATGCGCACCCCGCGGCACATGCTGATGATCGGCATCGCGGCGCTGTGCGTCGTCGGCTCCTTCGCCATCCGCAACAGCATGAGCGACGTCTACGTCATGCTGGCCTTCGCGGTGGTCGGCTACGTCATGGGGCTGCTCCGGCTGCCGGTGGCGCCGCTCGCCTTCGGGCTGATCCTGGGCCCGATCCTCGAGGAGAACGTGCGGCGCAGCCTGATCGTGAGCGGCGGCGAATGGTCGGTGTTCGTCGAGCGGCCGATCGCCCTTGCCATGCTTCTGCTCTCCCTGGTTGCGCTGCTATATCCGGTGGCGGCGGCGGGGATTCGCGGGCTGCGCGGCCGCAAGGCTGCGGCTCCGGCACCGGCCGCCGGAGGACAGGATCCGCGATGACGTCCACCGCCGCTTCCAGGCCGCCCGCCCCGCCTTCGCTCGCCACCCGCATCGCCCAGCAGCTCGAGGACGAGATACTCTCGGGCGCGCGGGCGCTGGGCGAGCGGCTGGACGAGCGCGACCTCGCCGCCCACTTCAACGCCTCGCGCACGCCGGTCCGCGAGGCGCTGCACCGGCTGGCCGCGAGCGGCCTGGTGGTGATCAACGGGCGCCAGGGCGCCCGCGTGGCGCGGCTCACCCTGATCCAGCTCCTCGACGCCTTCAAGGTGGTGGCCGAGCTGGAGGCGCTGGCGGCGGAGCAGGCCGCCCGCCGCATCACGCCGGAGCAGATGGCGGCGCTGGAGGCGCACCAGCAGGCCTGCGAGGCGGCCTTCGCCGAGCACGACACCGCCCGCTTCTACGAGGCCAACGTCCAGTTCCACGAGGGCATCCTCGCTGCCTGCGGCAACTGGATGCTGCGCGAGCAGCTCCGCGCCGCCAAGCTGATCGCGCCCTACCGCCGCTACATCACCTCCCAGCCGGGACGGATGGCGAGCTCGATCGTCGAGCATGGCGCGATCCTCGCCAGCATCCGCAACGGCGCCGGCGACGTGGCCGCATCGCAGATGCGCAGCCACGTCAACGCGCTCGGCGTCGGCGTGTCCGACTTCCTCCACTACATCAGCCGCAGCGGCGACCAGGGCATCCTCGAGCCCTTCCTCGCCGCCGACTGAGCGCGCAGGTTCAGCCCTCGCCCCCTGCCGCCATTGCCGTGAGGCCGAGCCGCTTGCGGTGGATCGCCCGCACCGTGTCGATGGTGTCGGCTTCCTCCGGCCGCTTGTCGGCACGGTAGCCCTTGACCCGGGCGAAGCGGAGCGCGAGCCCGCCGGGATAGTGCGGGCTTTCCTGGATGTCGTTGAAGGCGATCTCCACCACCAGTTCCGGCCGGACGTGGACCGTGTGCCCCTCCCGGCCGATCGCGATCGCCTGCAGCGCCTCCGTCTGCCACGCCAGCATCCGGTCGGTCATGCCCTTGAACGTCTTGCCGAGCATGACGAAGCCGCCGTTCGCCGGGTCGCGCGCGCCGAGGTGCAGGTTGCTGAGCCAGCCGCGGCGCCGCCCGTGCCCCCACTCCGCGGCCAGCACCACCAGGTCGAGGGTCACCGCCGGCTTGATCTTGAGCCAGGCGCTGCCGCGGGCGCCCGCCGTGTAGGGCGCGTCGAGCGCCTTCGCCATGACCCCCTCGTGGCCGGCATCGAGCGCGCCCTGCAAGAAGGCGCCGGCGGCGCCGGGATCGTCGGTCACCGCGCGCGGGATCACCAGCGGCGGCGGCAGGGCGTGGGCGAGCGCCGCGAACCGCTCCTCCCCCGGGTGGTCGATCAGCGGCGCGCCGTCACGGTAGAGACAGTCGAAGAACCAGCAGCTCAGCGGGATCTCCGCCCGCATCCGCTCCACGTCCAGCCGGCGGCCGAAGCGGCGCATGGTCACCTGGAACGGCTCCGGCCGGCCGCTGCGAAAGGCGATGGCCTCGCCGTCGAGGATGAGCGTCGGCGCCGCCAGCCCGCGCACCGCCTCCACCACCTCCGGCACGGCCGGGGTCACCTCCTTCAGCGTCCGGCTGTAGACCCGGACCTCGTCCCCGTCCTTGTGGACCTGGATGCGGGCGCCGTCGAGCTTGTGCTCCAGCGCCATCCGGCCGAGCCGCCCGAGCGCCTCCGCCGTGTCGGCGGCAGTCTGCGCCAGCATCGGCTTCACCGGGCTGAACAGGCGGATCGCGAGCGGCGCGAGCCCGGCCGCGCCCTCGGTCAGCGCCAGCCGCGCGACCGGGCCGAGGGCGCCCGCGACCATCGCCGCCCGCCGCACGTCGGCGACCGGCAGACCCGCCGCCTGGGCCACCGCGTCCACCATCAGCCCCTCGAGCGCCCCCTGGCGCAGCTCGCCGATCAGCGCGCGGGCGAGGAAATCCTGCTCCGCCCCGGTCGCGCGGGCCATCAGTTCGCCCACCAGCCGCGCCCGCTCCTTCGGCGACCCGCCCTTGCCCATCGCAGCCAGCGCGTCGAGCGCCGCATCGACCTCGGCGAGGGTGAGCGTGGGCGCCGGCGCAGGGGTCGTGCGCGCCTGCTGCAGGATCGACCAGCCGACGCCGAGCCGCCCCTGCCGCGGGCTGCCGGAGAGCAGACCGACCGCGGTCTCGATCTCCTCCGGCACCGCCTGTGCCAGCGTCGCGGCGAGCGCCCGCACCTTGTCCAGCCGGCCCCCGCTCCCCCTCACCCGGCGCGACGTCTCCACGATCTCGGCGAAGCGCATGCGGGCTCTCCTCAGGCCAGGAACGGGGCAGCGACCTCCGGCGGCACGCGGGCGACGCGCAGGCTGGCGCGGTCCAGCATCGCCCAGGTGGTCCGCGCCGCGACCTTCAGCCGGCCGTCGGCGCCCCGGAATTCCATCAGCCGGTCGAAGCGGGCGCCGCGCGGCGGCCCCTCCACCGAGGTGCGGGCAGTCACCGTCTCGCCGGCCGTGACGTTGCCGCGGTAGTCGATCTCGTGCCGCGTCACCACCCACAGAAAGGCTGCGACATGCTCCGGCGCCGCCACCGCCCTCCAGTGTGCGGTGGCGACGTCCTGGATCCACTTCACCCACACCGCATTGTTGACGTGGCCGAGCTCGTCCACGTCGGCCTCGGTCGCGGTGATGCTGGTGACGAAGGGCGTCGGCATGCACGGAAGATATAGCCGCCGCCAGCGCACCGGAAAGCGACGGCCCTGCAGCAGCCCCGTGGACCCGGAGATGGCGTCAGGCCGCTCGGCCCCAGGGGCCTCTACGGCACGCGGCCCGGGCGCAGCATTGCAAGCTTGGAGAACAATACCAGAACAACCCTGTCCCTGTCAAGCAG
>ERZ777003.3155-NODE-3155-length-16761-cov-6.916737_pt1 | contig 16761 bp, 12 predicted proteins | sample MGYA00374956_ERZ777003 | MGnify/ENA primary metagenome ERZ777003 (study PRJEB29302, sample SAMN06268252) | bioreactor metagenome | isolation source: Joint BioEnergy Institute, California, USA | place: USA:Joint BioEnergy Institute, California, USA | collected... | reverse complement strand
TCGACCGCGCCATTTCCTACTACAAGTTCGTCCACGGCGCGCCGACGCACCCGGCGCATGAGCGCTTCGGCCACCTCCCCTTCCCGGAGGCGATCCGGAAGATGCTGGAGTTGGATGCCGGTCCGATACGCAACGAGCAGTCGCGCATGCTCACCGGCATGAACGACCCGAAGTGGCCGGACGTGGTCTATGCGGTGGAGCAGCAATATGCAGCGGTGTGCACCCAGTCTTCCGTCGTCCGGCTGGCCGCGCTGTTCAACGAGTGTTTCGGCGTAGACCTGCCGTGCCAGTACCTCAACCGCGGCCGACCAGGCACACCTCATCTGGACGAGGAGACGCAGCGGCTGATCGAGGAGACGAACGCTCTCGACATCCGCCTCTTCCAGTATGTCGAACGGCATGAAACGCGGCTGCTGAACGGCCTCGGCTGTCTGCTGCGCGCCACGCTGCCCGTGAAGCGCACGGCGAAGGCGGCAGCGACAGCGGCCATGGCCGCCGCAACCAGGGTATTCCCCTCAACGACGGAGCAGTCGGCGATCTAGGTGGCCAGTCGCGGCTCCGTTCAGGACCGCGACCGCGCCGGACGGACGAACGCGAGGCCGGTTCCGCCGGCACGCGCGTGGCGATGGTCCACGTCTTCGCCGATCGGGCGCCCACGGAGCCGCCCGACCGCCCATCCCCCAATTCTCCCCAGCGCGCCCTCGGTGGCGGCCGGAGTGACAACGCCGAGCCTCCTTTCCGCTCGCCCCCCTGTGCGGATGCCCCGGCCGGCCAAGGGCTGACTCGCCGCCGCACTCCCGGTATGACGGCCCGAACGCAGGAGGTTTCCGGCCCATGAGCGACGCAAGCACTCCCGCCCGTCCCCAGGCGCCCGTCCCTGTCACCGTGCTCACCGGCTATCTCGGCGCCGGAAAGACCACGCTGCTCAACCGCATCCTCACCGAGAACCACGGCCGGAAATTCGCCGTGGTGATCAACGAGTTCGGGGAACTCGGCGTGGACAACGACCTCGTCGTGGATGCCGACGAGGAAGTGTTCGAGATGAACAACGGCTGCATCTGCTGCACCGTGCGCGGGGACCTGATCCGCATCATCGGCGGGCTGATGAAGCGCCGCGGCCGGTTCGACGGCATCATCGTCGAGACCACCGGCCTCGCCGACCCCGCCCCGGTGGCGCAGACCTTCTTCGCCGACGAGGACGTGCGGCGCGCGACCAAGCTCGACGCCATCGTCACCGTGGTGGACGCCAAGCACCTGCCGGCGCGCCTCGCCGACAGCCCGGAGGCGGAGGAGCAGATCGCCTTCGCCGACATCGTCGTGCTCAACAAGATGGATCTCGTCTCGCCCGAGGAGGCGGCGGAGGTCGAGCGGCGCGTCCGCGCCATCAATCCCTGGGCCGAGATCCGCCGCGCCATCAAGGCCGACGTGCCGATCGAGAGCGTGATCGGCCGCGACGCCTTCAACCTCGAGCGCATCCTCGAGCGCGAGCCGGAGTTCCTCTCCGGCGAGGACGAGCACGAGCACGATTCCGACGTGATCTCCCTGAGCTTCGAGGTCGAGCGGCCCATCGACCCGGAGCGGTTCAACGCCTGGATCACCCAGCTCCTCGCCACCAAGGGCCAGGACCTGCTGCGCACCAAGGGCATCCTGCACTACCAGGGCGAGGACCGGCGCTTCGCCTTCCAGGCGGTGCACATGCTGGCCGACGGCGACTTCATCGGCCCCTGGCGGGAGGGTGAGCCGCGCCGCAGCCGCATCGTCTTCATCGGCCGTGACCTCAACCGCCCGGTGCTCCGCCGCGGCTTCGAGGCCTGCCAGGTGGACGACCCGCAGGCGGTCGAGAAGGAGGTCGCCCGTTGGAGCCCGGACCAGGCGTGAGCGCGGACGGAACCGGCATCGGCGCGGCCGACGCGCTGCTCCAGAGCCGCGGCCGCTCGGCCGAGCTTGGGGCCTGGGTGGTCGGGATCGCCTTCGGGCGGGAGGGGCGCGTCTGCGCCTTCGGCCTCGGCGACGGCACGGTGCGCCTCGCCGCGCCCGGCCAGCCGGCGGAGGAATGGCGGACCGTCGCCGCGCATCCCGATGGCGCCTGCCTCGCCCTCTGCGCCGACGCCAAGGACGGCGCGCTCTCGGGCGGCGACGACGGCAGGCTGGTGCGCATCGCCCCCGACGGCACGGCGGAGGAGATCGCGCGCTACGGCACGAAATGGGTCGAGCACGTCGCGGCGCACGAGTCCGGCGTGCGCGCGGCGGCGGTCGGCAAGGCCGTTCATCTGCTCGACGGCGCCGGCAAGGCGCTGAAGTCGCTCGCCCATCCCTCGAGCGTCGGCGGCATCGCGCTCGACGCCAAGGGCAAGCGCGTGGCGGCGAGCCACTACAACGGCTGCTCGCTCTGGTTCGTCGCGGCGAAGGAGGACAAGCCGCGCGTGCTGGAGTGGAAGGGCAGCCACGGCACGATCGTGATCTCGCCGGACGGCACGCATGTCGTGACCGCGATGCAGGAGAATGCGCTGCACGGCTGGCGCCTCGCGGACGGGCAGCACATGCGCATGTCCGGCTACCCGTCCAAGACCAAGTCGCTCTCCTTCACCGCGAAGGGCCGCTGGCTGGCGACGAGCGGGGCGGAGAGCGTCGTGCTGTGGCCGTTCTTCGGCGGCGGGCCGATGGGCAAGGCGCCGACCGAGCTTGCCGGAGGCGACGGGGTGCTGTGCACCGCGGTCGCCTGCCATCCGCAGCAGGAGGTGGTAGCCGCGGGCTTCGCCGATGGGCTGGTGGTGATCGCCGAGATCGCCTCGGGGCGCGTGCTGCCGGTGGCGGCGCCGGGGCGCGGATCGGTGTCCGCCCTGGCCTGGAACGCGACCGGCGCCGCGCTCGCCTTCGGGACCGAGACGGGGTTCGCCGGGTTGGTGGACCTCTCGAAGCGATAGCGCCCGGCCTCGCCGGAATGGTCCGGGCCGGGGACAGGTCACGCGCGCCGTCGGTCCGGGCGGGCCGGACGTGGTAGGCTCCCCCCACGGCAACGGCAGGCAAGGGTGGATCGCATGGTCGCCGCGCCCGACAGCGTCCCGACTTTGGCCCTCCCGCAGGCGGAGGGTGGCCTCCGCATGCCCCGGCTCGGCCTCGGCACCTGGCCGATGTCGGGAGCGGAGTGCCGGCGTGCCGTCGAGTCCGCCCTCGGCCTCGGCTACCGCCACATCGACACCGCGGCCATGTACGGCAACGAGGCCGAGATCGGCGCCGCGATCGCCGATTCCGGCCTGCCGCGGGAGGAGATCTTCCTCGCCACCAAGGTCTGGTACGACCAGCTCACCCCCGCGAGCATCCGCGCCGCCTGCGAGGCCTCGCTGCGCCGCCTGCGCCTCGCCCACGTTGACCTCTTCCTGATCCACTGGCCGCACCCCGCCATGGACCTTGCCGCCGCGCTCGGCGCGCTGCGGCGGCTGAAGGAGGACGGCCTCGCCCGCGCCACCGGCGTCTGCAACTTCCCGCCCGGCCTGCTGCGCCGGGCGCTGGAGATCGAGCCCGAAGCGGTCTCCTGCCTGCAGGTCGAGTACCATTTCCACCTCTCGCAGGACCGGCTGCTGGAGATCACCCGCCCGCGCGGCATCCCGCTCACCGCCTATGCCCCCGTCGCCAAGGGCGCCGCGGAGCGCGACCCGGTGATGCGGCGGATCGCGCAGAAGCACGGCGCCACGCCGAGCCAGGTCGCGCTCGCCTGGCTGCTCGGGCAGGATCTCGTCGCCGCCATCCCCAAGGCAGCCAGCGTCTCGCACCAGCGCGCCAACCTGGCCGCGCTCGGGCTGCGGCTCGACGCCGAGGACCTTGCGGCAATCGCCGCCCTGCCCAAGGACCGGCGCCTGGTGGATCCGGGCTTCGTGCCGGACTGGCAGGCATGAGGCGCGCCGTGCCTGTCCGCCTCAGCCTCCGCGCCGCGGTCCGCCCCGCCCTGGCCCTCGCGGCGGCGGCCGTGACACTGGCGGCGCCGCCGGCCGCGGCGCAACTCCGCTCGATCGAGGAGCAGCGCCTCGGCGCCTGGCTCTATCGCACCGGGCGGACGCAGACGGCCCGCACCGCCTGCATCCTCGAGACCGAGCGGCCCGCCGGTACGCTCGCCGGGCATGTACGCCTCGCCATGCTGAACCAGCCCTTCGAATTCCACCTCTCGCTGCGCGATCTGCGCTGGCGCATCCCGCCGGGCACGGCGGGCATCGTGCGGCTGGAGATCGAGGGCGGCGCGACGCCCTACAGGGCCAATCTGCGCGCCCGGCAGGCGGGCCCGGACCGGACCGAGGTGGACCTGGCGAGCAACCCGGACGGCGCGGCGCGCTTCCTCGCGGCGCTGGCCGCGGGGCAGCGGCTCACCGCGCGGATGCCGGACGGCCAGGTGATCTCTGCGCCGCTCGCCGGCACGGCGGTGCTGGTGCAGCGCCTCCATGACTGCTTCCGGCGCCGGCTGATGCCCCGCCAGACCCGCGCCGGGACGGCGCCCTCCCCGCACGGGGGCCCGATGCTCGTACCGGTGCCATCCCCGGCGCCGCCCGAGGCGACCGGCCCGGCCGGCCCGCCGGCGGCGACGGCGAGCCGCGGGGCTGCGGCCGCCGCCCCGCGCAACCCCTTCGCCGGGCCGAATGCGGCGACGCAGCCCGGCAGCGTCTGGCGCTGACAGGCCGCCCACCGCCGCCCGCCCATCCGTGCCACGCGCCACGGCGGAGGACCCGCATGGAACCGCGGGCCGCTCCGTGGCCTAATGGTGCAACGCGCGCCGCCCCTCCCGCCCGGAGCGCGACCGATGGAGGACCGGCCCATGGTCGAACGGGACGACGACGAAGTGGACCTCGGCATCAGCCTGGAGACGATCGCAACCATTGTGGACAACGCCCGGGCGCTGCAGGTCAAGGAGCCCGGCGAGGCCGAACAGCTCTCCGAGGACGACGACAGCGAGGCCGCGCTGCTGCAGAACGACCCGGGGGACATGACCGAGGACGCGTTGCGCGCCTTCATCAACGACCTGAACGAGGACGAGCAGGCGGCGCTGATCGCCCTCGCCTGGGTGGGGCGCGGCGACTACGACGCCTCCGAATGGGAGGAGGCCCTGCGCCTGGCGCGCGAGCGGGGCGAGGGGCGCGACACGGCGGAATACCTGCTGAGCATGGACATGCTCGGCGACCTCCTGGCCGAGGGCGTGGCCGCCTTCGGGCTCTCGATCGAGGACGCGGACCGGTAGCGGCCTCCACCCCCCGCGGCCGGGTCCGCGGCGGGGCGGAATTCCCGTCCGGCGCGTTCTGGTCTAAGAAGCCGGCGTGGCTTTCCTGTGCCGTTTGACGCCGGCCGCGGCAGTGCCGGTCGCCCTCTTCCTCTTGCTCGGCAGTTGCGCGGCGCGCGATGCGTCGGTGGCCGATGCCGCGCGCACGGAGATGGTCGGGCTGCGCGCCGACGACCTGCGCCTCTGCGCCGGCCCGCCGGACAAGCGGGAGACCTCGGACGCCGGTGAGTTCTGGACCTATGACCGCACGCCCTCGGGCGGCGGCGTCTCGGTGCCGGTGCCGGTGGCCGGAGGGAGCGTGAGCTTCTCCGGCGGCGGCATCTGCCGCGCCACCTTCCAGCTCGTGGAGGGGCGGGTGACGCGCATCAGCATCAACGGCACGAACGAGCTGGGCGTGGCCCGCGACGCCGCCTGCGCCCCCGTGGTCCAGGGCTGCCTGCGGATGATCCGGGCGGGGACGATCCGGACGGAGTGACCGCCGCGGCGGGTGGGGGGCGCGCCGCCGCCCCCGCCTTCCCCTGCTCAGGCAACGCGAGCGAGATCATGCGCGGCGAGCGTCGGCGCGGCGTGCCGGGCGATGATCTGCCCGTTGAGCGAGGCAAGAAGCTGCCCCCGTAGGACAGGTCGATGTCCGCAGCGGCCACCGTTTCGATTGCGAGCCCCCCCTGGGACGCTGAGCGCGCCGAACCCGCCGTGGCGCTCCGGCAGGTCGGCGCGCCGATCAGGCCGGACGCACCCATCCCCCGCGCCAGGCCGCTCGCGCTCGCGCGCCATGCAGCGGGGAGTGATCCGCTCTTGGGCGAAGCGCCGCGCCGGCGGCGGCTATGGCCGGCCGCCTGCGCCATGTCCGGCTGACGCCGCAGGGCGATCGGGTATGATCCGACATGCCCGGCAGCATCCGCCGGTACCGCCGAGGACGCCCTGGCGGGCTTCTCCACCGGGAATGCACGCTGCCGTACCGCCTGCTCGTCAGGCTGAGGGACAGTCTCGGCCGGATCCCCGGCCCAACAGGCGAACGAACTACCGCACCACGGAGGAACGACACGAGATGGCTGCCACTCCCACGCACGAAGCACAGGCCCTCGCCGGCGCGGCGCCGGCGCTGGACTACGACGCCATCGTCATCGGGGCGGGCATGTCCGGCCTGTACCAGCTCTATCGCCTGCGTGGGCTCGGGATGCGGGTGCGGGTGTTCGAGGCCGGCACCGGCGTTGGCGGCACGTGGTACTGGAACCGCTATCCGGGCGCGCGCTTCGACTCGGAGAGCTACTCCTACGGCTACTCCTTCTCGGAGGAGCTGCTGCAGGAATGGGACTGGACCGAGCATTTCGCGCCGCAGCCGGAGACGCTGCGCTATCTCAACTATGTCGCCGACAAATTCGACCTGCGCCGCGACATCCAATTCCGCAGCCGCGTGACCGCCGCACATTACGACGAAGGGATGCGCGGCTGGACGGTGACGCTGGAGGACGGCAGCCGCCACAGCGCGCGCTTCCTCATCACCGCCGTCGGCCCGCTCTCGGCGCCGACCTGGCCGCGCATCGAAGGCATCGAGAGCTTCGCCGGGCAATCCTTCCACACCGCCCGCTGGCCGCATGAGCCGGTGGAGTTCGCGGGCAAGCGCGTCGCGGTGATCGGCACCGGTGCCACCGGCGTGCAGACCATCCAGGAGGTCGCCAAGACCGCCGGCCACCTGACCGTGTTCCAGCGCACCCCGAACTGGTGCGCGCCGCTGCACAACCGCCCGATCACCCCGGAGGAGATGCGGCAGATCAAGGCGAGCTACCCGGAGATCTTCCGCCGCTGCCAGGAGACCTTCTCCTGCTTCCTGCACACGCCGGACCCGCGCGGCACCTTCGAGGTGACACCGGAGGAGCGCGAGGCCTTCTACGAAAAGCTCTACGCCTCGCCCGGCTTCGGCATCTGGGTCGGCAATTTCCGCGACATGCTCACCGACCCGGCGGCGAACGCCGAGATCTCCGCCTTCGTCGCGAAGAAGATCCGCCAGCGGGTGAAGGACCCCAAGGTGGCGGAGAAGCTGATCCCCAAGGACCACGGCTTCGGCACCCGCCGCGTCCCGCTCGAGACCAACTACTACGAAGTCTACAACCAGCCCAACGTCCGGCTGGTGGATCTCCGGGAGACGCCGATCGAGAGGATCACGCCCAGGGGCATCAAGACCACCGACGCCGAGTACGAGTTCGACATCATCATCTACGCGACGGGCTTCGACGCCATCACCGGCAGCTTCGACCGCATCGACATCCGCGGCGAGGGCGGGCGCAGGCTGAAGGACCGCTGGGCGGGCGGGCCGCAGACCTTCCTCGGCATCCTGGTGGACGGCTTCCCCAACATGCTGATGGTGATGGGCCCGCACACCGCCCTCGGCAACATCCCGCGCAGCATCGAGTACAACGTGGACTGGGTGACGAACCTGATCCGCCACATGCGGGAGCGGGGCCTGACCCGCGTGGAGGCACCGCCGGAGGCGGTGGCGGGCTGGTTCGAGCACGTGAAGGCGGTGGGATCGGGCCTGCTGTCCAACGAGGTCAACTCCTGGTTCACCGGCATCAACACCAACGTGGACGGCAAGCAGACGCGCATCGTCGCGCGCTACAGCGGCAGCGCTCCGGCCTATCGCGAGCGCTGCGACGCGGTGGCGGCCGAAGGGTACCGGGAGCTCGATCTGGTATAGGGAGCGCCGCCGGGCGGGCGGACGGGCGGAGGATCAACTCCGCAATGCGGCAGCAGCGTGCTGCCCATCGGCCGAGGCGAGGACGCGCCCGAGCGGCGCCTCGATCTCGCACACCAGCCCCTCCGCCTCCCAGCGCCGTTCCACGCGCCCGCCGAGCTGATCCCTCGCCGTCGCCTCGATCACCCGTGAGCCGAAGCCCCGCCGCGCGGGCGGGGCCGGGACGGGCGGCCCGCCATGCTCCTCCCAGCGCAGGCGCAGCAGCCCGGCGGCGTGGTCCGCCCGCCAGGACACCACGACGCGCCCGCCGGTGCGGCTCAGCGCGCCGTGCTTCACCGCGTTCGTCGCCAGCTCGTGCAGCGCCATCGAGAGCGCCTGCGTCGCCGCCGGCGTGAGAGTCAGCGCCGGGCCGTCCAGCAGGACGCGCGGCAGTGGCAGCGCCGGAGACTGCCCATCATGGGCCGCCTCGGCGCCGTCCGGTTCCCCCACGCCACTGGCCGGCAGGAAGGCCGCCAACTCGGCCTCGACCAGCGCACCCAGCGGCGCGCCCTTCCAGCGCCCCTCCGCGAGCAGCGTGTGCGCGCGCGCCAGTGCGGCAACCCGCCCCTCGACGGCGCGTGCATAGGCGTCGGGGTCGTCCTTCGGCGTCAGCCGCAGCGCCGCCTGGACCACGGCGAGCGCGTTCTTCGCCCGGTGGTCCAGCTCGCGCGTCAGCAGCGCCTGGCGCTCCTCGGCGGCCTTGCGCTCCGTGATGTCCTGCACCACGGTCATCATCCGCCGGACCTGGCCATCGGGATCCCGGAGCGGCGCCGCCGTGACACGCACCCAGATCACGCGGCCGTCGCGCCGGCGGTATCGCTTCTCCACCTCGTAGCCGCTCCCCCCGCCGGCCAGTTCCCGGAACAGCGCCTCGTCACTTGCGCGATCCTCGGGATGCGTCAGGTCGCGGATGGACATGCCGCCAAGCAATTCGGCGGCGGAGTAGCCGGTGATCTCGCAGTAGCGGCGATTCACCCGCAGGAAGCGCCCCGTCTCGACATTGAGCTGCACCTGGCCGACTGCCGATGACTCGAAGGTCGCGCGGAACTCCGCCTCGCTCGCCGCGAGCGCCGCCTCGGCCGCCTTGCGCTCGGTCACGTCGAGGTTCAGCCCGAGCAGGCGCAGCGGCCGCCCGTCCGCGGCGTACTCGGCGCGGCCGACGCCCTGGATCCAGCGCACCGAGCCGTCCGGCAGCGGCACGCGGAAGGTGAAGTCGTAGAGCCCGTTCTCGGCGATCGCGCGGGCCTTCGCCGCCTGTGCCGGGGGGTAATCCTCCGGGTGGATCACGCCCGCCCAGCGGGCGGCGTCGAACTCCTCCGGATGGCCCTCGGGCAGGGCGAGCAGGCGCAAGCTCTCGGGGGAGAGGCGTGCGTGCCCGGTCGTGAGGTCGATCTCCCAGGCACCCGCCCCGGCCGCCTCCTGCGCCAGTCGGAGCCGTGCCTCGCTCTCGTGCAGCGCCGCCTCGGCGGCCTTGCGCTCGGTCACGTCGAAATTGACGCCGATCACGCGCGCCGGCCGCCCGTCCGGCCCCTTCAGCACCCGGCCACGCGCCGCGAGCCAGCGCTCCTCGCCGGTGTCGGCGCGGCGGATGCGGTATTCGCAGCGATATTCGCCGTCCCCGTCGAAGGCGCGCCGGAACGCAGCGGCACGCACCGGTCGGTCCTCGGGGTGGAGCAGGGCTTCGAAGGCCGCGTCGTGGTCCGTCACCCCCTCGGGCGGCGGGCCGCACAACCGGTAGGTGGCGGCATCCCACCGCACCACGCCGGTGGCGATGCTCCACTCCCAGATGCCCATGCCGCCGGCCCCAAGCGCCAGCCGCAGCCGCGCCTCGCTCTCGGCCAGTTCGGCCGTGCGCTCGGCGACGCGCGCCTCGAGGCCCTCGTTCGCCGCCGCGAGGCCGCGCTGGCCGTGGCGGACCAGCAGCGCGAGCCCGAGCAGGCCGAGGGTCGCCGGCACGCCGACCGCGAGCTGCCGCGCCACCTCCACTCGCCAGGCGGCCAGGATCGCCGCCCGCGGCCGGCCTGCGACGGCATAGACGGGCCAGCCCTCGACCCGGTGCAGGGCGTAGAGGCGCCGCTCGCCTTTCGGCACCGAGGCCGCCTCGTAGAGCGCGCGCTCGGCCCCCGCGGCGACGGTGGCCATGAAATGCGCCCCTTCCGGAAGCCGCGTCGGACCGTCCTGGCCGGCGGTGCAGGCGAGGACCTCCCCGTCGGTCCTGATCAGCAACAGGACATCGGACCTGCTGCCGGCCAGCCGGCGCAGCCCCTCGGCGATGCGGTTCGGGTAGGCCGCCAGGGTGATCAGCCCGTCGAAGCTGCCCGCCGGCACCCCGCCATTGCCGGTCCGCGTGCGGCGCCGGCTCACCGCGAAGAACAGCGAGCCATCGATGCGGTCCCTGTGCACCTGGCTGACATGGATCGCGGGGGCGCCAGGCTCGCGGAGCGCGAGGAAGAAGTCGCGGTCCGCCGCGAACGGCGGCCCGCGCGGCGTCGGGAAGATCAGGGTGTTGACCAGCGGGTGGCCGTCGCGGTCAACGACGAAGCTCGCCTCGGCCTGCGGCACCTCGGACACGAGGTGGTTCAGCTCCAGGTGCAGCTCGCGCTCGCGGGTGCGGATCTCGGCGTCGGAGAGGCCGCGCAGCAGGGCGTCCACGCGCCCGGCGGCGACCGCGTGGCCGCTCAGCACGCGCTGGGCATGCTCGGCCGCGGCGCCCGCCGTGCGCCTGAGATCGGCCGCGGCGTCGCTCCACGCGTCATGCCAGGCGTTCCAGGCGCCCACGGCCATCAGCGTGAGGGGCAGCGCGACCAGAGCCGCGAGCAGTGCGTCCAGCGCACCCGGCCGTCGGCGGCGGCCTCGATCGCGACGGGGTCCGGCGTCGCCGCCCGACCAGGGCGCCATGCGGCGCCGGGCTTGGGCTCGGCCGGGGCGGAGGCGAAGCGGGTCGGATTGTCTCGGCGGTTCTGCCTCGCCTGACCTGGGCACGGAGTTCATTGCGGAGATGCTTCGGCCCTCGGCCAGGGGGTTCGCGGAGCAGCGGACAGGTGCCGCTCCCACCGACGTGAGTTCACGCGCCCCGGCGTGCCCGCACAAGCGGCTCGCCCCCTCCGTCGCTCAAGTGTGCGTGAGCCTGGAACTGTCGCAGTTTGAGGAGTCGGTGCGGAAACGATTGCGGTCGGCCGGCCTGCCGGCGTCCTTCCGGCGTCGCGCCTCCTTCGCCTTGCCCGCCCTTGGGGTGCGGCTATCGCTGCGGACCGCCGCGATGCCGGATGCGGCTCGGAGGGGAGCCGGGCAGCCGGGGGCGGCACAGACCAGCCGGCGCTCCTCGAGAGCCGCCCTCACCGGTGGAGGGCCGCCTCTTGCTGCGGCGACGCTCGACGACGGCGCGCCGATGCGTCGCAGCCCTGACCACACTCACCGATCACGAACCAGGAAGCGACAGGCGGGATGCACCGCAAGCGAGCAACGCGCTCACGCGCCAGATTGCAGTATCGCCTCCGCCTCGTCTGCCTTTGGGTTGCAAGGGGCTCGACCCAAGATCCCGCACGGCAAACTCGCTGGCCGGCCAGCCGTCTGCCCGGGCCGGCGCGCGTCGCAGTGGGGGGGCAACGGTACTTGCCGTCCTTACCCGCGTGGGGCGCGGGTCCAGACATCCGCCGGCGCCTCAGGAACCCACTCTGCGCCGGCCGTCACCGCTTCAGCCGGTGGGCGAGGCCGGGGCCGTCATATGCGGCTCCTCACCCGTCCAGACGGCCAGGTCGTCGATGTTCCGCACCTCGCCGCTCAGGGCCAGCAGGTCGAAGGCGAGAACAGCCGCCATCAGGATGATTCAGGGGAGTTGGGCCCTGAAAGACCGCCGGATTGGCTCGTGCGATTCGAACATATCGTTCTCCTGGCGGCCGGCCCCGGTTGCCACCCGGGGCATCAACGCCGCTCTGCCTGCGCGGGCGTGGCAACGCACGGGGAATCCGGCGGGCGGCCCTTGGCTGCCTCACGATGCGGCGCGACGGTCGCGGCCGTTCCCTCCGAGGGACCATTCGCGGGAAGCCCGGACACGGCATGGCCGGGGGACGCGCCGTCGAACGCCGCCCGGGGGCAGCGGGCGGCGTTGTGGTCCGGATGGCATGTCGCGCCCCTGCATACGCAAAGGGATCGGCCACCGCCGACGCGCCGCCCGGACCTAATCAGGGCGGACGGGCGGGCGCCGGACAGGCGGCGCGGCTTCACGGGATCGGCGCCACGCGCGCCCGCCCGGGCCTGCCGCGGGGAGGCTGACCATGGGGGGCCGCGGACGCGCGAGGGATGGGCGGCCGGCGCAGCGGGGACAGGCGCGAAGGCAGCAGGGCTGCGGCGATGATCGGCCGCGCCGCCGCTTCCGCCTCACGGATCGGGCTGTTGGCCGGCTCCGGCTCTTGCTCGCCCTCGCCGCCGTTTCGCTGGCCGGTTTCCTGCTCTACCGGGCCTTGCGCCGCTACGACCTCTCCGAGATCGTCGCCTCGGTCATGGCGATCCCGCCGGCGCGCCTTGCCCTGACGGGCGGGTTCGCTGCCGCGAGCTATCTCTGCCTCACGGGCTTCGACGCGCTCGCCCTGCGCTGTGTCGGACGTCCCCTGCCCTATCCGCGGGTGGCGCTGGCGTCCTTCGTCAGCCTGTCGATCGGCCACAATGTCGGGCTGGCCGCCCTGAGCAGCGGCACCATCCGCTACCGCTTCTACTCGCGCTGGGGGCTGGGCGCCGGGGAGATCGCGAAGGTGATCCTCTACTGCGCGATCACGGTCGGGCTCGGCCTCGCCGCGCTGGGGGGCGCCGCGCTGCTGCTCCGCCCCGCCCTGGCCGAGGAGGTCACACGGCTCGGCCGGCCGACGGTCATGGGCCTCGGCGCGGCCTGCCTCGCCCTGGTGATCGCCTATCCGGTCCTCGCGGCCCTGCGGCGGTGCGCGCCCCTGCGCCTCGGGCGATGGTCGCTGGAGCTTCCCGAGCCGCGGCTCGCGCTCGCCCAGATCGGGATCGGCGCGCTCAACTTCGCCTGCGTCGCCGCCTGCCTGCACCAGGCGCTGCTCACCGCCCGGCCCGACCTGCCCTATCTCAGCGTCGCCGCGATCTACGTGATCGCGAATGTCGCGGCGATCGTCACCCACGTCCCCGGCGGGCTCGGGGTGATCGAGGGCGTGGTGCTCCTCCTGCTGCCGCAGCCCGGGGTGGTCGGCGCGCTGATCGCCTTCCGCGTCGCCTACTACCTGGTGCCGCTCGGGCTCGGGGGCCTCCTCTTCCTGCTCGCGGAGCTGGCGATGCGGCATGGGCAGGCGCCGCCCGTGCAGGAGCCGCGATGATCCGCTCCAAGGACCGGGCGGAGGCCGCGCAACCGGGCGCGAAGCGCGCAAGCCGCCGCCGCCGCCTGGCGGTAAGCACGCTCCTGCGACCGCGGAACCGCGGCCGCGCCTCGGCGTTACGGGGCTGCCGACCGATCGTCGGAGTCCGGGGAAACCCGGCAACCCCGACGGACCGGGCGACCGGGGGCCAGCCTAACCGGCTGGCCCTTCGCCTGTCCGGCCCCTGCTTCCGCGCTGCCATCGCCGCCAGGGCCGCCACGCATCCGCCGTCCCGTGCGGATCGCCCAGGTGCAGGGCCGCCACGGGCTTGCCGAGCAGGCCGGGCCCGTCCGGACAGAGCGGCCGCAGCCGCCGTCGCCCTCCCGCGCCGCTGCCGTCGAGCGCCTCGATGCCCGCGATCAATCCCCCTGCCCCGGTGATCGCTGCCGCCATGCGCGCGGGGTCCACGCCCAGGTAGTGTCCCACCAGCCGCTCGCGGAAGCGGCGGATCGCGGCCGCCACGCGCGCGCCCTCGGGCCCGTCCTCGGGCGCCTCGATCGCGAGGTCGCATTCGGTGTCGTAGCCGCAGGAGCGGTTGTTGAGATTGGCCGAGCCGATGCGGAGCAGCCGGTCGTCCAGGATCGCGACCTTCGAGTGGACGATGATGGTCCGTCCGCCCGGCGATTGCGGCGCATAGGCGCGGAAGCGGCCATATCGGTCCGCCGCGTTCAGGCGGGCGACCAGCGCGTCGCGCGGCGCGTCCATCGTCATCCGGTCGAAGAAGCTCGGGCTCCGCCCCGAGACGACGAGCACGACCTCCGGCCCGTCGGGCTCCGCGAGCCGGGCGGCGAGGGCATCGGCGAGGCGCGATGAGGCGAAGTACTGGTTCTCCAGGTAGATGAAACGGCGCGCGGCGGCGATGGCGGCGAGGTGCAGCGCCTCGATCTCGCGCGTCGCCGGGGCATCGCGGAACCAGGCGGGCTCGGTGCGGGCGATGCCGAGGGCGACCTCCGCCAGGTCGGGGCGCATCGCGTCCTCCTCCGGCCAGAGGTCCGCCGCCGGGGCCGGTTCCGGCGGATCGAGCCGCTCGCCGGTCGCGCGGCGCCAGCGCTCGCGGGCGAGATCGCCGAGGGCGGCGGCGGGCGCGCCCTCCACCGCCATCGTCACCTCGTGCCGCGGCGCATGCTCCGCGCCGGAGGGCGTGGTGCGGCGCGGGTCATGGTCCGGATGCTCCGGCGTGTCCCAACGATTGGCCGCGAAGTCGCCGCCGCCGCAGAAGGCGACGGCGTCGTCCACGACCAGCAGCTTCTGGTGGTGACAGGCGCCGGCGGGTGCGCGATCGAGGCGGAAGCACACCGTGCCGCCTTTGAAACAGGCGCGGGCACGCCTTGGCATGAACTCGCGCCAGGCCCCGATGGCGAGCGGCATGTCCCAGATCAACACCCGGATATCGAGCCAGGGGCGCCGGGCGGCGAGCGCGTTCAGGAAGGGGCCGATCTCGTCGGGCCAGTCGTCGCCCGGCGCGTCCGGGGAGAGGCGCGTCCGCGGGTCGAAATCCCAGCCGAGAAGCAGGATCGAGCGTTCAGCCTTGAGCATCGCGGCCTTCGCGGCGGCGAAGCGGGCCGCGTTGTCGATCAGGAACGCGACGCGCCCCGCCCGCTGCACGCGCCAGCAGGTCTCGCCGGGGCGCAGCAGGGGCCGTGCGCCGCCGGTGGTGCGCGGGGCGGGGAGGACTGCGGTTCGGGGATCGTCCAGCATCATGGTCCTTGCGGCGGCGTCGCTGCGTTCGATACGGAGAAAGGCCGGACGGGGGCTCCGGTTTCGGCTCAGGCTGCCGCCGCACGGTTGCCGGTGCGGATGGTCCGGAACGGGCGGTAGGCGCGCCGGCTGTCACAGCCTCTGGCGGGATGGAGAGACTGCAAGCGGCCGTGATCGCCGCGGGAGCCGCAGAAGCAGGCAGGGCGACAGCCGCGGCACGAGCCGAAAGCGGACGAAGGCTGGTCTATGCGGTCGGCACGCGGGAAACGCGCGGCGTCGCGCCGGCAGAACGTACCGCGACGGTACTGGCGCGCCGAGGCGCGCCGCACTCGGCGTTCCAGGCTACCCCGCCATAGGTGCGCGCGGCATGCGCGGCCTCAACCCAGCGCCGACGACGAGGGCGGGGGGCACACGAGCGGGACGAGGAGGACCGCAGGGGTGGAGGCGACACAGCGAGCCGCATTCAGCCGTCCCCGACCAGTAGCCCCTGCTGCATCGAGCGTGAGAGCGGTGCGTTCAGGCCGACGTCCAGGTGGCTCATCGGCCAGAGCGGCTCGCCGAAGGGCGTGAACGCCCGGAGGCGTGAATCCGCTCTTCTGACAAGGACCTACTGCGGAGTGCCGTTCAACTTCGAACGCAATCCGCTGTAGACGCTGACGCCGATGACCGCGCCGGAACGCGGATCCTGGCGAGGCGGATCACCGGCGTGCCGAAGAACCCAATGATGCCGCCGATGGCGCGGTGGCCGACCGGCGACCAGGCCGGCCGATGGCGCAACCGGAGGGCCGGCCCGCGCACCGGCCCTCCGCTGCGGTCCTACCGGCCGCGGAAATTCGGTAGGCGGCGCTCGGCCATGGCCTTCACGCCCTCGCGGAAATCCTCCGTCTTGCGCAGCCAGTCCTGCTCGACCAGTTCGCGCTCGGTCGCTGCCTCGACCGCGTCGGCGAGGCCGCGACGCAAGGTCTCGCGCGTCGCCACGACCGCGAGCGGGCCGGATTGCGCGATCTCGGTCGCCAGCGCCTCGGCGGCCGAGCGGACCTCGGCCTGCGGCACCAGCAGGTCGGCGAGGCCGATGCGCACCGCCTCGTCGCCGGGGATGCGGCGGCCCGTGTAGAACAGCAGCGCCGCCATCTGCGGGCCGACGAGCCGCGGCAGGGTCGCGGTGAGGCCGAAGCCCGGATGGAAGCCGAGCCGCGTGAAGTTCGCGCTGAACCGCGCCTCCTGGCAGGTGACGCGGAAGTCGGCGACGCAGGCGAGGCCGAGCCCGCCGCCGATCGCCGCGCCGTGCACCGCGGCGACGATCGGCTTCCGGGTGCGGAACAGCCGGCTCGCCTCCTTGTAGAGATGCCGGCGGACCGGCCCGCCGTCCTCCGGCTCGGTGCCCGAGGGGCCGCGGCGGGAGAAGTCGGCGCCGGCGCAGAACGCCTTGCCCTCCGCGGCCAGCACCACGACGCGGATCGCGGGATCGGCGTCGGCTGCCTCGAGCGCGGTGGCGATCTCGGCGATCATCTCGCGGCTGAAGAAGTTGTGCGGCGGGCGACGGAGCTCGATGGTCGCAATGGGACCGGCGGCGGTCACGCCGATGTTTTCGAACCGGCCCTGCTGATCGCTCATGGATCGTCCTCTCGGTGCGTGGGGTGGAGGTGGATGCCGCTCATCATCGCCGATGGCGGCGGGCGAGGAAGCACGCTGACGCGGCGCAAGGC